>WNEZ01006050.1_pt1 | contig 10611 bp, 18 predicted proteins | sample 5400521 | NCBI WGS metagenome assembly WNEZ01 (sample SAMN13153339, study PRJNA577476) | soil metagenome | isolation source: 120 cm saprolite under Douglas fir tree site 2 hole 1 replicate 1 | place: USA:California | collected 2015-04-18
GGGAGCATCGACGCATCTCTGCTCCGGGACGTGGTCGAGGTCGACCGCCCCGAGATCGACGGCCGCAAGACGCGTCATCTTCGCTATCAAGCGAACACGGCGAAAATGCTCGAGGCCATGCGGACGACGGCGGGCACGTCGATGCAGTCCATCTCGAACGCGCAGGGAACGGGCGAGCTCTGGATCCGCATCGATGATTCGCAGATCGTCCGCCAGCTGGTGAAGGTATCGCTCGACGTCTCACCGGGGTCGACGTTCCGGCCGCCGCGGCGAACATGGGCAAGGCGTCGATGGAGATGTCGCTGGACATGCACTTCTCGCACCACGGGGAGGCCTTCCCGCAGATCACGGCTCCTCCGGTCGGACCCTGATCGGGCCGGAGTACAGACCGGTAGCAACGCGGTGAGCGCCTCGCGCGTGGGCGGTGGCAAGGCGTTATCTCCGGCGTGAGCTTGGTCGCGGGGCTCGTCGCTGGCCTCGTCATCGCTGCGATCTACGTGCTGGCCGGACACTTCCGCATCGAGACGCCGCAGTTCTCCGTCTCCGGCAATGGCACGCTCGCGCTGGCCACGGCCTCGGTCCTGGTACCTTTGGCCATCCTCTGGGGATGGACGTGGGTCTCCGACCGGTGGTCGGGTCGGAGCGGGGCACCCCTCCTGTTCTTCAACCTCGGCCTCGTCCTCGCGACCGCGGCGGCGTTCCCCCTCGACGCCGTGGTCACCGCGTCCGCGCCGGACCGCATCGTCTTCGACCCGCGCATATCGGTCAACGCGGTCGACGGCGTTCTCTGGGTCCTCCCGGTGGTCGCGATCGCGGGGATCCTCTACTGGCTCTTCGGATCGGGGAAGCTGCCGGTCGCCGGGCCGATGCTCGCGATCGCCTATCTCGTCGGGCTACCGCTCGGTCTGTTCTTCCCGCCGGCCGCGATGGGTGCGGTCGCCGGGACCGCTGCGGGTCACGCGTGGCGCGAACCCGGCGCGCGGACGCTGATCGCTGTGCTCGTCATCTTCCTGATGCTGGTCGCGGCGGTCGAGCTCCCTCTCGCGGCCGCGACGGTCAACGGCCCTCTCTTCAAGTAGTCGCGTCAAGTAGTCGCGCAGCCTTCGCTGCGCTCGAGTGCGGCCCACGACGCCTTCGGCGGTCCATGCACATAGCGGCCGCTGTGTGACACCGCCTGTCGTGGAGCCGGCCCGCGACGCCTACCTTTCCTTCTCAAGGAAGGAGGCATCCCGTGAAAAGGATCCTCATCGCTCTGGTCCTCGGCACGCTGCTCGCTCTGAGCGTGGCTTCCGACGCCGCGGCGAAGGTGAGCATCATCGGACTGCCAAACTTCGACCGATATCCCGACGTGGGGTCGACCCGCACGGTCATCGACGCCGGGTCGCGGCGGCAAGCCCGCCTCCGCGTCATCGACGCGATGCTCTACCCCGACTCGCTCGGCGCGACGGGCGCCTGGATGATCCGTGACGACAACTACCAGGTCGCGTAAACGCACGTAGCATCGCTCCCGTGATCGCCGCCGCCATTGTTGCCGGATATCTCGCCGGCCTCATCGTCGCGGTGCTCACGATCGGAGCGGAGAATTCGCGGATCGCGTTCGGCGGCTACGCGTTGTCCGGGAACGGCGCGCTCATCGTGCCCGCGATCCTCTCGCCGTACGCCCTCTATCCCGGCTGGGCGTTGTCGCTCGCGCAGGAAGGCGATCGCCGTCTTGAAGCCGCGCTCTACACGGGCGGTCTCTATTTCGGGGTCGGCTCGATCAGCATCCTCGAGGCCGCGTTCTTCCCGCAGTCGGCCGACGTGACGCTGCTGAGCGCGGTGCCGGGATTCCTTGTGACCGGCGCGCTCTTCGTCATCCCCGCGGCCTTGTTCGGAGCGGCGACGCTGTGGCTGGTCCGGTCCGGACATATCGCGATCACGCCCCTCACGGCGGCTTTTGGGATCGTCATCGCCGCTCTGACGGCTTTGCTGTTCGGCGCCGGGCTCGGCATTCTCGCCGGTGGCGCGGTCGCGCTCGCGCTGCAGCGACCCGCTCGGAGGACGACGATCGGCGCGGTGTTGCTCGTCCTGCTCATCATCGTCGGCAACGCGCCGTTCATCCCGGCGCTCTTCACACCGAGCGGTCCGACTCGCTAAAGACGCGGACTACGAGCTCGGGGCTTCCTCTTCACGGCGCGGCGGCGCCGCTGGCTGCGGAGCGGCTGGCTGCGCGACCTGCGGAGCGGTCTGCGCCGCGGGTGCGCTCGGCGCGGGTGCGCCTGGCGTGGCGCCGACCGGCCGCGGCGGTCCGGCGGGACGGAAATCGCCCGTGGGACGGAAGTCGCCCGTAGGACGGAACTCGCCGGCCGGGCGGAACTCACCGGCCGGCCGCCACGGGCCGCGCTCGGGCTTGGGCGGCGGCGGTCCGCCGGCCATCGCGCGCGCCTGCGGCGACATGAGCCCGCGGACGTGGTCGGCCGTGTAGGGCAGGAGCGCCATGAAGCGCGCGCGCTTGAGCGCGGTCGTCAGCATGCGCTGATGCTTGGCGCACGAACCGCTCTTGCGGCGCGGATCGATCTTGCCCCGCTCGCTGATGTAGCGGCGGATGCGGCCAACGTCCTTGTAGTCGATCTTCTGCACCTTCTCGACGCAGAACGAGCACACCTTGCGGCGCGGACGCCGCGGACCGCCTGGCCCACCCGACCCGCGATCGCCACCGCCGCCACCACCACCGTACGACGGGCGACCGCCGCCGTATGACGGACGCGGTCCGCGCGGCGCCATCGGAGCGGGCGGGCGCGGCGCGCCGCTCTCGACGGCGGCCTCGGGACGCGGCTGTGGGTTTTCGCTCGTCATCTGCAATCGCTCCTTAGAACGGGATCTCGTCGGGATCGAAGCCGCCGGACTTCTCGCCGTCTCCGGCGGCCCGCTCGCCACCGACGGGCGCGGTCACGCCGGCTTCGCGGCCCGGCCGCGGGTCGAGCATCTGGAAGTCGTTCGCGCTGATGTCGAGGCTGTAGCGCTCCTTGCCCTCGCGATCGGTGTATGTGCGCGGCGTGAAGCGCCCTTCGACGAGCACGAGGCGACCCTTGGTGATCATCTGCTGCGCGCGCTCCGCGAGACCGGACCAGCAGCTCACGCGATACCAGTCCGTCTGCTCGACGCGCTCCTCGGCGCGACCGCTCACGCGGTTCACGGCGACGCTGAACTCGCACACCGGCTTGCCGTTCGGGGTCATCTTGAGCTCGGGGTCGCGGCCGACGTTCCCGACGATGATGATCTTGCTGAATGAAGCCATTGCTATTCGTCCCTTCTCACAACGATGTGGCGCAGGATGTCCTCGGTGAGACGGATCGTGCGCTCGAACTCGCGCGCCTGCTCGGGCGGCAACGAGAACTCGAGCACCCCGTAATGACCGTCACGGTGGTGGGCGAGCTCGTAGGCGAGCCGGCGACGCGTTGGCGGGGTCACTTTGTCGATCTTGCCGCCGAGGGTCGTGATCGTGTGCTGCAGTCGTTCGCCTACGGCGGTGAGCCGTTCCTCGTCGGCGGTCGGGGGAAGGAGATACATGAGCTCGTAAGGCCGCATTCGATCCGACATCCTTTCCACGGGTTTGCCGCGGACCTTTGGCCCGGGGCGAAAAGGCGCCGTGGCACATTTCCACGGCGGTCACGAACATTGTATGGGATGGACCAGACGAAGGCCTCACGTTGGACCGTTCGGCGCGGCCTTGCGAGGTCGGCATGACACTCCGCGCCGACGCGACCGCCGAGTGCGCGGACTGCGGGTTGCCGATGTTCCCCATCGCCGAATCGTCCCTCACCGTCACGCTTGAGTGCGCGAATCGTCATCGTCTTGTCACGGCGCTGCCGGCAGAGCGCGCGACGCGCGTGCTCATCGATAACTGGATCGCGAAGAAGGGCGCCCAGCTGCACGTGCAGCACGAGCGCTGGGAACGCGGAGAGGACGAGGAATGAACGCGAAGGTCGTGAGGGCCGCTGAGCGCCACACGCAGACCGGCCAGACCAGCGGCATGGTGCGCGAGGAGGCCTTTCACACCGACGACACGTGGGCGGGCGTCGCGCGCAACGTACCGCGCGCGATCTCCGGGTGGCACCACCACGGTGACCACGAGTCGACGATCTACGTCCTGAGCGGCCGCATCCGCATCGAATGCGGTCCGGGCGGACGCACCGTGCTCGACGGCGGTCCAGGCGACTTCCTCTTCATCCCTCCGCACGAGGTCCACCGTGAAAGCAACCCGACGGACGCGACGACCGAGATCGTGCTCGTGCGCGCGGGTCAGGGCGCGGTCGTGGTCAACGTCGACGGGCCCGCCTGACGGCGCGCGAACAGCGCCGCGGCGAGCGCGATCAACGCGATCGCGATCGCGCCGATGGCGAGCGGCGTGTTATCGGGAGGCGCGATCGGCGGCGCCACGCTGCCCGTGCCGAAGAATGACGTCTCTTCCGCCGTCGGCGCGCCAACGTGGCTGCCGCTACAGGCGTCCGTCTGCCACGACCCGCTTCCGGCCGAGCGGAGGTACAGCGTGTGCGCCTCGCCGCGACGCACCGCCGCGTAGTCGACGCTCGTGATCGCGCCGCCTTTCGTCGGTCCGAGGTAGACCTCCACCTCGCCCGGAAGCGTGCCCTTGAGGAACCGCTCGGGTCGGAAGCGGATGACGCCGCCCGCCGGCGCGAACGTCTGCCGTGTCTCGCTCACGGTTCCGTACACGACAACATCCGCCAGCGCCGCGCGCTCGGAGACGGTCATCTGCACGCACGAGCCGACGGCCGGCGAGGACGCCACGACCCCGCTGAACAGCACGGCCGCCGTGAAGAACGACGCGCGCTCGAGACTTCTCACCCGCTTACGACGAACCGACCGCCGCGGCGGTTCCCTACGTCGGTTGGCCGCCGAGGAGCGCGCGCAGCCGATCGCCGAGGGCCTCGAGGACCGAAACGGCGATCAGTGCGTTCTGCCGGACCACGTTGTGGAACTCACCCCGTGAGAGCACCAGGCATTTCATCGGCCCCAGGGCCGTGACCGTCGCGGTGCGGGGTCCACCGTCGAGCAGCGCGATCTCCCCGAAAAAGTCGCCTGGCCCGAGCTCGCGGAGGTGACGGCCCTGACGGCGGACCTCTGCCGTGCCGGAGAGGATCACGAAGAACTCGCCGCCACTCGCACCCTCGCGGCAGAGATCCCGTCCCGCGACGAAGTCCATTTCGTCGACCTGCGTCGCGATGAAGGCGAGCTGCTTATCGTCGCATGCCGCGAAGAGCGGCACGGCCTTCAGCATCGCGATCCGGGGATCAGCCATCCGTGGCGAGGCTACGTGGTCGTGCGAGCGGTCGCAAGGTCGAATCGCTGCGGTGCTGGCGGCGGGATTCGAACCCGCACTGCGCTTCTCTTAAGGAAGCTGTCTCTGCCGGTTGGACTACGCCAGCGCCTCAAGAATAGGCGGCGGCGCGACGGCGCGGCCGCCCGAATTGCCGCAGACTAGCCGAAGAAACACGGCGTCAAGGAGCCCTCTTTGGCATCCGATCCCACTCGCTTTGTCATCGTCGGCAACGGCGCGGCCGGGACCTACGCGGCCGAACAGCTGCGGAAGGACGATGCGGCGGCCGAGATCGTCATGATCGACGACGAGAAGTACACGCTGTACAACCGCGTGTCGCTCCCGCGCTACCTGAGAGGCGTGCTCCTCGAGCAGCGCGTCCAGGTCCGGGACCTGGAGTGGCACGTCAAGAACCGCATCGATCTCCGGCTGGAGACGCGGGTCACGCAGGTCAATTTCGAGGAGAAGACCGTCGCGATCGAACCAGGGTCCGAGCTGAGATACGACAAGCTTCTCATCGCGACGGGCGGCCGCCCCAACCCGCTGCGGGTCCCCGGCTCGGACGACGCGCCATGCCTCTTCAACTTCCAGTACTTCGACGAGACGAAGGCGATGGTCGAGCGGATCCCCGAGTCGAAGGTCGCGGTCGTGCTCGGCGGCTCGTTCATCGGTTACGAGCTCACCGAGGCCTTCGCGTTCCGCAAGCTGGAGACGCACTGGCTCCAGCGCGGCCCGTGGTTCCTCCGGCGCTCGCTCGACGAGCCGGGCGGGAAGGTGGTCTCGCTCCTCGCGGAGGACGCCGGCGTGCACCTGCACTACGAGGAGTCGATCGAGAAGCTCGAACGGAAGAACGGCCAGGTCAAGGTGCATGGCTCGAAAGGCTTCACGGCGACCGCGGACCTCGTAGGCGTCGGCCTCGGCCTCACGATGAACATCGATATCTTCAAAGGCACGGCGCTGCAGACGAAGGTCGGCGTGCTCACGAACGAATTCCTCGAAACGAACGTGCCGGATGTCTGGGCCGCGGGTGACGTCGCCGAGTTCTACGACGTCGTCTCGCAGCGTCACCACCGCATGGGCACCTGGGACAACTCACTCAACCACGGGCGACATGTCGCGAAGAACATGCTCGGCGCGAAGCAGCCTTACGTCGAGGTCCCGACGTACGCGTCGGGGATGTTCAACTCGAACATCTCCGTCATGGGCGTGACGACCGAGGAGGAGCCTGACGCCGAGTCGCTGTACGAGGTCGACTACGACGCGCGGAACTACAAGCGTCTCTTCTTCCTGGGGGACAAGCTCGTCGGCGCGATCCTCATCGGCAAGATGAGAGGGCGGAAGAAGGTGCTCGAGCTCATCAGCTCGCGCACGTCGATCGAGGAGCGCCAAAAGGTCTTCGAGCTGCTCGCGATGCCGGAGGTGCCCGCGAAACCGGCGGCCCCGGAATGAGCCTGCAGCGCGTCTCGTTCCTCGTTCCCGGCGGCGAGCTCGAGGGGACGCTGCATCTTCCGGAGACGCGTGCCGTCGGCGGTGTCGCCGTGCTGCACGGCTTCGGCGGACATCCCGATCAACCGCACATCGTCGGGACCTGCGAGGCGCTGGCAGACGCCGGAGTTGCGGCTCTTCGGTTCGCGTATCGCGACCATCAGCCACCGCGCATGACGCTCGCGAGCGGTCTTGCCGACGCGAGCGGCGCGATCCGGCTGCTGAAGGCACATCCGGACATCCCGGAGGCGTTGGGGGTCGTGGGGTTCTCCTTCGGCGGCGCCGTCGCGGCGCTCGTCGCCGGACGCGACTCACGCATCCGTGCGGCCGTCCTTGCTGCGGCCCCAGCCCGCTTCGGAGAGGAAGACAAGCTCAAGCCGATCGCCGAGGTGACGCGCACACGCGCGCGCGTGCTCCTGATCTGGGGCAGCCGCGACACGCAGGTCCCGCTCACGAACGCGGAGCGGTACGCGGCTGTGCTATCACAGGCGCGCGTGACACACCGCACGGTGATCATCGAAGGAGGCGATCATGACTTCTCGCCCGCGGGACCTCGCGACCTGATGGCACAGCGAGTCGCTGAGTGGTGCCGGGAGAGCTTCGCTACATGAGCGCCGGAGTGCTGGTCCTGCATGCCTGGTGGGGACTCAACGATGACGTGCGCGCGTACGCCGAACGTCTGCGCGGCGAGGGTTTCGTCACGGAAATACCTGACCTCTACCACGGTCGCGTCGCTACGACGATCGCTGACGCGGAGAAGCTGGGTAAAGTGCTCGACGGCGCGCGCGCGACGACCGACGTCGACGCGGCGCTCACGAAGCTCGCCGGCCGCGCGGACCGGGTCGCGGTCCTTGGCTGGAGCATGGGCGCGTCCTACGGCTTGGAGCTCGCACAAGCGCGCAGCGCCGACATCGGCGCTCTCGTCCTCTACTACCCCGGCATGGACGACGTCTACGCCGACGCGAAGCTGCCGCCGATCCTCGTCCACTTTGCCGACCACGACGAGTTCGAGTCCCTCGCGGAGGCGCGGCGGGCCGAGCTGGTGGCGAACCCTCGTAGTACGGCGCAGTTCCACCTTTACCCCGGCACGAAGCACTGGTTCGACGAGCCGTCGCGACCCGAGTACGACAAGGCCGCCAGCGAACAGGCATGGAAGCGAAGCCTGGCCTTTCTCGACACCCATCTGCGACGCTGAAGGGGGCGTGCCCGCCTAGCCTTTCCGCCGCATGGCAACCGCCGAGATCGTCGAGCCCCTCGGGTACGCAGAGTACGGGCAACGCGTGCGCTCCGCGATCGTCGACTCGCTCCTCATCAGTTTCGCGGTCGGCGCCCTCGTCTTCGGACTCTCGGTCTTCGCCGCGCGCGGCGGACCGTTCGCGAACTTCCTGAGCACGCTGGCCTACCTCATCTACCTCGCCGGCGCCACCCTCTACTACACCGTCTGCTACGCGGAGGGCGGCCAGACGATCGGGAAGATGACGACACGCACCGCCGTCCGGCTCGACGGCGATGAGGACCGATCGCTCGGGTACATCCGCGCGTTCATCCGGGCGCTCGTCCCGCCTTTCTTCTGGGTGTTGATCGTCCCCGGTCTCCTCGACGTCTTGTGGCCGCTCTGGGACCGCAAGCACCAGACGCTCCACGACAAGCTCGTCGGCAGCGTCGTCATCCAGGTCTGAGCGACACCGGTCGCCTAATGGATCGGGGTTAACGGAACCGGACCCACGCCAGCGCTACCGTCGATGGGTGGTTCCATTCGCACGGCTCGCGAGCGAGGACTTCTGCTACCTCACGACCGTCGGTCGCCGCACGGGTACACGCCACACCATCGAGATCTGGTTCGCGCGCGAGAACGGCACGCTGTACCTGTTGTCCGGCGGCGGCGAGGCGGCGGACTGGGTGCGCAATCTGCGCAAGACGCCCGCGGTGCAGGTGCGGATCGGGTCACGCACGGTCGCGGCGCGCGCACGCGAGGTCATCGCGCTGGACGAAGATGCTCTCGCGCGCCGTTTGCTCGATGCGAAGTACATGGGGTGGAAGACGGGTAAGCGTCTGAGCTCGTGGGCGCGGAACGCGCTGCCGGTAGCGATCGACCTCTAGCGCTTCAGCGGCCAGTAGACCTCGGTGCGCACCTTGTCACGCGGTGTCGTCGCGGCGTCATCGACGTACGACTCCCACGGGCCTTCACCGGGCCGGAGTCCGTGCTCCTCGCACCACGCCTCGATGCGACGATATTCCTGCGAGAGCGTCTCGTACGAACCGACGTGGAGGGTCTTTGCGGCGCGGCCGCCCGGAAGTGTCGTGACCCGAGTCCCGTCCGCGGCGGCCACCGTCCCCCTGAACGGGATCCCGGCCTCGGTGTCGAAGGCGGCCCGATCACTGTTGTAGTAGCGGGCGAACGGTGGGCCTGACGCGGTCGCGCCCTGCGCGACGATGGCCGTGCGCAGCCTCGGGAACAGATCCGTGAAGAACGCGCCGAGGCCGCTCTGCGGCACCGTGCGGCGGACGGTCAGCGCCCGCTGCGGCTGCAGCTCGACGATCTCGATGGGCGCGTCCATCAGACCCGTGGAAAATCTCCGTGCTCGCGCAGATAGGCGACGACGCCACCCGCGGACAGGATCTCCTGCGCGAACGAGGCGAGCGGCCGTACCGCCGCGGCGCCCCGTGGCGTGCGCAGCAGGCCCGCCGCGACGTCGAGCCTGACGTCGTCGCCGTCGCGGACGATCTCCACGGCATCCGCCGATTCGATCGCGGGGATGCCGAGGTTGATGCAGTTACGGAAGAAGATGCGCGCGAAGCTCTTCGCGACGACCGCGCCGACGCCGAGCTTCGCGAGCGCGGCCACCGCGTATTCACGCGATGAGCCGCAGCCGAAGTTCTCGCCGCCGACAAGAATGTCACCCGGCCGGACCTCCTTCGCGAAGCCGGGCCGCGCGTCGCAGAACGCGTAGGTGTGGAACTTGTCCTGGCCGACCATGAACGGCGCATAGCGGCCCGGCACGATCTGGTCGGTGTCGAGGTCGTCGCCGAAGACCCAGGCTCTCGGCATCTAATCGTCTATCTCGACGACCGGGCCGCTGCGCGCGCTCGCCATGACGAGCTCGCGCGAACGGTCACCTGAACGCGACGACGCGGCGCCGCGTTCCGGCCGCTCGCCGCGTCGCCGCGCGACGAGCGCGTCGAACTCTTCGTCGGTCGCTTCGAGGTACGGGCGCGGATCGTCGATGACGCCGGTGAGCGCGGCGACGGCCGCGACGTACGGCGAGCCGATGTAGATCGACGCGTCGGGCGAGCCCATGCGTCCCTTGTAGTTGCGGTTCGCGGTCGAAAGGCAGATCTCCTGCGCCGCCAGCACTCCACCCGTCCGTCCCAGACACGGTCCGCAGCCGGAGGATCCGATGACCGCGCCGGCGGCCGACAGCGCCTGCAGCGTTCCGTCCTGCATCGCGAGCTCGAACTGACGGCGTGACGACGGGACCACCTCGAGGCGCACATGCGGTGCGACGCGACGGCCACGGAGGACGCTGGCGGCCTGCTGCATGTCAACGAGGCGACCGTTCGTGCATTACCCGAGGAAGACGATGTCCACCGGCTGCCCGACCGCGGCCGATACGTCGACGACCTGGTCGACGCGCGGTGGCACCGCGATCTGCGGCTCCAGCGTCGTGAGATCGATCGTCACCTCGCGCAGGTACCGCGGATCACGGTCGGGATGCAGCCACGCCGGCGCCTCCGGCGTGCCGACCACGATGCCGGCCTTGGCGCCCATCTCGGTCGTCATGCCCGCGAGCGTGATGCGGTCGCCCTGC
>WNEZ01013664.1_pt1 | contig 10611 bp, 9 predicted proteins | sample 5400521 | NCBI WGS metagenome assembly WNEZ01 (sample SAMN13153339, study PRJNA577476) | soil metagenome | isolation source: 120 cm saprolite under Douglas fir tree site 2 hole 1 replicate 1 | place: USA:California | collected 2015-04-18
GCTCATGGGTGCGGGCCAATTGCCCAAATTCGCCGCCGATCTCTTCAAAATAGAAAACACCGACTTCTGGCTCACGCCCACGTCCGAAGTCGAGCTGCACAATCTTTACCGCGATGAAACGATTCCCGAGGAAAAGCTTCCGATTCACGTGACCGCCTGGACCGCCTGCTTCCGCTCCGAAGCCGGCGCCGCCGGAAAAGACACGCGCGGCATTCTCCGCCAGCACCAATTCCAGAAAGTCGAGCTCTTCAAATTCACGCATCCGGAAAAAAGCTACGAAGAGCACGAAGCACTCACACGAAACGCGGAATCCATTCTCCAGAAACTAGGGCTGCACTACCGCACCATGCTGCTTTCGACAGGAGATATGGGCTTTGCTTCCGCGAAAACCTACGACCTTGAAGTCTGGCTGCCTTCTGGCAGCGAATTCCGTGAAATTTCTTCCTGTTCGAACTGCGAAGCCTTTCAATCTCGACGCGCCGGGATTCGCTTCAAGCCAAAAGGCGGCGGCAAGAGCGAGTTCGTCCACACGCTGAACGGTTCCGGTCTGGCCGTCGGACGCACCTGGATTGCCATCGTTGAAAATTATCAGCAAGCCGATGGCTCCATCTTGCTCCCGGACGCCCTGCGCCCATACATGGGCATCGACCGGATTCCGGCCGGCGGCTAGCCCTTTCCAGCCCATCGGCGTGTCTACGCCAAGAATCCTTCTAAACTATTGATATATAAACACTTACGTACGATTTCACGCCTACGGCAGCCAACTCGGAGGAAACCCTTTCGCCCCGCAACTTCTTGAAATTACGCCTTTTCGTTTGACTCCCCCTTTTCGCCTTGCATACACTCACTTTATCGGCCCGGAGGGAGATTTTCAGCACGGGCCCAGGCAACACGAACATTTCTATGACCTTTCTTGCGCGCTTCATTCGGTTTCTGTTCTGGTTGCTGGTGGCCTCCTGGGCCGCGTGGCTCCTGCGTAACTTTGTCGGCTGGATGCTCCGCAACGCTACGACCACCGGTCAGACATCCGCGGAGGCCAGCACACCCATGGATGGCCGCCAGTTGGGACGTCGCCTGGTGCGTGATCCGATTTGCGGAATGCATGTGGATGAAACGCTCTCCATTCCGTTTCGGGACGATGGTGAGCTTCTCCACTTCTGCTCCCCCGCGTGCCGTGATGCGTATGCGGAAAGCACCAAGAAGTTCGCCGCAAACGGCTAACCGCAAAGCCGGTCGCACCAGATTTGAAATTGGGCCAAGTGAACGCACGAATTATCGAATAAATTGAGCAGACGAAAGGACCGATGCCGATGGCCACGGTCGCAAAGCCCACGACTCCAACAAGACAGATAGGTGCGCCGCCGATGGTGCCGCGCATCGCTCCGCGCGAAGACTTGAACCCATTTCGCATCGCGCAGATTCAGTTCGACATGGCGGCGGAATTCTTGAAGCTCGATCCCGGACTGCGGCAGATTCTGCGGACTCCCAAGCGCGTGCTGGAAGTTTCCCTGCCCACGAAGATGGACAACGGCCAGGTGAAGGTCTTCACCGGCTACCGCGTGCAACACAACGTCTCGCGCGGGCCCGGCAAAGGCGGCATCCGTTACCACCCGAACGTGACGCTGGATGAAGTGAAGGCGCTCGCGGCGTGGATGACCTGGAAGACTGCCACTGTCAATGTCCCGTTTGGCGGCGCCAAAGGCGGTGTGATCTGTGACCCCAAGCGCATGTCCAAGAGCGAACTTGAACGCATGACGCGCCGCTACGCCAGCGAGATTCTGCCGATCATTGGGCCCTCCATGGATATTCCCGCCCCGGACGTCTATACCGACGCGCAGACCATGGCGTGGATCATGGACACCTATGCCATGACCATCGGCCATTCCGCGCACGGCGTTGTCACCGGCAAACCGATCTCCATCGGCGGTTCCGAGGGCCGCAATGAAGCTACCGCGCGCGGGCTGCTCTACGTTGTCGAGGAAGCCTGCAAGCTGAAAAAGATTTCGCTTCGCGGCGCGACCGTCGCGATTCAAGGATTCGGCAACGCGGGCGCCACTGCGGCACGTCTCTTCGCCGAGAAGAAAGCCAAAATCGTCGCGCTCAGCGACACGCGCGGCGGCGTAACCAATTCTCGCGGCATCGATCCCATCAAGGCCATTCGCTACAAGGAGCGTTCCGGCACGGTTGTCGGCATGCCCGGCGCATCGCGCCTCAGCAACGACGAGCTGCTCACCATGAAGTGCGACATTCTGGTCCCGGCGGCGCTAGAAAACGCTATCACCCTGCACAACGCCGAAGCCGTCAAAGCCCGCATCGTCGCCGAAGCCGCCAACGGCCCCACCACGCCCCACGCCGACGAAATCCTCGCGCGCCGTGGCATCACCGTTCTGCCCGACATTCTTGCCAACGCCGGCGGCGTCACCGTCAGCTACTTCGAATGGGTCCAGAACCAGGAAGGCCTGATGTGGGACGTCGACGAAGTCAACGCGCGCCTGCAGAAGATCATCGTGCGCGCTTTCCACGAAATGGTGGACACCATGCGCAAGCACCACGTCCCGCCCCGCGCCGGCGCCATGATCCTCGCCGTCGGCCGCGTCGCCGAAGCCACCCTCGTCCGCGGCTTGTTCCCGTGAAGTCGTAGCTCATGCATTGAGGGCGAGGAAAATTTTTTGTTCCATGACCGGGAAGAAGAATCCACACGCCCGAGATCTGCATCTCCAACTGTGAAATTTTCCTTGCGCTGAACATTTAGCACGCGTACATTCGCAATTGCCGGTCCGTTTTCTCGACGCGACCGGCTATTTTCATCGTTGGAGCAAAAAGAGACTGATGACCACGAACGGACATAGCCATCCAGCGCCCCCCATCCTGCTGACCATCGCGGGATTCGATCCCTGCTGCGGCGCAGGCACGGCCGCGGACTTGAAAACTTTCGCGGCGCACGGCTGCTACGGCGTTGCAGCCATCACCTCGCTCACCGTCCAGAACACGTTGGGCGTTGAATCCGTTCACAACACGCCCAGCGCGGAACTGCGCGCGCAGCTCGAAGCCCTGGCGAAGGATTGCGATATCGCTGCCGTAAAAATTGGAATGCTTGGCAATCGAGGCAACGCGTTGGTGGTTGCCGAATTCCTCGATGCCCACAAGTTCGCACACGTCGTCCATGACCCGGTGATGAAGTCTTCGAGCGGCGCTGAGCTCCTCGATGCCGCCGGAATCAAATTTGTCGCCACGGAACTCTTGAAACGCGCCACCGTCATCACCCCAAACGTTCCCGAAGCCGAGGTTCTCACCGGGCTGACCATCAAGGATGTAGCCGACATGGAAGCCGCCGCGCGCAAGATCGTGGAGATGGGCGCGCGCGCCGTAATCGTCAAAGGCGGCCACATGGAGCGCGCCAATGACGTGCTCTTCGACGGCACAGAAACGTTTCAGCTAGCTGGCGATCGCGTCAAGGAAGAAACCCTGCACGGCACAGGCTGTACGTTTGCCTCGGCATTTGCCGCGCAGCTCGCCGCCGGACGCCCGCTCTTTGAAGCCGCCGCCCTCGCCAAAGCCTACGTCACCAAAGCCATCGAAAAGGGCTACCCCATTGGCAAGGGCCGCGTCCCCCTCGATCATTTCTACCGCCAGCGCATCGAGCCTCCCGCCCGCGGCATCCACGAAGTCCCCCAGCACGGCATGCACCCCGCCGCCGAACCCACCGCCCACTGAGAATTGGCCGCACGCATCCGCGGTACGCAGTTCACTTCTCTGCGACCTCTGGGTCTCTGCGTTTCGTTTCTTATCGTTTATGAACGACGCGGCCGGCGACGATGGTGGCCATCGGCCCACCTTTGAAGCTGCGCCCGTCGAACGGCGAGTTGCGGGACTTGCTCGCTGATTCCTTCACCTTGTAGGTCCACGAATGATCCAGCGAAATAATCGTCAAATCGCCAGGCTGGCCTGCAGCGATCTTGCGTTCTATTCCGAGCACTCGCGCCGGCCCTGCCGTGAATAGTTCAACCATGCGCATCAGTGAAATTCGACCGCTATGCACCAGTTGTTCGAGCCCCAGGCTTAGCGCGGTTTCGAATCCCAGGATTCCGAAAGGCGCTTTATCAAACTCCACGTCCTTTAGTGCCGGCTCGTGCGGCGCATGGTCCGTGGCAATCGCGTCCACGGTGCCGTCCGCAAGTCCCGCAAGAAGCGCTTCGCGATCCTCGCGCGCGGCTAGCGGCGGATTCATCTTGAATCGCGAATCGTACGTCACGTCCTCGTCAATCAACGTGAAATGATGCGGTGTCACCTCACAGGTGACGTGCAGCCCGCGGGCTTTCGCCGACCGCACTTGTTCCAGCGACGCCTTCGCCGAGAGATGCGCAACGTGCAGCCGCGCGCCTGTAAGTTCCGCAAGCTGTACGTCGCGCGCCACGCAGACGGACTCCGCCGCCGCAGGCATCCCGCGCAATCCCAGCCGCGTCGAAGTCACCCCCTCGCGCATCACCGCGCCTGCCGCCAGCGAAACATCTTCGGCGTGCTCGATCACCGGCAGATTTAGCGACCGGCAATACTCCATCACCTGCCGCGCCAGCTTCGCCGTCGCGATCGGTTTCCCGTCGTCGGAGACTGCGATAATCCCCGCCTCTTTCATCGCCGCAATTTCCGCGATGGCCTCGCCTTTGCTTCCCACGGAAGCCGCGCCAATCGGCCACACTCGCACGCTTCCATGGACCTTGGCGCGGTCCGCAATAAACCGCGTGACCGATGCGTTATCGTTCACCGGCTTCGTGTTCGGCATGCAGCAAACGGCCGTGAATCCGCCGCGTGCCGCCGCCCGCGTTCCGGATTCGATCGTCTCCGAAGATTCCTGCCCCGGCTCGCGGAGATGCGCATGAATATCGATGAAGCCAGGCGCAACAATCAACCCTGTGGCGTCAAACACTTCCGCGCCGGGAGCAGCTTGGACGCTTCCCGGTTGTGCGACCTCGACGATCTTCTCTCCCTCGATCAGAATGTCGCGGGGTGCATCTGTATCGGTGGCCGGGTCGATTACCCGCCCGTTCTTAACGAGCAGCATGCGAAGGGTCCTTTTCATCTGTCGAGCGGCGACTCTTCTCGGGCGCCGCTTCCGCCATCGGATGAGTGCCATCCTCGTCCGTGCCGGAGATGAGCAGGAAAAGCAGCGCCATTCGAACCGCAACGCCGTTGGTCACTTGCTCGAGCACGCAGGACTGCGGCCCGTCCGCAACTTCTGGCGTGATCTCGATCCCGCGATTCATCGGCCCCGGGTGCAATATGATTGCACCGGGCTTCGCGCGGCGCAGTCGCGCAGCATCCAGCTGGTACCCCAGCACGTAATCCTCGGCCGAGATCGAAGGTTCATGCTGCCGTTCCGTCTGCACGCGAAGCACGAGAACCACGTCTGCGCCTTCAAGTGCCTCTTCAATTCGAAAGACGCGCCGAATGGGCACGCCCGGCGCGCCGATCTTTTCCAATTCGTGCGGAACCCACATCGCCGGCCCGCACAGTGTGAAGCTGCACCCGAATTTTCCGAGCAAATGAATGTTCGAACGCGCTACGCGGCTGTGCTGCAGGTCGCCGAGAATCGTGACATTCAGATTCTCAATCGTTCCCAGCCGGTCGCGAATCGTCAGCGCATCGAGCAGTCCCTGCGAAGGATGTTCATGCGTGCCGTCGCCTGCGTTGATCACCGGAATGTCCAGATGCTGTGCCACGAAGTCCGCCGCACCCGACGAAGCATGCCGCATCACCAGGCAGTCCGGCTTCATCGCGTCCAGCGTGTGAACGGTATCGAGCAGCGACTCGCCCTTCTTCAGGCTGGAGGCTTCCGCCTGCAGGTTCATCGTGTCCGCGCCCAGGCGGGAAGCTGCGGTGCCGAAGCTGATGCGCGTTCGCGTCGAAGTTTCGAAAAATGCCAGCGCCACGGTCTTCCCGCGCAACGTCGCCAACTTTTTCAACGGATGACGCTGAATTTCCTGAAAAGGCTTGCTTTGATCGAGAAGAAATGTAAGTTCGTCCGCCGGGAGCGGTTCGAGGGCGAGCAGATCGCGAAATCGCTGAGTCAATGTCCCTTCTCAAATCATAACCGAACCAATTCGAATAAGAAATCCCAAGCTACTCCACGCGATCCACGAGCACGACGCGTTCTTCCTTGTCGATTTCGCGAAGCCGCACTTCGATAATTTCCGTGTCGCTGGTCTGCACGCTGCGCCCCACGTATTGCGCCTCGATCGGCATTTCCCGATGGCCCCGCTCGATGAGCACGCAGAGGGAAACCCGCTTCGGCCGTCCCAGGTCAAAAAGCCCGTTCATCGCCGCGCGAATCGTCCGGCCCGTATACAGCACGTCATCCACGAGCACGAGGTCCATGTTATCCACGCCAAAGGGAATGTCCGAGGAGCGCAGCACGGCTTGCGGGGCAACTTTTGAAAGATCGTCGCGATAGAGCGTGATGTCCAGCGTCCCGACGGGGACGTCGACGCCGTCAATCCCGCGCATGGCCTGCGCGATCCGCTGCGCCAGCGGCACTCCCCGCCGCACAATACCGATCAGCGCCAGGTTCTTGGTACCGCCGCTCTTTTCGACGATTTCATGCGCCAGCCGCTGCAACGTGCGGTCAATTTCCGGCGCGGACATCAATTGTGTCTTTTCGACGATGCGCATGGTCGCGTAATCGTATCATTGGTGGCTGCCGGGCGGTCAATCGGCTCCGCATTCATCGAACGTAAACCGGGCCGTGGTAGACTGCGCGGCGAATTTGGGAGGCAGGTCTGGCATGATTTGCGAAACGAGAGTTGTGACGCGCAGAATTGCGCGCCTCGCAGCGATACTCATAGTTCTGATGGTCCTCGGGCCCCTCGCGGGCGCTCAGTCTAAATCCCCGGCTGCCAAATCGCCCAAGACCCCGCCGCGTCCGAAACTGGTCGTGCTGCTGATCGTGGACCAGATGCGCGCCGATTATGTGGACAAATTCCGTGGCCAGTGGACGGGCGGCCTCAAGCGGCTTGTTGAAGAAGGCGCGTGGTTCCGTGATGCCGCCTATCCCTACGCCGCCACGGAAACATGCGCCGGCCACGCCACCATTTCGACCGGTACTTTGCCCGCGACCCACGGAATGATTTCGAACGAGTGGTTTGACCGCGAACTCCAGGAGACCGTGACTTGCACGGACGATTCGAAAGTGAAGAATCTCGGCTACGCCGGTGCCGGCGTCACGGGCGGAAACAGCGCAAGCAAGATGCTCGTGCCTGCGTTCGCGGACGAATTGAAATTTCAAACCGGCAGTGGCACGAAAGCGCGCGCGGCGATCACCATGGGTGGCCGTCTCGGGGATGCCGTTACGTGGTTCGATGCCGACGTAGGTGCCTGGACGACATCGAGCGCGTATCCGGTAGCGGCATTTGTGGAGGAATTTGCGAAGGCTCATCCGGCGGCGGGCGATTACGGAAAGACGTGGGCCCCAATGCTGCCGGCTTCTGCGTACCTCTACGATGCCACAGCTACGGGGGCCGTCCCCCCGGCAGGTCTCGGCGCGGCATTCCCGCATCCTCTGCGAGGGAAGCCCGACAGCACGGGGCCCGACCCCGTTTTCTATTGTCAATGGGAAACAAGCCCATACGCGGATACCTATCTGACGCGAATCGCCGAAACGGCGGTGGACAAACTGGAGCTCGGAGCTCGCGCCGGAACCGACTTTCTGGCCGTGAGCTATTCCTCGGTGGATTACGTTGGTCACGCTTTCGGGCCGCGTAGCTGGGAAATCCAGGACGTTCTTGTCCGCCTCGATCAGGACCTGGCCGAACTCTTCGCCCACTTGGACAAGAAAGTGGGGAGAGGCAATTACGTCGTGGCGCTCAGCGCGGATCACGGTGTGGTGCCAATCCCGGAAGACATGCAGAAATCTGGAATGGATGCAGGCTGGCTGAAGGTCGAGTCCGTGAAAGAACGCATCGAGAAAAGTCTTGAGCCATTCAACTACGCAAAGCCTGCCGTCGCGAAAGTGGGCGCCAGGGCTGTGTACTTCACTCCGGGAACCTACGACAAGTTGAAAAATGATCCGGCGGCCCTGCGCTCTGTGTTGGAAGCCATCCAGAGCGTCCCCGGCGTCGCGCACGTTTATCGCGCCGAAGAACTCGAAGACCGGCCGTCAATACAAAGCCCGATGCTGAAGGCCGAGGCCGCCAGCTTTTTGAAGACGCGCAGCGGCGATCTTTTGATCGTTCCCAAGCCCTACTGGCCCTGGGATTCCTCAACTCCTACCAGCCCGCGGCAATACGGCACGACGCATGGCACACCCAACTACTACGATCAACGTGTACCCGTGCTGCTGATGGGCTTTGGAGTTCAACCCGACGAATATTTTCAAGCCATCACTCCCACAGACATCGCTCCGACGCTGGCAGCTCTCTGTGGAATCACTCTCGCCCCGCGCGACGGCCGCGTCCTCGCCGAAGCCCTGAAGAATTCTTCAGCAAGACCGGTTGCTCCAAGGCCGGCGCAAGCCACCTCGCCAAAACAACCCTGACTCCCATCTATGTTTCCAGACTTGATCTCCCAACAGTTGAGCTGGAAGCCAGAGATTTTGCGACGGGCAGTAACCGCTTCGTGTTATTCTCTTCCACGAAGTGAGTTCCGCTGGCGCCGTTGACCTCAGCGTAAAAATTGGCGCGTTGCGCCTGCGGAATCCTATTCTCGCAGCCAGCGGAACGTTCGGTTACGGCCTCGAATTTGCCCACCTCGTGGACCTGAACCGCCTCGGCGGCTTCGTTACCAAAGGTCTTTCCCGCGAACCCATCGAAGGCGCTCCCGCTCCCCGGCTTTGCGAAACCCCCTCGGGGATGCTCAACGCCGTCGGCCTCCAAAACGTGGGGGTCCGGGCCTTCGTGGCCGAAAAACTCCCGGTACTGCGAAAATTCGATACAGCCATCATCGCCAACGTGTTCGGCTATACCCTCGAAGACTATGTTGAGGTGCTGAGGGTCCTCGAGGACGCTGATGGCCTGGCAGGCTACGAGCTGAACATCTCGTGCCCCAACGTCAAGAGGGGGGGCATGCAGTTCGGCAGCGATCCGGCCTGCGTCGCCGAGGTCGTCGGAGCCGCCCGAAAAGCCGCCACCAAGCGGCCCCTCTGGGTTAAGCTCTCCCCACTTGTTACAGACATTGGACTTATTGCCCGGGTTGTGGAAGAGGCCGGGGCGGATGCCTTGACCGTGGCCAACACCTACCCGGCCATAGCCATCGACTACCGGACGGGAAAGTCGCGGTTGGGGAACCAGACCGGGGGTCTCTCCGGCCCTGCGATCAAGCCGATCACGCTCAGACTCGTTTGGGAAACGCGAAAAGCGGTCAAGACACCAATCTTAGGTCTGGGAGGCGTCGAGACGGTCGAAGACGTGCTCGACTACCTTGCCGTAGGCGCCTCGGCAGTACAGGTCGGAACGGCCAGCTTTGCTGACCCTAGGGTCAGTCAGCGCCTTGTCGAGGGTCTTGAGCGAGCTCTTTTCAATGCTAAAATGTTTACTATCAATGAGATACGGGACAAGTTTCTTTCAGAAAACAGTTGACATAATGATGTTTTCTTGCTACACTTTCTAGGATTTATGTAGCATAAAGAACACACTATGAGACATCGACTTTTCATGATCTGGGCTGCACTCCGTTGGGTTCCTCTCATGTTCGTCATCGCTCCGGCGATGGAGGCCCCACTAGTAGCGCATCTGAATCAACCGGTGAAGCCGATTAAGACCTGGGTGGGCAATGCCAGCTGGTATGGCCCCGGGTTTAACGGTCGCAAGACCGCGAATGGTGAGTCTTTCGACTGTGAAGCCCTGACGGCCGCGCATCCCAACCTGCCGTTTGGGTCCTTCGTCCGCGTGGTGAACACCCGCAACGGGCAATTCGAGCTTGTACGTATCAATGACCGGGGTCCCTATCAAGAAGGGCGCGAAATTGATGTATCCTATCGTGTCGCCCGGAAAATCGGCTTGATCCATTCCGGCGTGAGCCAGGTCCGGCTCGAGTTGATTCAACTACCCGAGAAACACTGACCCCGGCGGAGTCGGGGTCACCCATGACCCTGACTTTTGACGCTCATCCACGTAGCAGCCTGATTGTTGCACTCGATTTCGATTCTTTGTCGTCCGCGGTGAAGTTCGCGAAGCAGGTCGCCGATCTCGTCGGTATGTTCAAGATCGGCAACCAGCTCTTCACCGCGGCCGGGCCGGCAGCCGTCAAAGAGATTTCGGCTCTGGGTGCCGGCGTATTCCTCGACCTGAAATTCCACGATATTCCAAATACCGTTGCCGGCGCCGTGCTCTCTGCGGCGGCAATGAGCGGCGTGCAGCTCGTGAACGTCCATACGCTGGGCGGAAAAGCCATGCTCGAAGCAGCAGTGCAGGCCATCAGTGCCGGTGTACCGATGGGCGCAGACCGGCCACGATTGCTCGCGGTGACGATTCTCACCAGCATGAATCAGAAGGCGATGAAAGAAGTCGGCATTAGCGGCACGCCGAAACTGCGCGTCGTGAAGCTGGCGCAACTCGCCAAGAGTGTAGGCGTGGATGGCGTGGTAGCATCGGTGCAAGAAGCCAAAGACATTCGGAGAGCCTG
>WNEZ01006051.1_pt1 | contig 10610 bp, 10 predicted proteins | sample 5400521 | NCBI WGS metagenome assembly WNEZ01 (sample SAMN13153339, study PRJNA577476) | soil metagenome | isolation source: 120 cm saprolite under Douglas fir tree site 2 hole 1 replicate 1 | place: USA:California | collected 2015-04-18
GCTCGTGCCCTGATCTCGTGGGTCAATCCGGATCCATGGAATCCAATCGTGCAATTTCTCGATCGTGCGACCGTACCTGTCTTGGCGCCGATTCGTCGATGGATCGGGGTGCGGATGGGGATGGATTTGTCCCCGATCATCGCGATCCTGATCATCACCTTCCTGCAAATCGCGATTGTGCAATCACTGAAGGAATTAGCCATGAGGATGAACTGAGATGAGCATGGGGGATGCCATGAGAATTACACCGCTCGATATCCAGCAAATGGTGTTCAAGGTCAACTTTCGCGGGTACGACAAGGAAGAGGTCAATCGCTTCCTCGAAGAACTGGCACAGACGGTCGAAGCGTTGAATCGAGACCATGCGGTTCAACGAGAAAAGATCATATTTCTGGAACAGCAGCTCGCCGAGCTGAAGCGGACCGAAGCGACATTGTCGAACACCCTCCTATCTGCTCAATCGCTGGCAGAGGATGTGAAACAGAATGCTCACCGGGAGGCGGATCTCGTCATCAAGGAGGCGGAACTGAAGGCCGGCGAGTTGATCCGCCAGGCCAGGGTCGAGCTGACCGATACACAGCGCGACCTCTCGTCGCTCCAGAAACAGCGACTGCTCATGATTGAACGGTTGCGCGCGTCGTTGCGGATGTTCGAGCGCCTGTTTGAAGTGGAAGAACAGGAAGCACTCCATGACGCCGCGACCGCATCGGAGGAGAAGCTCGAAGGAGAGTCGAGCCCGGCATTGTGACGTGTTGGACCTGGTCGGTTCTCGTTCACTGATGCGGTTCTTGGTTTGCTTCGCGCCGCCCGCCAGCAGCAGATTCCCCCACTAAGTGACAGGTGTCTCGCCTATGGCTTCCCAGCACGTCATTCAGGCGGCACTGCAATCGGCCGTTGATGACGGTGTCTTCCCCGGTGCCCAGTTGGCGGTGCGTCTGCGTGGCGAGCTGCGGTGTGTGGTTGTAGCCGGGCGATTGTCGTCGGAGCCTCCGGGCCTTCCCGTACAACCCACTACTATCTATGACCTCGCCTCTCTCACGAAACCGCTGGCGACGGTTACATCAGTATTGCTTCTGATTCAGCGCGCCAAGGTTGCTCTTGAGGATCCCGTGCAAGAGGTATTAGCCGAACTTGAAGGGGCACCGATCGGTCAGGCAACGGTGCGAGAGCTCTTGACCCATCGATCGGGCTTGCCGGGATGGCGACCGTTATACGAGCGGCTTGACGCAAGAGGTACTGTTCCGGGGCTCTCTGGCGGGGATCACCCCGTCAAGCAGCAAGTGTTGCAAATGATTCGCGACGAACCGTTGATCTATGCACGCGGAGCGCGAAGTGTCTACAGCGACCTTGGATTCATCTTGCTAGGATTTCTGGTAGAGCGTCTCAGTGGAATGGCGCTGGATCTCTGGTGTGAAGACGCGATCGTCCGACCGCTACGGGCCGACCCACTGATGTTTTGCCCTACGGCAGGGCGAGCGCAACTCGATGTTGTACGCCCAATCGTTGATGTATCACGCATAGCCCCGACCGAACAGGACGAGTGGCGCAATCGACTCTTACGTGGAGAGGTGCACGACGAGAATGCCGCAGCGATGGGTGGTGTCGCGGGCCATGCAGGGTTATTCGGAACTGCCGAATCGGTGCTTGCTGTCTCCGGAGCCTGGCTCCACGGCTATCATGGAAGAGAGTCGATTCTGGATGGGGAACTTGTCAGGCAGTTTACGACCCGCCAAGGATCTGCCGCTCAATCGAGTTGGGCGTTGGGATGGGATACTCCGTCGGCGCCGTCCTCATCGGGGTCCAGTTTTTCCGAGCGCTCGTTCGGGCATCTCGGCTACACCGGGACGTCGTTGTGGATTGATCCACTGTGCGAATTGGAGGTGGTGCTGTTATCCAACCGGGTACATCCGAGCCGGAGGAACGAGAAGATTAAGGTCTTCCGCCCGTGTATTCACGACCTGGTATATCGGGCGTTTGTGTCTGCGTGATTGTCTGGGCTACGCTAGGTCCTGGTAATCGAGCCAGGTTTCTTTTTCGGCGAGATACTTCGTGCCTTTGAAATTGGCGCGGGTTCTCAATTTGGTGAAGCCGAATCCCTGCATCGCTTCGATGAGTTCTTTTACCGCAGCGGCTATGGTAGGATGCGAGTGCCCTTCGACAGTCAGGGCTTCATACATAACCTTGGCGGCGTAGCCTGAGGGTGTTCGATTGACGAGGACTGTGCGATTGAAATACCGATCGCTCGGGTCGACTCCTTCAACCTGGTGCTTTTCAATCAGTCCGTCTTTTTTAAAGAGCAGCGGAAGCGAACTCATCACGACCTCCATGACACTCAAATGGAATGACCCCAGAGCCCCAAGTATAGGGCGGGGCCCTGCCGACTGCAAGCCGTTGACAACCGCTTAACGCCCCCCTATCATTTTCCCCCGCTGCGGTAAGCCGCCGTGTTCCGGAAGATATGAATATCCCCAACAGCTTGACCATCCTCCGTATTCTCCTGATTCCCTGCTACATAGGGTTACTTGTCTATGGCAGATTTGGCCAAGCGCTTATCGTTCTTATCGTGGCCGGACTCACTGATGCGCTCGATGGGGCGATCGCCCGTGTGAAGAATCAGTATACTCGGCTCGGAGCCGTGCTGGACCCTCTGGCCGATAAGCTGCTGCTCACCTCCGGGTTCATCACGCTTTCGATGATTCATTTGATTCCGTTGTGGGTCACCATCATCGTGGTCAGCCGAGACTTGATACTGATGCTGGGAACGGCGGTGGCGCACTTCACAGATTCTCGCGTGGACATTACTCCCACCTTCTTGGGCAAGGGCACCACCTTTCTCCAGCTGTCCTATGTCGTTTTGGTGATATTCCTGAGTTCCCGTCACATCGATCTCACCGTCATGCTGCCTCTCTTGTTCGGCATGGTCTCCTTCACGCTATTGTCCGGGTTGCATTATCTCTACCGAGGCTATCGGCACACAAGTGCGCTCAGCAGCTAAGGCTCTGTATTGCTTGAGGCTGCGCGCCTCGTCACCTGCGCAGAGATTGTGCATTTGTTTGACAGGTCTGTGGGTGGCCAGTAGACTCGCCTGGTAGGTATTCCCCGCAGTCTATAACCGGCCAGGCCGATGGCCACATCGAAGGGTGAGTGTTGCGTATGGCTACCTTTGCATATGTCGGACGAACCAGATCGGGTGCCGTCAAGAAGGGAGAACTGAGCGCAAAAACCCGAGATGAGGCGGTGGATCAACTCCGCAAGCAAAGCGTCGTCGTCACCAGCCTTGAAGAAAAGAAGAGTGGCGCGGGCGGATTCAAAATTAGTTTTGGGTCTGGTCTTACCGATAAAGACCTGGTTGTATTTACGCGACAATTCGGCACGATGATCAATGCGGGTCTGCCCTTGGTGCAGTGTCTCGAAATCCTCTCGACCCAGTCCGAGAATAAAGTGCTGCGAGAGACGATTGGAGAAGTGAAGACTCAGGTGGAGGCAGGTTCGACCTTTTCGGACGCCTTACGCCGCCATCCTAAGGTCTTCGACGATCTTTACGTCAACTTGGTGCATGCGGGCGAGGTGGGCGGCCTGCTCGATACGATCTTGACGCGTCTCGCAAAATACATTGAAAAAGCGATGAAGCTCAAAGGGCAGATCAAGTCTGCCATGGTCTATCCTGCCACAATCATGGGAGTTGCCGTTGTTGTTATCATTATTCTCATGCTTTTTGTCATTCCAATCTTTGCAAAGATGTTTCTTGAACTGTCAGGCGGGAAAGTGGCGTTGCCCGGCCCTACGCAATTCGTTATCGACCTCAGTAACTTCTTTATTGCGTACTGGTATGTCATTTTTGGGGCTATTGTGGGGATCCTTGTTGGTATTAAAAAATACTATGGGACCGTTAAAGGTCGGATGGTCATTGATAAGTTGCTTCTCAAGTTACCAGTGGTTGGAGACTTAATCAGAAAAGCCTCGGTTGCCAAGTTTACCCGTACACTCGGGACGTTGCTCTCTAGCGGGGTCCCATTACTCGATGGAATGTCCATCTGTGCAAAGACCTCGGGTAATAAGGTTATTGAAGAAACGTTGATCAACGCTCGCGTCAGTATCAGTGGCGGAAAGACCATCGCCGATCCCTTGGCAGCAAGCGGGGTGTTTCCGAAGATGGTTACGCATATGATCGCCGTCGGTGAGTCAACTGGTGCGCTGGACGCGATGTTGGGAAAAATTGCAGACTTTTACGAAGACGAAGTTGATCAGGCAGTTGCCTCGTTGACGTCACTACTTGAGCCAATGATGATGGTGTTCCTGGGGATTGTGATTGGGTTTATCGTGATTGCGATGTACCTCCCGATCTTCAAAATGGCGTCTGCAATCGGATAGGGCCGGCGTCTCGTCCGTTCCTCTCACGGAGTTTGGGCCTAGTACCCAGCATGAAGGCTCTAAGCCTTTCTGGCGAAACCACTCGGCGCTCCGTCAAATGTGCGATGACACGGTTCCTGGCCCCATATCCGAGGAGAATGAACGAGGCACATCTCTCTTCATGCCCCGCCGATCTCCTTCTCGCCCGGTGGTCTTCCACTCATGAATGATTTGCGCACAAGACTGTATTGGATCATGGGGCTTCGGATGGCCTTCGTGACCCTGATGCTCGGCCTGTCTCTCGTTTTTCAAGTCGGGAAGGGCGGGCAGGTCGAAACGTTCTACACCCTGATTATTGTCACCTACATCCTGACGATCCCTTCCGCCATTCTGCTCCGTGCGCTTACCACACCGGCAGCTCTCACGATACTTTTTTGGACTCAGGTGGGGATCGATTTCCTCCTTGAAACGGTGTTGGTTATTAGGACAGGGGGGATCGAGAGTCCCTTCGCGGTGCTGTATGTCATGACAGTGGCAGTCGCCAGTCTCGTTCCCCGTCGGCGAGTGGGGCTTCTTACCGCCTGTTTCTGCATTATTTTGTTTGGGCTCTTAACGAACATTCAACTGTATGGTCTTGTTGAGGGGTGGGGGTGGATGCCGCCGAGTCGGCTGACTATGCCTGAAACATTTCAAACATTCGGCGTCTATGCACTCTCCCTTCTTGTCGTCGGGATTCTTGGCGGAACCTTAGCAGATCAACTTCAACAGGCGGACCAATCGTTACGTGAGAAGGAACAGGGACTAACTCGCCTCCAAGTCTTTCACGAGAATATCGTCCACAGCATCAGCAGCGGTGTGTTTACGGCAGATGCCACGGGGTGCATCACCTCGTTCAACCCAGCGGCACAGGAAGCGACTGGGTATACGATCACTCACGTTGCCGGGCGTCCCTGGCGCGAGGTCTTCAACTGGCATCCTAGCCAACAATCAGACGAACAACTCAGTGGTGTCGTGTCGACGACAATGCGATTCGAAGTGGAATGTAAGCGTGCTGACGGCAATCGCCTGATCCTCGGTATGACCCTTTCCCCATTGCACGAGCAGGGGAGGCAGACAGGCTTGGTTGGTGTGTTTAAAGATCTGACACAGATTCGGGATCTCGAAGAGGAAATGCGGCGCAAGGATTGGCTGGCGAGTTTGGGTGAGATGTCTGCCGGGATGGCCCATGAGATTCGGAATCCGCTTGGCGCGTTGGCCGGCGCGATGCAAATGCTTCGAAAAGATGCCATGGAAGACGAAACGAATCGTCGGTTGATGGACATTGCGATTCGGGAGGCCACCCGGCTCGACAACATCATTACCGAATTCCTCCAGTATGCACGTCCGCCGGCGCTCAATCTCGCAGAGCGTGATCTCAACAAAGTACTTGCTGAGACGCTCGATCTCGTTCAACATGAAGCGCGAACACGTTCCAAGATCAAGATCGTCACGTCCCTGGCAACCGGGGCGCTCACGGCCCTGGTCGATCAAGATCAGCTCCGCCAAGTCTTCTGGAATATGGCGACGAATGCGTTTGAAGCAATGCCGGAGGGAGGACAGTTGACGATCTCGACGAGCTGCCGCCACGTTGATGCCGGCGGCCGCAAGGGCGACGTCATCGAAATTGCGTTTCAAGACACTGGGGAAGGTGTTCCAAAACAGAACCTCGACAAGATCTTTCTTCCGTTTTTCACGACGAAGAAAGAAGGGTCAGGGCTGGGTCTCGCAGCTGTGCATCGCATCGTCGATCTGCACGGGGGGTGGATTAAGGTCGAAAGTCAGGAGCGTCAAGGCTCACGGTTTGTCGTATGTATGCCGCGTTCTGGGGATGCCGGGGTGCGGTTGTGGCATGAGGGACGGACGCCGTGGAAAAGATCCTAGTTGTTGATGACGAGCGGGGGCTGCGCGAAGTTCTGAGCATCATGCTCAAACGCGCGGGCTATGTCGTGACTGAAGCGTCGGATGGCGAAGAGGCCATCGGTCATATAAGCAAGGAAATCTTCGATCTCGTCATAACCGACCTCCGCATGCCGAAAGCCGATGGCATGGCGGTCCTGAAGGCGGTGAAGTCTTCTTCTCCTGAAACCGTGGTCCTCGTCATTACGGCGTTTGCGACCGCGGACTCGGCGGTCGATGCGATGAAACAGGGCGCGTACGACTACCTGACCAAGCCGTTCCAGGTCGATGAAGTGCAGTTTATCATCCGCAACGCCCTGGAGAAGCGGCGTCTCTCGACGGAAAATATTCTATTAAAGCGCGAGATGGCGAGCCAGTCGTCGTTTGCGCAGATCGTCGGCCAGAGCGAGAGCATGCAGAAGGTGTTCGACGTGGTGCGCAAAGTCGCGGACGCCAAGAGCAATGTGCTGATTTGTGGAGAAAGCGGAACGGGAAAAGAGTTGGTGGCGCGCGCGATTCACTATAACAGTGCCCGGAGTCCGATGCCCTTTGTGGCGGTGAGTTGCAGTGCAGTGCCGGAGACGTTGCTCGAAAGCGAACTCTTCGGGCACATGAAGGGGTCTTTTACCGGCGCCATGGCCAATAAGGCGGGGTTGTTTGAAGTCGCCAATGGCGGCACGATCTTTTTGGATGAAATCGGCGATACGACCCCAACAATTCAAGTCAAGCTGCTGCGCGTCATTCAGGAACGAGAGTTCCGGCGTGTGGGCGGCAACCAGGATGTAAAGGTCGATGTGCGCATTGTGGCCGCGACCAATAAGGATCTTGAAAAAGCCGTAGCCGACGGCTCATTTCGCGAAGATTTGTACTACCGCTTGGACGTGATCCCGATTCGGCTTCCCCCGTTGCGGCTTCGAACGGGAGACATCCCGCTTCTCGTGAAACATTTCCTCGAGAAGTTTTCACAGGAAAGTGGCAAGCCGGCTCCCGTCTTGACATCGGAGGCGATGCACGTGTTGTTGGGCCATGAGTGGCGGGGCAACGTGCGCGAGCTTGAAAACTTGATTGAGCGGGTTGTCACCTTTTCCGTCGGTGCGCCTGTCTCGGATGAGGATATTCGTGGCTGGCTTCATCGAGTCGTGACCCCTCAGCAGCAGGGGGTGCCCACCGATTTACCTGAAGACGGGTTGGATTTGGAAGGGCTTATCAACGGCATTGAAAAAGACCTGCTCTTGAAGGCGCTCGAACGGGCCATGTGGGTGAAGAAAAAAGCTGCACGGCTTCTGAGACTCAACACGCGATCCTTTCGCTATCGACTAGAGAAGTATGCCATCAAGGGAGGCCGTGATTAACCCGCAGCCGAGTCCATCCGAGATCACCGTCTTCGCTCCTGCCAAAATCAACGTGATCCTGCGTATCCTCGGCCGCCGCCCCGACGGGTTCCACAATCTCTGGTCGATCATGCAGACGGTTGCCCTCGAAGACGAGGTGGAGATCAGGTTGCGTGCTGACCGACAGGATATCCAGCTGAGGTGTGATGCGACGCAGCTGGCTGCAGACCAGAGTAACCTCGTCCATCGCGCAGCTACCGTGGTGTTGGCGCGAGCCCAGCAATCGATCGGGCTCGACATTGAGCTGCGTAAGCGCATTCCCATGGGAGCCGGCCTCGGTGGCGGGAGCAGCGATGCCGCAGCCACCATTATAGGGTTGAACCACCTCCTGCGGCTGGAGTGGTCTCCGACGCAGATGGCTGATGTCGGGCAATTGTTAGGTAGCGATGTGCCATTTTTTCTCTTTGCCCCCTCAGCGTTTGTGGCGGGTCGGGGAGAAACAGTTCGGCCGGTCGTCGTTGAAGGGGTGCGATGGGTCGTGCTCGTCAACCCGGGGTTTGGGGTCAATACCAAGTGGGCGTATCAAGAATTGGCTGCCACCAGAACCGCTGTGACGCCGCTGTCGTTGGTCCAGCGAGAACTCAACCGGCAATCGCGGGTGAGCTGGGCCCAATTGATTGCCGCGGCAGAGAATGATTTCGAGGCGCCAGTCTTCGCCGCACATGGGAAGCTTCGGAAGATTAAACGGATCTTGCAGGCCTGCGGAGCCGAGATCACGCTGCTGTCCGGAAGCGGGGCGACGGTGTTCGGGGTGTTCGCAGACGAGGCGCGCGCGCGCCTGGCCCAGGCCCAGTTCGTAAATGAGAATTTGATGAACGTTTTTCTCGCTCCCACCTGTTCAAGCCCGCTCGGTTGGCGGTACGGACTACCACGATAAGCCGTAGCTCGGTTGACAACTCCCCGTGCATTCCGCTAGAGTTTGGCTCCCTAGTTGGCTTCCTCAACAGCGCGCAGCGAACGAGGTAGGCGGATTACGATCACGCTCACCGACGCCCGCCGTCGAGACGAACCATATAATACGAAATCAGAACGTGACGCAGTCGCATCCACGGACCCTCTGAGGAGTCGATGAGCAGAGAGCTAAAGATATTCTCTGGCAACGCGAATCCAGCACTGGCCCATGAGATTTGTGCCTACCTTGGGACCAAGCTCGGCGCGGCCACGGTGTCGTCATTCAGTGACGGCGAAATTCGCGTCAAGATTGAGGAGAACGTTCGTGGCGGCGATGTGTTCGTCGTGCAGTCGAGTTGCCAGCCCGTCAACGACTCCCTTATGGAGTTGCTGATTATTATTGATGCGCTCAAACGATCCTCCGCAAATCGCATCACCGCGGTCATCCCGTATTTCGGCTATGCTCGCCAGGATCGCAAAGATCAGCCACGCGTGCCGATTTCAGCGAAGCTCGTGGCCGATCTCATCAGCACCGCCGGCACAGACCGCGTCCTCACGATGGATCTCCATGCGGGGCAGATCCAGGGATTCTTCAATGTGCCGGTGGACCATCTCTATGCACTACCCGTATTGTTGGATTACATTACGAAGAAGAAGGTGAGCGACCTGGTGGTCGTCTCGCCAGACGCCGGTGGAGTGGAACGGGCCCGCGCCTTTGCGAAGCGGCTCGAAGCGAACTTGGCGATTATCGACAAGCGACGTGAAGGACCGAATCAGACGCAGATCATGAACATCATCGGCGACGTCGCGGGTAAGAGTGCGCTGTTACTGGACGATATGATCGACACGGCCGGCACCATTGTGAAGGGGGCGCAGGCCTGTATGGATCATGGGGCTCGGGAAGTGTGGACCGCCTGTACCCACGCGGTGCTCACCGGGCCGGCGTTGGATCGGATTCAGCAATCCTGCTTGAAGCAAGTGATCGTGACCAATTCGATTCCGTTACGGGGCAAAGAGCAGTTCTGCCCGAAGTTACATCAATTATCGGTCGCCCCACTGTTAGGTGAGGCGATTCGGCGAATCCATGAAGATGAGTCGGTGAGTTCATTGTTTGCATAACTCGAGACCGATGCATCGAGAGACCAGCGAGAAGGGGACAGGGGCCTATCATGAAATTCGATCTAGCGGCCACAGTGAGAGAAAAAGCGGGAAAGAGTGCGGCGCGTAAACTCCGGCGGGAGGGCAAGGTCCCGGGCGTGTTGTATGGGCAGGGCGAATGCCTGCTCTTGACGATTGAACCCGATAGCCTGGTTAAGATTTTGAAAGCACAGGCAGGGGGGGCCGCGCTCGTGTCGCTCACGCTAGCTGGTGCAAAGTCGAAACCGAACCGGACTGCACTTTTGCGCGATTTCCAGGTCGATCCGGTCGAAGGGAATGTACTGCATGCGGATTTGTTTGAAATCTCGATGAACAAGCCGATTCGCGTGAAGGTGCCCCTGCATTTGACCGGCGGGATGCCTGCCGGCGTCAAAGAAGGCGGCATCCTCCACCACAATATGCGCGAGTTGTATATTGAGTGTCTGCCAGGTGATTTGCCGGACTTCATCGAAGTCGATGCCTCGGGGCTCGCCATTGCGCAAGGCCTCCATCTGAAGGACGTGGCTGCTCGCGAAGGGGTCCGCTATCTCGATGATCCTGAGCAGATGGTCGTGAGTGTGGCGGCGCCGATGACGGAAGCCAAGCTCGAATCGCTCCTCGCGAGCAGTGCAGTTGGGCCGGAGGGTGCGAAAGAGCCTGAGGTGGTCACGAAGGGCAAAGTGGCGGGTGAAGCCCCTGAGGGTGGCGAAGCGGCGAAAGCCGGTGCGGCTGCTGTTGTTCCTGCTGCTGCTGATGCGAAAGGCGGCGAGAAGAAAGGCGCTGTAGCGCCAAAAGCTGAGAAGAAAGAAACCGAAAAGAAGAAGTAACGTTGCGCCTCATCGTTGGGCTGGGCAACCCGGGCGCTGCCTATGCCCGAACCCGCCACAATGTCGGCATGTGGGTCAT
>WNEZ01007519.1_pt1 | contig 10609 bp, 9 predicted proteins | sample 5400521 | NCBI WGS metagenome assembly WNEZ01 (sample SAMN13153339, study PRJNA577476) | soil metagenome | isolation source: 120 cm saprolite under Douglas fir tree site 2 hole 1 replicate 1 | place: USA:California | collected 2015-04-18
ATAAGCCACCGCGACGGCTGAGACCACGCCAAAAAAACGCATCGACTCCAGGTCTGCGTCCGGTATCCCGCCCGGATGCAAGTGGGCGTCGAAGAGAGCCGGGAGCTTGGCTGCCATCAATCCCGTCCCTGGTGCCGCGCCCTCCATCAGAGTTATCCGCGCGAAAGCAGAACACTTTTCGCCCGCAGAAAGGGGAGCATGCTGGGCGGCAGGCGAAAGCGGGTCAAGCACATTCGGGAGGCAGCACTCAACCCTCCTGTCGGATCCGTGGCGAAGTGTGTTTTCAGAAAGCGCACTGATATAAGGCCCAGCGTCGCAGCGCGGTGACCGCCCGGCGACCAACCAGAAACTCTTCACTGATGGGATTTTAGGGAGAAACTCATGAAACGTTTTGGAGCGATATCGGTACCGGCAGTACTAGCGCTTATCGGCGGAGGCATAGCTCAAGGCGGGGTATTGACCGACGTGCTGCCGGACATGCAGCCCTGGTCAGCGGAGGAGATTCAGACTTTTGGCATATCGACCGCCAATTCGAATGACAAGCTCGTATCCTGCGACGACTGGACCCAGATCGACCCGACCAACATCTCTGGGCAGGAGATCATCACCTTCCAAGTGGGCTCGGCGAACCTGGGGCGGGGACACTTGCGAACTCGGCGTCAATCGATGTCGGATGGATGGCATTTCTTCCAGACCACCTCACAGATAGATGAGGCTGGGACATGTTCTGCGATCGAACAGGAAATCGCTATCATCCCACCTGGCCAGGGCAGCCGCTGGCTACCGCTCGCGAGTTTTTCGCTTTACAACGTAGCCGAAGACGGTGGGCTTGGGGATTTGGTCGTTTGCCAAATGAAGCGGTGGTGCTGCCTGATCAGCATCTCTACCTGCAGTACCAACCCTCCGTGTTCCCTCCCGCCGCAAACCGACAGCATCAATGCTGGAACCCGAGACGTCTATCCGTTTCATTGGCAGGATCAGTTCATCCCCGTTGAGGGTGTTCCCAGTGGTCAGTACTGGTTCGTGCACACCATCAACCCAGCTGGCCTCCTCATCGAGAGCGACTACTCAAACAACGACGTGTATTTCTTAATCGAACTCAATCAGGAGGCCTCGCCACCAACGGCCCGAATTCTATGGGCTGAACAGAGCATGTGCCCTGCCCCATAGCGACGCTGACGCTTTTCGCGGAATCTTCAACGCAGGCAAGGCAGATTGACAACCGCACACCGGAAAATGTTGCTTGAGGTGGTGGTCTTGGCGTTGTGCCCCTGGGCCGAGGCGGGCGCACAACAGCTTTTGTTCCGCTTCGATGGGACCAGAGCAGAGCAGGGGTTAGGCAGCGCGATCCTCGGCGCAGGCGACTTGAACGGAGACGGCGTGCCGGACATCGCCGTTGGGGCGCCGAATGATGACTTTGCAATCGGAACTGCCTTTGTTTATTCCGGTGCCAAGGGGTCCACTCTTTATCAAGTCTTTCCGCTCGAGCTCCGTGGATTTTTTGGAGGGGCGTTGGCCTCCGCCGGGGACCTGGACGGAGATGGTGTACCCGATCTGATCGTCGGCGCACCCTTTACCAGCCGCAAAGAGGCCTATGGCGTGGGCAGCGTGCTGGTGTTCTCCGGGGCTACTGGGAAACTGCTCTTCAATTTTGTTGGCGAAGAGGGCGGGACGTACATGGGATGGTCGGTGGCCGGTGTCGGGGATATCGATCAGGACGGCGTCCCGGATCTCGCAATCGGTACTCCCTTTGCGAGCGTGGGCAACGTCATTGGCGTGGGCAGGGTCGATATCCGCTCTGGAGCAACCGGAGACCTCCTCTATCAGATTGAAGGTCAGCAGAGCGGAGATTTCCTTGGTTGGGCGGTCGCCTCGATCGGCGATCTCGACGGAGACGGCATTCCAGACCTTCTTCTGGGAGCGCCCAACTCAAGTCCGGCTGGGCTCTCGCTGGCTGGAAGCGTTGAAGTGCGTTCCGGAAGGACCGGTAGCCTGCTCTATCGGATCAATGGAGAGGAGCCTGCGGCGTATTTGGGCCGCTCATTGGCGGCGGTGGGCGATCTCGACGGCGACGGGTTCGACGACTTCGCGGTGGGCGCTCCAGCGGCAAGCGCGCAAGGGTTGCCCGAGAGTGGGAGCGCCTTTGTCTTTTCTGGCGCCACCGGCGCTCTCATCTATCGCTTCGACGGCGCCGCGGCATTCGATGAGTTCGGAGCCGCGGTGGCTGGGGGCGACATCGACGGCGACGGCGTGCCGGATATCGCCATTGGATCCCCCAGCGCCAGCCCCGGTGGCCGGATCGGAGCGGGGAGCGCCCTGGTTTTCTCCGGCGCTTCCGGGCAGTTGCTTTTCCAGCTGGATGGGGAGACGCGCGGCGACACCTTGGGTCGATCGGTGGCCTTCGTCGGAGACCTCAACGGCGATGGACGCTCAGCGGTCGCTATCGGAGCCCCCTACGCAAGTCCTCAAAGCCTCGACGGCGCGGGTTGTGTCTTTGTCTTGAGTTACTGACCCATCCTGTTGTGCGGTGAACCGTTGCCGCGCGCGCGGGGAGTACCTATCTAGTACCGGCATGATCACTCCCGCTGCGCAGACAGATGAGAACCGGCTCGCTGAGTTAATCCACGCAAACCGCGATCAGCTGCTCAAGCGATGGGCCGAGCGCGTCCAGGCAAGATTGGCTCCCAGGAAGCTGAGTAAGCCCGAGCTGATGGACCGTCTGCCGAACTTCATCGATGAGCTGGTTTACGCATTGCGCGGCGAGGGATCGTCGCCCGTGTCCCTGGTGACCGACGCGGCCAAGGAGCACGGAAAGCAGCGTTTCAGAAGCGGCTTCGACATCGAAGCGGTAGTCCTCGAATATGGAGTCGTTCGGGAGTGCATTTTCGAGCTGATTGCCGAGCCTGACTATTCCCCCACTGTGCAGGAGTTTCGGCTGCTGTCGAAGTGCCTGATCGACGCGATCGCCGCGGCGATCTCCGAATACGCCGGGGAGCGCGAAGAGGAGGTCCGGAATCGGTCCGAGTTCCAAAAGCAGCTCTTGGGAATCGTCAGCCACGACCTGCGCGATCCGCTGAACACCATCGCGCTCTCGGCGGCCACCCTTCTGCGAAGAACGGGAATCGACGAGCTCCACGTCAAGGGGTTGACCCGCATCCTGTCTTCCGCGAAACGGGCGACCCGGTTGATTGCGGACTTATTGGATTTCACGCAAGCGCGCGTGGGAGGCGGCATCCCGATTCGAGTCAAATCGTTCAATTTTCATGATCTGGCGCAACAGATCGTCGACGAGATGAGCCTCTCGCGTCCAGATCGCCAAATCGTCTTTACCCAGGCGGGAAATGGCGAGGGGATGTGGGATCAGGACCGCATCACCCAGGTGCTGGTGAATCTGCTCACCAATTCGATCCAGCACAGTCCTTCCGGTACCATCGTGCGCGTCGCCACGCGCGGGGTCGACAGGGAAGTATGGCTGGTCATCAATAACCAGGGCCGGGTCCTTTCCGAAGAGGAGATCCCCAGCCTGTTCGAACCGTTCCGCCGCGGAAGCGAAACGCCTGCCGAGCCTGGAAGTATTGGCCTCGGTCTGTTCATTGCCAAGCAGATCGTCACGGCGCATGGGGGCAGCATCGAAGTGACTTCTAGCGAGGAGGGCGGCACGACGGTGACGGTGCATTTTCCCAGAGTTGCGCAATTGCAGAACGCGTCGTCGCCCTGATCCGAACGGCGGCAAGTTGGCGGCACCTCACACCGCCATCTTCCGAACGCTTCGAACGCTGAACCACACCAGCGCGACGCTGATCCCAACCAGCGCCAGAACATGGGGCAAGAGGTCCAAAGGTCCGGCGTCGCGCAAAACAACCCCCCGCATGATCGCCACCATGTGCGTGGCCGGGAGTAGTCGTCCGATCGTCCTCAGCACGATCGGAAGCCCTTCCACCGGGAAGATGTACCCGCTGAGGAAAATTGAGGGCAGCAGGAAGAGCTGCGCCAATTGCTGGGCCTCGGCTTGCGTCTTGCTGCGGGTGGAGATGAAGAGGCCGAGCGCGAGCAATGAAAAGAGATAGATGAAAGCGATCAGGAACAGGAACAGAAGGCTGCCCTGGATCGGAACCCCGAATCCAAATCTCATCGCCAAGAGTATCATCGCCATTTCCCCAATCCCGATGAACAGGTAGGGACCGAGCTTGCCCAGCATCAGGCCCAACGGGTGGATCGGTGTCACCATCAACTGCTCCAGGGTTCCCCGCTCCCGCTCGCGCACGATTGCCACCGCGGCCAGAACCATTGCCACGATCTGAAGGAGGATCGCCACCAGTCCGGGAATGATGTAGTTGGCCGTCCGCCCGTCCGGGTTGAACAAGACGATCGGCTGGACCGACAGCGGCTGAGAGGGATTCCGAATGTTTCGTTGAATTTCATCCAGATTCGCTTGCGCGATCAGGCCATTGACCGAGGCGAGGGCCTGGGCGCTGACGTTGGAATCGGAGCCGTCGATCAGCACCAGAACCTTGGCGTTTGCCCCCCTCGCGCGCTTCCCGCGAAAGTCAGGGGGAATGACGATCCCCACCCTGGCGCGAGCGGCGGTGATCTCCTCCCGTGCATCGCGAGGGTTGTCGATGATCCGGCTGATCCGGAAGGTCTTGGTCGCACGCAATTGATCGATCAGCAGTCGGCTGTCGGAGGAGCGGTCCTGGTCGACCACCACCGTTGCAACGTTCTTGACCGTCTGGTCGATGAAGCCAAAGAGCACCAGCTGAAACAGCGGAATGGCGAATGCCAGGACCAGGGTGCCGCGGTCTCTGAGGATATGTAGAAACTCTTTGCGGAAGATGGCTCGGAAGGAGCTCCACATCGCCTCAGGCCGCCTTTCCATTCTGTCGCTCCTGCGCCGCTTGCTCCGTCAGCGTGACGAAGACGTCCTCCAGGGATGGGGCGATCGGACGGAAGGTGGCTTGCGGGAAGCCAGCTTTCCGCAAGCGATCGATCAGCTGGGCGTCATCGATCTGTGCGTCGATCAGCGCATGAACGGACTGTCCGAAGATGGTGGCGCTGGAGCAAAAAGGTTGTTCCTTCAACCAGCTGAGCGCTCGAGCCGTTTGCCGCGTTTCGATTTCCACTCGGCGATATCCGGGTGGATTGACCGAAGGCAGCGTTTTCAATTTCTCCGGCGTACCCGTCACCAGCAGCTTCGAGAGGTACAGATAGCCGACTTCTCCGCAGCGCTCGGCCTCATCCATGTAATGAGTGGTTACCAGAAGCGTGATTCCCTGCGCAGCGAGCTTGAACAACAGGTCCCACAGCTCACGCCGAGCCACCGGATCGATTCCCGCGGTGGGCTCATCGAGAAACACCACCCTCGGCTGATGCATCAGCGCGCTGCCGAGCGCGAGTCGCTGCTTCCAGCCGCCAGACAACAATCCGGCGCGGCGATCGACATAGGGGCCGATATGCGTCAGCTCGATCGCCGCCTCCCGCCGCTGCCGCAGTCGCGCTCCCGTCAAACCGTAAATCTGGGCATAGAAGTCGAGGTTCTCGGAGACGGTGAGGTCTTCGTAGAGCGCGAACTTCTGGCTCATGTAGCCGATCTGCCGGCGAATCTCATCGCCCTGGGTCGCCACGTCCAATCCGAGCACGCTCGCCCTTCCCTGCGTCGGAGCAAGCAGCCCGCAGAGGATCCGGATGATCGTGGATTTTCCCGAGCCGTTCGGTCCGAGCAAACCGTAGATGGTTCCCTTATGGACCTCGAGACTCACGCGATCCAGCGCGCGGAAGTTTCCGAAGTCCTTTGTCAGCCGATCCGCGCGGATGGCGATTTCATCGCTAGCCTCCGGGCTCTGAGTCGACCCATTCATCGGGGTACCCGGACCAAGGCAGCCATTCCAGCGCGCAACTGATCGCGACCGGATTCTATTCGCACCCGCGCCGCGAACACCTGATCCGCCCGCTCGTCGGCGGTCTGCAGATTTCGAGGAGAATACTCTCCGATGCTATTGATGTGCTCGACTTGCCCCGGGAAGGACTTGCCAGGAAACGAGTCCACCGAGATCGGAACCACCCCGCCAACCCGGATGTGCCCGATCATCGTTTCAGCGATGTAGATCCGAACGTAGAGATGGTCATCCTCCAGGAGCTTCGCGGCGACTGCGTTGGGAGCGAGGATGTCGCCCGGACGCAGGTCGAGTGTTTCGACTCTCGCGGGACGAGGCGCCTTGACCGCCAGCTCGTCGAGCATCACCTGGACCGAATCCAGTTTCCCCTGCGCGGCCTCCACTTGACCCTGGGCAGCATCGATGTCCTCGCCGCGCGAGCCCGATTCAACCAGCTGCGCTCCCGCTTTGGCCTCTTGAGCCCGAGCCCGCGCTTGCCGCAGCTCCTCCTTTCGCACTCCATTCTTCAATTCATCCAGAGCCGCCCTCTGCGCCTCCCGCTGAGCAACCGCACTGCGAAGCTGCGCCTCGGCGTTGTCCAGATCCGCGCGCGAGGCAGCCGCACTCTTGAACAGCTTGCGGATCCGGCCAGCGTCCAAAAGGGCCTTGTCCGCAATCACCTGGGCGGCGGCCAGTCGCGCCTCGGCGGCTGTAATCTGTTCCGGGCGGGCTCCGGCTTCCGATTCGGCCAGCGCAGCGACCGCGGTGGAAGCGCGAGCCCGGGCCTGCACAATCTCCTCCGGCCGCGCCCCGTGCTTCAGCTTCTCGAGGTTCGCCTCGGCCTGAAGCAACTGGCCCTCGGCGGCGAGCTTCTGGGCAGGCAGGTCACCGGGTTCGAGAACGATCAGCGTTTGCCCCGCCGTCACCTGGTCCCCTTCCTGAACCAACACCTCCTTGATCCGCCCGCCCACTCGCGAGCCGATGGAAATGGTTCGGGCCTCCACCGTTCCGCTCCACTCGTAGGGTTGTCGGCTGAGATAAAGCCGATAGCCGAGATAGGCCAGGAGCAGCACGACGCCGGCGATGATCGCCAGGATGCGGGGAGGGAGCTTGCGGAGTCTGGAGAGGAGGCGTGGCAGCGCCAGATCAGCGGTAGTCATGGACGAGTCCCTTCGGGAAAAGGCCTGAGTAGCGCTCCACGAAGCCCACGGCTAGGCGGGTTGCAACAAGTGCTCGGTTTCCCGGGTCGTCTGGCGAACCGCCTCGACTCCATCGAGCAACTCATCGAGCTGACCGCTGAGCTCTTGGGGAGACCGCATGGTGACGATCTGATCGGCGAGCAGCCGAAAAGTATTTTCGATCAGCTCGAGCTGACCGCGCGCGGAGGACAAGTTGGCGTGAATTTCGGCGTATTTTTCCTTGCGCTTGGCCAAGACGGCGATGTTTTTCTGCGCCAAGGTGCGCTTTTCCCCCGTCTCGTGCTCGAGGAGATTCTGATATCGCCGCAGATCCCGCTCGATCTCGTCCACCGCGATTGACGCGATGTACTCCTCATATCGAGAACAAGTGACTGACAGATCAAGGAACGCCCCGACCAGATCGTCCAATTTCTTCAGCTCGCCGGAAAGCAGCTCGAGGGTAAAGGCGGGATTCTGGCGCGCCAACTGGTTGATCTGATCCTGCTTCTGCACGATCGCGCACCAGCGCACCCACTCGGGCTTGGGGAGCAACTTGGCTTTCTCGTCCATCTCGAGCTTGCGCGCCTCCGCCAGCTCTTCTTCAAAACGCTTGTCGAACCAGGTCTTGCGCAGAAGTCGCGAGTCGGGCGCAAACAGCATCCAGATCGCTTCCAAACCGGCCCCGGCGATCGCCAGCCACCAGTTGCCAGTCATTGCCGCGGCGGCCCCTACTCCGCTGAGCAGCGCATAGTTGTACGGGTTGGAAAAAGCGTACTTGGCGTACGGCGGTCTGGGTTTTTCGGCGTTCACTGCTTTTGGTACAGCAGGTCGAGCAGGTGCTTCTCGACGTCGCGGAATTCGGGCCTGGATTTCAAGGCCAGGTCGCGTTCGCGAAAGAGGGGCACGTCCACCCGGTGGAGCACCTGCGCGGGCCGCTTGGAAAGCACGAAGACAGTATCTGCGAGATACACCGCCTCTGCCACATCGTGCGTTACGAACAGAATGGTGTTGTCCTCGGTGCGCGAAATGTCGATCAACAGCCCCTGCATTCCCCAGCGCGTCTGGGGATCGAGCGCCCCGAACGGCTCGTCCATCAGCAGAAGCTTGGGTTTGTTGATCAGCGTCCGGGCGATCGCCACCCGCTGTTTCATCCCTCCAGAGAGCTCCTTCGGATACTTGTCCGCCGAGTCTTTCAACCCGACGGCGTCCAGGTAGCGCCCGGCCATCGGCCCGCGCTCCTGCCGGGGCAACCCCTGCAGTTTCAGGCCGTACTCCACGTTCTCCTGGACGGTGAGCCATCCGAAGGATGTGTAGGCCTGGAAAACCATGCCGCGCTCCCGACCCACCCCCTCCACCTTCACTCCATCGACCAGAACTTCCCCCCGGCTCAACGGCAATAAACCCGCCACCGCCTTGAGGAGCGTCGATTTTCCACAGCCGGAAGGTCCAAGAAAGACGACGATTTCACCGACTTCTGGTTTGTTGGCGATCGAGATATCGATCGCCCGCACGGCTTCGACGTCCCTCCCATCGGCGGAGCGATAGGTGACGTGAACGTCGCGCAGCTGAAGCTTGGGGACTTCGCCGCCGGCGTGGACCGGGGTGGAGGAGCTGGCACTCACTCGGGTTGTTCCTGCCAGCGAAAGACCCAACCGTTGATCGCGCGAATCAGTGCATCGGTGCCCAGGCCAATGAAGCCGATGATCAAAATACCGGAGAAGACCTGGGCGGTGTGCAGGTGCGCTCCGGCCAGTTGAATCATGTATCCGAGCCCGCGACGCGCGTTCACGTATTCCGCCAGGATCACGTAGGTCCAGGAGATGGCGTTCATCACTCGGAAGCTGTCGAAGATGTCCGGAAGGGCAGCGGGCAGGAGCACGGTGCGGATGATCTGCCAGCGACTGGCGCCCAGGGTGAGCGCGGTCTGCACCAACTCCTCGGGCACGGCTCGGATGGCGTTCACCACCACCGGCAACAGGTAGACGAAAACACCCAGAAACAGGAAGGCCACCTTCTGAGATTCGCCGATCCCCAACCACAGAATCAGAAGCGGGATGAACGCCGAGATCGGCAGGTAGCGAAGGGGCGCCATCACCGGTTCCAGCAGCCGGTTGATTGGCTCGAAGGTCCCCATCAGAATGCCAAGCGGCACGGCGATCGCTGCTGCCGCTGCGAAGGAGATCAGGATCCGCAGCCCCGAAGCCACCACCTCGTCCAACAGCTTGTGCTGAAAAATCATCTGAAGCGTGGCCTGCACTACCCGGATCGGGGAGGGTAGAAACAATTCATTGAGCAGCGGGTTGGGCCCGAGAGTCACCGCGCACCACGCGACCAAAAGCAACACCGGCATCGCCAACGCGAACGGCAGGCGGTAGGAGCTGGGGATGGGTTTGCGCAGACCCCAGATCGATTCTCGGCTGCGACGCTCGGCTTCTGATTTCGGCAGCTTGACCTTCGGAGCAGGCTCAGGCGGCGGCGCCTTGGCCGCCGGTGTCAGCAGGTCCACCATTATGGCGCGTTGAGAATGACCTTGATGTCCGTGCGCCGGTTCTCCTGACGGCCGGCCTCAGTCTCATTGGAGGCCACTGGGTTGGCAGAGCGTCTTGTTGGTCTGCACCGAGCCAGTGATGTCGGTGTTTCCCTCGATCCGCAGGAAGGTGTTTCCGAAGGCGGTCATCGTGTCTCCCAGCGAATCGAGCGTGAAGTAGGAACCGTTCATGATCTGATCCGAGCCAGGAGTGAAATAGATGGTGAGTGACTTGTTGAGGATCGCCCGTGCCTGCGGGCTCTTGCCTTCCTTGGGGTCGAACTTGAACGGCTCGACGACTCGCTGTCCCTGGTACTGGTCGGCGAGCGCGGACAGGAAACGAGTGTCGACGAAATCCTTCGAGTCGACCGCCTTGTTGATCACCCCCTGTTTGCGCCAGACCACGAAGGCGGTGTCGAACAGGGTGGCGAATTGGGAATGCTCGCCGGTGAGCCCGAAGAAGAGGGCGTTGTCGGCGAATGGGGTCAGCTTCAACCCCGAAAGCATGCCGCTGATGTCATCGGGGCTCAGCTTCAGCGCCTTGGCCGTTACCGCGTAGGCTCCCGCCGGATCCTTGGCGATCGAATCGATTCCGTCGAACCATCCGTGGACGAAATCGCGCACGGTGGCCGGGCCCTTGTCGATCACGTCCTGCCGGGCCACTAGGCAGTCGGCGATCACGTTGGTGGCAGCGGCAGTGGAGACCAGGACGTGCGCCTCATCTTCGCGAGCCTTCACCGCCCCGGAGAGATCCGGCTCCCAGGTGACCGCGGCGTCCACCTTCTTCGATCGGAATGCGGCAGCCGCCAGCGGCGCTTCGGAGGTAAAGACCAGATTCTTTTCGATTTCCTTCTTGTCCTCGTTCGAAAGACCGGACTGCGCCAACAAATACAGGAGCAGCCAGTGGGAGGGCGTGTATCGGGTGGTGGCGATCGCTCTTCCCTTGAGCTGCTCGACCGATCGGATTGAGTTGAGGGATACGATTCCGTCTCCTCCTCGGGACCAATCTTGCTGGATGATCGCCTTTCCTCCCA
>WNEZ01008484.1_pt1 | contig 10609 bp, 12 predicted proteins | sample 5400521 | NCBI WGS metagenome assembly WNEZ01 (sample SAMN13153339, study PRJNA577476) | soil metagenome | isolation source: 120 cm saprolite under Douglas fir tree site 2 hole 1 replicate 1 | place: USA:California | collected 2015-04-18
CAGCGCCGGCAGCGATTGCACGAACCGGAACGGCAGCGGCGATCTTGTATTTCAACATCATCATCCCAACTCTCTTTTTGACAATCCCTTCGAAACTTTGGGAGGTGTTCCAAGACCACGCGGTCGCGACGGGCGAGCCGTGCGGCTTGCTGCATGCTGGCATTTACTCTTTGCATCGCGACTCAAATGCAGCGTGGTACTGAGCCCCATTGGCTTAGCGAGCACCCTCCGTGGTCGCGGCAGGGTCTCGCGCATACGGCAACCGCTGCAACCGCGACTATCCTGGATTTCATCGTCATCACAACTCTGCGCTCGAATTGACATTTCCTCAAGACCCCCGGAGCGAGACATGGGATAGGTTGTTTGAGGGTAAGGTCGAGCCGCATAGGGGGGTGGAATTCCACCTTCCAGCGGCACTGTCGGTGGGACAGTCCCTGGAAAGAACCGGACGCCTGCCGTAGTCTACGAGCACGGTCCCAAGTTCCGTGGGTAATACAGTCCACTAATGAGTGGACCTTCCTTGCACCTGGCTGGCTCCCCCTGACGTCCGCGATGGAATTGCCCGGTAGTTCGTTGAGATTTGCGACTCTCGCCCGGAGGCGTGGTAGCCTCTGGGCAATGTTTCCAAGCATTGAAAGGAGAGTCGCTAATGAAGAAACCATACCAGATTGCGGCCGGCCGTGCCGTGCAGCGGGTGCGGCAGTGGGCTGAAGAAAAGAACCCCGTGGTGCAGCTCATGCTGCCCATCCCCCCCAACCGGCGCGATTCCTGGCGCGCGCATCGCCTGGAAAGCGGCGAGACGTTCGCGGACCTCGGGAAGAGATTCAACGCGAGCGCCGCGGCGGTCAGCTCGGCCAATCGCGAAGAGCTTCCCGAGGCTGGCTCGTGGATGGCGATCCCGGTCTCCTATCCTGGCGACCGTACGCCGGCGGTGGCGAAATCGACCAGCAAGCCCGGAACCCGCACGGCGGTCCGCAAGGGTGGGTCGAAAGCGACGTCGCGCAGATCGGTCGCATCGAAGGCTGCGCCGAGCGAGCCGAAGAGCGTTTCCAAAACTGCTCCTCATCGCGCGAGAGCTGCTCGCAGCTAATTTTCGAGCCTCGGACGCGGAATCGCGCAACCAACTCGAGGCGTCTCGCGAATCTGGAGGCTGTGCCGGCACTCTGCACTGCGGCACTTTTCACTTGCCTTCGCTTGAAAACGCGATATTCTAGACTCTGATTACGCCTGTAAGGAGGCAGATCGAATGATTGAGTACCGGCTTGCGATAGACGACGAGCTCGACGATTACGAAGAAGGCGGTGAATTGAGCAAGGATGACGAAGTGGGCGACTACGGGCTCGGCGACGAGGACGACAATGACGATCTGCCGGTGGGCGAGTCCCGTCCGGTCGTGCCGGTACCCGCGGTGGTCACCGAGGAAGTGATCGAAGTGGTCGAGGTGCCGGCCGCCGCTGAAGCGCCGCCCGCGCGCAAGCCCGCGAAGAAGGCCGCGGCTCCTAAGAAGGCTGCTGCCAAGCCTGCGGTGAAGAAAGCGGCCGCCAAGGCTGCTCCCAAGAAAGCCGCGCCCAAGAAGGCTGTCGCCAGGAAGAAGAAAAAGGCGGCGAAGAAGGCGACCAAGAAAAAGACAGCCAAGAAAGCCGCCAAGAAAAAGAAATAGACAACTGTCGCGGGGGGCGGGCTTTCCGCTTGCGACCCCCGGTTTGCGGGTCCGTGCCGGGCGGCCGGCGCGAGGCTTTAGCCTCGCTATCAAACGGACTCCCGCCTCTCTGAGATTCCGCTACATCCCACTACCCGCGCGCGACGAGTCCGTTCCTCGGGCTATTTCGAAACGGCCGCAAGGCAGCAATCAACCAACGATTCGCCATCGACGGTGACCACGGCCTCGCGTCCGGGCGCGACCTCGTAGTCCCCGCGTACTTTGCGAGCGGAGCGAGCCGGAACCCATTCCCGCCCACTAGGTGCGGGGCAACCCGCTCATTCTCGCAGATGCTCTCCAGAAGCTCGATGTCCGCCACGAGCGTCTTGTCCGCGTTAAACGTAATCGGCTTGGTAAAAGTCTTCGGATCGTCGATGGTCATTTCGAAGTCCATGTGTCCGAAGTCGCGGCGGTGGAAACGTTCGGTGGTGCGGAGGGCTTCCGAGTGAGGGTGTCCGTTAAAATCCAACCAGGTTCTGTCATTGTACCCGGCGGTAGTGACCACCAACGTATCCCCTTCCCAGCGCCCAACCGAATAGCCCAACCAGGTGGGGTTCATCTCCTCGGGAAGCCCGCGGCCATCAAAACCTGGTCTTCACGCAACGAGCGCGCGGAACTTCGGGTTAGAGACATATAGCCGCACAGAGTGGTTCTTCCCAAAGTGGCATTGCAAAATGCTCCCGGCTCCAATGCCATAGTGGCTAGAACGAGGCTCAGGTTGCAGGCGGGTGTGTGTCCTCATCACCGATCCCGTAGCGGCGCAGCTTGTAGTGCAGTGCTCTTGGGCTGATTCCGAGAATGCGAGCTGCTTTTTCCCGGTGCGAGGTAACCTCGGCAAGGGTCTTACGAATGATCATTTCCTCGACTTTCTCCAACGGCTGGCCGATTGGGATTTCCATCATGTGCTGCGATGTCATGGCGGGACGATACTCCTCGGGCAGATCCTCCGTGCCAACGATCGTATCGCTGACTGTTACGGTAAGCCGCTCCATCAGGTTTCTGAGTTCCCGGATATTCCCCGGCCAGTGAAATCCCATCAGAAGCTCGCTCACCTCCCGAGAGAGCCGCTTCCGGGGCCTTTGGTAGGTTGCGGCGAACTCCTGAAGAAACCGCTCCGCAAGCAGGGGTATATCCTCGCGCCGTTCGCGGAGCGGCGGAACGAAAATCGGCACCACATTGAGCCGATAAAAGAGATCTTCCCGGAATCTCCCGGTAGCCACCTCGTCGCTAAGTGTTTTGTTCGTGGCAGCCACGACCCGAAGATCCACCGAGATTAGCTTGGATCCTCCAAGCCGGCGAAGTTCCTTAGTCTCCAGGACGCGCAATAGCTCAATCTGCGTCTTCGGATTCATTTCACCGACTTCGTCCAGGAACAGCGTGCCCTTGTCTGACATCTCGATCTTGCCTTGGCGAGCTGTATGGGCGCCCGTAAATGCACCTTTCTCGAAACCGAAGAGCTCACTTTCGAGCAAGCTTTCAGGTATGGCGCCGCAATTCAGAGAGATCAGTGGACCCTGATGTCGTGGGCTTCGTTGGTGGATGGCACGCGCAATCAGTTCCTTGCCCACCCCGCTCTCCCCTTGGATGAGCACTGTAGCACCGGTAGGAGCGACCATCTCTATGAATTGAAAGACCTCGCCCATTTTCTCGCTTTTGCCAATTAGCCCACCAAATTCGTCTTGTGTCTTCACGGCCTCGCGCAAGCGCAAGTTATCTTCGGCGAGTGCCTGCTTCTCGAGAACGCGATCGATAAAAATCGGGAGACGCTCCTGGTTGATCGGCTTTTCGATGTAATCGTAAGCCCCTTCCCGCATCGCTTCTACTGCGGTGTCTACAGTCCCGAAGGCGGTCATAACGATCACTTCGACAGAGCGGTCGGCCGCCTTGACTTGACGGAGCAGCGACAGTCCGTCAGTACCTGGCATCCTTAAGTCGGTAAGCACGACACGATACCTGCCTGGCTGAAGCAGGTGAAGTGCCTCTTGAGCGGTGCCAGCCGACTCAACGCTGTGGCCGAACTTCGAGAGGAGCTTGGCGAGCGCACTCCGAATGTTGGCTTCGTCATCGACTACTAGGATTCGTCCTTTCATACAACCGGTCCCTGCTCTTTGCCAGTGTCCCCCGCGTCAGCTAGGGGCAAACAAACCGTCATAACCGTTCCCACTCCGATCGAGCTTTCCACGAGGATCTTGCCGCCGTGATCAGTTATGATCCTGTCTGCAATTGCAAGCCCGAGGCCCGTACCGTCGGAACGGGTCGTGAAGTAGGGATCGAACAGGCGAGGCAGATTCTCCGGTGAAATGCCGACCCCTTGGTCGGCAAAGGAGAGGTTAACAAACTTGCGGCCATCGGACCAACTGATGGCCGAGGTGATGCGTATGACGCCACCGGTCGGCATGGCTTGCATGGCGTTGATCAAAATGTTGAGACTGACCTGCTCGAGCTTGGTGGAGTCCGCAAGCACTACTGGATCACCGGCGGCCAGATCCAGGACCAATGAGATCATTTTTTCCTGAGCCTCCCGCTCGAGAAGTCGCACCACCTGCATCACCGGATGGTGAAATGGAACCCGAACCCGGGCGAGCGGTTCGGGTCGTGAGAATTGAAGGAAGTTGGATGTGATCCGGTTCAGCCGGCGCGTTTCCGCAAATAAAATCTCAAAGTAACCATCAATGTCCCCGCTGGTTGGATGAAGACTCGCCACGTCATCTCGCAGGAGGCGGAGATTTAGTTCAAGCGAGGTAAGAGGATTTCGGATCTCGTGGGCTACTCCGGCAGCAAGTGTGCCGACCGCAGCTAACCGGTCCCGCTTGCGCAGTTCGCTCTCCATCGCAACCAGTTTTGACACATCTTTCACGAGAACCACGATCCCCACTCGCCGGCCCGTTTCATCGCCTTGCTCAGAAATGCTTGTCCGAAGCGCGATCTGCTCGTTGCTGGAGTTGACAAATACGGAATCCTGTTCTTGAACGTACTGGCGGGCATCCAGCGCTTTGCGGATCAAGCCAACTAGTCCGTGATGCTTCTGAGATAGTTCGCCGAGATCTGGGTACGGGGGCTCAGTCCTAACCTCGAGAATCTGAGCAGCGGCCCTATTGACGATCGTCACGTTTCCTTCCGTATCTAGTGTGAGCACTCCACCGACCAGACTCTCCAGGATCGCTTTGGCCGTCGTCTGAACCCTGGCAAGTTTTTCTTTGGTAGCAAAGTACGAGTACACCGTTACAGCCGCTGCTGTTGCCGTGATGCCAAGGAGCGCAAAGATAATCAGCAGTTTGATCCAATTGGTGCGAACCTGCTTGATCGCATCTGCTGCGGAAGTGTGGCCTTTCGCCTGGGGGAAGTTTAGGATAAGGAGGATGACCAGGATGGTGGCCGCGATCGCCAGACCAGCGGAAATGGCCCCGTATCGCTGGCCGAAGAATCCTACCTCCTGCGTTCTGAGCATCTCTTTCGATTTGAGTGTAGCGCGGCCGTACTGCCGGTCCCTTACTTAGTGCACAGGGACGGGCCGCGACGTGACCTGATCGAGATGCCGTACAGCCAGCCTCGAGTAATGAACGCCCATCTGTGCAAACGACTGTCCCTCCAGCTCGATGCTCGATATTTCCGAGATACAGAACCCTATCGTGAGGCTGGAGTTCGATTCGTTCCACCCCAGACAGCGTTCGGACAAACCAGATGCGGCGTCCATCGTGGCACTCAATTCGGGATTCGAAGAAAAGGAAACTGTACTTCCGAACCCCAGCACGGATCATATGCAGGCGGACGGACCTGTCGCTTGGCGCCGTCAGCCAGGCACGCATCCATTAGGGGAGAAGGCACCCGATGAGGAATTCGGCGGATTGAGGACATCTCAGATTTCGGTTTCAAGTACTCGTTGGCCCGAGGAGTTGAAGCGCATGTGCACATTCAAGCAGTTTCCGCGCCTCCAAATGATTGGGAACCATAGCGATCACTGCTCGGATCTCCACGATTGCCTTGTCCGCTTGCCGGCAATCCAACAGTTTCCTCGCGAACGCCAAGCGCGCATCCGGGTCTGTCGGTGCCAGCGCAGACCAGCGGCGTAGCCGCTCCAAATCTTGTTGTGCAAGATCAGCTTCAGATTTGCAAGGATCCGTCATGGAGCCTCTACTTGGACGTTGGCTTGGTAGCCTGTGTCTCTGCTAGAATTCGGCTGACGTCTTTGAGGGAGTACGGCGGTTCATCGGCAAGGAGAACCGTTGAGATCTGCTGAGGAGTCAGCTTCAGAACATCCTGGAGGTGAAGAATGAACTTGGCCTTGTATTCCTGGTGTCCTCGAATGAAGTGCATGCCGTTCTTCTCCACGATCGAGATCCATCCGAGATCCTGGAACTCCCAGAGCTTTTCCGCAGTCACGTTCAGCCGCTCCGCGACACGGTCAATAGGGATGTGTGCTGGCATTGGCTTCCAACGTCTTTCCGTAGCACGATGATTGCCAGCTCGGATTCCGCACAAGATCTGCCTGCTTGTCCATCCCCTCGGCCATGCGTGATCTTGAAGCTGCAATATTTGCAGCAGGTCCACTCCCTCCCACAGCCGTCTCCGATGCCTGTCACAGCTCATCGCTATGCCCCGAAAAGAACTGTAGCCATTTCGTTCGGCTCACGGCCAAGGTTCAACCGAAAACCTTGAACAAGCGTCTTAAATTCTCGACGCTGGCGGAACGCCCGAGACAAGACTCCAGGTTGAAATGAGCGCCGGAGTTTGCGTATCATGAGCAATTGTCTTCTCGCTAAGTTATGCTGGACTTTTCCTCCCATGATGTTCTTGTGGTCGGCGGTGGCGGGGCCGGACTCCGTGCCGCGATTGCCATTTCTGAATCTGATCCCAGCCTCAGCGTCGCCGTCGTTTCGAAGGTCTACCCAATGCGAAGCCACACGGTTGCCGCTGAGGGCGGCGCGGCTGGCGTCCACCTCGCGGACGACAGTATAGACGAACACGCCTACGACACCATCTCCGGCGGGGACTGGCTTTGCGATCAGGACGCCGTGGAAGCCTTTGTGAAGGAGGCGCCGGAAGAGTTGATGCGCCTGGAGCACTGGGGCTGTCCCTGGAGCCGCGAGCCGGACGGGCGCGTCGCCGTCCGCCCCTTTGGCGGGATGAAAAAGACGCGAACGTGGTTCGCCGCCGACAAGACCGGCTTCCACATGCTCCACACATTGTTTCAAACTTCGCTCAAGTACAACGCCATAACCAGATACGACGAGTACTATGTAACCACGCTACTAGTGGATGACGGCCGCGTTCAGGGCGTAGTTGCCATCGAGCTCACCACTGGAAAGATTCAGGCGATCACTGCCAAGGCGGTGATCCTGAGCACGGGAGGCTGCGGCCGGGTCTTCCGCTTCACGACGAACGCCGCCATAAAGACCGGCGATGGCATGGCGCTGGCATACCGGGCGGGAGCGCCCCTGAAGGACATGGAGTTCGTCCAGTACCATCCCACGGGTCTTCCGTTTTCCGGGATTCTGATTACGGAGGCGGCGCGCGCCGAAGGCGGCTACATGCTGAACAGGGATGGCTACCGCTATCTGCAGGACTACAAGCTGGGCACGCCGGAGCCCAAGCCAGTCTTGCGCACCATGGAGCTGGGCCCTCGCGATCGCCTGTCTCAAGCGTTCGTCAAGGAGCAGGAGAAGGGCCGCACCATCGCGGGACCCTATGGCCCGGTGGTTCACCTCGACCTTCGGCACTTGGGAGAGAAAACGATCAATGGGAAGCTCCCCTTCGTCCGGGAGCTGTGCCTCAAGTACGAGAACCTCGATCCGATCACCGAGCTGATCCCGGTCAGGCCAGTGGTGCACTACATGATGGGCGGCGTCCACACCGATCTGAATGGAGCAACGACGCCGCTGGAGGGCCTGTACGCCGCCGGCGAGGTGGCTTGCGTCAGCATCAACGGCGCCAACCGTCTCGGGTCCAATTCTCTGACGGAGTTGCTGGTGTTCGGCGCCAGGGCCGGGCGCGCGGCGGCGGCCTATGCGGCCGAACAAAAACCGCCGGGGCGCCAGTTGAAGGCTCAGGCGCTGGGCGAGGAAGCACGCCTCGAAGACCAGTTCTTTTCGAAGACCGGAGGCAAGGAGCGAATCGCCACCCTCCGCGAGGAGATGCAGCAGATCATGGACGATTGCGCTGGCATCTACCGCTCGGGCAATTCGCTGGCCGGCGCGGCCGACAAGCTCCACGAGCTCCAGGAGCGATTCCGCGACATTTCTCTCGACGATCGCGATCAGACGTTCAACACAGAGCTGGTTTCCGCGCTCGAATTGTCGTGCATGCTCGAGGTGGCCGAATCGATGGCCCAATGTGCCCTGGAGAGGACCGAGTCGCGCGGCGCCCACCAGCGAACCGACTTTCCGGCGCGGAATGACGAGAAATTCCTGGCGCACTCGCTGGTGTACCGAAAGCCGGATGGACGGCCCCGGGTGGAATACCTGCCCGTTACCGTCACCCGTTGGCCGCCGGCCGAGCGGGTCTACGGAAAATGACCGATAAACATGCCTAATAAAATCACGCTGGAAGTCACGCGTTATCATCCGGGGCGCGACAAGGAACCCGGATTTCAGACCTACGCGGTTCCGCTGCGCAAGGAATGGGTGGTTCTCGACGCGCTGAATTACGTCAAGGACAAACTGGATGGATCGCTGACATTCCGGTGGTCCTGCCGGATGGGGGTCTGCGGGAGTTGCGGAATGATGGTCAATGGCGAACCCAAGCTGACCTGCGCGACGTTCCTGTCGGACTACGCGCCGGGCCCGGTCCGCGTGGAGCCGCTGAGGAATTTCCCCGTCCTGCGCGACCTGGTCGTAGACGCCTCCGATTTTCTGGTGAAGCTCACCAAGTCGAAGCCGTGGATCATCCGGAAGGACGAGAAGCCGCTGGCCGAGGGCGAGTACCTCCAGACCCCGGAGGAATTGGACACCTACAAGCAATTCAGCATGTGCATCAATTGCCTGCTGTGCTACGCTGCCTGTCCGGTCTACGGACTGGATCCGCTGTTCAGTGGACCCGCGGCCATCGCCCTGGCGCAACGATATAACATGGACTCCCGGGACCAAGGGGCGAATGAGCGCCTCGACATCCTCTCGCAGCATGATGGAATCTGGGGCTGCACGTTCGTCGGTGATTGCACGCGGGTTTGTCCCAAGCATGTCGACCCCGCCGGGGCCATTCAGCAGTACAAGCTAACGGCCACCAAGGAATGGGTGAAATCCTTTCTGATGCCGTGGGGAGGGAAGTAAGCGTCCATGGACGCTCCCACTGAGTATTTGCCGAAATCGTACCGGACTCGCGTTTCCACCTACTGGTGGCTTGACCGCTAGCCATATCTGAAATTCATCCTTCGGGAACTGAGCAGCGTTTTTGTCGCCTGGTTCGTAATCCTGACCCTCTTGCAGATCAGCGCATTGAGTCGAGGGCCGGCGGATTACGCGCAATTTCAGGAGTGGTTGCGCAACCCGATTGTGATCGTGCTGAACGCGGTCAGCCTCTTGTTTGTGGTCTTCCACGCCGTGACGTGGTTCAACCTGGCTCCCAAGGCGATGGCCATCCGCGCCGGTGGAAAGCGAGTCCCGGACGTGCTGATAGCAGGGCCCAACTACGTCGCCTGGCTGGTAATATCAGCGGCCGTGGCTTGGTTGCTTGTGCGAGGTTAAATGAGTAAGAAGAGATCGAACGAACCGTTCTTGTGGCTGCTGTTCAGTGCAGGCGGAGTGGTTGCCGCGATGGTGGTTCCGATTCACCTGCTTCTGTTCGGGCTGGCGTTTCCCCTGGGGTGGCTGAACGGTCCCAACTACGAATACCTTCTGCAGTTACTCAGGAACCCCGTCACGCGGCTGTACCTGTTCGTTGTCTGCACTCTTTCGCTGTTCCACTGGGCCCATCGATTCCGGTTTACGCTCTACGATGGTTTGCAAATCAAGCATCTGGACGAGCTGATCAACACTTTCTGCTACGGAGGCGCGATTGTGGGAACGGTTGTGGCGGGATACCTGCTGTGGGGGATCCCGTAAACCCGACCCAGAACAGGCTGAGCTATGCCCACATCATGTGGCGCCGGTTGAGACAGGAGACGCAGTCATGAGCAACCTTGCGTGCCGGCGCTTTCGAAACCTCATCGAGCCGCCCACCCGCCAAGTGGCGCAGCGAGTGGCATCTCAATGTGTAGCAAGCGAGCAGAATCGGATTGATGATCAGCACCAGAGTGCCGATGCCGATACCGAATTTCCCGTCAAACCACATCGCTCTCCAGGCATCTAACGCGAGAATCACTATAAACACGAGCGCCAGGTACAAAAAGTAGCGATGGATGTTTTGGAGAATCAGCGGGAAGATTTTTCGCCGCAGTAGCTCTTGCGCGGCTCACTAACGGCCCACGACGGAGGATCGTCCCAGAAAGCCTTGTAGTAAGCCCCGCGATAGTAGTAGCAAGTGAACCGGAATCAGCCAGGTGCCCAGAGAATCAGCATCGCCGCGGAGAATGGCAGGAAGGCCGGCCACCAGCCGGGCTTCTCGGTCATCAACGTCATCAACAGTGGCGAGTAGAACGCAGAGAGGTATCCGGTCCCACGCACGGTGTAATGGATTGCCTTGCAGCGCAGCCAGGTGGAGTAGACGATGAAGGAGCAAGGCCGAGGAAAACGAGCAGCGGTTCCAACCACCAGGTATCTCGACGCGCAGTACGGCCAAAGCCGCCATTATGTAGGGGAACGTCGATCGAGGACATTCAGGAAACGCTCCGGGAAACGCATTGAGCTGGCAAAAGGGCGTTCCGGGAGAGCGCGAACTGTGGACAATATCAGTACCTTACAGCTGGGCAGCGACACCTCTCCTTGAAGAAGCTTCTCCATCGTTGTTGCGGTACTGTGATTGAGCGATCTCTCAGGT
>WNEZ01006054.1_pt1 | contig 10608 bp, 6 predicted proteins | sample 5400521 | NCBI WGS metagenome assembly WNEZ01 (sample SAMN13153339, study PRJNA577476) | soil metagenome | isolation source: 120 cm saprolite under Douglas fir tree site 2 hole 1 replicate 1 | place: USA:California | collected 2015-04-18
GGGGTCCTCGGCCAGCCTGGTCAGCACCGACTCCCAGCGGTCAAGCACGTCGGCCGTCATGTCATCCACGTCAGCGCCGTACCTGTCCTCGGTGTACTTCCTGGCCAGTTCGAGGTACTCCATCTGCAGCTGGATATCGGTCATCCTGCGGCCGTCGCGCAGGGCCACCAGGTGGCGGCAGGAGGGATCATGCGACACCGTGCGAAGCTCGGCGACCGGGGCGTCCAGGCCAAGGTCCGCGCCAAGGAACCGGTCCTCTATCATCGCGAGCACCAGGGCCGTGGTACCGAGCTTGAGGTAGGTCGAGACCTCGCTCATGTTCGCGTCGCCGATGATCACGTGCAGCCGGCGGTACTTCTCCGGGTCGGCGTGCGGCTCGTCCCTGGTGTTGATGATCGGCCGCTTCAGCGTGGTCTCCAGCCCGACCTCCACCTCGAAGAAGTCGGCGCGCTGGCTGATCTGGAAGCCCTCGTCCCGGCCGTCAGCGCCGCGGCCGACGCGCCCGGCACCGCAGACGACCTGCCGGGATACGAAGAACGGGGTGAGATGGCGGACGATATCGGCAAACGGCGTTGCCCGGTTCATCAGGTAGTTCTCATGGCATCCGTAGGATGCGCCCTTATTGTCGGTGTTGTTCTTGTAGAGCTGGATGGGCGCATTGGCCGGTATTGCCGCGGCCTGCGCCGCGGCCTCCGCCATCACGCGCTCGCCGGCCTTGTCCCAGGTCACGGCGGCCAGCGGGTTGGTGCACTCGGGTGCCGAGTACTCCGGATGCGCGTGATCCACGTACAGCCGCGCTCCGTTGGTCAGGATGACGTTGGCCAGGCCGAGGTCCTCGTCGGTGAGCTGCGCGGAGTCGGCCGCCTCGCGGGCGAGGTCAAAACCGCGGGCGTCGCGCAGCGGGTTCTCCTCCTCGAAGTCCCAGCGTGCGCGCCGGGCCCGGGCTGAGGTCGCCGCCTGGTAGGCATTGACGATCTGGGACGATGTGACCATCGCGTTCGCGCCCGGCTGGCCGGGCACGGCAATGCCGTACTCGGTCTCCGTGCCCATGACCCGCCGCACGCTCATGCAACAAAGACTAGTGCCGCCCGGGCCTGGCGCGGGACGACGCGCGGCGGGGAGGGGCGGCCCGGATGTGCTCGCGCGACCAGGCGTGCTTACAGGTACTGGCCGGTATTCGCCACCGTGTCGATGGACCGGCCCGCCTCGGTGCCCTGCTTGCCGGAGACCAGCGTCCTGATGTAGACGATCCGCTCGCCCTTCTTGCCGGAGATCCGCGCCCAGTCGTCCGGGTTGGTGGTGTTCGGCAGGTCCTCGTTCTCCTTGAACTCGTCGATGCAGGCAGTCAGCAGGTGCGCGACTCGCAGGCCCTTCTGCCTGGTGTCGAGGAACTCCTTGATCGCCATCTTCTTCGCGCGGTCCACGATGTTCTGGATCATCGCGCCGGAGTTGAAGTCCTTGAAGTAAAGGACCTCCTTGTCACCGTTGGCGTAGGTCACCTCGAGGAACCGGTTTTCCTCGGTCTCGCTGTACATGCGCTCGACGACCCGCTGGATCATCTCGCCCACCGTCGCCGCGGCTGATCCGCCGTGCTCGGCCATGTCATCGTGGTGCAGCGGCAGGCTGGGAACTACGTACTTGGAGAAGATGTCCCTGGCCGCCTCGGCATCCGGCCGCTCGATCTTGATCTTGACGTCCAGCCGTCCCGGCCGCAAGATGGCCGGGTCGATCATGTCCTCGCGGTTCGACGCGCCGATCACGATGACGTTTTCCAGGCCCTCGACGCCGTCGATCTCGCTGAGCAGCTGCGGGACGATCGTGTTCTCGACGTCGCTGGAGACCCCCGAGCCGCGGGTGCGGAAGATGGAGTCCATCTCGTCGAAGAAGACGATGACGGGCATGCCCTCGCTGGCCTTCTCCCTGGCTCGCTGAAAGACCAGCCTGATGTGCCGCTCGGTCTCGCCGACGTACTTGTTCAGCAGCTCGGGGCCCTTGATATTGAGGAAGAAGCTCTTGCCCTCCTTCGTCTGCGCCCCCGCGCCTGCGCCGCCGGCCGCGCCATTGCGACTGGCCAGTTCGGCCGTCCGCGCCGCGACCTGCTTGGCGAGCGAGTTCGCCACGGCCTTGGCGATGAGCGTCTTGCCGCAGCCCGGCGGGCCGTAGAGCAGCACGCCCTTCGGCGGCCGCAGCTGATGCTCCCGGAACAGGTCCGCATGCAGGTACGGCAGCTCGATCGCGTCCCTGATCTGCTCAATTTGCGCGCCGAGCCCGCCGATGGCCGAGTAAGTGATATCCGGCACTTCCTCAAGGATGAGCTCCTCGACCTCGGCCTTGGGGATGCGCTCATAGACATAGCCGGAACGCGGCTCAAGCAGCAGTGAATCGCCCGCCCGGAGGGTAGCCTCGCGGAGCGGCTCGGCCAGCCTGGCGACCCGCTCCTCATCGGCATGCGAGATGACCAGCGCCCGGTCCCCGTCCTCAAGGATCTCCTTGAGCATGACGACCTCGCCGATCGTCTCGTAACCCTGGGCGATCACCACGTTCAGCGCCTCGTTGAGCACGACCTCCTGGCCGGGCTTCAGCTCATCGAGCTCGATCCCTGGGCTTACGCTCACCCGCATCTTCCGGCCGCCGGTGAACACGTCGGCGGTGCCGTCCTCGCAGGCATTGAGGAAGACGCCGAATCCCGACGGCGGCTGGGCGAGCCTGTCGACTTCTTCCTTGAGCGCGACGATCTGGTCCCTGGCCTCGCGCAAGGTGCTGGCCAGGCGGTCATTCTGCCCGGTCACGCTGGCCAGGCTGGTCTCGGCCTCGCGTAGCCGCTCTTCGAGCAGCCGCGCTTGCACGGGCGAATCCGCGAGCCTGCGCCGCAGCGCAGCGATTTCCTCTTCGAGGAAGGAGATCTGCGTGGTCAGCACCTTGACCTCATCGTCGTGTCGTCCGGCGCGAGCGCCGTCATCACGGGCGGCCATGCCCCTCACCCCTTCCGAGAGCTGACTTACCTAGACCCTACCTATCCGGGGTGCTCCCGTAACCTTGCGCGTGGCCCCGACTCCGCATTCTCCCGTCACGATCAGGGAACGGCCAGGCGGCAAATCGGTCATCGGACCGCGCTGGCGGCGTGGCCGCCGGCGTCCCGCCACGCCGCGCTGTCGCGCGCTCCCTTGGCAGGCCGGCGCCGTCGTGGCGGCGGGGCGACGCCGTCCGCGAGCCGCCGCGCGGTCACCAGGAAGCCGGTGTGCCCGACCATACGATGGTCGGGGCGAACGGCAAGCCCGTCGACATGCCAGCCGCGCACCAGCGACTCCGACGCGGCAGGCTCGGCGAAGCTGCCCTGCTCGCGCAGCGCCTCCACGGTGCGCGACAACTGCGTGGTCGACGCCACGTAACAGCAGACCAGGCCGCCGCCGGCCAGTGACAGGGCAGCGGTCAGCGCGTACTCCCACGGTGCGAGCATGTCGAGCACGACCCGGTCGAACCGTCCGTCGCCAGGGACCGCCGGCCCCGCCGGCGTTTCCGCGGAAGCGTCCGCCGGGAGGTCCGCCGGGAGGTCCGCCGGCGTTTCCGCGGAAGCGTCCGCCGGGAGGTCCGCCGGGAGGTCCGCCGGCGTTTCCGCGGAAACGTCCGCCGGCGTTGGCACGGGAACCGCGGCCGGCTTTTCCGCTGGCAGCTCGCCGATTACCAGCCGCCATGCCGGATGCGGCACGCCGAAGTACCGCTCGACGTTGCCGCGTGCTATCGCCGCGAAGTCGGGCCGCCGCTCGTACGAGGCCAGCAGGCCGGTCTCGCCGATCGCGCGGAGCAGCCAGCAGGACAGGGCTCCGCTGCCGGCCCCGGCCTCAAGCACCCGGGCGCCAGGGAAAATATCGGCCATCGCCAGGATCTGGGCAGCATCCTTCGGGTAGACGACCGCCGCGCCGCGCCGCATGGACAGCGTGAAGTCGGCGAGCAGCGGGCGCAATGCGACGTAGGCGGTTCCGCCGGATGAGGTGACCACGCTGCCGTCCTGGCCGCCGATCAGATCGTCGTGGGCCAGCGAGCCCTGGTGAGTGTGGAAGGACCGCCCGGGCTGGAGCGAGACCAGGTGACTGCGGCCCTTCGGGTCGGTGAGCTGAACCTGCTCACCGGGCATGAGGGGTCCTCGGCGCGGTCGGATCACGCCCGCAAGGCTAGCGGTACCTCAGGTTCCGGCGAAGGCGTGGTCGAGGTCGCTGGTCGCGAGCACGCCGAACACCTGGCCGGACGGCTCGACCAGCAGGTACTCGCTGGCTGGGGCCCGGCGCACCGCCTCGATCAGCTCCATCCCCGACAGATCCGCGGGCAGGACCAGGCTGGGATCGAGCGTCCGGGCCAGCGAGCCGGCCTCGATCCATGGCCTGCGCTGCTCCGGGGTCGCGATCACGGCGGTCTCGTTGACGATCGCGATCGGCGTGTCCTGGTGGTCCACGATGACCAGCGCACGGGCCTGCGCGGCGTCCGCGCGCCTGATCGCCTCCGCCAGTGGCAGGCTCGCCGGAATGGGAATCGCCCGCCGGGCAAGCCGCCGGGCCTGCAGCCCGGGGAGCCGCTCGCGGACCCTGGTAACGCGAATTGACTGGCCAGCGCCCACCCATATGAACGCGGCGATGACGCCCAGCCAGAGCACGTTCGCCACGTTGGTGCCGTTGCTGTTGCCGTTCCTGAGGATAAACGCGAATGGCACTGCCAGCAGCGCCACGGCGAGCACGCGCCCGGCCCAGGCGGCCGCGATGGTGCCTGTTCCGGGCTTGCCGGTGATCTTCCACACGCCGGCGCGCAGCATCCGGCCGCCGTCCAGGGGCAGACCGGGCAGCAGGTTAAAGATCCCGACCAGGACGTTCGCCAGGATCAGCTGGTCGATCAGGATCCGGGGAATGCCAGCAGGGCCGAAGGCGACGATGGCCCCGTACCCGAGGGCCGCGAGGACGAGCGAGAGCAGCGGCCCCGCCCCGGATACCAGGAATTCCCTGGCCGGAGTCTGGGGCTCCTGGTCAATCTCGGAGAAGCCGCCGAGCGGGTACAGCAGGATGCGCCGCACCGGCAGGCTGAATGCCCGCGCCACTACGCAGTGGCTCAGTTCGTGGATGAGCACGGACAGGTAGAGCAGGATGACAAACGCGGCAGCCACCACATATCGCGTGGCGGACCCGTGCACGGAGCCCTTGAGGCTGTTCGCGTAGAAGGTCACGAAGAGTGCCGCGATCAGGAACCAGTACGGCGAGACATAGACAGGGATGCCCAGCGGCCGCCCGATGACTATTCCGGGTGCTTGCCGCCGGGCGCCGGCGTGCCCTACGGGCGCCGCCTCCGGATCCCGCCGAGGCGGGCCAGCCTGCGGCGTGCTGCCGGGCGGGCCATTTTCGGGCGGCGTGCTGCCGGGCGCGGCATTCCCCTGCGGCATGCTGCCGGGCGACTGGTCATGCGGTGCCTGCCCGCCCGGAACTATGCCTGTCACAGCACTGATGCTACGTGCTGCGCGGCGAAGCCGGGAGCGCGTGACGCCCGCGGCGAGCCGGGACCGTGTGACACCGCGCGGCCTGGCCCGTTTTGGCGAGGACATCGCGGGAGCGGGCAAATACCGGCAACTGTCGGCATGGTCCCCTAGTCTCCGTGGAGTGAGCGATCGCAGCGCAGTAACTCAACCGGGCCCGGTGCCGGAGGCCGCGGGTGCCGATCAGGCTGGCCCGGTGCCGCAGGCCGCGGGTGCCGATCAGGCTGGCCCGGTGCCGCAGGCCGCGGGTGCCGCCGATCAGGCTGGCCCGGTGCCGGAGACCGCGGGTGCCGCCGATCAGGCTGGCCCGGTGCCGCTGGCCGCTGGCGCCGCGGAGACTGTCCCTGCCGCCGGGGCGGCGCCGGAAGCCGGGGCGGCCTCCCCCGGGCTGGAAGACTCGATCAGGCCGAGGTCACTGTCGCCGTCGCGGGCTGGTGACTTCCTCACCTGCCCGCTGCTCTACCGGTTCCGCGTGATAGACCGGCTGCCGGAGCCGCCCAGCCCCGCTGCGGCGCGCGGGACCCTCGTGCACGCGGTGCTTGAGCGGCTGTTCGACCATCCGGCCGCGGCCCGCACCCCGCAGGCGGCCCGCGCACTCCTGGGGCCAGAGTGGGCGAGGCTGACGGAGGCGGCGCCCGAGCTCGCCGGGCTCTTCGAGGCGGATGAGCTCAGGGACGTCTGGCTGGCTGAGGCAGCGGCGATGCTCGATCGCTATTTCACCCTGGAGGACCCGCGCCGTCTCGAGCCTGCCCACCGCGAGCTTCATGTCGAGGCGGTGCTCGAGTCCGGCCTGCTGCTGCGCGGCTACATCGACCGGCTCGACGTCTCGCCCGGCGGCGAGGTGAGGATCGTTGACTACAAGACGGGTACCGCGCCGCGGGAGGAATACGAAGCGCGCGCGCTATTCCAGATGAAGTTCTACGCACTCGTGCTGTGGCGGAGCCAGCGCCGCGTGCCACAGTTGCTGCAGCTCATCTACCTGGGCAGCGGTGAGATCGTCCGGTATGCGCCCGACGAGGCTGACCTGCTCGCGACCGAGCGCAAGATCAATGCCCTGTGGCGGGCGATCGAGCGGGCCAGGGACGGCGGAGACTGGCGCCCGCGGCCAGGCAGGCTCTGCGACTGGTGCGCGCACAAGGCGATCTGCCCGGCGTTCGGCGGCACCCCGCCGCCGCTGCCGGACCCCGGCATGGTTCCGGTGCCCTCCGTGGCGGCGGCCGGAACGCTCCCCGGGCCAGCCTGACCAGGTTGTCCTGACCGGCCGACCGGGATTTGATGATCACGGAAATTAAGTGGTGCTAGAGGCCCTCCGAATTTCCGTGATCATGGAAGTTGCCGGGTTGCGGAGCACATCTCGCCGATCATCGAGATACGTGATCATGGAAGTTGCCGGGTTGCGGAGCACATCATGCCGATCATCGAGGCACGTTCGTGCGGGAGAACGCCTGAGCCCGGTCCAGCTAGCGGATGCCGCGGCGGCGCAGGATCTCCTCGACGTCCCCGAGATCATCGTCCGCCGCGGCCGGGGCGCCGCGCTTGCCCGGCTTCGCGATCTTTCCCGTTCCCTTCTCGATCTGAGCCCGCCCGCCCGCTCCGGTGGCACCTTGCGCGCCTGCCTGCACCGCGTTGGCCTTCCTGCCCCGGCGCCGGCCTGGCAGCGGGATCCCGCCCGATGCCACCAGCACCGCCGCGGCCATGCCCGCCAGCACCACGCCGAACCAGGTCTTCGGCGAGAACACGAATGACCCGGCGAATCCGGCCACGGCCGAGCTGATCCGGGTGATCAGCGTGACCGTTCCGGTGAGATAGGCGGCCAGTGGCAGCAGCGACCATGCGCCGAGCCGGATGCCGGACCGCACCCCGCGACGGCGCAACCGGAAGTAACTGAGGACGAGCCCGGCCGCAGTCAGGCCGCCGCAGATCAGGAAGTCCAGCACCGACATGAGCCGCGCCTCCCTCAGGGCCGCGCCGCCAGGGGCACGGCCAATGGCGTAGGTCCCCTTCATCGTCGCACACCAGGGCGGCCTCGCCGACCGCATGCCTGCGCGGCGCGCGGGTAGCGCTTCCCGCCGCCGCGCTGGCCGCCGCCGCGCTGCCTGCCGCCGCCGCGCTGCCCGCGCCGCGCTGCCCGCGCGCTGGCCGCCGCCGCGCCGCCCGCCGCCGCGCCGCCCGCCGCCGCGCTACCCGCCGCCGAGCATGCCGCGCAGCATCGCGAGGTCGATCTGGCTCAGTGAGGAGGCCACCACCCTGCCGGGCCGGGTGGGAATCGGGAGCAGGCTCGGCACCGCGACGACCAGGCAGCCAGCCGCCTCAGCGGAGGCGACGCCGTTGGGCGAGTCCTCCAGGGCAACGCAGCAGTCCGGCCGCACGCCCAGCAGTTCGGCGGCGAGCAGGTAGGGCTCGGGGGCTGGCTTGCTCTCGCGGACGTCCTCCGCGCACACGGTCGCGCCGAAGTTCATCCCTATCTTCGGGATCACTGCCTCCATGATCTGCCGCTCCGAGGAAGTGACCAGGGCATTGGGCATCCCGGCGTCGGTCACCTCGGCGAGCAGTTCTCGTGCCCCCGGCAGCACCAGTACGCCGCGCTCGCGCAGCAGCGCCGTCAGCCCGTCCACGAGCCACTTCCCGACCTCGTCTCGCGACGCCGCCTTAGTGGCCCGGCCAAGCAGGTAGTCCACACTGCGCTCCAGCGAGCCGCCGACGAGCTCCTGCTGGTCGGCGGCGCTCCACCGGCCGCCGAGATGCGCCATGACCTCGCTCTCGACCTCGAACCAGAGCGGCTCGGAGTCAATGAGCAGCCCGTCCATGTCGAACAGGATGGCTTGCAGCGCCCTCCTTGCGGGGGGCGCGGGCGCGGTGGGCATGGGCATGGACCCTACCGGCCGCGGGAGGAGACGGGAATCAGGTACTGAAGTACTTGGCCTCCGGATGGTGCGCGATGACGGCATCGGTTGACTGCTCCGGCGCAAGCTGGAACTCCTCGGATAGCGTCACTCCGATCCGGCCCGGCGCCAGCAGCCGCATCACCTTGGCTCTGTCCTCCAGGTCCGGGCAGGCGGGGTAGCCGAACGAGTAACGGCAGCCCTGGTAGCCGACCTTGAGTATGCCGTCGAGCTCGGCCGGGTCGGCGCCGCCGATCCCGAGCGCGTCGCGCACCCGCACGTGCCAGTACTCGGCCAGCGCCTCGGCCAGCTGCACCGACAGGCCGTGCAGCTCCAGGTAGTCGCGGTAGGCATTCTTGGCGAACAGCTCGGCGGTGGCCTCGCTGATCTTCGGTCCGACCGTCACCAGCTGGAGGGCGACGACGTCGGTCTCGCCCGACTCCCGCGGGCGGAAGAAGTCGGCCAGGCACAGCCGGCGGTCCCTGCGCTGCCGCGGGAAGCGGAACCGTTCCCGCTCGGCGCCGCCCTCGTCAAGCACGACCAGGTCATTGCCCTCGCTGACGCAGGGGAAGTATCCCTGCACGACGGCGGCCTGCAGCAGGCCCTCGGTCTGCGCCCGCTCCAGCCACATCCGCAGCCGTGGCCTGCCCTCGGTCTCGGCCAGTTCCTGATGCGAGGGGCCATCCCGGCCGCGGGCCGGCTTGAGCCCCCACTGGCCGAGGAACAGCGCCCGCTCGTCAAGGAACGCGGCGTACTCGGCGAGCGCGATGCCCTTGACCACCCGGCTGCCCCAGAACGGCGGGCCGGGCACGGGGACTGTCACGGATACATCGGAACGGATGTTCCCCGCCCGGTCGCCGGCCGCAGCTTCGCCAGCCTCCCGGCCGGAGGAGGCAGCCGGGCGCACCCGCCGCTCCCGCAGCGCCGGGAGCTGTGCCCCGGCCTCGCCGCGCTTGACCGCCATGAAGGCGTCCATCAGCCGCAGGCCCTCGAACGCATCGCGGGCGTACCGCACCTCGCCGTCGAACAGGCCCGCCAGGTCCTGCTCCACGTAGGCGCGGGTCAGCGCCGCGCCGCCGAGCAGCACCGGCCAGCGGCCCGCCAGCCGCCGCGAGTTCAGCTCGGCCAGGTTGTCCCGCATCACCACCGTGGACTTCACGAGCAGGCCGGACATTCCGATGACGTCGGCGTCGTTTTCTGTCGCAGCGTCCAGGATGGCGGAGATCGGCTGCTTGATGCCGATGTTGACCACGTCGTACCCGTTGTTGGACAGGATGATGTCGACCAGGTTCTTGCCGATGTCGTGCACGTCGCCCTTGACCGTGGCGAGCACGATCCGGCCCTTGCCGTCCTCCCCCGAGCGCTCCATGTGCGGCTCGAGATAGCCGACCGCCGCCTTCATGACCTCGGCGGACTGGAGCACGAACGGCAGCTGCATCTGCCCGGAGCCGAACAGGTCGCCGACCGTCTTCATGCCGTCGAGCAGGACGTCGTTGACGATCTCCAGGGCGGGCCTGCGGGTGAGTGCCTCATCCAGGTCGGTCTCCAGGCCGATCCGCTCGCCGTCGATAATCCGCCGCTTCAGCCGCTCCCAGAGCGGCAGCCCGGCGAGCTCCTGTGCCCTGGTTGCCTTCACCGCGGCGGCGTCGACCCCGTCGAATAGCTCAAGCAGCCTGGCCAGCGGGTCGTAATCCGCAGTGCGCCGGTCGTAGACCAGGTCAAGCGCGGTCTGCAGCTGATCCTCCGGTATCCGGGCTATCGGCATGATCCGGGAGGCATGCACGATCGCGGAGTCCAGTCCGGCCCGCACGCACTCCGCCAGGAACACGGAGTTCAGCACGGCGCGCGCGGCCGGATTCAGGCCGAACGACACGTTGGAGACGCCGAGCGTCGTCTGCACCTCCGGGTAACGGCGCTTGAGCTCGCGGATGGCGTTGATGGTCTCAACCGCGTCCCGCCGGGTCTCCTCCTGGCCGGTGGAGACCGGGAACGTCAGGCAGTCCACGATGATGTCGCCCAGCCGCATCCCCCAGTTGCCGGTCAGGTCCTCGATCAGCCGCGCGGCCACGGCCATCTTCCACTCCGCCGTACGGGCCTGGCCGCGTTCGTCAATGGTGAGCGCGATGACCGCCGCGCCATGCTCGCGGATCAGCGGCATCACCCGAGCGATCCGGGAATCGGGGCCGTCGCCGTCCTCGTAGTTGACTGAGTTCACCA
>WNEZ01006055.1_pt1 | contig 10608 bp, 11 predicted proteins | sample 5400521 | NCBI WGS metagenome assembly WNEZ01 (sample SAMN13153339, study PRJNA577476) | soil metagenome | isolation source: 120 cm saprolite under Douglas fir tree site 2 hole 1 replicate 1 | place: USA:California | collected 2015-04-18
CGACCCTCGAGCCGCGTGGGAAGCTGAGATGCTTTGACGATCGGAAGCTGTGCGCGCGTTCCGACGTCGTCGCGGTGCATGGCGACGTCGATCACGCCCGAATCGACCTCGATCTTCTCGATCTCAGCAATAAAACCAGCGATGCGGCGGGCAATTTCATCGCCACGCGATGGAATTCCGGCCAGAACGACCGCGCGCAAATCCGGATTGCGCTCGATGATTTCGTGCGCGATCCGCCGCAGCGCACGGCGAATCGCCTCCGCGTCCATGATCGGGACGGAGGCAGACGACGAACTTTGTTTTGAATCGTTCATTGCATTCCTTGGCGACCTCGCGGGATCGCGTTAAAGGAATAAAAAATTTAAGAGGCTGCTTTCGTTTCCGCGCGCGCCTCCTTTAATCGCTTCTCACGCCAGCTGGAACGATGTTTCACGATCCAATCGAGCAGCGCCTTCTCGAAGCCGATGTCTTTGCCGGCTTTTTCGCTCTCGATCCACTTGTGCTTCAAAATTTCTTCGCGCTCGGCCAGGAACTCTTTGTAGAGCACCGAGTTCTTAACGAACTGGGACCGATCCTCTAGCGTTGGGGGCATGGGAGGACTCTTTTCCATAAAAACAAGAACTGGTCAATAAAAAGTGAATAACTCGCGAATAAGTAAGACGTAGCATCAGCCATACCTATTTAATCCAACTGCCTCTAATCATGGCAGGGTCTCCCGCAGCTGCCGCGCGATTTTGCCGAATTCTAACGCTACGGGGGATGGTCGATCTTCGGCGACAATGGGCATGCCGCGGTCACCGGCTTCGCGCGTGGCGATGTCAATCGGGATTTGACCGAGCAAAGGAACGCGCAACCGTTTGGCTTCGCGTTCGCCGCCGCCGCTGCCGAAAATGTCGTAGCGTTTGTGATCGGAAGGCGAAACGAAATAGCTCATATTTTCAACCAAGCCGAGCACGGGCACGTTCACTTTCTCGAACATGGTGGCGGCTTTGCGCGCGTCGATCAACGCGACTTCCTGCGGCGTGGTGACAATGATGGCGCCGGAGAGAGCGACCGTTTGCACAATCGTGAGCTGGATGTCGCCAGTGCCGGGCGGAAGATCGAGAATCAGGTAATCCAGTTCGCCCCAATCAACCTGCCGCAAAAATTGCTGCGTGTAACGCGTCACCATGGGGCCGCGCAAAATCGCCGGCGAAGTGTCGTCGAGAAGAAATCCCATCGACATGAGGCGAAGGCCGTACTGCTCGATCGGCACAATCTTGTTTTCGTCCGTGGCCATCGGCCGCTCACGCGTGCCGAACATGAGCGAAATGCTCGGCCCGTAAATATCGCAGTCGCAAAGACCGACGCGCGCTTTGGTTTGCTCAAGCGCGACGGCGAGATTGGCCGCAACCGTCGATTTCCCGACGCCGCCTTTGCCGCTGGCGACCGCAATCACGTGTTTGATGCCCGGAATGTGCGCTGCGGTAACGCCGGCTCCAGCCCCAGCCGGCGGCGCGTGAATATCGATCAAAACTTTCGCGCTTTGAACGCCAGCGATGTCCAGCAACACCTTTTCGGCGTCGTTTTTGATCGCGGCTGGAACGTTCGGATCGTTGGTGGCGAGCGCGATCTGCACCTTGACTTCGCCATTGTCGATGTTGACCGATTTAACCAGGCCAAACGAAACAATGTCGCGGGTGAAGCCGGGATATTTCACGGACTTGAGCGCCTCGCGGACCATCTCTTCGGAAAGCGACATGCCAGAAACTAGCGAGTCGGAGAGGCCAGTAAAGATGTGCCTCTTCTTCACTTGAAAAGCTTTGGCTCAGCCGACAAGATGGGCGGCATGAAAACAGAAACCTCTCTTCGAATCGTTTTGGCCGGCTTGGTCTTGGCGCTCCTTGGCGCCTGCGCGACTTTTCCGAAATCTGGACAAGCGGCTCTCGTTGGCACTTGGACGAACTCACTCGGCACAGTCTGGATGATCAAGGCCGACGGCACCTTCGATGTCGATCTTAAACACCAGGGCAAACGTGACGCTTGGGGCACCAGCCTGGTGGAGGGAGACACGGTCACATTAATCCGGACCGGCGGCATCAATCCAAAAGGTTGTGAGGGCAAAGGCGTTTACAAATTTAGCCGGCCTGACAAGGACTCGCTCCAATTCACTCTCGTCAGTGACGCCTGCAAACTGCGCAAGAAAAACGTGCTGCTCGCCTGGCACCGGAAATAAATCCTGGCCAGGTTCGGTCGCGGCTAAAGCTGAACTTCCGGATCGAACCGGCGCTCCGGCGGTTAGGCGCGGTCCTTTAACTGCGTTGATTCGATGGGAATGGGAACTTGACCTTCAGTTCCCGCAAGTCAGGATCGACGGCATGAAAATACAACCTTCTTTCCGAATCATTTTCACTGGCGCTCTGGTCGCCATTTTAAGTGCATGTGCTACTTATGCGCCCGCCGGTCCAAGGTCCCTTGTCGGGACGTGGACAAACTCGCTCGGCACTGTTTGGACAATCAAAGCTGACAACACCTTCGATGTCGTCAATCCTAAACGCCACATTTGGGGCAATATTACAGTGGCCGGGGATACTGTCACAATCCAAGAGACGGGTGGCAAGGCCGCGAAAGGCTGCGACGGCCCTGGTGTCTACAAGTTTAGCCGCACCAGCCAAAACACCCTCGCGTTCACGTTGGTTGAGGATAGATGCAAGGAGCGGATCAAAAACGTGACGCTCGGCTGGCATCAAAAGTAACTTCTAGCCGATTTAAGCGCTAACCTTCGCTCGGAGAGAGAGCAGTTTTGCTCGACGCCGTGCTCGATGACTCGGCAGTCGCAGTGCGGACAAACCGGTGCAAGCGCGTGGATTGCGCACTCGAAGCTGTCAAAAGTGTGCCCCGCGCCGGCGACGATCCTGCAGCGCGTTGTGCATTTTCTTCGTAATGGAGAAAAAATCCGCGGTTCCCTGGATGACGCGCCATTCCGTGTGAAGGCTGAGGCTGTTCATCAGGAGGGTAAGCGAGGAAAGCGTCTCGGCCACGCCCCCGCCGTAATAAGTCGAATTGAAATTCACCACTCGCAGACCCTTGAACTTTCGCGCCTTCTCGCGAACGCGCTCGACTTCTCGCGTCCGACGAACGGCTCGTAATCTTCGATTTGCGTGATGCGGTGATGCGGCATTCCCTAAGGATTCGTTTCTCCGCGTCCTGCTTTGGTTTTCACTTTGGGCCGATGTGATCGACAAACCAATTGCGCGCGAGTTGTGCGACCCGTTCCAGCGCGCCCGGTTCTTCGAAGAGATGCGTCGCGCCGGAAACAATCTCGAGTTTCACTTCGCAATGCATCTGAGCGCGAGCTTTCTCGTTGAGAGCGATGACAATGTCGTCCTCGCCGCCGACGATCAGCAATGTCGGGGCCTGCACTTTGGGCAACGCGTCGCCGGCCAAATCGGGACGTCCTCCGCGCGAAACCACCGCACCCAAGTCGCGGTGTAACTCCGCGGCCGCCAACAGCGCCGCGCCTCCACCGGTGCTCGAACCGAAATAGCCAATGCCCAAATCGCGCGTTTGCTCTTGCTCCTTTGCCCAGTTCGTCGCCTGAATCAAACGCTCGGCCAGCATGTCGATGTTGAATCGGTGCTCGCGCGTCCGCGCATCGACCGATTCTTCTTCCGGCGTGAGCAAGTCAAAAAGCAATGTTGCCAGCCCGGCGTTGTTGAGCATGCGCGCGACAAATTGATTGCGTGGACTCAGGCGGCTGCTGCCGCTGCCGTGAACGAAGAGGACCAGCGCAATCGCTTGATCGACAATCGTCAAATTTCCGTCAAGCACCGCGCGTCCGGTTGGAATGCGGACCTCGTTCATCATTCTGTTAGTCAAAGTTCTTGCGCGGCCCTTGCCAGCAACTCGCGCACTTCCTCATCGCTGGTCTGCGAGAAATCTTCATAATACTGGCCGACCGCCTGAAACCATTCGGGCGCGATTGCGCAGACGGTTTCGTCCACTTCGGTTTCAAATTCCCGGCAGGTCTCCGCTGCGCCCACCGGAACACCGACAATAATTCTTGCGGCGTCGCGCCGGCGCAAGGCAGCGACCGCCGCGCGCATAGTTGCGCCGGTCGCCAAACCGTCATCGACCAGAATGACGACGCGTCCGCGCAGTTCCGGCGCTGGTCGCCCATCGCGATAAATTTGTTCGCGTCGCTCGAGCTCGACCGTTTCCTTCGCTGTCACCGATTCAATGATCTCGTCCGCGTTCGGCAAAGCACGCACGACATCGTCGTTCAAAACCCGCACGCCGCCGGAGGCGATTGCGCCCACGGCGAGCTCTTCAAAACCGGGTGCGCCGAGCTTGCGGACAATGAAAACATCGAGAGGCACATTCAGACGCCGCGCCACTTCGTAGGCGACCGGGACGCCGCCTCGCGGCAAACCGAGCACGATCACGTCATCACGCCCGGCGTATTTGTCGAGCTTCTCAGCGAGGAGCCGGCCGGCTTCCGCTCGGTTTGAAAAAGCTCTCATGCGACTGGCTTTGGGTTATTCGGCCATCATTGTTCACCACGGATTAGTTGGCCGATCGGAGGAACCTCGCTGATTGGTTCGCTCCTCTCAACATAATCACGGAAACCCGGCTTGAATGTGGGGAAAAATAAGGGCAGGGCCCGTATCCGATCCTCAGGCGTCGCCTTGTTCCACTTTTCAATGCTCGCCGAAAACGCGTGCGTCAGCTCCGAATCCTCGGCCATTGGTCGAATCAGATCAGCTATCGACTGGGCCAGGGAATTCACCACGATCGCGCGCATCGACCTGGTATTTTGCCGAATCTGCACCGCGAGATAAAAAAGCGACGCGATGACGCCCAGCGCGGCGATAAGTTGCGCCGCGGAGTTGATCGTTTCCAGGTTCACGCTTTCCTTTTATCAAACGGCGCAAAACCGGACGAGTTCGAAAAGAAGATGTCGCCGGACCCCCTGAAACAGGGCAGCGGATTGCTTCAATCGGCTGCCTTCGGCGCGAAGCGGGTCGACCTTTCTTCTGTAGCGGCGGTCTGCGACCACCGAAATCTTCAATTTCTGCTGCGAAAGCTGCGAAGTTAAAGTGAGAGATTCTTCGGCTCCGTTCGGAAGGCTCATCGCGGCAGCGGCTGCTCCATATTCGCAAGCGCATAGGCCAGAACCGCGACGACTACCGAGTTTTCCGCTAGCTCTTTTGGCACGATCTTGTCGAGCGTGTCGGCGGCGGTGTGGTGATAATTAAAATAAAAACGACTGTCCTGAATTGGGCTGAACGCGGGAACATCGGCTTTCTCCAGCGGCTCGATGTCGGCACCACAATGTTCGACGAAATTTAGCACGCCGGCGCCAGATTCCCGCAAAATTGCCGCGACTGGCGCGAGCATCTTTTTCACTTCTGGCTTTCCCTTGATGTTAAGACCGACGGGATGGCCTGCGCCACCGTCGGTTTCCATCGTGGCAAAATGGTCAGACCATTCTTTCTCGTGATTTTTCGCGTACTGTTTCGAACCGGCGAGTCCGTTCTCTTCGTTCATCCACGCAATCACGCGGATCGTTCGCTTCGGTTTCAAATGAAGTTTTTGAATCAGATTCGCCGCTTCCATTGACACCGCCACGCCCGCGCCATCGTCGATCGCACCCGTTCCCAGATCCCACGAATCGAGATGACCGGACACGATTACGATTTGCTCCGGATGCTCGGTGCCTTTGATGTCGCCGATCACGTTCGCGCTTTCGACATCAGGCAATTGCTGCGGCGTGAGCGCCAATTTCATTTTCACCGGTCCTTGCCGCGCAAGATCGACAATTAAATCTGCGTCTTCAGCCGTGATTGCAGCCGCCGGAATTTTCGGCGCATCGTCCGCGTATTTTGTTTGCCCGGTGTGCGGCAATCGATAATCCGCGCCCCCAACCGAACGAATTAAACAAGCAACCGCGCCTGGCCGCGCCGCCGCGCTTGGGGCATCGCTCCGATACACAACCGCCTCTCCATAGGCTTCACCACCGCGCCCCTCTGCCGCCATTTGTTTGTCGAACGGATAATTGAAGAGCACGATCTTGCCCGCGACTTTCTCGCGCGGCAGCGCCTTCAATTCGTCGAAATCCTTAACGGTGACGACCTCGGCCGTGATTCCATCCACAGGCGTCGCGACACTCGCGCCGAGCGCATAGAGCACAATTTTCTGCGTCGTGTTTTCGGTCTGACCCGGAAATTGCACGAGCGCCGCCGTTTCTTCGCCGCGCACCCAGTGCGGCACCATTACTTTCTCGAGCTGCATCTGGCAGCCTATCCCTTTCAATTCGTTCACGACGTACTCGACCGCTTTTGCCGCCTGTACCGATCCGCTCAAGCGCGGGCCGATGTTGTTCGCCAGGTGCGCCACCTGCCGATACGCGTAATCGCTGTTCAACGCCGCTTGCTGCAGCCGTTTCAAATCAGCTAGCGTCTGCGCTGAAAAAACGACCGGGGTCGCAGTCGGCGACGGAGTAGGTGTCGATGTTGCTTCTTGCGCGAAAGTTCGGGCCGCCCATACGAACAAGATGATCGCCAGACCAACAGTTGAGCGCGAAAGACACATCGTGAGAGATTCCTCGGTCCGAGCCGGACTATCCGCTAGTCACTTGCCCCCCATCACTCGTCACTTTCAAGATTTTCGGCCTTCGTCGAAGTCGATCACGTCCGAGATGGTCACTATGTCAGCGCGATCGGCGATGCCGCATTTCTGTTTCTGTCTTTCGAGCATCGACGTGGCGAAATCATTCCAGCCAAGTTTCGAGTTGAAACCGTTCCAAACCATGATGTCGCCCTCATTCAGGCGCCGGCCTTTTTCGAAACACCACTCGAGGATTTCCTCGTCAGTCCCGCCTTGCAGCACACGCTCGCGAAGATCGACATAGTTGACCCGCAGAAGATTGCAACATGCGCCGTCCGCGGCCCTGGCGCGACCGAGATTCGCGTGATAATCCTCAGCCAGCTCGCCGCGCGCATGCAATCGGATTTTGTCCAACATCCGCGGGAAATACATCATCCCGCTGGTCATTTCTTTCGGGCTTTTTGGATAGGTGCTCATATTCGAAATTAATCCTCTTAACTGGTGTGTTCGCCAACGCTACAGAACTATACCAATCCCTGATCCATCATCGCATTGGCGACTTTGAGGAAGCCGGCGATGTTGGCGCCGTTCATATAGTTGCCGGGCGTGCCGTACTGCTCGGCGGTTTCGTGGCAAATCTTGTGGATCACGCTCATGATGTGGTGCAGACGTGTGTCGACTTCGTCGCGCGTCCATGAAAGGCGCACACTGTTTTGCGACATCTCCAGCCCCGAGGTGGCGACGCCGCCCGCGTTGGCGGCTTTGCTGGGAGCGTAGAGGACCTTCGCGTCGAGGAACCGATGCACGCCATTAATCGTGGTCGGCATATTCGCGCCTTCCGACACGGCGTAGACCCCGTTCTTCAGGAGATTGTCCGCGTCCTTCGCGTTGATCTCATTTTGGGTCGCACACGGAAACGCGCATTGCGCCTTATGATCCCAAAGCGGATTGTGATCGAGCTTGCGATCGGCCGGCGTGTAGATCGGGCCCTTGAACTTGTCCGCGTACTCGGCGATCCGGCCGCGGCGGATGTTCTTCAAATTCATGACAAAGGCGAGCTTCTCGTCCGAGATTCCCGCCTCGTCGTAAATGTAGCCGGTCGAATCGGACAAAGTGACCGGGCGCGCTCCCAAATCGATGAGTTTTTGGATGGTGTACTGCGCGACATTGCCGCTGCCCGAAACGAGACAGGTCTTGCCGGTTAATTCTTCGTGACGAGTTTTGAGCATTTCGGCCGCAAAATAGACCGTGCCGTAACCAGTCGCCTCGGGGCGAAGGAGCGAACCACCCCACGTCAGACGTTTCCCAGTTAAAACTCCGGTGAACTCATTTCGGAGCTTCTTGTACATTCCGAACATGAAACCGATCTCGCGATGGCCAACGCCGATATCGCCCGCTGGCACGTCCGTGTCCGGTCCGATGTGACGAAATAGTTCGCACATGAACGCCTGACAAAAACGCATCACTTCGGCGTCGCTCTTTCCTTTTGGGTCGAAATCGGCGCCACCTTTGCCGCCGCCAAGTGGCAACGTAGTGAGCGAGTTTTTGAACACCTGCTCGAAGGCAAGGAATTTGAGAATGCCAAGATTGACCGAGGGATGAAATCGCAGCCCACCTTTGTACGGGCCGATCGCGCTGTTCATCTGGATCCGGAATCCCCGGTTGACGTGTACCTCGCCTGCGTCGTCCCGCCACGGAACGCGAAACATGATCACGCGTTCCGGCTCGATGATCCGCTCGAGGATCTTCGCCTTGCGATACTCGGGGTGACGATCGAGAACGGGCCAGAGCGACTCGACCACTTCGTGAACGGCCTGATGAAACTCCGGCTCCGCCGGGTTCTTCGCCTTAACGTCAGCCATCAACGCCGAGATGTCGTCTTTCATGGAAGCTTATTTTTGTGAATGCGCGAAACCTGAGAGGTATGTCCGACTCGAGACGAAACAAAAAGCAAAATCTTGCGGCGGAGTAATTCAGCGCCGCGCGTAATGTTCCGCGCCAAGAAAATGCAGCGACACGTACGGGTCGTTGCCCACGACCCAGCTGTCGTGGCCTGGGCCGATGTAAAACAAATCTCCGGCCCGCATTTCGTAGTAGCGCCCGTCCTTCATCCGGCAGGCGGCGCAACCGGACACAACGATACCGACATGTTCCACTTCGCATAACGCCGCGCCGGTCGCAGCTCCCACATGGGCCGACCATTTCCATCCCGGTTCATAGCTCGCGCGACCGATTGTCATCGATCCGATCTTCACGATCTCAAATTTTCCTTTTTCGAATGTGCGCACCTCATCCGGCTGTTCGAAGCGCTTGACCAAGAAATCATTGTAGTTCGGTAGCATTTCTGAATCTATCGAACGACTGAGTCCGGGTCGCAAGTGATCGGAACCTATCGTTCGCGTAGTCCCGAAGCTTCACGGGTTGGCGATTAATGTTTGTCAAAGCAAAACAGCCGGACTCTTGCGAGTCCGGCTGCTGTTGATTGTTAGTAGTTGTCGATCTTGGCGGCTCAATAATCCATGCCGCCCATTCCACCCATGCCGCCGCCGGGCATCGGAGGAGTCTTTTCCTTTTCTGGAAGCTCCGTCACAAGTGCTTCGGTGGTGAGCAACAGACCGGAGATCGACGCGGCGTTTTGCAACGCGCTGCGTGTGACCTTGGTTGGATCGACAATCCCCGCCTTCACCAGGTCGGTGTATTCACCGGCGGAGACATCGTAGCCTTCGTTGCCTTTGCGTTTCTTGACTTCCTCGACGATGAGCGCGCCTTCCTGGCCCGCGTTGTCGGCGAGTTGACGGGTCGGCTCTTCAATGGCGCGGCGCACAATGGCCACGCCGACTTTCTCGTCGCCGTCGAGGCCCCTGATGTTGTCGAGCGCTTTCTGCGCACGGATGAATGCGACACCGCCGCCAGGGACGATGCCTTCCTCAACCGCGGCGCGAGTAGCGTGCAACGCATCTTCGACGCGTGCTTTCTTCTCTTTCATCTCGGTCTCGGTGGCTGCACCAACGTTAATGACGGCAACACCGCCCGCGAGTTTGGCGAGACGTTCTTGCAATTTCTCGCGATCGTAATCGCTCGTCGTCTCTTCGATCTGACGACGAATCTGCGAAACGCGGCCCTTGATATCGACTTGCTTGCCTTCGCCTTCGACGATTGTGGTGTTTTCCTTGTCGATGGTGACGCGCTTGGTGCGGCCGAGCTCGTCGAGCTTCACGTTCTCGAGCTTGATGCCGAGATCTTCGGTGATGCAACGCCCGCCGGTCAGCACCGCGAGGTCTTCCAGCATCGCCTTGCGACGATCACCGAAGCCGGGCGCCTTCACCGCGCAGACTTGCAACGTGCCGCGCAATTTGTTCACGACCAAAGTGGCGAGCGCTTCGCCTTCGACGTCCTCAGCAATGATGAGGAGCGGCCGGCCGGCTTTCGCGACTTTCTCGAGCAACGGGAGCATGTCCTTCAAGCTCGAGATTTTTTTCTCGTGAATGAGGATGTAAGGATTGTCGAGCACGGCTTCCATGTCTTCCGCGTTCGTGACGAAGTAGGGCGACAGATAACCTTTGTCGAACTGCATGCCCTCGACGACTTCGAGCGTGGTCTCGATCGATTTCGCTTCCTCGACCGTGATGGTGCCGTCCTTGCCGACCTTGTCCATGGCGTCGGCAATGATCTCGCCGATCGTCTTGTCCCAGTTGGCCGAAACGGTCGCGACCTGCGCGATCTCGGTGCGATCGCTGACTTTCTTCGAGATTTTCTTCAACTCTTCGACGATCACTTCCACGGCTTTGTTAATACCGCGCTGCAATGAGGTCGGGTTCGCGCCTGCGGTGACGTTGCGCAGTCCTTCTTTATAGATGGACTCTGCGAGCACGGTCGCCGTAGTGGTGCCGTCGCCCGCGATGTCGGAAGTTTTCGACGCGACTTCGCGCACGAGCTGCGCACCCATATTTTCATACGGATCTTCCAGCTCGATTTCTTTCGCGACCGTCACGCCGTCTTTCGTGATCGTCGGGCTGCCGA
>WNEZ01006056.1_pt1 | contig 10607 bp, 9 predicted proteins | sample 5400521 | NCBI WGS metagenome assembly WNEZ01 (sample SAMN13153339, study PRJNA577476) | soil metagenome | isolation source: 120 cm saprolite under Douglas fir tree site 2 hole 1 replicate 1 | place: USA:California | collected 2015-04-18
GCGAGGTCCTGGCGGAGACGCCGGACGAAACCCACGCGAATTTGCTCGAAACCGCGGACTACTGGTTGTCGCTCGGCCTGGTCCTCGGACTCCGCGACCCAGCCCAGGCCAGCCAACTGCTCCAGGTGATCGAAGCGCACGAGGCGGAGCGCGGCGAGCTGGAGCGCGATGCTTCCGGTCTGATCGGTCAGGTCTTCCAATGAGACGTCGCGGGCTGGTCTCGCAGATGTACGCGGCGGCCCGGCTGGCGAACGACGTGTCGACGCTCGCCTCCGGCGATCCGCGACGGATCGCGCGACGGGCAAAGAACAAGATTGTGGGCCGGGCGCTCGGCCGCGCCGGCCTCTGGCGATTGCTCTGGCGCTGACCTAACGCTGCAGGTGCTGCGCGACGTCCTGCAGGTGCTGCGCGACGCGCTTCAGATCCTGCACGAAGGCGCGCATCTCGAGCTCACGGGTCTCGTCGTCGGGCGCGCGCAGTATCGACGAAGGGTGCACCGTCGCCATCGTCGGCGGCAGACCCGCCCGCTCGATGAGCTGCCCGCGCTGCAAGCTCACGCGGAAGTCGCGACCCAGTAGCGCCTGGGCGGCGGTTGCCCCGAGGAGCACCAGGAGGTGCGGCTTCACGACCGCGATCTCGGCATCCAACCACGGGCGACAGGCGTTGATCTCAGCCGCGTTCGGCTTCTGATGCAAGCGACGCTTTCCCTGCGGCTTCCATTTGAAGTGCTTGACGGCATTTGTGACGTACACACGGCTCCGATCGATGCCCGCCTCCTTGAGCGCCTCATCCAGTACACGTCCGGCCGGTCCGACAAACGGCTTGCCTTCGACGTCCTCCCGATCGCCGGGTTGCTCTCCCACGAACATGGCCTGGGCGTGTTCCGGGCCCTCGCCGAACACGGTCTGGGTGCCGGTCTTGTGGAGGTCACAGGCGCGACACGCAGCGGCCGCCTCACGCAGCGCCGGAAGGGTCAGCGGCCCACTTGGCGGTTCGACCGGAAGACTCAGTACGTGATATCGCTGGTCTAATATTTCCATATAGATACGCGGGGAAGGTCGCTGGTATCGGAACCGGACACCAGCGCTGGCTGTTTGACGATCTGACATCAATCATATAAGGTTCCGCAAAAATACCCGCAGCGCCGCAATTCGACCGCCAGTACACTGTCGTGAATGACAGACGCCTCGACGCCGGAGCGGCTCGCGCCCACCACCGACGGGGGGCCGGTCGGGCCGGTCATGGTCATCGGCGGCGCCGAGGACAAACTGGGCGAGAGGGTCATCCTGTCGCGCTTCGTCCAGCTTGCCGGCGGCGATCACGCGCGGATCGCGGTGATCAGTACCGCCTCCTCCCTCGGCGACGCGGCGACCGAACTGTACCGTCAGATCTTCGCCCGGGTCGGCGTGGGCAAAGTCACGGGTCTACGCCCGGAAACTCGCGAAGAAGCAAACGATCCGCGGACGGTCGAGGCGCTCAAGGACGTCACCGGCATCTTCATGACCGGCGGTAATCAGCTGCGACTGTCCTCCGTGATCGGCGGAACCAAGCTCGGCGCCGCCATTCTCGACGCCCACGGCCGCGGGATCGTGGTGGCCGGGACATCCGCGGGCGCCAGCGCGGTAGCGACTCACATGATGGCCTTCGGCAGCTCGGGCGCGACGCCGAAACACCGTATGGCGAACGTCTCGGTCGGCCTTGGGCTGGTCGTCAACGTCGTGATCGATCAACATTTCGAGCAGCGCACCCGGCTCGGCCGGCTGCTCGCGGTGGTCGCGCAATCGCCGTCGCTGATCGGGCTGGGGCTCGACGAGGACACCGCCGCCATCATCGACGCCAATGATGTCCTCGAAGTGATCGGCCGCGGTTCGGTGACGATCATCGACGGCACCGACGTGATCACCGACGCGTTCCAGACGACCGGCCACAAGCCGATGATGGTGTCGAACGCCCGGCTCCACTCCCTCCCCTCTGGTTATCGGTTCGACCTGCGCGCGCGCCGCGTCATTCCCCTCGTCGTCGCCAAGAACGAGCACCTCGCACAGTTGGCGCAGGGCCGCGTTCGAAAGATCGTGCGCCGTCTCGAGGATCGAAAGGCGTCGGAGTGAGCGGGTCGCGCATGGAGACGCGAGTCGAGCGCGACGAGGACGCCAAGCACGAGCCTGTCGAGAACAAACCACCGCTAAAGCCCGACCTCAAGGTCCTAGAAAGCCAGGTCCTGCGTGGCCCCAACTTCTGGTCGTACGATCCGGCGATCCGCCTGCTCGTCGACCTTGGCTCGCTCGAGCACTGGCCCTCGAACACGATCCCCACCTTCAACGATGCGCTGATCGACTTGCTCCCCGGCCTGCACGATCACGGGTGCTCGCTCCACCGCCCGGGCGGCTTCATCGAGCGCCTTCGTGACGGGACCTGGATGGGCCACGTTGCCGAGCACGTCGCGCTCGAACTCCAGCGCGAAACGGGCGGGACCACAACGCGAGGCAAGACCCGGCGGGCGGGCAGGCCCGGCACTTACAACGTGGTCTACGGCTACAGCGAGGAACAGGTCGGACTGGCGGCCGGGAAGTTCGCCGTCCGGCTGCTCAATCACCTGGTGCAGGTCAACCCCACCTTCGACTTCATCGCGGAGTTGGAAAGCCTGGTGCTGCTCGCCGACCAGGCGGCCTTTGGCCCCTCGACCCAGGCGATTCTCGACGAAGCCGCCCGCCGCGACATTCCCTACATCCGGCTGAACGAGCAATCCTTTGTCCAGCTCGGCCAGGGCAAGTACCAGCAGCGGATCCGAGCCACGATGACCTCCCGCACCTCGGCGCTGGGGGTCGACATCGCGGGTGATAAGAAGCTGACCACGTCCTTGCTCGCCTCTGCCGGGCTGCCGGTGCCGAAGAGCGAGACCGTCCGATCGGCGGACGAGGCCGCCGCGGTCGCCGCCCGCATCGGCTACCCGGTGGTGTTGAAGCCGCTCGATGGAAACCATGGGCGTGGCGTGAGTCTCGACCTGCGTACGGAGGAGGATGTCCGCCGCGGCTATGAGGGGGCCATCCGCCAGACACGCAGCGGCGTCGTCGTGGTGGAGAGCTTCATCAAGGGCAACGACTACCGGGTGCTCGTGATCGACGGCCACATGGTCGCGGTCGCGGAGCGGGTCCCCGCGCACGTCATCGGCGACGGCGAGCATACGGTGCGCGAACTGGTTGACATCACCAACCGGGATCCACGTCGCGGCATCGGCCACGAAAAGGTCCTGACCCGGATCAAGATCGATGACGCCGCCGACGAGCTGGTCAAACGGCAGGGATTCGGCCTCGACGAGATTCCGCCCAAGGACGCCGTCGTCAAGCTGGCGGCCACCGCCAACATGTCGACCGGAGGCATCTCGATCGACCGCACCATGGAGGCGGACCACGACAACGTCGAGATCGCGGAAGAGGCCGCGCGCGTGGTCGGTCTCGACGTGGCGGGCATCGACTTCCTCACACCCGACATCTCCCAGCCCGTTCGGGAGACCGGCGGGGCGATCGTCGAGGTGAACGCCGCCCCGGGCTTTCGGATGCATACCCACCCCACCGAGGGCGAGCCCCAGTACGTGGCGAAGGCCGTCATCGATCTCCTGTTCCCGCAGGGAACGCCCTCGCGAATCCCAATTGTGGCCGTCACGGGATCGAACGGCAAGACAACCACCGCACGCATGATCGCCCACATCATCAGAGGCCTCGGCCACAAGGTCGGGATGACGACCACCGACGGCATCTATATCGACGGCCGGCTCGTCAAGCAGGCCGACGCCAGCGGCCCGCGCTCCGCCCGCATGGTGCTCCAGAATCCCCGCGTCGACTTCGCGGTCTTCGAGGTCGCCCGCGGCGGGATCCTGCGCGAGGGCCTTGGCTACAGCGCGAACGACGTCGCGGTCGTGCTGAATGTCACCGGCGACCACATCGGCCTCAAAGAGGTCAACTCCTTGCGGCAGCTGGCCGCCATCAAACGGGTGATCGTCGAGGCCGTCCCGCGCAGCGGCACCGCCGTCCTCAACGCCGATGACGAGTTGGTCGCCGAAATGCGGACCCACTGCAGCGGGTCGGTGATCCTCTTCTCCATGCGCGACGACAACGAGTTGGTGGGTCGCTGGGTGCGCCGCGGACGCAAAGCCTTCGTCATCGAGATGCAGCCCGGCGGCGGCGAGATGATGGTGCTGCGCGAGGGCCGGCGCAGCACGCAGATCGCCTGGATCCACCTGATCCCCGCCACCTTCGAGGGTCGGGCGCGGGCGAACGTCCAGAATGCGCTGGCCGCGGCGGCGGCAGCCCACGCCGCCGGCGCCCACCTTCACGACATTCGGCAGGGGCTGCGTAGCTTCCATCCGTCGTTCCACGAGGCGCCCGGACGCCTCAACATGTTCGAGCTGCACGGCGTGAAGGTGATCGTCGACTATGCCCACAACCCGCATGGCCTCGCGCTGGCCGGCGACTTCGTGGAGCGCCTGACGGCGCCTGGCGTCAACGGACCCGAGCCGGGCCGCCGCATCGCCGTGATCGCGACCCCCGGTGACCGCCGGGACGAGGACATGCGCGAGCTCGGGCGGGTGGCGGCGCGCGTCTTCGACATCCTGATCGTGCGCGAAGACGCGAACCCGCGCGGCCGGCAGCGCGGCGAGATCGCCGGCCATGTGATGGAGGGCATCAAGGCAGCCGCCGAAAGCCGCGTGCAGAGCGCCGAGATCATCATCGATGAGGGGCCGGCCATTGACGCCGCCCTCAGCCGTGCCACCGCCGGCGATGTCGTGCTGCTGTGCGTCGACAAGCCCGCCGACACCTGGCGCAATCTGGAGGCACGCCGGGCGCTGCCCGTCTCGCCCGGGACCTAGCCCTAGCTCCGGCCGCGCCGCACCAGTTCCCGGATGCGGAGTGGCCCGACCGGCGCCCCGCCCCGGTCGCGCAGGTACTGGAAGATCTCGGGGCGTTGCCCAAGCGCCGTGATCGCGATCACATCGTTGGGTGCCGACGCCGTCAACATCCACTCGAGCGCCTCGAGCTCGTTCGGAAAAACCGGCGACGGTGGCTTCCCGCCGTCCTTCAGTCCCGCCTGCAGCCGGTTGACCAGGTCCTGCGGATCGCGGCCACGAAGGTACCGGTGCAGCTGCGCGATCGCGACCCGGTCGGGACCACGCGCCGCGGTGTATCCCAGTCGGTGGAGGATGGCGTTGGTCCGGTCACCGGCCGAGCCAAACGTCAGGAAGATGCCGGCACCCGGCGCTCGCAGCCCATGGCAGATCTCGATCAAGCCGCGCATGCCGTCTTCGTTGTGCGCGTAATCGATGACGACCACGCGGCCGTCGACCTCAAAGATATTGGCCCGGCCGGGATTACGCTCCGGGTCGAGGACGAAGGAGCGAAGCCCCTCAACGACGGCCTCCTCGTGGATCCCCGCACCGAGCGCGGCGGCGGCCGCCCCCATCGCGTTGCTGATGTTATGGCTGGAGATGCCGGCCAGCGTGACCGGCACATCCTCGACCGGGAGGAGTCGGTGACCCTGACGGCCCGAGGTCATGACGACGAGGGCACCGTCGAGAACCGAGATCGCACGCCCACCCTCCGCCAACGTCGTGCGGATCGCCGGGTGGTCGGCGTCCAGCGAGAAGAGCCAGGGCCGGCCCGCCGCCAACCGTCGCATCGCCAACACCCGCGGATCGTCGGCGTTGAGCACGTCCCAGCCGTCCGGCTTCGTGATCTTGGTGATCGTGGCTTTGACTTCCGCCAGCTGGTCGAGCGTGCGGATCCCGTATTGATCGAGGTGATCCTCGGTTACGTTGGTCACCACCGCCACGTCGTTGTGGTCGGTGCCCATCCCTCGGAGCAGAATCCCGCCGCGCGCCGTCTCCAGCACCGCGAAGTCGATGCCGGGCTGCGCCAGCGCCTTGGCCGCCCCGCTGAACCCGGAGTAGTCGCCCGCCTCGACCAGCTCGTCATTGCGATAGACCCCGTCGGTCGTCGTGAAGGCGACCGTGTGCCCGGCCGCACGCGCCAGCTGCGCGATCAACCGCACGGTTGTGGTCTTGCCGTTGGTTCCCGTCACCGCGATGATCGGGATGGTGGGGCGCAGCACGGTCGGCGCCGGCCCGGGATCCATGCTCTCCAGGCGATCCGCCGCTTCAGCGATGGCCCGCTCGAGCGATCGTCGCCCGTCGAGGCACAGCTCGAGCAGCGAGGCGAGCTCGCGCGCGAACGCTTCCGCGGCCCCCTGCCGGCGCCACACGAACGCGACCACGATCTGCTCAGCCTCCGGACCAGGCCGGCCCCGAATCGCGAGGTGCGTCGCGGTGGCGTCAGCCAGCAGACGCGCGACGTGCACCGCGAAGCGGGCGAGGTAGCGGCGTCGCTGGTCGCTATTGGGCGCGCCCGCGGTGGCCACCGGTGTGAAGCCGGCCCGCCGTGTGAGGCGTTGCGCCCGTTCGTCCGGGAGGGCGAGCCACGGAGCCACGCCGAGCGTCAGCTTGATCGCGGGCCGCGTGAAGTAGAGGTTGGGTCCGTCGAGCACCCGCAACTCGACGACGGTCACGGCTTCAGCCGTTAGCCGTGTGTTTCCCCGGGGCCGCTGACGTGCTCGTGGGCCTCCGACACGCGCGCATGAAGGCTCTCCAGCAAGAGGCGATACTCCGTCATCAGGTGACGGGTGCGTTCCCGCACGCGACGGTAGTCGCCGATGTCGGGTCGTGCCGCCGGCGTTTGCTCCACGAATGGCTGAAGCGCGGAACCCAGCTCCCGGGTTTTTTGCGCCATGACCTGAAGGATCTGCTTCTTCAGCTCGGGGGACAGGCCCTCCATGATGTCGGCATAGCCCTGCAGCAGCGACAGCTGGGTGCGGACCGTGACGGCCATCTGGGACGCCGACTCGTCGGCCGCAAGGGCCGCCGCGGCCAACGGCCGCTGGGGTCGAAGTTGGAGGACCTTGTTACGGTGTGGCAGCGAGGCGCTCAAGCGGTGAAGACCAGTCCGTAGCCACGACGCGGTTCGCTCACGAGCCGGGCCGGGACGCCTGTGGTCGCCAGGTGGCGTCGCAGGCGGACGACGTAGGTGCGAAGTTGTTCGGCGGAAAGCTCGGGCGCCGCCCAGGCAAGGCTGACCAGTTGCACCGCCGAAAAGAACTGACCGGGCCGCCGGGCGAGGAAGGACAGAAGTTCCGCCTCGCGACGCGTCAGAGCCAGCCGCCGCCCCGCATAGGTGAGCACGCGCCGCCGAATGTCGAGGTCGAGGCCGGCGAGGTCCCACAGGCGCCGCTCCCAGAACGCGAGCCGCGTCTGCAGGCGTCGCAGATGCCCTTCCATCCCTCGCTCGTCCGCGTCATCGGCCGCCAACCGGTCACTGTGCGTGTTGCCGCCGGCATCGCGCCGCAGCCGGTTTAGGGTCCGGTCGGCGAAGGTGACCAGCTCGCGGTAGATCGTGACCCACTGACGTGCATCGTCGAGGTCTTTTGTGTCGGGCACCTCGCCCTGGATCAGGTAGAGCTCGGTCATCGGCTGGCTGGGCATGCTGACGCGGGCCATGGCCCGATACTACGCTTCCCCAGGCGCCGGCACCTATATACGGGGCAACAGCGCGGGGGTAGCATGGAACCCCAGGGAGGGGGACGAGCTGATCCAGCAACTGCCACCGACATCCGAGCCGCCCGATTCCGACGTGCCCAAGCCGGCCGGGCGGTTTCCTCGAACGGCGTTCGACGTGGTTGCCCTGGCCTCATCGGCGGGCGGCATCGCGGCGGTCGGGCACATCCTCGAGTGTCTCCCCGCCGGCTTTCCGGCGGCGATTGTCGTGGTCCAGCATCTGGATCCACGCCACCGCAGCCTGATGGCCGAGATCCTTCGCCGGCGGACCCCTCTCGAAGTCGTCCAGGCCACGGAGGGTGATCACATCCGACCGGGAACCGTGCACATCGCGCCGCCCGACCGCCATCTCCTGGTCAACCGGGACGGAAGCCTGTCGCTGACGCAATCCGAGCTGGTGCACTTCGTCCGGCCGAGCGCCGACCTGCTCTTCGAATCGGTGGCGGCCAGCTACAAGGAGCGCGCGATTGCCGTGGTCCTCACCGGAACCGGAAGCGACGGGTCGCTCGGCGTCGGGGCGATCAAGAAGATGGGCGGCACCGTGATCGCCCAGGACCAGGAGTCCGCGGAGTTCTTCGGCATGCCCGCCGCGGCGATCAAGTCGGGCCATGCCGACTTCATCCTTCGGCTCGAGGAGATCCCGCCGGCCCTCACGACGCTGGTGGCGCAGGGACGGGCTCAGTGAGCGACGATTCGCCGGGTCCCGACTTCGAGCGGCTTCTGGACTACATTCGGGAGAGCCGCGGCTTCGACTTTGGCGGCTACAAGCGGACGACGCTGCTACGCCGGGTCGCCAAGCGGATGACGCAGGCCGGCGTCAAGGACTATGCCGCCTATCTCGAATACCTGGAGGCTCAGCCTGGCGAATTCGCTGCCCTCTTCAACACGATCCTCATCAATGTGACCAGCTACTTTCGTGATGCCGCGGCCTGGGAGTACCTGCAACAGGAGATCCTGCCCAGGATCATCGCGAGCAAGGAACGCTACGAGCCGATCCGCGTATGGAGCGCGGGCGTTGCCTCCGGCCAGGAGGCCTACAGCGTCGCCATGCTCCTCTGCGAGACACTCGGCGCAGCGGAGTATCGGCAACGGGCCAAGATCTACGCCACCGACGTCGACGACGACGCGCTGAGCCGGGCACGCCAGGGAAGAGCCGAGGAAAAGGAACTCGAGGAGGTTCCGGCCACCCTCCGCGAGAAATACTTCGAGGCCGAGGGGAACCATTACCTGCTCCGCGGCGACCTGCGCCGTTCGCTCATCTTTGGGCGGCACGACCTCATGCAGGACGCGCCGATCTCACGCATCGATCTGCTGATTTGCCGTAACACCCTGATGTACTTCGAGTCGGAGGCGCAGGCCAGGATCCTGGCCCGTCTCCATTACGCGCTGACGGAGAAGGGTTACCTGTTCCTGGGCAAGGCCGAGATGCTGTTGCGGCGAACGGAGCTCTTTGCGCCCGTCGACATCAAGCAGCGGGTCTTCAGCAAAATCCCGAAAGAAACCCTCCGCGAGCGCCTCGTCGTTCTCGCCCAGGCTGGCAACGCCGACCCCGCCAACCAGGTGACGCGCCAGGGTCGCGTGCGCGAGCTGGTGGCCGATGCCTTGCCGATCGCCCACATGGTGGTCGACACGGCGGGGTTCGTCATCTCGATCAACGAGCGCGCTCGCGCGACCTTTGGCCTGGTTACCAACGACGTGGGCCGGCCGCTGCAGGATCTCGAGATTTCCTACCGTCCGCTGGATCTGCGTTCGATGATCGATGAGGCCTACCGAAACCGCCTGCCGGTGGCCATCCACGACGTGGAGCGCCCGGGGTCGAACGGGGACAGGCAGTTTTTCGACGTGGAGGTCGTGCCCTTGCTCGACAAGGGGGCGACCCCGCTTGGCGCCAGCATCTCCTTCACCGATGTCAGCGGATACAACCGCATCTACCGGGACCTCGAGCGCTCCAAGCAAGATCTGGAAACCGCATCCGAGGAACTGCAGTCGACGAATGAAGAGCTCGAGACCACCAACGAGGAGCTGCAGTCGACTGTCGAAGAGTTGGAAACCACCAACGAGGAGCTCCAATCGAGCAACGAGGAGCTCGAGACGATGAACGAGGAGCTCGAGTCGACAAACACCGAGTTGCAGACGATCAATACCGAGTTGCAGGAGCGCAGCATCCAGCTGGACCGCGTCAACAGCTTCATGGAACAGATCATGGCCAACCTGCAGCTGGGTGTGGCCGTGCTCGACAAGGACCTGCGCGTCCAGCTCTGGAACAAGCGAGCGGTCGACATGTGGGGCGTCCAGGCCTCGGAGACCGTCGGGCAGCCGCTGCTCGGACTCGATATCGGCCTGCCCCTCGCGGAGCTGGCGAACCCGATCAAGAAATGCCTCAACGGCGGCGACGGGTTCCAGGAGCTGACGGTGCAGGCGACCAACCGTCGTGGGAAGAGCTTCACGTGCCGCGTGCAGTGCACCGCCATGGGTGGGCTCGACGGCGCCCGCAGCGTGATCTTGCTGATGGAGGCCGTCGAGTAAGTCGCATCACGCGTTTTCCTCGTACGCTCGTTTGAGCCATCCGAGCGCCTCATCGTCGAGCTCGGCCGGGGACCTCAGCGGCACGGAGACGGTCATGCTGCCGTTACCCACGCCCTTGCCGGACTTGAGGCGTCCGCCCACCGGCTGGTCGCGGAGCCGCAAACCCAGGTCGACCCGGTTCTTGGGGGTGGCCTGGATCACCGCAAACGTCCGGCGTTTCGATACCAGCGAAACGTAGGTCTTGCGAGCCTGGATGACCGCGACCTGGCCGATTCCGGGAAGAGCGGCGAGCGTTGCGTCCAGAATCGGCCGCAGCTGTGTCCGATCCGCATACTGGCGGCCGATCAGGTCGTCGGCGCCCGCCGTGAGGAAGTCGGGGTAGCCGAACCGCTCCCACACCAGGAGCATCTGCCCGTATCCTGTTACGCCCTGCTCCGCCAGCCAGCCGCGCAAGGCTTCCTCGTTCTGAAATCGTCGCCGTTCG
>WNEZ01006057.1_pt1 | contig 10607 bp, 8 predicted proteins | sample 5400521 | NCBI WGS metagenome assembly WNEZ01 (sample SAMN13153339, study PRJNA577476) | soil metagenome | isolation source: 120 cm saprolite under Douglas fir tree site 2 hole 1 replicate 1 | place: USA:California | collected 2015-04-18
AGGCTAACCAGGTTGCCACTGCCACCGAATTCAACAGAATCACCGGTTACTTCACCGCCAACGGCGGCACGAATGCTCAAGCTAGGATTTTTGGGCAGCAGAACGCTGGCGTCGCCTCCAACATTCAAACGCGTATAACTGCCGGCCGGGAAGGCGGCTTGTAACTCAAGGTCTCCCCCAATACTGCCTACTTCGATGGCGCCTTTCAGATCCACCAATTGCGCGTCCGAGCCCATGCTACCAACTTGCAGGTTTCCACCAACGTTGTAAAAGCCGGTGTCTCCTGCTACATTACCTACCACGACATCGCCTTTCACGTCACGCAGCTCGCAATCGCCGCCAGCACTGCCAATATGTATGCTTGCTGCTTTTCCAACCTCTATATCACCGCCAACGTTGCCCACTACGATCTCGGCCTCGCCACGTGAGCTACCGGTCACCTGGCAATCACCACCGGCATTGCCACAACTAAGCGCATCGTCGATATCGATTGCCTCCAGGTCTCCGCCGACGGTACCAATGACAACGGCTTCAGCATGTTGCAGTGACAGATCGCCGCCAACGGTCTCTATCTCAAGCAATGCGACATTGGTCAGCGAGGCATCGCCACGAATCTCACGCTGTGCGCGCAGCGAAGAGGCATTGGTCACCTCTAAATCGCCGCGAAGGACGGTCAAGGCGACAGCCTCGCCAATTTTTTCTCTATCTGCGCCGATACCAATGTTTTGCAGTTCCACGTCGCCTCCGACCTCCTCCAACTCAACACGGCGCACACCTTCAATTGAAACATCACCCTTCAAATTTGTCACTGTAAGCTCAGCATCGGTAGGCACTTGCAGTTCAAGATCACCGCTGCACTCAATAATCATGAGGGCATCACCCTCCTGATGGAGTTCAGCCACACGTCCATCTGCTTTGACGGCGATTTCTGTTCGATCCCAACCTTGCACAGTTAGATCGCCTTTCACCTGCGCAATGATGACTTTTGGCTCTTTGCCAGCGGGAAATGTCTGTTGCATTGTATTGTCCTCCACGTGTCGATGAATTAACGCTCTAACGTGTCGATGAATCGACGCTCTATTGCTCAACGAAAATCTCTAAGCGTTTGCCTTCTTCCAGATCCTGCAAATCCAGCAGGCGGCCGGTGTTACCTCTTTCGATAGCGCGTATGAGATTCTGTAACGTGCCATCATTAAGTTGGGGCACCATGCGTGTTAGCAGGTGCAAGATCATGCTGATCAGATTGATGGGCATAGTCGCGGTGACATGCATTTTTTTGCTATTGGTGGCGATGTCCGTCATCCAGATACGCACAGTGCGGTTTCGTGCCCGCTCTATAAACTGCTCCTGTTCAGGCACCTGCGTATCCAACAACTGCGCTGCTTGCGCTGCGGTAATCTGGCCTGTCTCGATCATATTCAGAATACGGTTGCGCTCATCAGTTAAGGTTACCATCCTGTTAACCTTTCAGCAAACGCATGGCTTCCTCGACGCTGATCTCCTTAGCAGCGAGACGGTCGAGCACTATACGGCGATCTGCACGACCATCGCCCTCAGGAGCACCGCCGAGCGCGGTCACAATTTCATCGAGGCGACTGCGTGCCGTGTTATAGGCCATATCCAGGTCTTGCGCCAGTTTCTGGATGTTGCCCCGGTTTTTGACAAGCAACTCAACAAAATCAAGCTGCTCGCGGGTCAGGCGTCCAATCCAACCCAGGCTGAATTGCCCCTCAATGACGATACCACTCTCGGGAGATTCCAGCCGGGTGACGATCAACTCGCTGCCACTGACCGGGTCCCTGGTGATAAGTGGATACATATGTTGTTCCTCCTAATTGGTTAGTCAATAAAAGCCTGTTGGATTGTCAAGCTTCATTCGTGCCTGGCACAGGGTCTATGAATTATCCTGGCACCCGCAAGGGGGCACTGATCCTCCCCCGGAGGGTGCTCCACTACATTATGATGTCATTCCTGGCGCCCGCAAGGGGTGCCACTACATTATGATGGTCGAACTGCTCTAGCTTTGATCCTACAGCGACCAGAGCGACACCGAGCTTGCCAATCGCACGCCGCGCCAGGCCGTGACGATGAGGTAGGGACGCTAGCAAACGTCTCTGAGCCGCCTCACGTTGAATAGTTTGACTGTGTTCCTCGTAGAGTTTATCATACAGGTATCTATTGTAACTCATGGTTTGTCCCCTATCTCTTGTGTTGATTAGACTTCCCATTGAAGCTTTTCGTTAATTGCCTGGCAATTCTGATTAACTCTACGGAGATACTAGCACGAATAAACAAATTTGTCAATAGATATGGCAATTAAAGTCATTTGGTTGGCAATAATTTACAATTTTGATTTTAGAGGGATGTTCAGAAGGAGCCATAGTAATAAATGATATACCCGGCAACTTGCATCTCTTGATAGCGCGCGTCCTGCGCCAAACGCTGTGCGAGAGCCTGCGCGGGCGCGGAGTTGATGGGGAAAAGGTATGCGGGGTAAGGCGCGGCATCTACCTGGGCGAGATAAGGCGTGTAGCGGTTGACGCCCGGCCGCAACTGGTTGTCCAGGACGCCGCATATGACGCGTTCATCGCTCTGGAAGATCAGCAGGCTGCAGGTGTTGTAGTCTGAGTAGACGCGCGCAGCGCCATGGTCGAGCAAGGTCTGGATGAGGGTGTTGGTCTGGTTGTAGTTGCTCTGGGATGCGGGAAGGTTGGCGAAAATATCCCCTGTTCCCACAAAATAGACGGCGATAATGACGCACAGGGTCAGAGCGCTGAGCCCGAAACGGCTGCGTGCGTAGCGCTGGCCCCGTTTGATGCGTTCCCGGATGCTGCCGAGATTCTGCCAGAGCGGCCAGAGGATTGCCGGGGTCACGAGCAGCAGGCAGATCAGGTAGCGGCAACTGGCGCGGGGCGTATATTGCGCTGCTGCGCTGAAGGTGAAGAGCAAAAGCCAGAGAGCTCCGCTGGCCAGGAGCATCAAGCGGGCGTACAGGCGCGGGCGCTGCTGCCTGGCGGCTTGCACGTCAGGGCCGGATGCCCCATCCTGCCGCACGCCGCGTTGCTGGCGGATGGCCAGCAGCACCCCGGTCAGGGCGATGCCCCAGAGGAGCAGGATGACCAGCGACCAACCGCCGCGCGTGCCGATGCAGAGCCAGGGATTGGAGGAGGGAAAGAGGGCAGCAAGACTGCTGGCCGGGTGCGTATACGGTTCGGCGGTGCCACACAGGGTGTGGATTCCGGAGGTAAACGGCATGCCGGTTGCCAGGGGCAACGAGATGAGCAAGACATGGGCGAGCTGTTCTGAGAAAGGAACGACCCTGGGAGCGCCGGAGAACACCGTGCCCAGCAGGATAAAAAGCGAGTTCTGACCCGGTGCAGCCGAGAAGTTATAGATAATCAACGGTGTGGCGCCGAGCAGCAGGCCGGCCAGCAGGGCGCCAATCGCCCGACCTCGCAGCTCCTGGTGGCAGCAGAGCAGCAGTAAAAGTCCTGCCGTGATGATAGCCGTCAGAATAAGCTGGTCGGACCAGAGGGCCAGGCCGATGGTCACGCCCAGGCCGATGTAGGCCAGCAGGCGCGATCTGCTCACGCGCGTGTATTGGCGCGGCGCGGTGAGGGCAAGCCAGCTTGCCAACAGGAAAATCACGGCTCCGAAGAGCATGGTTTCAGCATACCCGCCGTTCGCGACCAGGGGAATGCCCATCATGCGGTCCGAGCCGATACTCAGCAGTGCGATGATGAAGAGCGCGTAGGCCGGCGTGTAGAGCAGGCGCACCAGGAAATACATGCTCACGAGATACAGCGCGAAGATCAGCAAGGTGCCCAGGCGAACGCTAAAAGCAGAACTACCAACGAGGTGAATCAGGGGCGCGCCCAGGTATGCCTGGATCGTGCCCATATAGTTCTGGCCCCAGAAAAAAATAGGATGCTCTCCCTGGTAGGCAATGTGCCGAGCCATCAGGTCCATGATCGACTCGTCTGCGTTGGCTGTCGGCCAGTTTAGCTTCATGAGGACAAGACGCAGGCCGCTGGCCAGGAGCAGAATGACCAGCATCCCGACGGTAGTAGGGTTCAAAGATATTCGTCTTTTTTGCATACATCGCCATCTTCCTTGCAGAACACCACCGCTGATGAAATTGCTCATTTCAGAGAAAGCCTCTATTCTGTGGGTGTTTTCATACGCACAGATTACAGATGAATCTCTATTTTTTCAAGTCCCTGTTGGCTCAAGGGTGAATGAAGGAGTTGTAGGCAAACGCGCGTGGACTTCTTTTATATTAGCGTATCTGCAAGCTCGACCAGGGTCTTGACGACTATCTCTGGCGGCGAGCCAAGTGTGTCAAACAAACCACCGGAGCGGTTTATCCACGCGGCCTGCATAGCTGCGGATTCGGCCCCAATTACGTCAAAGGGATTTGAGGAGATCAGCCTGACTTCTCCAATAGGCCGACCGAGACGGTCGGCGACGTGTTGATACACTTTGGGGGATGGTTTGTATACTTTGACCTCGTCTACACTTACGAACCCCTGGAAATACGGGTGAAGATTTGCCGCGTGCATGATGGCTGTGAGCATAGAGGGACTGCCGTTGGAGAACACGACCATTGTATAGCCTGCATCTTTCAAGCGCTGCAGGCCGGGTTCAACATCAGCAAAGCGCTCAAGGTCGTTGTAGCGGGCCATGAGCGCGTCTTTCTGCCGGGAGTCGAGGTCGTGCTGGGCTGCTGCAAGGGCGTAGTCGAGCGCTTTGCGGGTAACCTGCTCAAAGTCTTCGTAGCGGTGCATGGCGGTGAGACGGAAGGTGAACTCGAGCTGTTTCTGTCGCCATATTTCTGCGATACGCTGAGCATTCTGGGGGATGTATTGTTCGAGTTGTTTCCAGATACGGATCGGGTCTACCAGGGTGCCATACATGTCGAAAGCAAGGGCTTCGGAAAGTGACATTATTATGCTCCTTTTTGGCAGAATATTTCTTGCTTCTAGTGTACATCACAGATTTGTAAATTGTCCCGGTACTCTTGACTTACTCAGCTATTTTCTGGTATTTCTATTAACGGGCTTATTACTAGACCGACCGGTCAGTATATTAATGAAACGAGGATGAAGTAGTTATGGCGCGTCGCTCTGATCCAGATGCCAGTGAACTGCGCAGGAATCAGATACTGGATGCAGCTATGCCGGTCTTTGCGCGGCTGGGTTTTGAGCATGCCCGCATGGACGATATTGTTGAAGCATCCGGCCTGAGCAAGGGAGCGTTGTACTGGTATTTCAAGAGTAAGGAAGAGATCATCACGGGTATCTTACGCAGGCTGTTTACGACCGACATTGAACAGTTAGGAAGCTTGCTGGAGTCAGAGGGAACGGTGAGCGACCGCCTGCTACTGCTTACGCGCTTTCGTGTTGCCGGTCTCAAGCGCCTGGCCGACCTGCTGCCAATCCTGGTCGAGTTCTACGCAGTGACGGTGCGCGAAGGCCGGGTACGAGAGTTTATCAGCGGGTACTTCGGGAGCTTCCGTGAATTGCTTGTGGATCTCATTCAGCAAGGTATAGACAGGGGGGAGTTCCGCCCGGTCAGTACGGTCGAAACGGCGGTTACCCTTTCTGCGATCTACGAAGGGCTGACGATACACTGGCTGATTAACCCGAAGGTGGTGGAGTGGGACATCATTGGCGAAGGCTCGGTCAGGTTGTTATTGGAGGGATTACAAGCACGATCTTGACCTTTTCACTACCGGGACGTGCTGGATAAATCCGCACTCTACACGGTAGAAAGTCGATTATGCGGTTTAACAAATTCATCGGGATAGCGGAATAGCCGGCAAAGGCCGATAAATCGGCGGTAAGAGGCATCAACCTCAGCCTGGAAGAGAGATAGGAGGCCGGATGATTCGTAGGGGCGAGGGCGGATGATGTGGGGAAGGGCAAGAAAGATACGGGGTATCTTTCCAAGGCCTTTATGGTCGCCCGGTGGTGGGGGTGTAATCGCGTTCCTCCACATGGGAGCACAGGGAACAGGACGCGGGCGACCATAAAGGCCCTCCCCGCCGCTCCTCACCTCCCTCGCCCCTACGGATGTCGATGAGCTTTCTTTTAAGTTGATGCCTATTAAGGCCGATAAATCGGCGGTGTGCACGATAAATCGGCACCTACCGATGGTCGGGGTAATTTGTTAATCTACATAATCGACTTGGAAGGATATTCTCTATGCAAATACAAGAACGACCGCAGGAAAATGTTATAAAGCCACCCGAATCCAAGTCTTCACTTGAATCCCACAGACTCTATCGCCTGGGGCTGGGTTATGGCCGCCAGGTGTATCGTTTTCGCTGGTTCATCATTGCGTTCTGGGTAGTCGTAGTGATCGTAAGTATTCCGTTCGCGGCTCAGATAGGATCCGTGCTTAAAGGTGGGGGATATTACTATAACAACAGCGAATCGGCACATGCCGACAATTTAATCAACGCCAGGCTACGCCAGCCATCTACGCAGTTACTGGTGATTTTCCAGTCAACGAATAGGGTAGTGAATGATGCCAGCTACCAGAAAGAAGTGAACGACTTTATGAGCCGGGCGCGTTCTTTCGCACATGTCACAGGCGTTGTGCAAAGCGGTACCGGGCAGGATGGACGCACGACCTACGTGACAGTGAACTTTAATCAAGAGTCCGGCAAAGTTGAGGATCAACTGGACAACTTCCGCGCACTGCTTCCCAGCGGCGCTGCGGCAGGACCGGCACAGGCCTACCTTACCGGTGATGCCCCGATCGATCAAGCCTTTAATCAAATCACCCAACAGGATATAGAGCGCGCCGAGCTGTTTGCATTGCCGATTGCGCTGTTTGTGCTGATGGTGGTCTTCGGTACACTGATTGCGGCGGCCATGCCGATATTACTGGCAATTGTTGCTATACCCGTGACCATGGCGGTGATCTACGCCATCGGTCTGCACACCTCTATGAGCGTTTTTGTGCTCAATATCACTTCTATCATCGGCCTGGGCATTTCAATTGACTATAGCCTCTTTATGATCCGGCGCTTCCGCGATGAGCTGGCCGGAGGGCGCAGCGTACAAGATGCTATTGGCTGGACAGTGGCAACTGCGGGGGAATCTATTCTCTTTAGCGGCCTGATCGTGATGATCGGCTTCTGCAGTCTGCTTTTGATCGGTATTGAGCTCATGACTTCCCTGGGCATCGGCGGCGCTGTCGTGGTGGCAACTTCTGTGCTGGCTGCGCTCACACTCCTACCAGCTTTACTGGGTGTACTGGGTTACCGTATCAATGCGCTTCGTATCCCATTCCTCAGTCGCTTTACTATGCATACCAGTCACCGCGCTAAGCATACCCCGCAAAAAGAGAGCGGCGAGAAGCCTCAGAAGGAAGGCCAGGGATTCTGGCAGAGCTGGGCGCTGGGTGTAATGAAGCGTCCAGTGCTGATTATTCTGCTGGTTACGGCTGTACTGGTCGGCATGGGCTGGCCCATCTTCTCGATTGCTCTCGGCTCAACAAACACAGCTGCATTGCCGAAAAGCGCGGAGGCGCGCCAGGGAATCGATATACTAAATGCTCAATTCCCCGAGACGAATGACAATCCGATCTACGTTGTCGTGCAGGCGCCTGGTGGTTCCAGTATGCTGACGCGAGACAACCTGGACAAGCTGGATTACCTGTCTAAATGGATCGCAACGCAAGCGAATGTGAATGGCGTGATCAGTTTGACGCAGTTGCCGGCCACACCTGGCGCTTCCACGCCGAGCCTGCAGCAACTGATTACGTTGTATAGCACTGGAGCCTACCAGCGAAACCCATCGATGGCGCAGCTCGTCGCGTCGACTACCAACGGCAATACCTCTTTGATTACGGTGACGACGTATGCGAAAGTCGATAGCAGCGAAGGCAAAGCACTGGTTAATAACCTGCGCGCGGGTGACCAACGAGCAGGCCAGGGGCTGACGGTACTTGTCGGCGGTAACCAGGCAGATAGCCTGGACTTCAATAACTACCTCTACAGCAACTTCCCGCGAGCGGTCCTGTTCATCCTGGTAACGACCTATATATTGCTGCTAATCATGTTCCGTTCAGTGTTCCTACCACTGAAAGCCATCCTGATGAACGTCCTATCGGTGAGCGCTTGCCTGGGTGTGCTGGTGTTCATTTTCCAGTGGGGCAACCTCAGCAATATCCTGGGCTTCACGTCCGACGGTTTCCTGGACAGCATCATTCCCATCCTGCTGTTCTGCATTCTCTTCGGCCTCTCGATGGACTACGAGGTGTTTTTGCTCAGCCGCATCCGCGAGGAGTGGTTACTTACGCACGATAACCGTCGGGCTGTAGCACGCGGCCTGGAGAAGACGGGCGGGGTGATTACGAACGCTGCCTTGCTCTTCGTGATCGTCGCGGGTGCCTTCACTTTCACTTCAATCGTCGTGACGAAGGAGATGGGTTTGGGGATGGCACTAGCCGTGCTGGTGGATGCGACGATCATCAGGACGCTATTGGTGCCCGCGACGATGCGCTTGTTGGGGCGATGGAACTGGTGGATGCCGGGGAGGAGGCTGCCGGCGGAACAAAGGTAGGGGATTGGCAATTTTCATTTGAAGGGGGCCTGGCATCCGCAAGGGATGCCACTACATGTCACTCGTCAAATGCGCCTTGACAGTGCGCTGGTAGATTGTCAATTTTCATTTGATGGGTTAGCCTTTTCAGAGTCAAGCTGCCCGGCTTTTTCGTAGGCCTGCTGTGCTTCTTGTGGCCTTTCCAGCGCGGTCAACACGTCCCCTATATTACGCCAGATACCTGCATTATTGGGTTCAAGGCGGCTGGCTTCTTGATAGGTGGCGAGCGCTTCCTCGTAACGAGCAAGCCTCTCAAGAAGCCAGCCCTTAGACATGTAGTTGTGAGCATACCTAGGACCATGCTTGGGCTCGAGGCGAATGGCTCCTTCAGAGGCAGCGAGTGCCTCCTCGTAGCGAGAGAGGTTAGCCAGGATGGTCGTACTGTTGATATAGGCCAGCGAGGTGTAGACAGGTTCATCGTCATCAAGACGAATGACTTGCTCATAGGCGGCCAGGGCTTCCTCATCTCGACCGAGGAACACCAGTGAGATCGCCTTGCCATTATAGGCCTCAGCAGAGGTGGGGTCCAGGCGAAGCGCCTGTTCATAGGTCAAAAGGGCCTCCTCATAGCGCTTGAGATCATAGAGTATGTTGCCCTTGCCGGTATAGGCTTCCACATCGGTAGCGTCAAGGGAAATGGCCTGTTCAAAGGCGGTGATGGCCTCTTCGTAACGCCTGAGCGCGTGCAGGGTTAAGCCCTTCATGCGCCAGGCCAGTACGTAGGTGGGGTCGAGGCGAATGGCCTGTTCATAAGCGGCGAGTCCTTCCTCAGAACGTATAGGCGCATAGTATGCGAGGAGATGGCCTTCATCCAGCCATTGCTCTTTCGTCCTCTGGGATGCAGGTGGAAGCTCACCGGCTTCGCTCGTCAAGTTGTTTTCCTCGCTCATACGGTTTCCCTCCAGGATGGAACGCACTCCGCCTGGCTTCACTCCTCAAGAGACGAAAGGCGCAGGACACATGTCATCTTCATCTCATTATACCTGATGTGGGCTTCTTTTGCTCCTGGGATACTCTCTGGTTGGCAATCGGCAACACAACCTGCAGGAAGTCTTGACGATGGAGCGATTCTTGCACGAGAACCGGGAACGCTTCCCCAAACCGCTGAGGGGCCTGACGGCGATTACCACCATGCAGTTTACAAAAGGTAGACTTAAAGTGGTGGCAGACATCAATCTTCGAACAGTTTGACCTGAAACTTTGAACATTGCCCGTACAACCGCCATTTTTCCAACAAGCGAGGCAAATAATATATAATTGTAGCGTCTATATACATGGGGCGAGAGACATATGTGCCATATATAAGGAGAACTAAGCGTGACAGCAGAAGAACCGATTGATCTCACCGGCTTTCTCACATCATTCAAGCATTTTATGGACACAGCAGCAGCGCAGGTACATGCTGAAGAGTCTGAGCCCGTTTTCCTGAGCAAGCTGCGCAATCACTTCGGAACGGACCCAATGCACCTTCCTACGGTGCGCGAAACATTTGAAAAGGCCGATCATCCCAACTTGCACCTGGCCGTCAGCGGCCTCCTTTCAGGCGACGACTGGGTATCACAACTGTTGGGATGTATCGTCCCGTATGCCCAGGATGGCCTGAAATTCAGCCATTTGCTGACCCCGCATTTCGGCACGGAAGCAAAAGAGGGACCCGTCGAATATCTCAACATCCTACTGCATGATGATCGCATGCAGGTATGCGTCAATACCGGCCTGTACCTGGCACATGACGGAAATGAGCCGGTAGCGCTGCTGATCAGCGGTCCGCGCGACTGGCATAACACGATTGATCTCGAGGTGATGGCACTCGACCCGGCCAGAGCGGAGCATATCCTGGGGACGCTGCGTAACAGCATGCGCGTGCACAATGTGTATCGCAGCCACATTGTGTCACTAGCACTGAGCAATCAGGGCGCGCTCGATGTCCATTTCCACCATCTGCCAGAGATTCATCGCGCCCACATCATTTTGCCGGAGGGGGTACTGGGC
>WNEZ01008369.1_pt1 | contig 10607 bp, 7 predicted proteins | sample 5400521 | NCBI WGS metagenome assembly WNEZ01 (sample SAMN13153339, study PRJNA577476) | soil metagenome | isolation source: 120 cm saprolite under Douglas fir tree site 2 hole 1 replicate 1 | place: USA:California | collected 2015-04-18
GGGGGAGGACCAACGTCCCTGGCCGTTCACATTGCGAGCTCGGCCGATGCCGAGGCGGTCGGTCAGCTCCTGCACGATTTCAACACCGAGTTCGATGAGCCGACGCCGGGGCCCGAGCGGCTGGCTGAGCGGATCCGGCGCATGCTGGCCACCGGGGATACGACGGTGCTGCTTGGAGGGTCAGGACCAGACGGCGTCGCAGTGCTCCGATTCCGGGCCGCCATATGGAGCGACGCTCTTGAGTGTTATCTCGCCGAGCTGTACGTGGTGCCGCGGCGACGAGGACGCGGGCTGGGCCGGGCCCTACTGGAAACGGCGATGGAGGTCGCCCGTGCTCGCGGTGCGGATCATATGGACCTTGGCACCAGCGAGGACGACATCGCGGCGCGCTCTCTGTACGAGAGTCTCGGATTCATCAACCGCGAAGGTGGCCGCGACGGGCCTGTAACCTTCTTCTACGAGCGCGACCTCTAACTTGGCGGGCGTTACGAGGAGTTAGGCGTCGAGGCCAGAGTTGCGTGGCCCGTCTCGATAACCTCGCGATTATTAGCAGCAACCTTGCGTGGGCAGTTCGACCTCTGTGGCGAGCACCATCACCTGTCAGTTCATGTTCAGTGATGGCTGTTAGTGATCAGGGCCTTGTTGCGCGCGTGAGCCACCTATGCGTTATCGGTGAGGTCCTGCTCTTTGAGACCATGGCATTTCGCGGCACTCACGGGCACTCAGCGAATTCAGAGCCGTATTTCCGAACGGGCGACCGGTATCTGTTAGCAAGGCACCCGCGGGCCCTCGAATGCAGCTCGATCAGACGCCGATGACGGGTTTGATGAGAGTTGGCGGAGGCCCTCCCGGTCCAATAGAAGAGAGTCGTACCGCTGCCTGCTTGATTTTGAATCTGGGCGTACAGGCTTACAGGAGCGCCCACGATTAAGACCGAAGACCTGCTGCCACTCCAACAGGTGCCACCGCTCGGACGAGTTTGTGTGACCGCAGGCTTCATCCGGGAGGTGCGTTGAAATGTCCGACCAGCGCGCCCGACCGGGAACGATTCTCAATCGGACCCAGCTGCTGGTGCTGGGCTTCTTCGTCCTGGTCTGGATCGCACTCGTAGTGATCCTGGTGGTTTCACCTGATGTCTACGCGCAGTCGCTGCGCCTAGCGCCCAGTGACGGGCGCACGAATGAGGCGCTCTTTCTGGTTGCGCTTACGGCCTTGATCGCCCTCCTGGTGCTCGGGGTTCTCCGCCGGTGGCGATGGGCTTTCTGGCTGATCCTGGTGGCCTTCTTCTTCGGCGTCCTGCGCCTTCCGGCTTCCATCCTTCAACTCATCGGCATGATGCCGGCGACCGGCCCCACTTGGTACGAGGCGCTCCAGGGCGCCATCGGCGTCGCCCAGTTTCTGGTTGCGCTGGCGATGTTTTCGGGCTACCGGAAGGCCGGCCCGTGGGGAGAGTTCTGACCACGATCTCGGCGGTGCCGGGGTGGCAAAGGCGCGCGCGACTCTGCCGCCCAGCCGCGAGCGAGGGCATGGCGCAGCGTGGCTGTCCCGGAGCGGCCTTGTACAGCAACGCCGGTGGCAAACTACGGCACGTGACGGTATTCAGCGGCATGCAGCGAATTCGAGTCGGCATTTCTGAACCGGGCGCAGCGACTCCGAGTCCCCCTTGCCCGGTGCTGATTCAACCTAAGGATCCCGCCGACGGCGCCGAGCCGGTCATTCATGTTGGTGAGGCTGACGCCTTGATCATGGTCGCCGTCCCGCCCGACCCCGATTCACTTGCGGCTCAGATCCCTGGGCTGGGGCGTGGATTCTCAGTCCGAGACAGATCGAGGTCAGAACCTTTGCAGCACCAGCACGGCTCGCCCTGGCGTTCTCACGGTGTCGCTGACAGCTCGCGTTTCCCGCTCCGGCTGGAGTTGCTCGCTATCGAGCAGCAGCCTCCAGGGACCGCCGTACTCCTTCGGCAGCATCCACCTGACCGGCCGGGAATGGGCGTTGAAAAGGAGCAGAAACGAGTCATCTGAGAGGGACCGGCCGCGCTCGTCGTGGCCGGGGATCCCTTTTCCGTTCAGGAAGACCCCGAGCGAGCGTTCGTGCCCAGCCTCCCAGTCCCTGTCGGTCATCGCCTTTCCGGTGGGCTTGAACCAACCGATGTCGACGGTCCCCCGAATCGGACGCCCCTGGAACCAGCGCCGGCGCCGGAACACGGGGTGATCTCGGCGCAGTGCGATCAGCCAGCGCGTGACCTCGAGGAGCGCGTGGTCGATCTCGTCCCAGTTGACCCATGAGAGCTCGTTGTCCTGGCAGTAAGCGTTGTTGTTGCCGTTCTGCGTCCTGCCGATCTCGTCACCCATTAGCAGCATCGGCACGCCTTGTGCGAGGAAAAGGGTGGTGAGCAAGTTGCGCTGCTGCTGCGGACGGCATTTGACGACGCCGGGGTCTGCCGTGTCGCCTTCCGCGCCGCAGTTCCAGGAGCGGTTGAACGATTCGCCGTCGGCGTTCTGCTCGCCATTCGCATCGTTGTGTTTCTCGTTGTAGGAGACGAGGTCATGCAGCGTGAAGCCGTCGTGGGCCGTGACGAAGTTGATGCTGGCGACCGGCCGGCGTGAGTCGTTCTGGTAGAGGTCGGAGCTTCCGGTGAGCCTCGACGCCAGCTCTGCGACAGTCGAAGGTTCACTCCGCCAGAAATCGCGAACCGCGTCTCTGAACCTGCCGTTCCATTCCGACCATAGGGCGGGGAAGTTGCCGACCTGATAGCCACCCTCGCCGATGTCCCATGGCTCGGCGATGAGCTTGACGCGACTTACTACGGGGTCCTGGTGGATGAGGTCGAAGAAGGTCGAAAGCCTGTCGACTTCGTGAAACTCACGGGCCAGCGTCGCTGCGAGGTCGAAGCGGAAACCGTCGACGTGCATCTCAGTAATCCAGTAACGGAGCGAATCCATGATCAATTGAAGTGTGTGCGGATGCTGCACATTGAGGCTGTTTCCCGTTCCGGTGGTGTCGTAGTAGTGCTGCCGATGCTCTGCGTACAACCGGTAGTACGCAGCGTTGTCGATGCCGCGGAAGCACAACGTCGGCCCGAGGTGATTGCCCTCCGCAGTGTGGTTGTAGACGACATCGAGGATGACCTCGATTCCGGCCTCGTGCAGCGTGCGAACCATGGCTTTGAACTCGTTAACCTGCTGTCCCCGCTGGCCGCTGCTTGCATATTCGTTATGCGGCGCAAAAAAACCGATGGTGTTGTAGCCCCAGTAGTTGCGCAGCGAGCGTTCGAGCAGTAGCTGGTCCTGCACGAACTGGTGGATGGGCATCAGCTCGACTGCTGTTACGCCCAGCAACTGCAAGTGTTCGATCACGGCGGGGTGCGCAAACCCTGCATACGTTCCGCGCAGCGATTCGGGAACATCAGGGTGACAGCGTGTCATTCCTTTGACATGCGCTTCGTAGATGACCGTCTCGTGCAGCGGGGTGTCCGGGTGACGGTCATTGCTCCAGTCGAAGTACGGGTTGTGCACTACGGATCGGAAGACGTACGGGGCGCTGTCAGTGTTGTTGATGGAATTCTCGTCGCCAGGGTCATAGGAGTAGCAGGCGGGATTCCATTGGATCTGTCCTTCTACCGCGCGGGCATATGGATCCAGCAGGAGCTTGCTCGAGTTGCAACGCACGCCTCGGTCGGGTGCATAAGGTCCGCTGACGCGGTAGCCATAGCGCTGGCCCGGCCCGACGTTGGGTAGATAGGCGTGCCACGAGAATGCATCGACCTCCTCGAGTGGCACCCTCCGCTCCAGTCCCACGTCGTCGAAGAGACACAGCTCGACCGCCTCCGCGACCTCGGTGAAAAGCGCGAAGTTCGTCCCGGTGCCGTCGAAGCTGGCCCCAAACGGATAAGCGCGGCCGGGCCAGACCTCCAGCTCAGGCACGCTCTTCTATCTCGACCACTGCACAATCAGGAACGCCGAGGTTCACTCGCACCACGACGCCGTCTCGCTCGAACACGATTCGGTCGCCCTCGACCTGCGCCAGCACACCCTGCGCGACGGCGGGAAGGCGCCGCCGCAACGCGATCAAGCCGCGGTACCAGTGGAGCATGTCGCGATGGTAAGGCTCGTCCAACTCGTTCCAATCGAGCTTCGACCGCTCGAAGGTGTAGGGGCCTTGCGGGTCGGGCACCTCACGCGTCCAGCCGAACGCGGCGAACTCGCGCCGACGTCCTTCCGCCACCGCGTTGCCTAGCCCTGGGTCGGCGTGGTCGGTGAAGTACAGGAAGGGTGTGCTCGCCGCCCATTCCTCACCCTGGAACAGCAGCGGTGTGAACGGCGTGGTCAGGAGCAACGCGGCCGCGGCTTTCAACCTGCCTTCATCTACCAGCGCTGCAAGGCGCTCGCCGGCGGCTCGATTCCCGACCTGGTCGTGATTCTGCGCGGCAACCACGAACGCGTGGGCAGGGACACCGGTCGGTTTGCGTCCGCGTGTCTTATCCATGTGGCGTGACCACATGCCGTCGTAGACCCACGCCTGCCGTAGCGCCTTGCCCAGTAGCTCAGGCGAGCTGAAGTCCTCGTAATACCCGGAGCGTTCACCGGTCAATGCGACATGGAGCGCATGATGCCAATCGTCCGCCCAGGCCGCGTCGAGTCCATCTCCGCCTGCATCGCGGCTGCGAACCAGACGAGGGTCGTTGGCATTCGTTTCGGCGATCAGCAGCACCGATCGATGAAGCGCCGCGGACAGCGCATCGACCTCGCTGGCCAGCTGCTCGAGTATGTGCTGTGGGGATTGGTCAACGATCGCGTGCACCGCGTCCAGGCGCAGGCCGTCGATGTGGTACTCGCGAATCCACATCAACGCGTTGTCGATGACGAAGCGACGGACCTCATCGCTGCCGGCGCCGTCGAAATTGAAAGAGATTCCCCATGTGGTGCGGTAGCGATCGGCGAAGTAGGGGCCGAACTCGTCCAGGAAATTGCCCACCGGGCCTGCATGGTTGTACACGACGTCCAGAACGACTGCGAGACCGGCGGCGTGACACGCGTCGACGAGCTGTTTGAGACCGGCGGCACCGCCGTAGGCATGATGCGGAGCGAAGAAATCCACGCCGTCATAGCCCCACCCACGATTGCCCGAGAACTCGGCGACCGGCATAAGCTCGATGGCGTTGACGCCGAGGTCGACGAGGTGGGGGAGCCGCTTGATCACTCCGTCGAAGGTTCCTTCGGGCGAGAAGGTTCCGACGTGCAGCTCATAAAGGACGAGGCCAGGGAGGGAGAGGCCGCGCCAGCTCGAGTCAGTCCACGAGTGCCGGCTGTGCTCGACCACCTGCGACAGGCCCAGCACGCCATCGGGCTGAGAAGGAGAGCGCGGGTCGGGCCGCGCCTCTCTACCCTCGATCGAAAAGCCGTAGCGCGTACCTGGACCGGCGGCCGCATCGGAGACCTCCCACCAGCCACGGTCGAGCTCCGCCATGGGAGCCCGCCTTCCGTCCGAAACCAGGTCGACGTGTTGCTTGCCGGGTGCCCATACCTTGAATGCATGCATCGCGCTTACTGCGGTCCGGGCCGCCGCGCGAGCACTGTCACCGGGAATTGGCGCATCAGTTCGGCGACCTGAATGCCAGGTCCGCCTTGCCGTTCCTCGCCGGTGATCAGGCTCTTCCAGGTGCCGGCAGGAATGTCGATCGTCGTGTCAGCCCAGTCACCGCCCAGCCCAGCCACGAGTCTGGGCACCACGACCAGAAGACGATCACGGACAAAGCCGACAGAGTGCTTAGCCTTCGTTCCGACTGCGGCGAGCGGTGCGTAGCTCGGGCTGCTAAAAACGTCAGGGTCGAGACGGCGCTGCTCGAGCAAGCGGGTGATTAGCCAGAGCTTCGGGGCTCCCTCGTCCGCCCGCGCCAGCACGTCGCTGGGTCCAGCGCTCCGAATCTGCGACAGCACTCCGGCGAGATGTTCATAGTCCACCGGCCTGCGATTGTCCGGGTCGACCAGGCTCAGGTCCCACACTTCTGAGCCCTGATACAGGTCCGGCACGCCCGGACACGTAAGCAACAACGTGGTCTGGGCGAGCGATGCGATCCGACCAAGGGCGACCAGCTGGTGGCGGCCGATGAAGGACTCGAGGTCGCTCCTGAATTCGGCGTCGGCCATCACGCTGCCCGCGAATCGAGTCAGCGCGTCTTCGAACGCCGGAATCGGGTTGATCCATGAGGTGTGGACCTTCGCTTCGCGGGCCGCCTTCTGGAGAAACGCAACCAGCCGCGTTTCGTCGACCGGCCACGCTCCGACCATCGTCTGATACATGAGGTATTCGAGGTTTCGATCGGGATAGCCCTGGACGCGATGGCGCTCGCTGAGCTCAGCCCATCGCCGAACGGCGGACTCCCACTCGGCCGGAATCTCCGACAGTACGTTCGTCCTGGCGCGGACGTCGCCGCTGCGCTTGGTGTCGTGGGTGGACAGAGTGAGCATGGTAGCCGGCCATTTCGCCGCGATTCTGGAGCAGTACGAATGAAATTCCTCGACCGAATGCCCGAACACCCCTGGATCGCCGCCGACCTCGTTCAGTGAAACGAGGCGGTTGTAGCGGTAGAACGCGGTGTCCTCGACGCCTTTGGCCATGACGGCAGGAGTGAGCTGCTGAAACCTCGCTGTGAATTCGTCCTCGGTCACCCCCTCGTGCCGCATCAGCAAGAGCTCACCCACAAACGCCAGGAGGTCGGAGTCGATGTCTGGCCGGCGCCGAGCCGCTTCTTCGGCGGCGATCGAAATTTGTCGCTGGTCCTCTTCGGAGGCCGGCGAACCGGGACGTACGTACGTGCGGTACACATGTAAGCCGGCGGCGACCTCGCGGATCGTCTCCTGGAGCTCGCGGCGGGTGCGGTCGCGATGGCGCCGGTGGCGGTCGCAGATGTCTACGAGCAGGTTCGTCAGGCGCTCAACGTCCACCGCGAGCTCACTTGTCATCATCTCCTGTTTGCACGTGCGCACGACCTCGGAGAAAGGCTGCGAAAGGCCGGTGAACCCGTGATAAAGGGCAGTCATTAACCCTTCATTCCCTGCGTCGACGAAAAGGCCGTCGACCTGTGCAATGAAGTCATAACCCGTCGTGCCCTGCACGGGGAAGCTGTCTGGCAACTGCTCGTTGGTGGCCAAGATCTTCTCGACCACCAGGTAGGTGTCTGGCGCTGCGGACCTCAACCGCCGTAGGTACGCTACCGGGTCCCTGAGGCCATCCACGTGGTCGATGCGCAGGCCGGCAACGCTCCCATCGCCGACCAAGCCCAGAATCACGCGGTGGCTGTCGTCGAAAACCTGACGCTCCTCGACGCGCAGGCCAATGAGGCTGTCGATGGTGAAGAAACGCCTGTAGTTGAGCTGCTCCTGCGCACTGCGCCAGTAAGAGAGTCGATAGTGCTGGCGCTCAAGGACCGCGTCGAGCGCATCGGTGTCTTGATTTACCGCGTCGAGCTCGAGACCGTCCAGGCTTTCAGGCGATAGGGGAAACATCTGGTCGTGGTACCGGACCACCGCATCCGAGCCCTCACGCTGGAGGGTCAGGGCGCCCCGCTCGAGCTCTTTGCCGTAACGATCGCCCAGCACGCCAAGAAGCACTTTGCCTTTTACGGCCGATATCGGCGATTCCCAGTCGATGTCGAAATAGTTCGCATAACGACTTGACGGGCCGTTCTGCAACATGTCCCACCACCACGGGTTCGTCCGTCCCGCGGTGGCCATGTGGTTAGGCACGATGTCCACAAGCAGGGCAAGCTCGTGCTCGTGCAGCGCGGAGACCAGCCGTCGCAGCGCCGCCTCGCCCCCGAGCTCCTCGCTGACTCGCGTCGGGTCGACCACGTCGTACCCGTGGGTGCTGCCGGGAGCGGCTCGCAGGACAGGCGAGCAGTAAAGGTGTGCGACACCAATAGAGGCGAAGTACCCGGCGTACGCGCCCGCATCGTCAAACCTGAACTGTTTCGAGAGTTGAAGACGGTAGGTGGAGCTGATCTGCAGCAGAAAGCTTCCCACAAGCGCGCTCGCCCGCCACGCCAGCATCGAATCCGAAGGTCTAGCGGAACGTGCGAAGCCCTGCTCAGGACCCAATTTGGCCTAGGTAGCAGGAGGCAGACGAAGAGGCAGCCAGGGACCATTTCGTTAACGCTTGGCGAAGACCCGGCCACATCTATACAGTTGCTGCTGCGACCAGGGATCGCCGTGGCGATTCAGGTCGATGGCGAGGGGTAGGAGGGCCATCAAGCTTGATTCCCAGAAGTCGCGTCCTCTTCAAGCATCTCGGTACGCGTCCACGCGTTATCGCACCGGTCCTGATGGGCCAGATGGCACGACCGACTATCAGCATTGGCGACGCACTCGCGGCCGCCCCTGGCGGATCAGGCAACGTGCTTGCGCTCGTTGAAATCCATGCCGGACGGGACAACGGAGTGTTCGCCCAGGAACAGCGCCGCCGCGACATGCTCCGATGGGTGGCCGGCCTCGAGTATGCGAGTGACGTGCGGCGCCGATTGAGCGTGACTCTGCGCATGACCGCTAACCTTGCGAGCAGCATTCGCGATGCGGTTGTCGAAAGCGAAGCTACGAGTCTGGTGCTCGAATGGCCCACGACCGCAAGCCCGCGACGCCACGGATTGAGCGACCTGACCCGTCAACTGTTGCCTGACCGGGTGACCGACATCGCGTTCGTTCGTTCGAATAACCCGAATCAGGCGATCACACCGCGGTCCATACTCGCGTCGATCCGCGGAGGTGCGAGCTCTCGGGTCGTCGCGTCCACCGCTGCAATGCTTGCGGATGCATACGGCAGCGCACTGACCCTGCTGCACATACAAACTGATTTGCAGCATCCTGACCGTTCACGAAGGGAGTGGGAGTCTTTCGAGCAAATCGTCGAGGAGCTCCACCGGCCATCGACGATGGTCCGTCTGCATCGTCACGACAACCCAGCTGGCGGGATTCTCGAGGAAGCTGCGGGGCATGACCTGGTCATCATCGGATCGCGCCTCAGCCCATCGAACCCTAATGTCTTGGTGGGGCGCGAGCTTCTGCGCATGGTGCGGCGGCTGGACTGTCCCGTGGTGATGGTCAGACCGAAGCACGTCTCTCAATCGGAGCCTGCATACCCGATTGCGCGGAATGGTCACAGGGCATGAGCGCGGCGGCGCAAACTCCTGCGCTACAAGCGATTGGCCTCGACGCGTCCAGGCTGTTAGGTCAGTTTTCGCCGATCATTCTCAGCAACCGGGCCCCTGTGGAGCCCACGTCCGACGGCCGCCTGGTGCCGGGCGCCGGTGGCTTGGTCAAGGCGCTGACCTCACTCGCGAACGCTATGAAGGCCCCGTGGGTGTCCGCCGCACGAACAGATATCGAGCGTGAGCTCGCGGTTTCGGGCAGACCCCTCAATTCGGACATCGATCCTGACCAGGCATTCCCGATCTTCTTCGCTCCCACCGGTGCGGACGCGTATCAGCTTCATTACACGGTTGTCAGCAATCCAATGCTCTGGTTCGCTCACCACTACCTGTGGAACATCGCCATCGAGCCAGTCGTCGACCAGGCCATTTACAGGGCCTGGTTCGACGGCTATCGGGTGGTCAACGCCGCGATTGCAGAGCGTGCTCTGTCGGTAGCTCGCAAGCTCCCTCGTCGACCGCTGTTCCTCACCCAGGACTATCAGCTGTACCTCGCTCCCGAACTCATTCGATCAGCCCTCCCCGACGCAGCAATGCAGCATTTCATCCATGTTCCGTGGCCAGAGCCGAGGTACATGAAGGTGCTCCCCGCAGCCATGCGTGAAGCGATATTCAAGGGTCTCCTTGCCAACGACATCATCGGACTGCAGACAAGCCTGGATGTGCACAACTTCCTGCGCTGCTGTGTTGAGTTGATGGGTCTACGTGTCGCCGAGGCTGAGGGTGTAGTCCTCTACGGCGGTCGTTTGGTGTGGGTTCGAGCGTACCCGGTCTCAATCGATGTTGACGCTATGAGGCAGCTCAGCGAGTTGCCGAGAGTTCAAGAGCTCGAAGCCGAGGTGGCCAGTTGGCGACCGGAGAAGCTCATCGTCCGCGTGGACCGAACCGACCCGTCCAAGAACTTGATCCGTGGTTTTCTCGCCGTCGAGCGGCTGCTGGAAGACCATCCCGAATATCTCGGTCGTGTCACGCTCTGGGCCTTTCTTCAGCCCTCGCGGCAGGATGTCGTCGCCTACCGTCAGTACCTGGATCTTGTCCGCTCGACGGTTGACGGCATTAATTCGCGATTCCGAACAGGAACGTGGGAGCCCACTCGGCTCGACCTTGGCGAGGACATTCATCGCGCGCTGGCCGCCTACAGGTCCTACGACGTATTGCTGGTGAATCCGATTCTCGATGGCATGAACCTGGTCGCGAAGGAGGGACCTATCGTCAATCAGCGTTCTGGAGTGCTGGTCCTGTCGGAGTCAGCCGGCGCCCATGAGGAGCTGGGGACGCACGGACTCAGCATCAATCCTTTTGATGTCGAGATAACCGCGCAAGCGATCCACCGGGCGCTGGAGATGAGTCCTTCCGAGCGCGCTCAGCGATCGCAGGCGATCAACCAGATAGTCACCTCGAACGA
>WNEZ01021686.1_pt1 | contig 10607 bp, 11 predicted proteins | sample 5400521 | NCBI WGS metagenome assembly WNEZ01 (sample SAMN13153339, study PRJNA577476) | soil metagenome | isolation source: 120 cm saprolite under Douglas fir tree site 2 hole 1 replicate 1 | place: USA:California | collected 2015-04-18
GGGATGGTGGTGCAGGCCCGGCAGGATCGAGCCGGGGTCCTCATGCCGCCGGTGAAGGACCCGATCATTACTCAGCCCTTCGGTTGCACGACCCTCGAGATCGAGCCCTGGTCGGCGGAGTGCGCCGGTCATCACTTCCACAGTGGAATCGACTTAGCGGGACCGCTCGGCACACCGATCTATGCCGCCACCCACGGCACCGTCACGGTGCGCCGCGAACGCGGCGGATACGGCCTCTACATTCTCCTCACGCGAGATCCTCAGCTGAGCACGCTGTACGGCCATCTCGACTGGCCGCTCGTGCAGCCGGGCGACGTCGTTGCCGCGGGACAGGCGATCGCCCTCATGGGATCGACCGGCAACAGCACCGGACCGCACCTCCACTTCGAGGTGCGCATCGCAGGGGTTCCGGTCGATCCGCTCCCGCTCCTCAAATCCAAAGGAGGTGGTTGATTGAAGCCCATCCCCTGATGACCACGCGTATTTTTTGGAAGGGAGAACCACATGGTCAACCGCGTGATTTTGGTCGGCCGCTTGACGCGTGACCCGGAGATCGTCGTCAGTCCCAAGGGATTGACGATCGCGAAGCTTCGGCTCGCGACCAATAGCTACTCGAAGGACGATGACGGCAACCGGCAGGAGGACGTCCAGTACCACTCACTGGTTGCCTTTGACCGGCTGGCGTCGATCTGCCAGGAGTTCTTGACCCGCGGCAAGTTGATCTATGCCGAGGGCAGGCTGCGCAGTCACGAGTGGGACGGCAAGGACGGTCTGCGCCGCTACACGACCGAGGTCGTGATGGACCAGATGAAGATGCTCAGCCCGAAGACCGAGAGTCCCGTCGAGAACGGTCAGCCGGCCCCTGAGCCGGTCACTGCCTGAGGAGCAACACGATGATCCCCGAACCGCACCCGTATGACCCGGACGATCCAACCTACTACGACGAGACCTCCGAGGAGCTGGGCTATCTGGCCCCGGACCGGGGATTCCGACCCGATCCGACCGACGTCGACGATTACCTCAGCTATTAAGATCCGGTAGCAATGACGCTCGGCGTCGGTATCGTTGGCTTGCCCAACGTCGGCAAGACGACGCTGTTCAACGCGTTGACGCGGGCGGGCGCGGGCGTCGCATCGTACGCCTTCAGCACGGTCGAGCCGAACACGGCGATGGTCGAAGTGCCGGACAAGCGGCTCGACGTGCTGGCGGAGATGTACAAGCCCAAGAAAGTCACGCCGACCATGATGAAATTCGTCGACGTCGCCGGGCTGGTCGCCGGCGCCAGTCGCGGCGAAGGGATGGGCAACCAGTTTCTCTCGACCATCCGCGATCTCGACGCGCTCGCCATGGTGGTCCGCTCGTTCAGCGATCCCAACGTTCAACACGTCGACAGCAAGCTGGACCCGCGCCGTGACATGGCGATGGTCAATCTCGAGTTGGCGCTGGCCGACCTCGACGTGGTCAACAAGCGGCGGGAGAAGATCAGCGGGACCGCGCGCCTCAAGCCCGGGGCCAAGGAGAAGGAGGAACTCGAGCTTCTCGACCGGCTGGCCGCTCACCTCGATCAGGGCAAGCCGATTCGCACGCTGAGCTTCGAGGCGGAGCAGGCCAAGCTGCTCAAGAGCTTCTCCTTCCTCACCGCCAAGCCGGTGCTCTACGTCGCCAACATCGGTGAGGATCAGATCGGCAAGGAGACTCCCGAGCTGCAAGCCCTCCGCGACGAAGCCACCGCTGAACACGCCGAGGTAATCGCGCTCTCCGCCCGCCTCGAGGCGGAGATCCGTGAGCTGCCGGACGACGAGGCCGCGGTGTTCCTCGAAGACGCGGGCCTGAAGGAGGCGGCGCTCCCCACCTTCATCCACGCGGCGTATCGATTGCTGAGCCTCGTCACCTTCCTCACCGCGGGCGATCCAGAGGTCCGGGCCTGGACGGTCCACCAGGGCGCGAAGGCCCCCGAGGCCGCCGGCGTGATCCACAGCGATATCGAGCGTGGTTTCATCAAGGCGGAGATCGTCGCCTACGATGACCTGGTCGCGGCGGGATCCTATGCCGCGGCGCGGGAACGAGGAAAGGTGCGGCTCGAAGGGCGCGACTACGTGATGAAGGACGGGGACGTCTCCCTCTTCCGCTTCAATGTCTGAGGGCTGGCGCCTGCTGGTTGATGCTCCGGCAGGCGGCTCTTGGAACATGGCCGTCGACGAGGTCCTCCTGGAGGGTGTTGCCGCCGGGACGACGCGGCCCACTCTTCGGTTCTACGAGTGGACGCCGCCGTGCCTCTCGCTCGGCTACTTCCAGCCGATCGATGTGGTCGACGTCGACGGCTGCCGGGCGCTGGGCGTCGAGGTGGTTCGACGCCCAACCGGCGGGCGGGCCATCCTTCATGATCGCGAACTCACCTACAGCGTCGCGCTGCCCGCATCGGTGCTGGGGCACGACGGCGGCGTGCTGCCCTCCTACTACCGGCTCAGCCTGGCGCTGCAGGACGGGCTGCAACGTCTGGGCGTCGGGTCCACGCTCGCTCCTGAATCTGCCGGAGGCGGCTCGCCGGTGCACGGGCCCGTCTGCTTCGATCGCCCCTCGGCCTACGAGATTCTCCTCCAGGGGCGCAAGCTGGTGGGAAGTGCCCAGATGCGGCGCGGCGGCGGCATCCTCCAGCACGGCAGCATCCTGATCGAGCCCCGCATCGACAGGCTGAGGGCGTGCCTGCGGCTGCCCCAGGATTCGGCCGGGTCCACCGTCGGGGACGGCTCGGAGCGCCTCGAGGATGGGGTAGCGGGCCTCGCAGAGGTAGGACTGAACCAGCCGCGGCGGATCGCGGTCGCGATTGGCGAAGCCTTTGCCGAGCGGTTTGGCGTCAGCCTGGTGCAGGCGTCTCTTCAGCCGGAGGAACTCGCGGCGGCGAGAACGCTGGCCAGCTCGAAATATCAGTCGGCCGCGTGGACGAACGGGCAGGAGCCGGCAGCGGCGAGAAATACAACAAGGACCAGATGAGGAGGGGCATTGCAGCGGCGATGGCAGGACGGCTGCAGGATCTGGCCCTTGTTGGCTCGCGGCTTCGGGCACACCCTATATGTTGTGCCCGGGGCAGTTTGTACCACAGCCTGTTGGACGTGTCAAGCGCTTATCCACGTTCGCGATAAACTCCACTCGGCGTACGCATCGAATGTCCCGAAAGAACAGACGCTCGCAACTCAGGAAACCCCAGCGCGGATCATCTGGCGGTGGGCGTGCCGCCCGCCCGGCTGGGATGCCGGCGGCGGCCTCGGCGCAGCCCGGAGAGCCGGGAGTGTCTGCGCAGCCGGCCCAGCCGGTTCAGGTCCCACCCACGGCTGCTGCCAAGCCGGCGCCCCTTGCGCGGCCACTCCCGAGGGGTGCCCGCGGCCGGCAGCAGGCCGGTCCGCTCCCAACCCAGGATGCCGCTATCCCGATGGACCGGGTGCCCTACTTCCGTTCGGACTTGCGGCGGATCGCGATCACGGCCGGCTTGATGTTCGTCCTGCTCATCGCCGGCTCGATCGCACTGCGCGGTTTGCTCCAGGCGTGACCTTTTTGAGGGCTGCAAGAAAGCTGAACAGGTAACCGTTCTGGCACAAGACGCTAACAACTTGCCAGGAGGTTTCCGTGTTCGACAAGAGATCCGCGCGTGAAGCTGCTCCCATCGTCGCTGAGACGGTGCTGAGCAACCAGATCAAGCTCGAAGGCCGGCTGCAGTCGACATCCAACATTCGGTTCGACGGTGAAATGAACGGCGATCTGACAACCGAGGGTGACCTGTCGGTCGGCGAGCACGGCCGGGTCAAGGGCAATGTCAGCGGGCGCAATGTCGTTGTCGGCGGGACGATTGAGGGCAACGTGAACACCACGGGCCGCCTCGAGATCCTGGCCACCGGCAAAGTGTTCGGCGACATCGTGGTCGGTTCGCTGATCATCGACGAGGGCGGCATCCTCCGTGGGAAGAGCGCCGTCCATGCTGAGGAATCATCGGCCTCCACCGTTTCGGTAGGAGTCCGCGCGGAGGTTGGCGCCGCCGCCTGAGCCCTCGGGTTTCATTCGTTCATGAGGGTCCGGAGTAGTCCGGGCCCTTTTCCGTTTTGCCGATACTTACAGCGTGTTCATATCCGGCGATCCAATCCAGTTCCTCGTCAACGCCCTCTACCTGATTCCGGCCCTCCTCCTTGGGCTGATCGCCCACGAGATGGCGCACGCCGCCGTGGCCGTCGCGCGAGGCGACCAGACGCCTCGACTCGACGGTCGACTTTCCCCGAACCCGAGGAATCACCTCGACCCACTCGGCACGATCGCCATCCTTCTGATCGGTTTCGGGTGGGCCAAGCCAGTCCGAATCGATCCTCGACGGATGCGGGGGCGCTTCGATGCCGCGCTCGTGGCGCTGGCCGGCCCCCTTACCAACCTGGTGATCGCATTCGTGCTGGCGATCCCGATCAAGCTCCTGCTTCGCGCCGGGAGCTTTGACATCGGACTGCCTCCCTGGCGCTTGCTCTGGGTGGCCTTCATCCTCAATGTGGTGCTCGCCGTCTTCAACCTGCTCCCGATTCCGCCGCTGGATGGGTACAGCTTTGTGTCGGCCCTCTTCCGCCGGACGTTTCCGGAATTTTTCTTCCGGATCGACAGCAACCGGCAAGCCATCATGCTCGTCTTCGTGCTCGTGTTGCTGCTCAGCAGCTTTCTGGGGATGAGCATCCTCGCGTTCATCTACATGCCCGTTGTGCGGTTCACCCTCACCTCCGCACCGTTTCCGATCGGGGGCTGACCATGGCAACCCTGCGAGCCTTGCCCAGCGTCCATCAACTACTCGAGGAGCCGGAGGCGCGCGCATTGCTCGGGACTCACGGCCGGCCCCTGGTGCGCTTCGCGGTGCAGCAGATCATCGAGGAGGAGCGTGGCCGGGGGGTCGTCGCTGAGCCGGGAGCCCGCTGGTCCGCTATCGAGCGCGTGATTCAGGAGTTGCGGCGTCCGCGCCTTCGGCCGGTTGTCAATGCCACGGGGGTTATCCTCCACACCAACCTCGGCCGGGCGCCCCTGGCGGCCGCCGCGGCGCAAGCCGCCGCTGCCATCGCGGGTCGCTACTCGACGCTCGAGTTCGATCCGCGGACCGGCCGCCGTGGCCGGCGGCACGACCTGGTCGGCGACCTGCTGCGCCATCTGACCGGCGCGGAGGCCGCGGCGGTTGTCAACAATTGTGCCGCGGCGGTGCTCTTGATGCTGACGGCCCTGGCAAAGGGCAAGGAGGTCATCGTCGCCCGTGGCGAGCTGGTCGAGATCGGTGGCGGATTCCGGATGCCGGATGTCATGCGCCTGTCGGGCGCTCGCATGGTCGAGGTCGGCACCACCAACCGCACCCGTGCCGAGGACTACGCCGCCGCGATCACGCCCCGCACGGCCGCCATCATGAAAGTCCACGCCAGCAACTTCCAGGTGATCGGGTTCACCGAAAGCGTAGACCTGAAGGCGCTGGCAGAGATTGCCCGGCAACACAAGGTGCTGCTGCTTCACGATCTGGGTAGCGGTTCGCTGCTCGAAACCGCACCCTACGGACTGGCCGAGGAACCCCGCATTCAGGACAGCGTTCGCTCCGGGGCGGACCTCGTGGCCTGCAGCGGCGACAAGCTGCTGGGTGGGCCACAGGCGGGCCTGCTGCTCGGTCGCGCGGCGCTGGTGGATCGCGCGATGAAGCATCCGCTGGCGCGGGCGGTCCGGGTTGACAAGCTGACACTGGCGGCGCTCATCGCCACCCTCGACCTTTATCTGACCCAATCCCTGACGGGGCTGCCGGTCTGGGACATGCTCGGCGCCTCGGCTGAGTCGATTGCCGGGCGCGCCCGGGGAGCGGCTGGCCACGACGGCGCTGGCCATCGCGCCAGCGCGCGGTGGCGCCGCGGACCTGCTGCGCCGGTTGCGCGAGCACGAACCGCCCGTCATCGGGCGAATCGTGGGGGAGCGGGTCCTGCTCGATCCACGCACCGTGCTCCCCGATGAGGACGATGTCGTCGTCGACGCCGTGCTGGCGGCACTGGCATGACCGACCTCCCAGCTGGATCGTTCGTCGTCGGCACCGCCGGCCACATCGACCATGGCAAGTCGTCGCTGGTCCTGGCGCTGACGAAGATCGATCCGGATCGATTAGAGGAAGAGAAGCGGCGAGGCATGACCATCGACCTCGGCTTTGCCTACATGCAACTGCCCAGCGGCCGGCGGGTCGGGATTGTCGACGTGCCGGGCCATCAGCGCTTTCTCAAGAACATGCTGGCGGGCGTCCACGGGATGGATGCGGTCCTGCTGGTGATCGCGGCGGACGAGGGGCCGATGCCGCAAACGCGCGAACATCTCGCGATCGTTGACCTGCTGGGCATCGAACACGGCCTCGTGGTTCTGACCAAGGCCGACCTGGTCGATGATGCGTGGCTCGGCCTGGTTCGCGACGATGTGGCCGGCTTGATCGCTGGGACCTCTCTGCAGCGCGCGCCGATCGTTGCGGTGTCGAGCACCACCGGCACCGGTCTGGACCAGCTTCGCGCGGCGCTCGACGAGGAACTGGCAAAAACCGCCGCGCGTCCCGATGTCGGACGGCCGCGGTTGCCGGTCGATCGCTCCTTTGCTATGTCGGGATTCGGCACGGTCGTCACCGGGACCCTGGTCGGCGGGGCCCTGAAGCAGGGCGCCGAGCTCGCCCTCTTACCCGCCGGCCGGCGCGTGCGCATCCGCGGCCTGCAGCAGCACAACCAGCCGGTTGAGGAAGCCCTGCCGGGGAGCCGGACGGCCGTCAATCTCAGCGGGCTCGACCATTCGCAGGTTCGGCGAGGCGACGTGCTCGCGCTTCCGGGAACGTTGCCGGCGAGCCGGCGCCTGGACGCGCGCCTCGTGGTGCTACCCGGTGTCCCGCCGCTGCGGCACCACCAGCAGCTGCAGATGTATCACGAGACGAGCGAGGTGATGATCGAGCTCAGCCTGCTCGAGCGCGACGAACTTCGCGGAGGAGAGGCGGGTTGGGTGCAGCTCTTTGCGACGCAGCCGGTGGTGGCCCTCGACGGCGACCGTTTCATTCTGCGGGTGCCCTCACCGGCCGCCACGGTCGCCGGCGGCGTGATCGTCGACAGCGCGCCACGCCGTCACCGCCGGCGGGACCCGGCGGTCCTGGCCGATCTCGCGGCCCGCGAGCGCGCCGATCCGGCAACGGCCGCGGTGCTCGAGCTCGGAAAGCACCCCTGGGGCCTGGTGGGGGCGGAGCTGGCGGGCCGGCTCGGTCTGTCTCCCGCCCTGCTGGAGACGGTCCTGGCGCCCCTTGTCGAACGCGGCGCCGTGCGCCGTCTGGCCTCGCGGTGGTTGACCCGTGAGCAGTGGGAGCGGTCGGTGGCGCGAGTGTTGAATGGTCTGACCGCCTATCACGAGGCCCAACCGCTTCGACGTGGGATGCCAAAGGAGGAGCTGCGAAGCCGCACCGGCATGCCTGCCGAGCTATTTGCGGAGTTCCTCACCGTGCTCGCCACTGAGAAGGCGGTTGTCGACCAGGGGGGCGAGGTGGCCGCGGCCACCCACCACCCGGCGCTCACCTCCGAGCAGGAGACCGCGATCGCCGCGTTTGTCGCCGAGTTGGAGGGGCAACCCTTCAACCCGCCGCCACTGCCAGACCTCGTGCGCCGTTATCGGCTGACGCCCGCGCTCCTCCAGTACCTCGTCGTCGATGGGCGGGTGGTGCGCGTCAACGATGACACCGCCTTCGCTCGCTCGGCGTACGACGACGCAGTCAGCCGGATCCGCCACCATCTCGTCGAGCACCGCACGCTGACGGTCGCTGCCGCTCGCGATGTGCTGGGATCGAGCCGCCGCTACGTTCTTCCCTTGCTCGAGTGGCTGGACGCGCAGAAGATCACGCGGCGGGTCGGAGACGACCGTATCCTGAGGAATTGATGCTGGCCGCCGGTGTTTCGCGGTCTCGTGGCGGACTCGCCGGCCTCGCCCTCATCGCGGGACTCGCGGCGTGCGGCCCGCAGCCTCCGGACGCGACGACCTTGCTCAATCAGTCCAGCCAGCACATGCTTCACTTGAAGGGATTTCACTTCCAGATGCAGATCACCGGCTTCACCGGCGCTGGTGAGCCGGTGCAGAGTGCGCAAGGCGATGCGCATCCACCCGATCTTCACGCCCGGGTCAATCTCAAGGAGGGCACCATCCTGCTGGAAGTCGAGGTGGTCTTCGCGGCCGACAAGGTCTATCTGAAATCGTTCACTGGCGGCTGGCAGCAGCTCACCGACGCCCAGCTGGCCGCGTTTTTCGATGCCCGGACGCTGTTCGACCCGCAGGCGGGTCTGTTCGCCGCGATGCACGATATGACGTCGGCCGCGCGCGGCAACAGCGAAAAGATCGCCGCCCACGACACCTATCCCGTCACCGGCCAGGTCTCAGCGGCGCGGATGCACCAATTGCTGACGCTGATCCGCGACCAGGGCACCTTTCAGGCCACCTACTGGATCGAAAGCCCGGGAAGTAACCTGTGGCGAGCGCGTTTGACCGGCAACCTCTTCGATGCCTCGAAGGCGGCGACCATCACGTTCGACTTCTCCAATCATGATCACTCCGTTTCGGTCACTCCGCCGCCGCTCGGCTAACCGGTCGGTCCTGCTCGCGCTGAGCGGCGCCGGGCTCTTCCTCGCATCCCTCGACGCCTATGTCGTCGTCACCGTGCTCTTCTACTCCGCCAACCCGGACGCATCGATCCTTTCGACCTTGAAGATTCCGGCCAACCACTTCGAGCGGGCGACGCCGATCATCACGGGATTCTTGCTCGGCTACCTGGCGGCCATGCCTCTCGCCGGCGGCCTCAGCGATCGCCTGGGCCGGCTCCGCGTGTTCGCGCTGTCGATGGTGCTGTTCGCCTTCGGATCCTTGCTGACCGCGACCGCGCCCAACCTCGGGCAGCTCGTGACCGGCCGCGTCCTCCAGGGCGCCGGCGGCGGCGCACTCGTACCCGCCGTGCTCGCACTCGCAGCCGACCTCTATCCGGCGGGAGGCCGCAGTCCCGTGCTGGGCACGGTCAGCGGGCTGCAGGAGATCGGCAGTGTGCTGGGCCCGCTGTGGGGCGGCTTCATCGCGGCCCTGCTGGGATGGACCTGGATTTTCTGGATCAACATCCCGTTCGCCGCCCTGATCCTCTGGGGGCTCTGGCCGGAGATCCGCGCCGGCGGCGAGCCGCGGCGCGAGGCGCAGGTCGACTGGCTCGGGGTCATTCTCGCCACCGCCGGCCTTGGCTTGATAACACTGGCGCTCTATGCCGCGGACCCGGACCACAGCCCGGTTGGCGGAGGCTTCTTCTGGCAAGCGCCGCTGGCGATCCTCTTCTTCGCCGCGTTTGCGTGGCACGAGCGCCGAACCTCGCACCCGCTGATCAACGTCCGCCGTTTTCGCGATTCGTCGTTCACCGGATCGGCGCTGACGAACGCGATCGCGGGGGCCGGTCTGATGGTGGCCCTCGTCTACATTCCGGTCCTTGCCAACGCCGTCTTCTCGATGAATGCCAGCGGCGCGGCGCTGCTGCTCTTCCGTCTGATGCTCGGCATACCGATCGGGGCTCTGCTTGGTGGGTGGCTGGCGCAGCGGATGCGGAGCTACCGCGCTGTTGCGGCGCTGGGCCTGGTCCTCGCGGCCATCGGATTTCTCATGCTGTCCGGCTGGAACGAAGGCTCGCTCAAGCCACACTTGCTCGGCCTCCCCATCACGGTCGCCGACGCTGAGTTGTTTCTCACTGGTCTCGGGCTTGGTCTCGAAATCGCGCCGGTGAGCGCCGCCCTGCTGGATGCCGTCGGTGAGACGGAACGCGGCGCCGGCGCATCGTTCCTCATCATCATGCGATTGGTGGGCATGCTGGTTGGTTTCTCGCTCGTGGCGGGCTTTGGGCTCTGGGAATTTCACCGGGCGACAGCGCATCTGCTGCCGCCGCTGCCCGGCCTGAACCCGAACTTCGCGACGCAGTTCGCGATATACACCCTTAAGGTGAGGGCCGCGATCTTCGACGAATACCACCTGATCTTTCGAGCCACGGCCATTGCGCTGTTCATCGGCGCCCTGCTGGCCGCGGCGACCTTGCGGCCGCTGCCCCGTCCTCGCTGGCGATAGCGGGACTATTCTGAGCCGCGACAACCAATGCCCTACGTCGGTATCGATCTAGGCGGCACGCAGCTGCGCGTCGCAGTGGCGGATGATCGCGGCCGCCTCCGCACGGTCGTACGGCATGCCACCGAGGCCGCGCGCGGCCGCCAGCACGTCATCAACCGAATCGTTGCCACGGTTGAGGAAGCGCTCGAAGCGGACGGCACACCGGCCGGTCGGGTCCAGGCGCTGGGGATCGGGCTGCCTGGACCGGTGGACCCGGCGGCGGGCCTCGTCATCAGTCCCGCCAACCTGCCAGGCTTCAGAAACGTGCCGCTCAACCGTCTCCTAACGCGCGCGACCCACATTCCGAGCTTCCTCCATCACGACGCGCACCTGGCGGCACTGGGTGAGCACCGACGCGGTGCTGCCCGCGGCGCCAGCGAGCTGATCTATGTCACGGTGTCCACGGGGATCGGGGCCGGCATCCTGCTGCGCGGCGAGCT
>WNEZ01007591.1_pt1 | contig 10606 bp, 11 predicted proteins | sample 5400521 | NCBI WGS metagenome assembly WNEZ01 (sample SAMN13153339, study PRJNA577476) | soil metagenome | isolation source: 120 cm saprolite under Douglas fir tree site 2 hole 1 replicate 1 | place: USA:California | collected 2015-04-18
CGTGGACGGCCGGTGGCCGCGGAAGCGCAGCACCATGGCGGCTGCAGTCGCAAGATAGAGGCAGCCGATACAGGCCGCCAAGAAGCAAAAGTCCGATAGCCACTGAATGATCATAGGGTTACCGCGCGGAGCTAATGTGTCAGCTCAATCCATGTTCCGCGTTTTCCGGAGTTCCGCGGGTCTGTCGTGCCGAGGTGGATAGATCGCCGCAATCGGGCGCTAGCGAGGGGGAAGGTGCCATCGATTGGGGCATTGAAATGAGGCGTTCGCAAGTCGAATTCCCGACCCCCTCCAATTTTTGCGGGGTGCCGTAGTGGCGCTCGAGATCGGCTCGCGACAAAAACATTTGTACCCGGTCCCGCCAAATGCCCTCCGGGCGGAGGGCCCTGGCATTGCGCGCCAGAACCAGCAACGCGATGAAGATGTTTTCGCCGAGCCGGCGGCACCATTCGACGAGCGACGGCGCGCCGAGATCGGGGCCCCGTTCGAGGCCGTAACGCTGGCAAATGCGCAACAGCTGCGCGGTTGTTGCGGTGCCGGCGAGCCTGGTGTCGGCGCGGATTGCGCGAATGTCGGCCAGGTCCGGTGCGGCTGCGAGGTGACGCGCCAGTTCCCGCAGCGAGGTGTCCACGCGTCGGCTGATCTGCCGGCCCCAGCTCAGCGTTGCGCCTCCGGCGGAAAAACACGGAAATTGCTCGTTCCAAATATGCAACTCGATGACGCGGTCGCCGGGATGCAAATGGGTGCCGTCCGCCAACGGAATCTCTTGCCGGACACGCGCAATCTGCATCTGGAATGCGCAATGCGGATGATTGCTGTACTCGTAGACGCCATTGCGGCGGCGCAGCCACGCGTCGAACCCCAAAACTGCGCGGGCGAACCAATGGTGGCCCGGGGCCGCCCGTTCGATGGGGGTCCGCGCATCCATTGCTTTGTGCTCCGCGCGCCTGAGGGCGCGACACGCGGCAAACGCCGCATCGAGGCGGTAGTTGCCTCGGCATGATCCAGCGGGCGGAATGGGGTGCCCTTGCGCCGGCACGCTTCGGAGAATCCCGGATCCGAGGCGCACAGGGGGCGCTGCCTTCCTGACCCCCGTTTCGTTTCCGGGTTCATGGATCGGAGCCAGCGGGCCGCTCGTAGGGAAGCGGCTCGTCGTAGAGCGTGGCGAGCACGATGCGGATCGTCAGGGCCACCGGCACCGCGATCAGCACGCCGGCCACCCCGAACAGCAGGCCGCCGGAAAGGAAGCAGAAGATCACCAGGACCCGCCACTACGCCAGCGATCACCGCCGCCATCAGGGGTCCGATCACCGGGATCATTTCGAGCAGGCCGGTCAAAATCGCAAGAAAGACCGCATGTTTGAGTCCGAGGATGAGGCCGAGCCCGACATAGGCCGCGACCCCTGCGTAAATCACCACGAGGACGACGCCGATGATGTAACGCTTGAGCACCGGATCGATCTTGGAGCCGATGTGCGCGATCAGCGCGCGTTGCTGCGGCGGGATCAGCCGGATGGTTCCCCGTGCCAGCTGCGGTCCTCCGGTCAGGAAATAGAACAGGATCACGAGCGTCAGAAACGTGCCGAACACGAAGGCAAAACTATAGACGGCAAGGGTGACGACTTCCGTGGTTTGCGCGGCCCAGCCGCGCACGCCCTCGACGGCTTGGTTGGCGAGCTGCGAGGCATTCATCGGCTCCCCGAGCAAAACCACCGTGCGCTCGCCGATCACCCCGCGGATGGCATCCTCGATGATGCGCTCGGTATCGGTGGCGAAATTCGCGAGCTCCACGAACAGCGCCGGGAGCCCGAGCTCGGCGAGGAGGGCGAGCGTGCCGGCGAGCAGGCAGAATACCGCGACCGCCCACACGAGGCGGGGCAGCCGGGTTCGGGCCGTGAGCCAATTCACGATCGGCGTGCAGGCATAGGCCGCCGCGCCCGCGAGCACGAAGGGCAGCAGCACGTGCCGGATCCCGTACAGGAACAGCACGATCACGACGAGCACGACCGTCGTCGCCCGGCCCGAGGCGCGGCGTACGTGCTCCGATAGTTCTCGATGCGGCATTTCGGGAGCCGGTTGGCCCGCATCGGGGAGTTCGTTCACGGGTAGGTGCGCCCTTTCCAGGTGACGCGCCCGCTCAGACGCCGCCGCACGCTGTCGATCGCGATCAGCGCGCCGGCGGTGTAGCCCAACGGGAAAATAAGCCCATACCAGAACGGGATGTGAAAGAACCGCGTTCCCGCGAGGTGCAGGCCGAAGGCGGCGGCGCTCGCAGCCAGCGCCAAAGCCAGCGCGCCGCACGCGCCGGGCGCGCCGTCGCGGCAGGCCAGGGCGTCCATCAGCGGGACGAGCACGGCAGCCCAGGCAAGCACCACTCCGGCCAGTGCGGTCAGGACTGTCGAGCGCGTGCCGCCGAGCATCTCCACCAGGTTCTTGGCAAGGCCGGGCCACAAGGTCCGCCATCCGCTGTACATGCGGGTCGAGAGCAGGTGCTCGCCGCCGTAGAGCGCGATCTTGCGGCCGGACCGCTTGATCAATCCGGCGAGCGCCGTGTCCTCGCAGATCGCATTGCACACCGCCTGGTGTCCGCCGACCGCGGCATAGGCGCTGCGGCGGACGAGCATGCATTGTCCCGTGACATGGACCTCGGGCCGGCCGGGCGCAGGGATCCGTTCCAAGTCCCGGATGAATGCCAGCAAGTAGAGGCCGCACGGCAGGACCAGCCGTTCGGCGAAGGACTCCAGCTCGTGCCGGGGCGCCAGCGACAGCAAGTCGAGCGCCTCGATTTCCGCGGTCTCGACCGCGCTGGCGATCAGCATGGGCTCGGCCGTCACGTCGGCGTCCATGAAACACAGCCAGTCGGCCGCGAGGGCGGCGCGGGCCCCGATCCAGCAGGCGTTGCACTTTCCGACCCAGCCCGGCGGCAGCACCGGCGCCTGCAGCAGCTGGATGCGCGGATCGCGCTCGGCAAACGCGGCGGCGATCGCGGCCGTTGCGTCGGTGGACTGGTCATCGACCACCATGATGCGCAGTCCCGAACCAGTTTGGGTGCTCAGCGCAGTGAGGCAGCGCGCGATGTTGGCGGCTTCATCGCGCGCCGGAACGATGACGGCGACGCTCGGCGCTTGCCCGGAAAAGCCCGCAGGACGCAGCGAGCGCAACGCACTATGCTGGCGCAAGGCGCGCAGCAGGAGCCAGACGACGGCAATCAGCCATAGGATTGAAAGGACGAGCTCCAAAGTCAGGTCCGCCGCAAACGGGCCCGCCACGGAGACTGGTCTCCGGGGGTTATACAAGCGAACGTCAATGCGGATTGCCGCGGAATGTTCCGGTTCTCCAAGTCGACCCGGCCGGCGGTCGCGGCGGCGCCGATCGAGCAGCGAATCCCAAGCGTCTGCCTTGCAGTGCGCGCATTGCCGGGTGTCGGCGCCGTACCTATGTGCCTAATCATGTCTCGCGGCCTTCGTGACGTCATTCTGGTCGCCTGCGCATTGATCTGCGCGGTGGCCGCGATCTACGTCGTCTACAATATCGAAGTTTTCAAACACCGGTACGAGCTGCAAATCCTGGGGCAGCCCGATCAGCAACAGTAAACGTCGATCGGCTTTCGGAGGCTGATTGACGGTTTTGGGCAAGCATCTGTGACGCCTGTCGGCAGTTCAGATGCGCCGCACCGGCGTGGACCAGGCCAGCACGAGTCCCAGCGCCGAGAAGGCCGCGATCGTCAGGAACGCGGCGCGGAACGCTTCGTCGAATTCGCCCCGCAGGGCCGCCTGACGCGGAACAGGCAGCGCCGCCAAGACGTCGGCGCCCTGCTGCACCATCATCCCGAACAGCCGCGCAGCCTCCGCATCGGTCCATGCCAGCGTCGCGAACAGCACCGCGGCGACCAGGGCAGTCCCGAATGCCGCGCCGACCGATCGGGAGAATTGCACCGAGGCAGCCGCCGCACCGAGCATTTGCGGCCCGGCCGCGCTCTGCACGTTGATCTGCACGACCCCCATGACGGTTCCCATGAACAGCCCGTTCCACAACAGCACCCAGGCGAGAGCCGAAGCGCTGAGACGCGGCACCCAAAATGCCAGAAACAGCAGAGTGATCGTGACGAAGATCAGGCCGTAGGACGGAAAAATCGAAGTTCGTCCGGTCCTGCTGATGACGCGCCCGGTGATCATCGAGCCGATGCCGATGCCGATCGTAAGCGGCACCAGCAGGAGCCCGGTTTCGGACGCCGATGCGCCACGGGCGACGCGGAGATAGATCGGCAGCAAGATGATCAGCGAGACGAGGGCGGCGCCATGACAGGCCGCGAGCGCGTCGCTGCGCCAGATCGCCGGCTGGCGCAACAAGCCGATCGGCAGCAGCGGGAAGGGCGCCCGGCGCTCCTGGCGCAACAAGAGCGCGAGCGAGACGAGGCCCAGCGCGGCCAGCGCCGCGATCGCCGGCAGTGCCCGGACCTCCGCGTGCTGGATCTGCTGGAGCGCAAGCAGCGTCGGAGCGACGAACCCCACGAACAGCAGCAGGCCGGTCAAGTCGAAGCGATGTTCGCTGCGAAAACCCGGTTTGGCCTCGAGCCGCAAGGTCAGCAGTACCGCAACGATCCCCAGCGGCAGGTTGATCAGGAATATCGAGCGCCAGCCCAGGTGCTGGGTCAGATAGCCGCCCGCGACCGGCCCGAACGTGTTCGATGAGACCACCACCGCCGCGAGATAGCCCTGATAACGCCCGCGTTCGCGCGGCGGCACGGTTTCTCCGATCAGCGCCTGCGACAACGTCATCAACCCGCCGCCGCCCAGCCCCTGGAGCACACGGCCGAGGGTGAGCATCTCGATGCTGGTGGCGAACGCGCAAAACAGCGAGGCGGCAAGGAAGATCGGCAGGGCGACGAACATCAGCCGGCGACGGCCGAATACGTCGCCGAGCTGGCCGTAGACCGGCGCCGCCACGGTGCCTGCGACCAGATAGGAAATCACTACCCAGGAGACGCGCTCGACTCCGCCGAGCGATGCGGCAATCGCCGGCAGCGCGGTGGCGACGATGGTCTGGTCGATCACCGCCAGGAACATCGGCACCATGATCGAGGGGAAGACACGCAGAAACAGCGAGCGCTGCCCGGGCGCGGCAGGCTTCCCGGTGGGGGCGGCTTCTCTCATCGGCAAGGACATGGGAGGTCGGGATTCCGGCGCCGGCGGAAAGACGCGTTTGTGGCGCACCTGACGGTCCCGAAGCGTCTAGCACGCCTTGTGCAAACGGCAACGTCGCGGATCGGGAGCGTTGCTCGGCGGCGGGCGAGCCGGGCACCGGCGGTTAAGCTTAACCGGCTGCAAGCTTTGCGGGCGCGCCGCGCGGATGGCTATGCTCGCGTACCGCGGACGTCCGGGACCACAATGGCTCGCATCAGCGCCCATCGGATCGCGTTTCAGTGCCCGGAATGCACGTATCAAATGCGGCAGACCTTGGGCTGGCTCGAGGTCAATCACATCATCACCTGCCCGGGTTGCGCGACTACGATCCGGCTGAACCCGGACAAGCTGGTCGAATCCGTCGAAGCGATGGAGCAGGCGTTCGAGCGCCAGCCACGGGCCATCCAAATCGAGCCTCGAATGACTCCGGTCAAGGTTCGATGAGGTCGAGCCCGGCCGGCCCGCCGGCTTGGAACATCGCGGCACGGTGCCGGTTTTTTTCAAGCGTGCCGCTCATAGCCGAGGGCGGGTGTCACATGACAAAACGTGCACGCCGGCGCCGGTCCCGAGAAGTGACCGAACGCAGCGACGCCTTGGATCTACGGGCGGGTGTCTTCACCTGGAAGGACCCGAAGCGCATCGCCGCGTCGCTGAAACGCTCCGCGGAGAGCAGCAAGCGCAGGAAGTCGGATCCATTCCGTTCGGCGCTGTCGATGCTGACGTTTTACATCAACCGCGCGGGCAAGAACCTGCCCGCTGCGCGCCGACGCGTCCTGATGCGGGCCAAGGACGAATTGCGCAGGTGGTTCGGGCGGGAGTGAAACGCCGAGGCGGGGCATGCGGAGCCCTTTTCTAATGGATTAGTGCGTGTCATCCTGCTTAAACTAGAATGATGGAGCGAATACTCGTTTTTTATGAAAGAACACCAAGCGGATGAAAGTTCTGAAGCATCGTTTTGGAACGAAGCTGGAGGAATCAGCCTTTGATAAGCTGATTGAGTCATTCAGCACGGCCGAAAGACCGTCCCTGTCTATTGCTGTTGGCAAGTTGCTCTCCCGGAAATTCGGGACATCGTTTCATTATCGAGGGATTAGGACGGGCGGCCTGTTCGGGCGGTCCGGGAGAGGTGACGCATTTGTCGAGCGTAAAGGAGTATTAATCTTCGAGTTCGAGCGATCTCAATCCGGTGAAGGCGGAATCCTTTCCCTGGCGACTGCGATTGAGACGCATATTGATGTAACAGCTTTCGCGAAAACTCATGAGGAGGCGAACGGTCTTCTGGTGGAGGCGTCGAGCCACATCTATAGGTTTTTGCAACAAGAGCCTCCAAGCTCAGCAATGGTGAACCCGAAAACGCTCTATTTTGTTGCTGAAGAAGAGGGCCGACATATCGAGTACTTACAAAAGGTAAAGGATGGTGCAGAATTCAAAGCGGCTAAATATGACCAGAGTGATTTAGAGCTTTCGAATGCTCTAACTAACCGGTTGGTTCGCGAATTCGTGTTTCGGCTAATCCAGTCTCGTTATCTGCCAGAGGCCAAATTCGCAGAGGAACTATCTGCATTTGGTGATGCGCAAGTTCGCGAGGTGCTTGACGGCGGTGGTTTTATAGACCGAGAGATATTTGTTCAGTGTCGCCAGACGAGCCAAAATATAGCGCACTTCCGCGATAAGGAGTTGCGGCTGGACAGTCTAAATATCAGATGTGCCAACTGTAATCGAAATTACAAGGACGAGAAAATATACCTGGCTCTGGTCGCAAGTGACAAGCTCAAGGAGGTAGTAAAGTCCAGTCGCTGGATGAATATCCTGATAACAAAGTACTTGGTGGAGAACGATGTGCCCCAAGAATTCATATTGTGGAATGTGACCTTTGGGACGAACGAAATTGACATAATGGCATTCATCAATGGTGAGCCCTGGATTTTTGAGCTAAAGGATCGAGAGTTTAGCGCTTCCGATGCGCACCACTTTAACTATCGGCGGTCTATTGTGAAACCTGCCCAGGCTATCGTCGTGACCACTACAATTGTCTCGCCCGACGCTAAACGGGTCTTTGAGGATGTTAGCGGTGAAGTGGCCGGCGCAACCATTCTGACCATGGAAACTAGACTTCCAAAGCCAGTCCTGATCGAGGGTTTGGAAAGTGCAGAAGAGATTCTTCGCAAGCTGTTAAATGAACAGGAAAAAAGGAACTTCGGATTAAGTCTTGGAAGCGCTATCAACGGTATAAACTGGACAATAGCCAACCTGATAGTAGAAGGTTTGGCTTCAGCCGAGTCGGTGCAAGATAAAGAAGTCGAATTCGATGGTGAATAGGAGCCGCTTGGGCGTCCAATTCGGTCTTCGGTCTTTGTGGCGGGGTTCAATGTCTTCGTGTCAGAAAATCCGCGGATGCGCGCGGGTCGATCGGCTCGTTGCGAATTCCCGCGGCTCGCACACGGGCCTCGAGCTCGCCCGCGGTCCATCGCCCGACCTTGATCCGCTGCTCCATCGCGAAACGATCGAGCACGAACGGCTTGCCGGCGAGCCGACAGACCGCGGCGATCGTGCACGCGACCGGGCCCGGGACGGCGCGGATTCTCGCGACTTCCTGTTTCATGACTGCCGCGCCGGCAGGAAACAGGCTTCGGTATTCCGGGCTGGTCGCTAGCAGGTACGCCTCCATTCGCGTCGAGGCCAGCAAGCGCGTGACCAGCACCATCAGGATCGCCAGCCTGGTCCACTGGGCCTTGCGGGCGGATGCGAACAGTTGACCGGCTCCGTCGAATGCGAGCCCGAGCCCGATGGCGCTGGCGACCGCAAGCTCGAACTGGGAATTATTGCCGACGGCGTCTGCGCAGGATTGCAGGAAAAAGGCCGCCAAGGATGCGGCAATGTGGATCTGTGTGAAGCGCTTGGCATCGCCGCTCGGCGCGAACCACGCCCAAATCGCCCATATGACCAGGGCCGGCGCGATCCACTGCAGCCGGCCCGACATGTGCAGGGCCCGCAGCAGCGAATAATGCCGGGCGAACAGCAGCTGATCGAGGAAGGGGCTGCCGAATATCGCGAGGCAGACCAGGAGACCGATGAACGCCGCAGCCACGCCGACGACGGCGGCGCGGACGCCGCGCCGCCAATCCATGCTGCTAACCCAGATGAGCGCCGCGGCCGGCGTGGCGACCAAAGTATGCTTGTAGAATCCGGCGAGCGCCATCAACACGATCGCCGGTTCGATCGCGCGGTGGCGGCGATGGCGGGCCAATAGCCAGGCGAGTGCTCCCGTCATCAGCGCATTTGCCGGCAAATGCGGATCGTTGACTCCGACATAGCCGTCGAAGAAGCGGGCCATCATGGCCAGCAGCCACAAGCCGCCCAACATCGCCGAACCCGCGCTGCCTCCGAGTTTCCGGATGCAGATCGCGGTCGCGGCGGCGGTCGCGATCAACGCCAGGAGCGAGAGCGCGCGCCCGAGATACGTGGCATCGAGACCGGATTTCGCCAGCAGGCCGACCAAGTAGGACGACAGCGGCGGATAATTGTTGGTGATGAGATCGTCGGCAGCGGGATACAGCGGCCGCGTCCCGAATGCCGCGTCGGCGCTGTAGGCGTTCCAGGTATCGTCGACGCTGATCTCGAGAGGAAATGCGGCGCGCCAAATCGGCCATGCGCAGTAGATCGCGGCGAGGGTGGCGAGAACGGCAAAGCCCGCGCCGATGGCGGCCCGGTATCCTTCGGTACCGCGCGCGCTCGATTGGTTTCGCCGCGGCGGTCGCGCCGGTGCGCGCGCCAAGCTTGCGATCCGACGCATCTCGATCATCGACAAAACGCCCCCGGCAGCGTGGTGCCGAGGCAATAACAGGTCGAAGCCGTTAGCAGAAGAGCGCGGGAGGTCGGCCCGCAGACCGAAGTCTCAGGCCCGAAATATCAGGGCCACAGGGGGAGCAGGTCCAAGCCTGCGGCCACTACCGCAACGGTGATCGCGGAGCCCAGCAGGAGCCCCACTGCGATGCGGATGAAGACGGTCCCGAGCCTGCGCATTCCGCCGACCGGCGTGGTTTGGTGATAAGTCTTCATCGCATTGCCATTCCCGGCTCGCGGCCGATGCCCCATCGCCTTGAACACGCAGCCCGCGGCCATCCTGCGCGTGGAATTCCGACCCGCATACGCACCGAGTCGGGCCGACCGGCTTGATACGCGGAAATAGGCGAGAAACTACCCCTCCGCGAGGTTTGCATGCATGCCCCGCGGAATTTGCATGCTGCACGCGTCCCGCAGCCTGCCAGCGCAAACTCTAACGCATCCGTCGATTCGGCAACGTGAACCGCTTCACGATCGATATCGCGAGGGCATGGGCCGCGCCCGAGCTCGAGGATCGATGCGGCGCCGAAATCGGGCCGCCACGCCTGCGGCACGCTGAAATCCGCGGCGCGTGGCTCGACGGCGAAGCTCCGCTTCGGCCGCCCGATATGCTATGAAATTCGCTGGATATGGGCGACAGCCGCGCCGCGAACGATCGCGCGCGCGAGGCTGGAGGAGCGCGCCGGGATGGCAAACGAGGCGAAAACGGTTCGGCGTATTCTGCATTTCAGGATCAGGACGCCGACGACGGAAACCAAACAACTGCTTCCGTTCATCAAGGCCGCAATCCCTTTTTACGAGGCTTTTGGGCGCACCCGCATCCGATTGCTGCACAATGTCGACGATCCGACGCAATTCGTGCAGGTGGTGGAATACGAGACCGAGGAAGCTTTCGAGATGAATCGGCAGAGGGTCGCCGGCGACCCGACGCTGCGCGCTTTTTTGCAGACTTGGCGCACGCTGCTGTCGCAGGCGATCGAGATCGACGTTTATGAGGATGTGACGGACGTGATCGAGTAAGGCCGACCCTTGCGACGGCCTGCTAGCTAATACCGCCGCGGGCCGTCCCAATTGAAGCGCCAGTTCAAGCCGCCGCGAACGACGTGGGACCTGAGCTCGACACTGTCACCCGGCACCGGCGTGCTGGAGCCGAGGTCGACGTAGAGGTATTCCGCTTTGGCGCTCAGGCTCGGCGTGAAGGCATATTCGACGCCGGCGCCCAAGGTCCAGCCCGCCTGGGTGTTGGTGCCGCTGAGGATCGTCACCGGCGGGCTCGTAATGGTGCCCTTGACGTCCCCGACCGCCAAGCCGCCGGTGACATAGGGCAGGAACCGGTCGAACGCGAAGCCGACCCGGCCGCGCACCGTGCCGAGCCATTGCAAATAGCTGTCGTACTGGACCCCGCCGATGCGACCGCTGTTGCCGTGGATTTTCGCCCAGTCGAGATCCCCCTCGAGACCCCACACCCAGGAACCGACCTGATAGTTGAAGCCCAACGTTCCGCCGATCAGGCCGCCGCTGACCCCGAACTCTCCGGTCGCATTGCCGAAATTGGCGTCGGTGTGGCTCGATCTGCCCCA
>WNEZ01006061.1_pt1 | contig 10604 bp, 17 predicted proteins | sample 5400521 | NCBI WGS metagenome assembly WNEZ01 (sample SAMN13153339, study PRJNA577476) | soil metagenome | isolation source: 120 cm saprolite under Douglas fir tree site 2 hole 1 replicate 1 | place: USA:California | collected 2015-04-18
TGAGTAGCTGTAATCACGGGTTTTGCTTGTCGGTTGGCTTCGAATATGATTCTCTTCTGAACAATCGGGATACGTTCCAGGCTCAGCTCGACCCCGAGGTCTCCGCGTGCAACCATGACTCCGTCTGATTCTTTGACGATCTCCTCTAGATTCTCTACGGCTTCTCTCTTCTCGATCTTCGCAACCACGAAGATTTCTCGTCCCTTTTCACTAGCTACCTTCCTCGCCATTCGTATGTCGTCGGCTCTCTGGACAAATGACACAGCGACCATGTCGACATCATTCTCAAACCCAAAGTGCAAATGCTCCCTGTCCTCCCGCGTAACCGCAGGCACCCGTGCTCGCAGCTTTGGAAGGTTCAGACCCTTACCAGAGATCAGATCCCCACCTACCAGCACTCGTGCCTCAACTTCGTCTCGAGTGGTCCGTAGAACCTCGAGCCTAATCGACCCGTCCGCCAGATAGATCGTATCCCCCTTCCTGACCGTCTTCGACAGGTCAGGAAATGCGACTGGGATCTTGCCCTTGGCCTTGGATGGTTTGGTTGTCAGCGTTACATTTTCGAGTCTTCGCAGACGCATGGGTTCTGCAACGAGTCTTCCGACTCTGAGCTTCGGACCCGGCAGATCCTGAAGAATAGCAACCGGACGCCGCAAGCTATGGCTGACCTTACGGATCGATTTGATGTTCTGCAGGTGCTCGTCGTAGTTTCCATGTGAGAAGTTGATCCTAGCAACATCCATGCCCGCACGAATCATGTGGCCCTGAACAGTCGGGGAGCCTGAGGCTGGGCCAATTGTGCAGACTATCTTTGTAGCTATTCTGATGGGCACTGGATCTTCTTCTCTACCGGCATCTAAGCTTCCGACAGATGGATTGCTGATAAGCCTCGCGGAGACCCGCAAGACGCGGGACGGTCCTGTCTTGAAACATGAAATAGTGTCATCTACAATCCCGCGTTCTGGGCCGGTAGTCCAGCCTGGTATGCTTGGAATGCACGGAACGGACGTCGCCCTCACACGGCGAAGGTCGTGGGTTCAAATCCCTCCCGGCCCACCACACAACAGATGAAGATAGATGAGTCCAGACCCGACAGTCGACCTCGTCCGCGCGACCGTCGCCCTATTCATCATCGTCGACCCTGTAGGACTAGTCCCCATCTTCTCGAACGTCACTAGCAGCATGCCCGCCCCCGACCGGAACAAAATGTACCGAGTCGTCATCTATACTGGAGCCAGCCTCCTCACAATATTCGCCCTTGTAGGCCAAGAACTACTCGCCCTCTTCGGCATCAGCCTCCCAAGCTTCGAAATGGCCGGCGGACTACTCCTGCTCCTACTCGCCCTCGACATACTCTTCAGAGGAGAAAGATTCGCTAAACCAGGCAGCCACGAAGACACTGGAATCGTTCCAATCGCCTTCCCCCTACTGGTGGGGCCCGGTGCCATAACTACAACGATGATAGCCCTAGGAGCCTACGGAATACTCGTAACATTAGGCTCAGTCCTCATCGTGATGCTGCTTAGCTGGGTTGTTATGAAACAAACCTCAAGAATCCACTCACTGCTCGGCAAGACCGGGTCGTCAGTTGTCGCTCAGGTGATGGCGGTCTTCATAGCGGCCATAGCAATACAGTTCATCATCACTGGAATCCGAACATATCCATGAGAAAGCGGGTCCATGAGCCCGCCTCTACATCTTGGTCAGGCCCATGCGCTTGAGCTGCTTGTACATGATGAAGACCACCAAGGCGATTATGACGAAGTATATGATCTGGGAGACAAAGTCGCCGTAGAGAAATACCGACGGCTTCCCTGAGACAGGAGAAGTAATAGTCGCGTTAAGCGATGACAGGTTTCCAGTAGGAAGCACCAGACCGACTATGGGATTAATGAGATCCTTGACCAGCGAGTTTACGACCGCCGATGAGGCGACTCCTATGACGAAACCGATGGCGAGACCTACGACACCAAAGGTCTGGAGAAAATCCATGAATTCCTTGACGAAACCCTTCTTCTTCTCAGAAGACTTCTCCATCTTATCCATGATTGCGTGTTCGGAGTTGTGGTGCTTATAACAGCTAACAAGACTCTGGAGTCTTCCGATTTTGAGAGTCTGATTATCTAGCCATCAGATTTCTGTTCTCGATCTACCTTGTCGTTGGAAGATTTCTTTCTTTTCGGCTGCTTACCATCAGTGGCTTTGGTTTCCCAGCCCTCTTTGTCGACAACAACTTTGTCGGGCTTGGGCTCTACCGGAAGCCGAAATGATTTCCGACGTTCCTCGACCGCGTAAACGGCGAATACTAGAGCACCAATAGCAATAGCCAGAAAGGCAAAGGATATAGAAACACTGCCACAACTGACGATTAGGTTCTCTGAACAGTCATAATGTCCCGAGAGAACAGTTCCGTCTCCAATCTTATTTCCGATAGATTTGCTATAAGATGCCCAATGCCTTGCGAGCGAGTTCGTACTCCATGAGTCGCCCATAGATCTAAAGGCCGAGGCAGATCTTGCGAAGCTGGAGCCTAAAGAGAGCGAGCTGGTTATAGATCTCACCAATGACATTTGCTGCGCAGAGTTCGAGACTAAACCAAGCGACGTGCTCAGGGCTATGGAACGCCCTCCGAATTGAGACGCTACAAGGCCTAGAGAATTAGATAGGGACTTGAAGAAAGACGACTTCTCTGCGGAGCTTGAAGCTAGGCCGAGAGAGCTGGAAAGAGATCTGACCAATGATGCATGCTCTGCAAAACTCGAAGCTGAACTAATTGTGATGGTCAGGGACCTGTGGAGCGAGATCTGCTCAGCAAAATTCGAAGCTGGACCGATGCTACTGGTCACAGACCTGAAAAGCGAAGTATGATCGTTAAAGGCTGACGCCGATCCTATTGAGACGGTCAGCGCAACGATGCGGCCCTTCAAGAAAGAGGATCCAACATTCATCGAATCACTAAACGACCTGAACAGTGAAGTGTGCTCCGAAAAGCCTGAGGCAGACCCAAGGAAAGCTACCAATGTCAAAGCACGCCCTCTAAAGAATGACGATGTAACGCTAAGCGAAGTGGTCAGAGATCTGAATATCGAACTGTGCTCAGCAAAGCTCGATGCCGAACCTAGTGAAGAAGTTAGACTTCTAGCGAAACCCTTACTCGCAGAGCCGGAAATGCCTTCCGTATCGCTGAAAGTTCTAAACAGCGAGGACTTTTCGCCAAGGCCAGACACGGAACCCACTGAAACGGTCAGGAAAATTGCGCGACCGTTGAAGAACGAAGACGTAAGACCTAACGAACCGGCTATAGATCTAAACAGCGAAGTGTGATCTACAAAACTCGAGGAAAGGCCGAGCATAGCTGCAGCTGACCTGAACAGCGAGGTATGCTCACCAAAACTGGATACAGATCCGAGTGTGCCGGGGAATGACCTTAACATCGAGGAATGTTCAGCAAAGCTTGAGGGCGAGTTAATAGTGCCACTCAAAGTTCTCAGGAACGAAAGTCGCTGGGTTACGCTGGAAGTTGACCCGAGAGCACCGGTCATCGATCTGAAGAGGGAGGATTTTTCGGTAGGGCTGGAGGTTGGATTGAGCGAGCTGCTGAGGATTCGAACCAGCGCGAAATGGTATGCAGGGGTCGAAGCTGAACCTAGAGTGCTGCTTTGAGTTCGGAAGACTGCGGTATGTTCGGCAAAGTTCGAGGCTGAACCCATCGATGTGCTCAGGTTCAAGGTGCGACCTCTGAAAAACGAAGATGCGAGACCAATGGAGCTGGATAGTGATCTGAAGACCGAAGTTTGTTCGGCAAAGCTACTGGTTGAGCCTAGGGAAGCCGTTAAGTTCACGGTTCTGCCTCTGAAGAAGGATGAAGCGAATCCAAGCGAACCAGACAGTGATCTAAACATCGAGGAATGCTCAACAAGACTTGACGCGAATCCCATTGAAGACGTCAAGAATACTGCGCGACCTCTGAGCATCGAACTTCCAAGACCAATTGAACCAGAGAATGCCCTGAAGAACGCTGACTTCTCTGAAAGACTTGAGACAGATCCCAGCGAGGACGCGAAGCCTTTGGCAAGACCCTTGGTCTCAGAACTTGCAATTCCTAGTGTGCTAGTTAGGACCCTTGAGTAGGAGAAGCGTTCGCTAACGATCGATGACGACGCGAACGAACCGGAGAGGGATCTGGACCATGAAACGTGCTCCACAAAGGCCGAGACCGAGCCCAAAGAACCGCTGAAAGACCGGGCCAACGAAGAATGCTCTACGAAGCTAGTAGTAGAACCGATTAAGATACTGATAGACCTGAACACCGAATTGTGTTCAGCGAAACCCGAAGCCGAAGAGAGCGAGCTACTCAGAGACCTGAATAGCGAAGAATGCTCCACAAAACTTGACGCAGAACCAATTGCTCCAGTAACCGACCTAGAAAAGGAAGTATGCTCAGTAAAGCTTGAGGCAACACCGACAGACGATGTCAGGGTTACAATGCGGCTTCTCGTCGTAGAACCCGTGAGACCGAACGATCCGCTAGGTGATCTGAATAATGCGGCCTGCTCCGCAAAACTTGAAGCGGAACCCAATGAACCGGTGAAAGACCTGTAGAGCGAGTCGTGCTCTGCGAAGCTTGAACCCATCAGAAGTGAAGCGCTCAAGGTCTTGAAGAGGCCCTTGGTCTCGGAGCCAGACTGAATGAAGGAACCGCTCAGAGCTCTGAAAAGCGACGTTTGCTCCACGAAGCTCGATGCTAAACCAAAGGACCCGTTAAGAGTTCGGGCAAGAGCCTTAGTCTCGGAGCCAGCTAGGCTCAGCGAGCTAGACAAAGACCTAGAAAGGGCGGTATGCTCACCAAAGCTCGTAGCTGAACCCAAAGAACCAATAAGTGATCTGAAGAGCGAAGTTTGTTTCGCAAAGCTGGTGGTTAGGCCCAAAGAGGCACTCAAAGATCTGAACAGGGAAGTATGTTCGGAAAAGCTAGATGCAAACGCCCATGAACTGCTGAGAGACCTGATCAAGTAGGTATGCTCCACAAAACTTGTTGCAGAACCCAACGAACCAGTGATAGACCTAAACAACGACGTGTGTTCGGCGAAGCTTGAGCTAGTAGTCATCGATGCAGACAAAGCCCTCAAAAGCCCCTTGGTCTCAGAACCGGAAAGACTCAGGGAACCAGATAGCGATCTGAATAGAGATGATATCTTAGCAAAACCTGAGCTAATGCCCACCGAACCAGCGAGCGACTTAGCAAGAGCCTTCGTCTGGGACCCGGCAACGCTAAACGAGCCGGAAAGAGACCTAAGCAGAGATGTTCTTTCAACAAATGCAGAACTTTGAGTCACAGAGCTCACAAAGCCTCTGAACAGTGAGGTGTGATGTGTAAGACTAGACGCTGAGGTCAACGAGCCTGAGAGCATTCGAAGTAGGGAGTTCTTCTCGACGACGCTAGCGCTAAGACTAATTGAACCTGTAAGCGTTCGGAACAAGATGTTCTTAATCCCGCGACCTGAAGCCATAGTAACCGCGCTAGAAGGATTCAAGGTGCAGGATGTCGCCACCCCGCTTTGGAGTGTGCATGAAATTGATGTGGTCTTAGAGGCTTGAGTTGAAGTGAACATCATTTTCATCGTGAGCGTGATTGAGCCCGTGAGTGTTCTCAAGATCGAATTCTTTTGGGTTGGGGCTGAAGCTAGTGTAAATGACGTGGTTAGTGATCTGGAGAGTAGGTTTTTCTTGGCAATGTTTGACACCGTGTTCATAGAGCTACTGAAGCCTCTAAACAAAGAACTGCGTTCGACAAGGCTTGAGGCTAGGGTCAATGAAGCCGCAACGGTTCTAAATATGGAATCCTTCTTTCCAAGACTCGACGTCATCGTTAATGAGGCGGTGAGGGTCTGTGTGTAGGCGACGCTACCTTTCAGGTCGACTGCGATCGCCACCCATGCCGAGCTTGCAGCCAGGCACTCAGTGTTCGTTACTGAAGTGCTGCCCGTATTGTCAAATCCGGAGGATGTGATTCTTGAGGCGGATCCACCTGAGGCTTGAATATTTCTATCGTTCCCAACGAGGCCCGTAGTGCAGTCAGCACTAGCCCCACGCCAACTAAACCCAGCCACTGCATAATCAATGCTTCTCGCTGTCGTTAGACCGACGTTTGGGGCCGTGCTTGAACCAGTATTGACGGCGTTACTTCCTACGCCTATGACTCCGCTATACACTAGAATTACTAGCGTATTTCTACCGGACGTTCCGCCGGTGAATGTTGCTGTTACAGTATAGGTCGTGCTTGTTGTGGCCACGGTAAAATATGACATCTGTTCTAAGACTGTAGCCCCACTGTCAACCTCAGTGTTTACCAAAGTAGGGGCATCAGATTCACTGTCGGTGAATACAACGCTTCCAGCCTGAGCACCAGCTATCGCAACAACCGTATTTCCCGCACTGACACTTATTGTGGGAGTCGTCGCCACAAAGGCGGCTCCTGCAGCCGTGGCAGATGTTACGAAAGTAATAGGGGCGGCATAGCCAGGTCTAACGAAGCCGACTAGGAGGAATAGTGAAATCAGAAGGGGAAATATTACGCGCTTTCGGGGGCTTCCCATCATAGTCGGACCCTACTCTCGGAAAGCAGTTCCGCGGCTACGAAGCCTCACAAATATCGATTGGCCGCAGATCCAGGTGCGTATTCAGCCCTGGGAGGCTTCTCGTCTTGTGTAGCACCGGAATCAACATGAGTCTCAAGTGGAATCATGTGCTCTGACACCGAACGGGGCCCGCGGTCGAATACACGTGTTGTAACACTTGCTGTTCGACCTCCGGGACCTAGAAAACAATGCAAAGGCTAAGCTTGCGAATGATCGAAGTCGTCTCTGGTATTGCTTTAAGGAATCAGGAGATTACTCGGAGATTGAAACATCCGAGTTTCAAGTTTATTTCATGCTATTATCGACGGACAATCCTAGCTCCAGGTCCAGCTGATGGTCCACGTTATCTGTATCGTGTCTCCGATCTGGAGAGTGATGGCGCTGAAAGTCGCTGCGGCTAGGTTGACTCTGTTGGCGTTGTTGTTGGTTGTTTGGTTGACGAGGCAGCTTTGAGCGACGGTCGTTGCAGCCGTATTGTCAGTGAAGGTGAGGACGACTGTCGAACTCTGCGGGGAGCTTCCTGAAATGTCCGTCACTACACCTGCAGCAGCTGTGAATCCGTTGGCGGTAAGCTCTGCACCGTTCTGACCACCGGTACCTCCTGCGTTACCACAATCGCCACTAGATCCTGCGGCGTTTACGCCTGTAGACGATTGAGTGGCTAGAGGAGCCACGGTGTTTGCTGACATTGCAATGAAGTGGAAACTGCACGAAGCTGATACTGCGCAGAAGCCCTCGTTGTTGGAAGTAACCAACTTCTCAACGTACTGTGCACCGGTGTTGAAGAGTACATTGTGAGTTGACTGACATTGAGGAGCACCACCACCTGCAGGGATGTAGCATTCCTGGAAGTTAGCGTTCAATACTTGATAGTAGTGCCTGTTGCCCCACGGGTTCCAATTCCCGGTAGCCACATAGCCGCCGAGGACGAAACTCGAGACAACCGCACAGGTCGCGATGAGAGCAATAATGCCTTTCTTTCTTGTCCATTCCACTTTGAGAAACTTCATTTCTGATCTCTCACCTCCGGCAAGGTCTCGCAATCCGATTGCAGAGAGCCACCTGAGCCCTTTCTTCTAGGCTGTGTTACCCAACCAGACCTTGGGCGGTATTGTTCCGAGAATGTAAAAGAACCGTTCTTGTGTTATGTTTGTCTGCTACTGATTTGTTGCAGCATCTTTCTTGCGCAAAGATTCTAGGATATCTCCGACCACGTCTTTGTTCGTCTTCGCGGGCTCGTCTTTCCCGGCGGATTCCTCCCATTCTTCCTTCTCGTCAGGTTTGGACCTGTGGGTTGGGGGTAATGAGTGTCGATCATGTTGACTCTTGATCAAAAGCTTGGGCAATTTTGGAGGGAACCCGAACACACTCAGGCTGACGAGAAACGCTTGGAGAACTAGAATGACTATTGTTGCGAAGGGAATGCCAATTTCTGAGGAGGCTGTAGATCCGGCGCCGGTGGCTCCACTTGTGGCGTCAACGTTGAGCGCTTTCTGGAAAACCGCTCCCGCGTAGACCAGTGCACTAGTGGTGACGATCGCCAGAGTTGACGCGAGCATTAGCCCTAATCTAAGTAATCTGTTGTGAACAACATCTCGAATTTCTTTGATGTCTATCAACTAGGCCTCACCCTCCTTCTTCTTAGGAGACTCCTCCCACTCTCTTTCTTTCGCAGAAGATAGATTCATTGCAAAACCTTTGCCCGCAGTTCCCGGGGGAATAGACAATGGGCCGACCGGCGAGGACCCCACTCCGACTGTGGGGTACATTCTCTTGGAGAATTCTCTTAGAAAACCGAACGTGCTCACACTCGCGATGACCATTAGGAATGCGAGCGTCGATATCGCAGCAGGCGAGAAGGTTACATCCTTACTTCCTAGAAAGGACGATATGAATAGTGCTGAGACCATGAGGAATGGTACTGTCACCGCTGATGAGAAGGCTGATGCCACAGTTGCGCCTCGGCGTCCCACGAAAAGGTAGACGTTAGTGCCGACGACACATGAGAGCGCGAATCCTAGATAGACTATGCTAACCCAGAACCGAATTTGATAGGTCGATGCCGGGCCGCTGACCATTCCAATGCTCAGAAGGAGCTGTGCAAATCCTAGTCCACCAAGTCCCTGGAAGATGTATTGTAGGCGTGATGGCAACTGTCGATCTAGGAGTCCACTGAGTACGCTGAGGGCGAGGAAAATTTCTATTCCTAGCAGAGTGAAGAATTCCGGCACGAGTGCCACTTGTCCTCACTCCCCCCTTGTCGGGCGACTAGGGCTCCATTGATTTGGCGAATTTTTCTCGAATCGAATAGATTAGGCGCCGGCCCTTGTCCGAGTCTTCTAAGGTGAGATTGAGGACGCTCTTATCGTCGATCTCTAAGAGCTGCGCCAGGTCTTTGGGAATCAACAGATACTTGCTTCCTTTGATCTTTGTCGGTGTTAGTTGTATCCCCATTCTCGATCTGCAACTAGAGAGTTTGATAGAACTAAGGGACAGCAATACCATAACCCCGGCGTAACCTCGGGCTCCATCTCGTCGTCACAAGACCCAGATCCGAAAACCAATTCAAACTTACATGTCACATCAGAAAAAGAGTACTCAGTTTCGATGGAAGGTCTTGGAGCCCTTAAATATGACGTACGTCATACGCCGATCGTAATCGAAAGAATATCTAAAGACCGGATAATGCAAGCGGAAGTTAATTCCCAACATGAGTCATAACGTGAGCCAGCTAGATATCAAAGACCTCCACGCCACAATCGACGGCAAGGAGATTCTCAAGGGAGTAGACTTCCAGGTCAAGCAAGGCGAGATTCACGCTGTCATGGGTCCCAATGGGTCAGGTAAGAGCACCCTTGCCTCGACCGTAATGGGACACCCGAAATACATTGTAACGAAGGGGGATATTCTCTTCGACAACGAGAGTATTCTGAAGCTTGCGCCGGACGTAAGAGCTCGTAAGGGGCTGTTCCTAGCCTTTCAGTACCCGTACGAAGTGCCGGGCGTATCCCTGGCCACATTCCTCCGGACCGCATACAACGCGGTCCGGCAGGGTGGCAAGAAAGGCGACCTAGGGCAGGAGATGCTCTCGGTCCTTGAATTCAGGAAACTCCTGAAGGAAAAGCTCAAACTGTTGGATATGGACGAATCCTTTGCAACACGTTATCTGAACGAAGGATTTTCCGGCGGCGAGAAGAAGCGCTGCGAAATACTCCAACTAGCAATTCTTCAACCAAAGATCGCAGTATTAGACGAGACAGACTCGGGATTAGACATTGACTCTGTCAAGATCGTGGCTGAAGGCGTAAACAAGCTGGTGGGCCCGGAGATGGGTGTCATGATAATCACTCACTATCAGCGGATTCTACGATATATCAAACCCGACCATGTCCACATTCTACTTGATGGCAGAATGGTAAAGTCGGGAGGCCCAGAACTCGCAGATGTTCTCGAAGAGAGGGGCTATGATTGGATAAAGAAGGAGAACATGTAGGGCGAATGAGGAACCGGAACCATCAAGGTACCTTCAAGGTTAAAAAGGGGCAGAGGAACTAGGAGGTTAGAGAAGTATGGCAATAAGCATAACCGATAAGGCAGCAACGAAGGTCCAAGACTATCTGAAGCAGGTCAATGACCAGAATCTCGCCCTCCGCGTATTCGTAAAGGCGGGAGGCTGCGCAGGCTACCAGTTCGGTCTCAAGCTCGACAAGACAGGCAGCGCCGACGTTATCGAACACAGGAACGGAGTCAACATCGTAGCTGACCCTAAGAGCGCCGACCTTCTAGGCGACGCTGAGATCGACTACGTCGAGACTGAGATGGGTGGAGGCTTCAAGTTCAACTTCCCAGAGAGCTACCTAACCTGCGGATGCGGCCACAGCTTCGTACCAAAAGGCAAAGAACAAGCAACAGGTGCCCGTAGTCCAGAAGAGCACCACCAGCACGTCTAAGACTACAACCAAGAAT
>WNEZ01006062.1_pt1 | contig 10603 bp, 11 predicted proteins | sample 5400521 | NCBI WGS metagenome assembly WNEZ01 (sample SAMN13153339, study PRJNA577476) | soil metagenome | isolation source: 120 cm saprolite under Douglas fir tree site 2 hole 1 replicate 1 | place: USA:California | collected 2015-04-18
CTGGGAATAGTAGGGAACCGCTCAGGTGGGAGATCAAAGTGTTGTATTAAATAAGGAGGCAAAGCGAGTGTTGAAAGCTGCGACCCAGATCACCGACATGCTCCTGGTGATCCAGGCCACCATTACCCTGTTCATCTCACTGCGCGCTTTCTCTCTCTCTGCCCAGACCAAGGACGACACGCTCTTCACTCTTGGCTTATCGATGGGCGTGATTGCGTTAGGTGGCATGATTGGGTTGATGAGCGATATTTTTCTTGACAGGGCCTTCAATACCTTCTGGTTCAGGTACATCGGGCAAACCGTCGGATACCTGTTTATTTTCTTGAGCACGCTAGGTGGATCAGAGCACTACAGACGGGGGCTGAAGCGCTGGCATGTGATCGCCACGGGATTCCTCTTGCTCTTGTTGCTGCTGACACCGGTGATACCTGCGCATCCCGATAGAATCGTGCAAGCAGCGCTCAGTGGTTCTCGCGGCCTGGTCTGTTTCATCATCTTCTTTCACTACGTGTCTATCTTCTTCAGTAAGGCGACTCGCTTTAGTTTCCTCATGTGCTTTGCCTTTTTCTGGATCAGCTGGGGCATCGTAATCTATACACTGCCTTTTGTGAGCGCAACGCTTGACCCGTTGCTTCTGAATTACGCCGGAGACAGCGTGCGTATTGTCGGTCTCGTCGCTCTGCTCGCCGCCTTTTTTCTGGCGTAAATGCTCCACCTGGAAAAGAATCGCGTTCAGGGCTACCAGGGAAGCCAGCCACCCCAACCCCAGGACGGAGGCACGGACGGAGGCAAGCTCGCGTCCCTACCGCCCCTAGTAACCACGTAGCTACAGGCTACAACGTACTCACCGGGTCAATATCAACCTCCCAGCCGGGGGTATCGAGCACGCGCAACAACGGGTGCAAATCGGGACCCCTGGCGATCATCTGCCAGTGGTACTTGCCGCGTACACGTTCCGTCACTGCTGGTGCAGGCCCAACCACGTCGGTTTGTGTCAAGCCAAGGCGCTCAATCCACTCATCCAGGCGCTCGCGCAGTAGCAAGGCCTCGTTCTGTGAACGATACCTGTTCTCGTGGCTGTAGGTAAATTTGACGAAGCGGCGGAATGGTGGGTAGCCGTAGCGGCGACGAGCCTCGATCTCTGTGGCGTAGAACTCGTGGTAATCGTGACGCGAGGCAGCATCAACACAGAAATGCTGTGGATTGAAGGTCTGGATAATGACTTTGCCAGGCTCCTCACCGCGTCCAGCACGACCGGCTACCTGCGTGAGTAACGTAAAGGTACGCTCGGAGGCAGAGTAATCGGGCAGCATCAGGCCGATATCCGCTGAGATTACACCCACCAAGGTCACACCCGGGAGATCGAGTCCCTTGGCAATCATCTGGGTACCAATCAGTACATCGGCCTCGCGATTGGCGAAACGGTCGAGCAGTTGCTCGTGGGCACGGCGATTGCGGGCAGTATCGCGATCCCAGCGCAGTAAACGAGCCGAGGGGAAGCTGCGTTGAATGGTATGCTGCACCTTCTCGGTACCCAGACCGAAGTAGCGCATACTCATACCATTACAACTGGGGCAGATATGGAGCACCTCGCTTTGCCTGTTGCAGTAGTGGCAGAGCAGAATGCGCTCGGTCGAGTGATACGTCAATGGCACATCGCAGCGGTCACACATCGCGACGAAGCCGCACTCACGGCACAGAACGCAGCTTGCCGCTCCGCGCCGGTTGAGGAAAAGGATCGCTTGCTGACCCTGACCCAAAACATGTTCGAGCTCACTTTGTAAACGGCGACTGATAATGCTGGTGTTCCCCGCGTGCAGCTCGCTGCGCAAGTCGATCACCTCGACGGGCGGAAGCGTTGCCCCGATGCGTCCCGGCAACTCGACGATGCGATAGGCCTTCTGCTCGACATGATAGAACGTCGTTACCGATGGTGTGGCGCTGCCCAATACCACCGGAATGTGCAGGATACTCCCAAGTGTAATGGCTGCATCGCGTGCGTGATAGGTCGGTCTGCGTTCATCCTGCTTATACGCCGGTTCGTGCTCTTCGTCGAGAATAATGATGCCCAGGTCTGGAAGCGGTGAAAAGAGTGCTGATCGCGACCCAATCACCACGTCGACCTCGCCTGCACGAATGCGCCGCCATTCGTCATAGCGTTCCCCGATATTGAGTGCGCTATGAATGATGGCGACACGCCCAGGGAAGCGACTGGCAAAACGTAGGACCGTCTGAGCGGTGAGGGCTATCTCCGGCACGAGCACAATGCCACGTTTGCCCTGCGCAATCATGGCCGCCAGCGCTTGAAGATAGACCTCTGTCTTGCCACTGCCGGTGACTCCATGGAGGAGGATGGGGGGCACAGCGCTGGAAGTACCAGGGCGACCGCGAGGGTCGCCCCTACCATACACGTTCGAGTCGCCCACCATACGTGAAAATGATGGGGAAATGGAGGCGTTATTTGGTAGGGGCGCGGGTTCCCCCCTGGCTTGCCCCCGCCCTGGGTGCTCCGGCCCTGGTGGGAGGTCAATATTGGAAGCAATAATTGCTTCCAACGCGGTCTGCTGGTCGGGGGTCAGCGGCAGTGGGTTGCTAGCCGGGATGGTACGACCGAGCAAGGGGTCACGTCGAATCTCGATCTCTTCGAGAGCAATGATGTTGTCACGTACAAGGCCCTGTAATTGTGCCGGCGTCAAGCTACTGGCTTTGCAGAGCATACCTGGCGTCCAGTAGGGTTGGTCAAAAAACTGCAGCGAGTCTTCACTCAGTCGTTCGCTCCTGTTATGTTGCAACAGGTCGACTGCCGCCAGTTGACGCTGGGCCAGCAGGCCAGCACGACTCTGTGGTTTGAGCGTGAGAGCATCGGCGACACCAGGGATGGCCCAGGGGTCAGGTATGCTCTTCTTGGGACGGCGACGTACATTGTCGGGAGCCATGCTGGACACCGGAGCTTCGGACAGGCTCTCGCGTAATTGGGTCTCCGTGCGCTGGCGCCACGCTTCCAGTGCTTCACCCTGGGCAACCAGGCGCACAACACGCTTGTGACGTGCGTGCGCTTGCGGAGCATGCAGTTGTGCCTCACGCTCGATGAGACCGCTGGCAGTTGCCTCTTTTAACACTTCCTTCGCCCGTTTTGGCCCAAGCATCTCCTTGAGTCGTTCAACATCTAACTCGCCATCCGATAGGAGCAAACCGATGAGGGCACGGGTGGTCAATTGCGTACCCACATCGGTAGGGGCGTGATAAATCACGCCCTGGGGTGGGGAGGCCTCGCCCGTACGTTTGCCCCACCCCGCCCCCGCGGGCGCGATAAATCGGGCCCCTACGCCACCCCCTAACTCGCCATCAGCGTCCTTCAATTCGCGATTCTCTACCAGACGTAGCACGATCTTCGATCGTTGCATCAGTCCAGGCGGGAGCATCATGAGGGCCACCTGCGCCAGGGGTGTTATATAGTATTCGGCTATCCACTCTGCCAACTTGCGCTGGTGAGGCAACAAGACAGGTTCGAGGTCCAGGATGGTGTGGATCGGGCGCAGCGCTTTGTCATTTTCTGCATACCCATCATACCCATCATGCCCGTCCTGGCCGTCCTGCTCCTGCCGGATAGCCCATACGATTCCTTCGACGAGGCGATCACCGTAGGGGATGGCGACCAGTTGGCCAGCGCAAAGCTCGGCCTGGAGTTTGCCAGGTGCCAGGTAGGTGAGCAGTGGATGTTCATCCTGCCAACTGGCGGCAGAGGTCAATACGTCTGCGAGCATTGGCACTAGCGTCTCCCAAATTCACGCTCTAGGGCGGATAGGCTGAAATGCACCATCGTCGGGCGACCGTGGCAACAGCTATAGGGCGCGTTGGTCCGTTCCAACTGTTCGATCATTTCGCGCATCTCGTTCACGGTCAGGAAGTAGTTGGCTTTGATGGCAGCCTTGCAGGCCACATTTGCTAATGCATGCTCCTCCCAGGTTTCAGCATGACCCACGTGCTCAGGTGCGGTCAACTCTGCCAGCAGATCATGCAGTGAATGTGCATTCATGCGCTTGACGAGGACGTTGGGGACCGCTTGTGCCAGGAGTGCATTGTCGTCGAGTATCTCCAGGGCAAAGCCAATGTGCTCCAATTGTTGCATGTGGTCTTCAATTGCTGCCAACTCCGTGGGGGCAAGCTCAAGTCTCATCGGGGTCAGGAGCAGTTGTGAGATGGGGGTACGTGCCTGCAATGCTGCCACCATGCGCTCCAGGAGGATGCGTTCGTGCGCTGCATGCTGGTCGATGAGGTACATTCCATCCGATCCCTCGGCGACGATGTAACTCTGCGAGAGCTGGCCGAGGACACGCAGGGGAGGCAGACGACGCGCAGGCGTCTCCCTGGCATCTGCCTCGCTGGCACCCGTTTCCGTGGTACCCGCCCTCCTGGCACCCGCAAGGGGCGCCAGTACATTTTGGGTTTCGCCTGATTGGCTAGCTTGCGAAGATGGGTCATCGATAGAAGATGGCAGGCTGGTACTCCCCTCCCTGGCACCCGCAAGGGGCGCCAGTACATTTTGGGTTGCGGTTGGTTCGGGTCTGGGTATGTGGCTTTGCCATAAGCGTGACAGCATGGGTGGTTTGGTGCCGGTTTCTTCTTCTGTGACGGTGAGCCAGGGGTTGTCCTGGGGGAGTTGGATGTCGGCACCCGCTCCCCTGGTTACCTGTCCCCCAGACAGGATTCCCGCAAGGGGCGCCAGTACATTTTGGGTTTCATCGTTCAAGAGATTCGCCAGGTCAGGGTCTTCATCCTCGTCGGAGGACCTGGCACCCGCAAGGGGCGCCAGTACATTTTGGGTTTCATCGTTCAAGAGATTCGCCAGGTCAGGGTCTTCATCCTCGTCAGGGGATCTTGCACCAGCAAGGGGTGCCTGTACATGTGGTTGTCCGGCCACAGTATTGCGTTCTTGTTTACCTTTCCATTGGGGCATCTCAGCTTCTTGTAGCAGAGCATTGCGTACGGCGCGTTGTACGGCTGAGTAGATGCGCCGCTCTTTGAGAAAGCGTATCTCGGTTTTGGCGGGGTGGACGTTGACATCGAGTAATGCTGGGTCAAGTTGAATGTTGATGACGGCGATGGGGTGTCGTCCACTGAGCAGCAGGGAGTGATAGGCTTCTTCTACGGCATAGGTGAGCATGCGGCTGAGCACCCAGCGCCGGTTAACGAAGAACGAGAGATACTGGCGAGTACTTTTGTAACAGGTGGGGAGACTGACGTAGCCGCTGGCAACGGGCCGCTCTGGATCGCTATCTTTACCGTCTAAACTACTTATGGGGACCATTTGCTCGGCTATCTGCAAGCCGTATACCTCGAGCAGCACGCTGGAGAGTTGGCCGTCTCCGGCCGTGGCGAAAATCTGCCGCCCTTCGCTGAAGACGCTGAAGCGAATCTCGGGGTAGGCCAGCGCGTACTGTTCAAGCAGGTGATGGCAGTGACTGACCTCGGTATTGCGGCTCTTGAGAAACTTCAGACGGGCGGGTACTGCGCTGAAGAGGTTGCGCACGGTGACGATGGTTCCTTCGGGACAGCCTGCCGCGCTGACTTCGGAGATGCGCCCGTTGCTGGCACTCACCTGGGCGCCCTGCGAAGCGCCGCGATGATGGCTGAGCAGGACGACTTCTGCTACTGCTGCAATACTCGCCAGGGCCTCGCCGCGAAAGCCGAGTGAGCGAATATGTTCCAGGTCGTCGATCCGGGCCACTTTGCTGGTGGCATGTCGTGCCAGGGCAAGGGGTAGTTCGCCGGCTGGTATACCACTGCCGTTGTCGGTGACGCGAATAAGTTGTAGTCCGCCGTTCATCAAGTCGACGCGAATCTGGGTAGCTCCTGCGTCGATGCTATTCTCGATCAATTCTTTGACGACGGAGGCGGGCCGCTCAACGACTTCGCCCGCGGCGATTTTGGCGGCGACGTCTGGGTCAAGCTGGTGTATGGGCATAGGGCGAATTCTCCAGATAAAATATCTGTTACATTGGTAAGAACGAGTGTTCTTAGGAGATTATAACATATGAGGAAGGGGGTGTGAATTCGATGGGAAGGTTGGTCAGGGTAATCACATCTACATTTGTTGCTTCGACACAGGCGACATCCTCTTATAAGCGAGAAAGCATCTTATCATAGTCGGCATGGGAACCAATCCAGAACCAGAGGAGGCAGTCTGGTTGACGAATGGCAAGGGCGCGATAGTGTAGACCTATTCGTACTGAATACACTGGACCATTGGGACTGACTTGCTTAAAAGATAAGCTTGGATGTGAGGGACTGGCTTGAAAGAGTCTATAAGCTTCATTGGCTTGTCGTTGCACCGACTCTGGCAATGCTTCAAACAGGGCGCGAAATTGCCTGCTACGTTTCGACTTCATGAGAGAAAACTATCCCCAACGATCTCCTCTGTTTCTCCGGCTGTCTCCTCTGCAAGGGCTTCGGCCACCAGGTCTGCAAGAAGACGATCAGATCTGGGGTCCTGAAAGAGGGTGTGCCAACGCTTTTCTGAGGCGATGGCCTTTCTGATCATCTCAACAATGTGTCTTTGCTCGTCATCAGGAAGCTGTGCGACTTCGTGAAAGGCTTCTTTCAGTGCTTCTATCATGGTGTGCTCTCATTCTCAGGGGATAGATCTCTCTGCTCTCTTTCCTTTGCTTATCATGAGTATATCATGATCCGCTGATCAGAGCAATCTTGTTTTGGACGTTGGGTATTCCCAACTTTGCAATGGCCCTGTACCTTTTACGCTCAGTATGTTTAGTCAGGCATGTCCTCAAGCAAATCTCCAATTGGAACATTAAGAACCCTAGCAATACGTTCAAGTGTGGGGATGGTTGGTAGATAATCGGGTTCGTTGTAGATGCGTTGAATAGTCCTGTAAGAAACGTCAGCAGTTCTTGAGAGTTTACCCATACTCATGCCCTTTTGTTTAGCAATTTCCTTCACCCGTAACCGAACCATGTTGCTCATCCTTCTACTGTTTGATGGGCATAGTACCAAACTCCCTATCTTGACAAAACTAGACAGGTAATGATACTGCTTAGATGTCTACTAGTCACAGGTGTCACATCGGATAGATCAGAGGAAATATGCAATGGGCAAACAATTCAAAATGCTGTACCTGCTAGAGTGTCGGCAAGGTTACTATGGGCGACTATTCCCGTTTTATGCTATAGATGAGGAGGAAGCACAGAACAAGGTGAAGCAGATCTTGAAAGATCATCCACATCTCATTCAAGAGAAGTTCACCCAACAGCCACAAGGGTTTGTATTATTTAGGCGTAGGTTGCCAGGTAGCATTTCGTCAGAAGAGGTAACACGCATATGGACATAGTTTACCGATCAGTCGGCTTGGGATTTATACAATTCTTGAGCGGGGAACACGCGGGAGGCATCTTTCCGATTAACAAACCGACTATCATGATTGGACGAGCGCCAAGCAACGACATTGTTATTTCCGATCTAACTGTTTCGCGCCTTCATGCACAGCTTCTCTACAAAGGGACATATTGGACTATAGAGAAACTAAGTACAGGATTCCACAAATGTGTTCATATACGATTCTAGGCCTGAGGCCGATCGAGAACCTCAAAGCTCGGAAAGAACTTGTGATACGCTGTACTAAGCATAACGAATAACCTCTTTGTGAATTCGCGTGATGTGTACACGGCGATAGTCAACAATCATGATACCATTAGTATGGGGGAGGAAACATCATTCCTTTTCATCAGTAGCGAAGCCTCGCAAAAATTAACTTCTCCCTATCCGAACCCGCAACATCATCAACAGAACATCGACAGCGAAAACTTCATCTACTATGGGCGGGAGCATCGAAGTATGTATGTCGCACCAAATATTGATGAGGATACCTGCGACGAGGATGAGGAGGATGAAGAGGAGTGGGAAGTACGAGAACACGGGCGGTTCCCATGCTCTCGTTTGGGCAAGAGCGAGGTTTCTCGCAAAATGCGCAATAGAGTGGTACTGGTGCATGGGTCTATAGGGAGATTGGTCCATAAGCCAAGCCGCAACCAAACTATCAATTATGAGCTACCAGCAAATAACTATGAGTCTCAGTTACGAAAAAGGTTGCGCCAAATTAACTACCGTTGTGAAGAATGTGGCAACCTCTATCCTATGTATGCTATTCGGGTAGAGCATGCTCATCGTAGACTACTGTGTGTGAGTTGCGGACATGACTATGGCTTAGAAAATATCTGATGAGGAGAACCCGCATGCCTGCAATGTATGCTAGCTGGCTTCCTGAATATCAACATTTTGATGCGAATGAACAAGGACCATGTTACAAGTGCGGTGACCTTGGAAGTGGTTCATGCGGTTGGTGTGGTGTATTGGTGTGTTTGGAGTGCAGTCAGCCAGATCAGGACGATGATACGGTGTGCGATGAATGCATGAGGTACAGATGTACGAGGCGTCCACATTGGCATTGGGAGCATACCCGTTATCTGTAGCACGGCTGGCACGGCGTCTCTCGCACGGAGGCGGTTTTGCTCCACCTTGTCTGTCTGGTAATGTGGTAATGTGGTAACAAGTCGAGTTGGTCCCTTGATAAATATTGCTGGCTATAGTAACAGGCGATGAGCAACAGATGTTGTATAGTATACAGATATTGTATAAGCACCAGATGTTGCCTCGGGTATATCAGGCCGTGTTCTGCGATACGTCAAAATGGGTCATGGGTCGGCCTGGGGACTACTGCGAGGGCACTTTTGCTATCCACGGTTGTTCACGTCTCTCCCCAATACACGCTCTAACCTCGATGTGATACCCGATAGATCAGCCTGTGGGGCGGGCCTGTGCGGGTAAATATAAGCTCATACATTTAGGGGCACGTGCCTAACTCTTTTGGAGAAAACTCCGGAGAAGCTGGGCAAGTTCCAATTTGAAGAGTTCGAGGTGTACGCCGAGATCACAGGCAAAGGAACATTAGCCATTCTTGGTACGGGTGGGGAGATAGGAGCGACAGGGGGATTGAGATTTGTATTTCGTCGCTCCTCTAATACAGCTTAAAAAGGATAGCCGTCGTATCTTACATCACGTACCGCGTCGACAGCATTTACACCCTCAGGCCACTGAATCCCAAGCTCGGCGACAAGACGATCAAAGTTGGCCCAGGCCCTCTGCAAGTCTTCAACAGCGCTGGCGGATTCAGACTTCTGAGCATCTCTTTCACTGTTGATACGATGAGTCCAGAAATCATTATTAGGTGACTTAGTAAGCCATGCGGGTGGATTAGCAAGCAATGATGGTGTACTTGCTGGCACCAGGTGTGCGATGATCTCGCCACCTTTGGTCACCGCAACAGTCTCGCCCGTTTCCTGCACTGATTGCAGTACCTCGGTGATGCGATCTTCGAGTTCGTGTACGTCAAACATCCTCATAACGGCCTCCTCTATTGCCTGTAGTTCCAGTTGCCACCCCATTATACCAGATAACTGGTCATCTACAAGATAGGTGAGAGGAGGGGATGATTCATGACACATGAGTCATTACAGTGCCTCATTTTTTCTAAATGCTTGCTTGACCCGTTCTACTCCATGCTCTACAATAGAAGTGTCTCTTGTTAAGATTGAGGATTGACTGCACATTTTCAAGTGCCTAAATCCAAATTCTCCAATCCGAAGGGATCGAGTATGGCAACTATGTGTTAACCGATGAGCGCAGTACCAATGGTACTTTTGTCAACGGGCAGCGGGCCCCCTATGCCTGACCCATTCGCCGAAGTCTGGATTTGGAAGAGGGACACTTATGCGCTTCTGCTTTATCTTGGAAGAGAAATATGCTAATGAACCCATGCCCATGGTGGTGGCCGATCAGCTCCACCAATGGGGGCATGAAATTGATGTCCTGCAACCCTTTACCGCTGTGACCAATCTCACCGATCTCTCACTCTCGACCTACGATGCCTATGTGCTCAAAACGGTCTCGGAGGGACCCGGCTTAACCCTGCTGGAAGCCGCTGAAGCCGTGGGCATTCCCACCATCAATAACTCACGCGCCATCCGCCTGGTGCGCGATAAAGCGGTAGCGGTGGCCTTTGCCAAGGCCTGCGGGCTTCCCGTTCCACCCACTTACTTTGTGGGCCACCCACGTACGTTGGTCAATCTGCCCCACGATATTTACCCCGTGGTCATCAAGCCCACCACTGGCAGTTCCATGCAAGGTGTTCACCTTGTGCGAACCCCGCAGGAGATGGCGCGGCTCAGGGTTGAAAAGGATACCTACTACCTGGCGATGCGCTACGTCGAGAATACAGGCTATGACATCAAACTCTATGTCACGGGCCAGGAAGTGCATGCCATCGTCAAAGGCTCGGTCTTGCATGGACCTGTGATCGAGCGAGAAATCCCGACGATCCCGGAAATGTTGAGCTTGGCACGCAATGTCGGGCGAGTATTCGGCCTGGATCTGTATGGCGTGGATGTGCTGCAGACGGCAGAAGGACTGATGCTGGTCGATATCAACGACTTTCCCAGCTTTGGCCGCGTGCCGCGTCACGTCTTCAGCATTGCCGAATACATCCTGCATGCTGCTTATCGATCTCGTCTCAAACGAGAAAAACATGCAGCCC
>WNEZ01006064.1_pt1 | contig 10601 bp, 12 predicted proteins | sample 5400521 | NCBI WGS metagenome assembly WNEZ01 (sample SAMN13153339, study PRJNA577476) | soil metagenome | isolation source: 120 cm saprolite under Douglas fir tree site 2 hole 1 replicate 1 | place: USA:California | collected 2015-04-18
AGCGGGTTTTCCATGCACGCCATTCCCATGATAGGGGGCGCGCGTTACGCAACCTTAGAATGGGTTCGCTTTGCCGGAGCTCGTCGATTTCTACCGCACCGACGACCTGCTGACCCAAGAGGAGCGACTCGTCCGCTCGACGGTGGGTCGCTTCGTCGATCAGCGATTCCTTCCCATCATCGCCGACCACTACGAGCGGGCGACTTTCCCGCTGGAGATCGTTCCGGAGCTCGCCAGCCTCGGCGTCTTCGGCATGCACCTGCAGGGATACGGCGCGGCCGGGATGAGCAACGTTATGTATGGGCTCGCCTGCCAAGAACTGGAACGGGGCGACAGCGGGCTGCGCAGCTTCGTCTCGGTCCAAGGGTCGCTTTGCATGTTCCCCATCCATCGCTATGGGTCAGAGGAGCAAAAGCAGCGCTGGCTACCGAAGATGGCAGCCGGCGAGGTGATCGGCTGCTTCGGTCTCACCGAGCCGGAGTTCGGGTCCAACCCAGCCGGGATGGCGACCCGCGCCCGTCGCGACGGCAAAGACTGGATCCTCAACGGCACCAAGCGCTGGATCACCAACGGCAACGTCGCCGACCTGGTGATCGTCTGGGCCCGGAGCGAGCAGGGGATCCGCGGCTTCCTGGTCGAAAAGGGCACCAAGGGATTCGAAGCCCGCGAGATCCATCACAAGCTTTCGATGCGAGCCTCGGTCACCTCGGAGCTGATCCTCGACGACGTCCGGATTCCGGAAGGCAACGAGCTGCCCGGGGCACAGGGCCTCAAGGCGCCGCTATCGTGCCTGAACGAGGCCCGTTACGGCATCGTCTGGGGCGTGCTGGGTGCGGCGATCGCCTGCTATCGGAGCGCGCTCGGGTATTCGATCGCGCGGGCGCAGTTCGATCGACCGATCGCCGGCTATCAGCTGACCCAGGAAAAGCTCGTCAACATGCTGACCGAGATCACCAAGGGTCAGCTGCTCGCCCTGCAGTTGGGCCGGCTGAAGGATCAGGGAAACGCGACGGCGACCCAGATCTCGATGGCGAAGCTGAACAACGTCCGGGAGGCATTGCAGATCGCGCGCGAGGCGCGCACCATCCTCGGTGCCAACGGCATTAGCCTCGAGTATCCCGTGATGCGGCACATGAACAACCTCGAGACGGTCCTGACCTACGAGGGAACCAGCGAAATCCACATGCTCGCCATCGGCGAGGAGATCACCGGGCTCAGCGCCTTTAAGTAGTCCTCAAGGACGGATTTCCCGGGGCTTGTTCGTGTAGATCGCGTTCGCCGGCAGGGCCTTGGACCAGGTCAGTGAGAAGACGTCGTCGACGGTCCACAGCCCGATCAGCTTGCCCGCCGCGTGCAGCTCGGCCGCCGTCTCCGGCTCGATCGACGCCCAGTGCGGGCAGAAGACATCGGCGCCCGCATCGTCCATGAGCCGCAAGATGTCGACCGGGCGCGACGCCTCGAGCACCCCGGTCAGGATTTCGGGATCCAGTTCGCTGACCCGCTGGACGGATCGATGGTCGAAGGAGATGACGACGACGTCGTGGGTCATCCCGGCATCGTTGACGGTGCGGACGACCGCGTCCTCGATTCCGGCGTAGGGAAGGGGCAGATTCTTGATCTCGATCGCCACGCCCACCTTTCCCCTGGCGACGGCGAGGACCTCGTCGAGCGACGGGATCCGTTCGCCTTTGAAGCGTGGATCTTTCCAGCTCCCGGCGTCGAACCGTTTCAGCTCGGCCATGCTGTAATCGCGCACCAACCCGCTGCCATCGGTCGTCCGATCGAGCAGATGATCGTGGATGACGGGAAGGCCGCCGTCCTCCGAGAGATGAACGTCGCACTCGATCACGTCGACGCCGACCTCGATGGCGGACCGGAAGGACACGAGCGTGTTCTCCGGACACTCATCCGGGTTTCCGCGATGACCGCCGAGCAAAATGCGGCCGCTGCGAAACTTCGCCGCCAGGCCTAGCGCGTGCGCGATCGTCACCGGCCAATGCTACGTGAACTGTCGCGAGGTTTTTACATCCGCAGCCACGCGCAAGAAATCTCTCATGCGGCCGTGACACCACTAGCGGCTTTGGCGCGCGCCGGCCGGCTCAGCCATGACCCTACCCAGGATCCAATCGCTGCTGCAACGGCGGCGGGTGCAGGCGATGGCGATCGTGCTACTGGTGCCGTTCCTGACGTTGGCGCCGCTGCAGCTGCTCAAGCCGGCGACGGCGAAGGCCCATGGGGTCGTCGGACCGGTGCAAGTCGGGATCAGTTTCAACCCCCATCGCGCCGCTGAAATGGGTCTGGATTACCATTCCGCATTCACCCGGCTCGAGGCCTTGCATTTCCGCGTCATCCGTCTCAGCGCCTACTGGGACCAGATCGACCAGGAGGGGTATGGGCAGCTCGACTGGTTGATGAGCGAGGCTCAGCGAAGCGGCCAGCCGATCGTCCTGGCTGTTGGCATGAAGGGACTCGGCTGGCCCGAGTTCTATATCCCGACGTCGGCGATGCCGGCCGCAGCTCTCACGCAAGGGCAGGACGCGGCCTCGGACGCCAGCCTGCGTGATGCGACCCTCGCATTCGTCAACGACACCGTGCTTCGCTATCGGGACAACTCAACCCTGATCGCCTGGCAGGTCGAGAATGAGCCCTTCAACCGGGCTGGTCCGCAACGCTTATGGATCGATGCCGCGTTCCTTCGCGACGAGATCACGAGCTTGCACCAGCTGGACGGGCACCACCGGCCGCTGATCGTCAACGCCTTCAGTCACTTCAACCTCATCCTCGACCAGGCTTCGGCGCGCCAGGGCTTCGACCTTCGGCAATTTCTCGGATTCGAGGCGGACAGCGCCGAGCGTGACGGCCTGTCGCTCCTGGGCAAGGGTGACGTCCTCGGCCTCGACGTCTACACCGCGATCGGCTATCGCTTCCTGGGTCATGACAACATGAGTCACGCCGACGGCGACTGGCCGGATCGACTGGCCAAGGTGCGCGAGCTGGCCCGGAGCCAGGGCAAACAGGCGTGGATCACCGAGGCACAGGCCGAACCCTGGGAGTCAGGCGCGAATAGCGACGCGAACCCGAAGAGCACCAGTCCGCAAGCAATCCGCAGCCTGTTCGCGAACCTCAAGGACGCCGGCTTCAGCACGGTCCTCTTCTGGGGCAGCGAGTACTGGCTCTGGCAGGCCAACCGCGGCGATTCCCGCTGGATCGACACCATCAAGGCGATCCTGCGCGATGAGGCCAAAGCGCCGTCGATGGCAGCGGCCTAAAAGACGGCCCAGTTGACGGTGGACAACACGTCATCGGTGAAGTCCTGTCCGGGCTGCTGCAGGTAGAGGTATCCGATCAGCCGGGCGACGCGCGCCTCCTGATAGTAGTAACGGCGGTGATCCTGGTAGGCGGAGGAATGGATCGCCTGGGCACTGTGGCCCTGGGCGGCGCTCTCTTCCGCCGTCAGGATGAGGTCATAGTTCTGCAGGAATCGCTGCACCCGACTATCGCGATACAGCACGAGCCGCGCTGGGGTCGCGCTCGCCAGGTCAGCCGTGATCCGCTGAAAGTCCTGGCGCATGGTCGCCAACGCGCCCGGCGGCGAGGGTGACTGGGCCTCACGGTCCAGGTCCTGGTTCAACGTGGCCATCGACCGCGTGACGCGATCGAGATACGCCGACTCTGAGGGCTGGAGGTCGCTGGGCCGCACGTAGGGGACGGTGATCTGCCCGTGCAGGAAGTCGATCACCTCGTACCCGACCTCGCCGCCGCTCGCGGTGTCCTGCAAGAAGAACGCGTCGACCGGTGGTGATTGCTGCGCGCTGTAGCGATAGAAGGCGACGCGATGTGTCTGCACCTCGCGCAGCTTGGCCTGGCGCTCGCCGAGGCACAGGTCGGCGAAGTCGGTCAGGCCCGGGTCCTGCAGGATGAACAAGCGCGCGTTCGAGTAGTTCGCGATGCTTGCATCGGTCGTGTCGAGGACGAAAGCTTCGTAGAGCGCGGCATCCTGTTTCGAGGCCGCCAGCGTCTTCGCCATCGCCTGGACGCCGGCGACGTCGAGCGGTCGCTGGCCAGAGACGTTCATCTCGATCGTGCTCCCGCTACGCCAGCAGTGCAGCGCCTGTAGTCCACCGCCGAGCGTGGGACAGTTGATCGCCTGCTCGCTGGCACGGAACGGCCGCCGGTCCGCGGACACACCGGCGAAGGCGAGAAAGACGATGGCGACACCGAGGCCGAACACCGAAAGACCCGCAACCCAGGCGCGAAGACCCCGGCGTGCGGCGGCGGGAATCAGGCGACGGCTGAGCAGGAGCAGGATGGCGGCCGTCGGGATGAACAGGATCGTGTACGACGCCAGTCCGAAAACCGTGTCCGCCTGCGCCGTGCAGGGCATGCCCGGATAGGCGGCGCCCGAGCGGAGCGGCGTGATCAGCCAGGCGATCAGCAGGAGTCCAAGCGGCCAGATCCATTGCGCCCACCGCCAGCGGCGGACCGGCTTTGACGCGCCTCCCGTCACTGCGCCAGGCTGATGATCGACGGGTGCCGGAGCGGCAGCATGCAGTGGATGCCCGGCTCGAGCCGGCCGCGATGGTCGAGGCCGCCGGACTCGAGGAAGCCGCGGGTGCGGGCATATGACTCCTCGATCAGGCGATCCACCTGGCTGAAGTCGGTCCCGGCTGTGCCGAACTCGACGTTCGGGACCAGCAGGCAGATCTCGGCCAGGTCGGAATAGCGCTGGTATTCCTCCAGCATTCGCTGGCCGAGCATGATCTGGATGCTCTGCGACAGGATGCCGGTCAGCGTGTGGTTCGGTGGGCGGCGCGGATTCGACGTGCTGTTATCGATGGCGACGATATGGGTGGCCCCGAGTTGGATCGCCTCTGGCAGGCCGACGTTCTCGGCCACGGCTCCGTCGACGAACTCTTCATCGCCGATCCGATAGGGATTGAAGAGGCCGGGGATGGCAGCCGAGGCGGCCACCGCATCCGGCACGCTGCCGGTGGTGAAGATCTCCTTGCGCGCCCGGGTCAGGTTGGTCGCGATCACCGCGCAGGGCAGGACGAGCTGCTCGAACGTCGCGGGCAGGTTCATCGCGGCCAGCGTCCGCAGGTAGCGGCTGTCGAAGACGCTGTTGCGCGTGCGCACGTACCGGTAGGCCATGCGGAGCGGGTTGCGGTCGAAGAGGTCGCGATTGCGGATTGACCGCCAGACCTGCGCGAGCTGCTCGATTGTCTCCAGGTCAGGCTTGGCGGCCAGCGCCACCGCATTGAAGGCCCCTGAGCTACAGCCGACCAGCCCATCCGGCATGATGCCGGCTTCGAGGAGCGCCTTGAGGACGCCCACGCTGCAGGCGCCTCGGCTCCCGCCGCCGCCGAGGACAAAGACCAACCGTCGCTGTTTCCCCCCAGGTTGCGCAATCGTTGGTCGGCGCCGTCGCCACCAGGACAGCATGTTCGGGGATCGCCAGAAGCCAGTCTCCCGTACAGGCATTACGTTTGAGATCCCGATCCGAACATGCGCTCCGGCTGAGTGTAACGGGTCGGTGGCAGTGGGCTGGAAGCCTGTGGACGCTGCGTTACTAGCCATGAAGAGGGCGCACGAAGCCAGCCTCGTGTTAGCCTTGTAGTATCACTTTTCCCTGTTATGCACTGTCCCTACCTCGAGCAAATCCTTCGTAAGCGGAACGCCTTGTTCAAGGTCTTCCAGGCGGATTGCCACGTCGACCGCAAGGTCCATAAGTTCTACGGCGTCGTCAACTGGCCGTCGCCGCCCTGCCTGGGAAAGATGGCCACCTGCGCGCTCTACCAGGAAGCGCGGGCCAGCGAAGACCTGCGGCTGCGCCGCCTGATCGACTGATCCGCCCCACCGTCCAGCGGGCATTAACATCGGGCGAGTGAGCCCTGATGTGATCGTCGTCGGTGCGGGTGTGATCGGGACCTCGATCGCCTACCAGCTGGCGAAGGCCGGCGTGAAAGTGATGGTCTTCGAGCGCGGCCAGGTGGGCGGCGGGGCGACCGGTGCTTCCGCCGGCATGATCCAGATCAATCCGGATCGCACCACCCCGACGGCCCTGTCCACGCTCCAGGTGGAGAGTGCCCGACTGTTCCCGGCGGTGGCGACGGAGCTCCTTGACCGGTCCGGCATGGATATCGGCTATCGAGCGGCTCCGCTCCTGCACCTGGCGTTCCACGAAGGGGAGGAGCCACAACTGCGTGCGCACCGCGCCTGGCAGGTCGACCACGGCTTCGCGGTCGCCTGGCTCGATCGGGCCGCGGCGCTCGATCTCGAGCCGGCGCTGAACCCCGAGGTCCGCGCGGCGCTCTACTATCCCGAGAATCACCAGGTGATGCCGCGGACGCTTGCCCGAGCGCTCGCTCGAACAGCGGTCGACCTCGGAGCCGTGGTGCGAGAGGGCGCGAGCATCGATCGGATCCTGACGAACGGCGACCGGGTGGTTGGCGTGGCGATCGGCGGCGACGTCATCCACGCCGGCGAGGTCGTGATCGCGAACGGCGCCTGGGCGTCCTCGTGGTCGGATCCCCTGCACACGCCCATCCCGGTCCGACCGGTCCGCGGCCAGATGGTTGCATTACAAACCACGGGAACCGGGCTTCGGAATGTGGTGAGCTTCGCCGAGGGATATATGGTGAGCAAACCCGATGGATCCACCTACGTGGGAACCACCGTGGAGGAAGTGGGATACGATGCACGTCCGACGGCGGAAGGCATCGCGCGTCTGCTGGCGCTGGTGCCGCGGATCGCGCCGCGGCTCGCCGACGCCACTTTCGCTTCAGCCTGGGCCGGGCTCCGCCCGGGGACGTCGGACGGGCTCCCCCTGCTCGGTCGCCTCCCCGGATGGCATGGCGTGATGATTGCTGCAGGCCACTTCCGTGGCGGCATTCTACTGGCGCCGATCACGGGCGAACTGGTGGCCGATCTGCTGGCGCGCCGCCGGCCTCGACTCCCGCTCGAGGCCTTCGACCCGGGCCGCTTCCTCGTCCGTGCCGCCTGAGACCCCGCGCGCCTTCGCGCGCCGATCCGATGGATTTCGCCACGCGGCGGCGGGTGGGCTGTGGCTCGCCCCGCTCGTCTACCTCGAGCACGCCCGCTTCGGACCTGGCTGGTACGGCAAGGTCGTGAGTTCCGACCCGGAGCGGCTGCTGGCCTGGGCCGTGAGCAAGGCGATCCCGCGGCGCGCGCTGGAGGTCAAGTCGTTGCCCGACGTCGACATGCCCCGGAAAGGTCGCCGGCGTCTACCCGGCTATCACATCGATCTCTGGGGGGCGCGGCTGGCGCTCGCATACGATCCCGATACGCTGGCGGCGGCGCGCCGGCGATCAGTAGCGGTCGATCGCCTTGAGCCCGGAGCCGGTGATGATCAGGGCGGCGCCGGGCGGAAGGTTGAGCACCCGGGCGCCGGCGATCGCCGCGGCTGACGTCGGCTCCATCAAGAGGCCCACCGTGGCAGCCTGTCGCCAGGCGCGCTCGATCGCGTCGTCCGAGACCGCGATCCAGCGGCCGCCGCTGTAGCGGACGGCGGCGTAACTTCGTTCAGCCCGCGTCGGTTCGGGGATGCGGATCCCATCCGCGATCGATGCTTGCCGGACCACCGGGGCCGGTCGTCCGAGCGACGCCCCGCGGACCAGCGGGGCACAAGCCTCGGATTGCACCCCGTGCAGTCTTGGCGCGCGCTCCATCCGGCCGGAGGCCACCAGGTCGGCGAACCCCAGTGCCATCCCAATCAGCACGGTTCCCTGGCCGACCGGCGTGATCACGTCACGCAGCTGGTCGCCCAACTCCTCGAACAATTCGTAGGCGATCGTCTTGGTCCCTTCGAGAAACGCGTCGTCGCGCGCGTGTCCGGCGTCATAGGCCTCTTTGGCCGCCGCCACGGCCGCCTGGGTGACGGCCGAGCGCGGTCCCGACACCTTGATGAGCTCTGCCCCCAGCACCTGGATCGCGCGAGCTTTCACTGGGACGATGTCGTCCGGCGCGAAGATGCGCGCGCGAAGACCGGCGGCGGCCGCGTAAGCGGCGATCGCGGTACCGGCGTTGCCTGACGAGTCCTCGATCACGGTTTTTGCGCCCGCGGCGCGGGCCGCGGTGATGGCGGTCGCCGCTCCGCGGTCCTTGAACGAACCGGTCGGCGAGATGCCCTCCAGCTTCAGCAGGTATTTTTCATAGGGCACGATCGGGGTTGCGCCTTCGCCAAGGGTCACCGGGTCACCGCGGATCGCGAGGTCGGCGCGATACCGCCAGAGCCCTCGCCCGGACCAGGTGTTGAGCGGCGCGGTCTGGGTCCCGAGAGGACTTTCTGCAGCGCTGGATCGAGGTAATCCTTCGTCAGGGGAAACGGCTCGTAGCTGCTCACCGTGCCGTCACGGGCTACCAGGACGCTGACGGGCAACCCCGTGTTGTTCAACGCAACACCGTAGGCGTTGGCCACGCGGCCGTCGGGGTCCAGGAACGGTGCCGGCTGCAGGTTGAGACTTCTCCAGAATTTGCGCACCGTGTCAGCCGACTCATCGCCGAAGTTGATCGCCATCACCGAAAAGCCCTCCGCGCGATGCGCCAGATACTCGTCGCGGATCAACGGCAGCTCGTCGCGGCACGGAACGCACCAGGTCGCCCAGAAGCTGATCAGGACCGGCTTTCCCTTCAGGTCCGACAACGAGACGCGGTGTCCGTCGATGTCAGTGGCGGTGAAGTTCGGCGCGGGCTTGCCGACCTGCACCGTGCCATGGGGCGCCGGCGTGGGATTGCCGCTGTCGAAATGCGAGTCGAATGGCGTGGTGACGGCGACGACTGGGAAAAAGTCGTTGAAGATGGTGAGACGGTTGGAGAAGATCAGCAAACCCATGCCAATCAGGAAGACGGCGGCGACGGCATTCAGGACGGCGTACGCGCCCCGCACCCGGGCGAGCAACCGGGTCAGCATGCCGGAGAGGCCCGCGGCAATCAGAAACGGCAGGCCCAGGCCCACGGAATAGACCGCCAGCAAGAGCGCCCCCTGCGCGGCCGTCCCGCTGCCCCCGGCCCGGAGCAGGATGGCGGCGAGGATGGGGCCGACGCACGGGGTCCAGCCGATCGCGAAGGCGAGGCCGACCACGTAGGATGCCCACGGCGCCCGCGGCAAACGGTGCGCGATGTCGAAGCGCTTCTCGCCCATCAACCCGGGAATCCGGCCCAGCGTCAACAGCGCGATCCCAATCAACACCAGCGCCGCGCCCGCGATCTGCAGCAGGAGCGGGCGGTAGGCTTTCAGGTCCGCCCCGATCAGGCCAAAGGATGCGCCCAGGGCGACGAAGGCGGTGGCGAACCCGGCGATAAAGAGAGCGGCGTTCCCCAACACCTTGAACTGTTGGCGCAGGGTCGTCTCGGTTCCAGTCGCGGCCGCGCCCATGTAGGCGACGTAGGCCGGAACCAGCGGCAACACGCAGGTCGAGGCAAACGACAGCAGGCCGGCGAGAAACGCCAGGGCCAGGTCGACGATCATCCAGCCGGCTTAGATTTCTCGGTGCCGAGCTGTCGGACCCAATCGCGCAGGCGCGCGGGGGCGTCGTCGGTGCAGCATTCCTTGCGAACCAAGCGCTTCATCTCCGCCTGGAAATCGAAGACCTGCTCGCAAGGAGGACAGTCATCCAGGTGCGCCTTGACTTTGCGGACCTCGGTTTCGCTCAACTCGCGGTCGATGTAGGTGTTGAGCCGGCGCATCGTCTGTTCGCAGTGATCTCCCATCAGCGTGCCCCCACGGCCAGCGATGGTGCTTTCGGCCTACCCGAATATTCCCACAGTTTCTTCTGGAGTGCTTGCCGGCCGCGGTGCAGGCGGGACATCACCGTGCCAATCTTGATGCCGAGGATCGACGCTACTTCTTTATAGGAGAAGTCCTCGACGTCGACCAGCACCACCACCATCCGCATCGGAACGGGCAGCTCCTCGAGCGCGTGCTTCACTTCGTCCCCGAAACCGCGGTCGACGATGATCTCCTCCGGCGACATCAGATGGACCGGCATGCCATCGCGACGCATCTGGTCATAGATGTCGAAGTCGGTTCCGGGTTGATCGATGGAGTCTTCGGGCGCAGGCCGCTTGCGGAGCTTGTTACGAAAGACGTTGGTCATGATGGTAAACAGCCAGGCCTTCTCATTCGTGCCCGGCTTGAAGCGGTTTCGATATCGGTAGGCTCGCAAATAGGTTTCCTGCACCAGATCCTCGGCGTCTTCTGGCTTCCTCGTAAGGCGCAACGCGCTTCGATATAGCGCATCGAGATGCCTTTCAAAAAGCGAAAAGTCGCTACTCATGCCAACGCCCCGCTGGTCCATTCTATTCCGGCCATTTCCGCACCTCGCGGCGCTCAGCTGGGGGCCGGGCCACCGCCCGGACCACCCCCCTGACCTCCGCCTGGACTGGGCGGACCGCCCGGCCGCGGGCCGCGACCTCGGCCTCGCCCCCGGCGCCGCCGGCGCCGATTTGGATCGGACTGCGGGTCGGACGACGACGGTGAGGGTGGCGCGTCGCCTCGCGGCGGATTTGGTCGCCGGTCCCGGCCGCGCTGCGGCCCGGGTGCGCCCGGCTGCCGTGGCGGCGCTCCGGGACGGGGCGATCGT
>WNEZ01018635.1_pt1 | contig 10601 bp, 10 predicted proteins | sample 5400521 | NCBI WGS metagenome assembly WNEZ01 (sample SAMN13153339, study PRJNA577476) | soil metagenome | isolation source: 120 cm saprolite under Douglas fir tree site 2 hole 1 replicate 1 | place: USA:California | collected 2015-04-18
CAACACTCGCTCAAACGAATCAAGCCCCAGCAATACACCCAATCCAGAATAACTCGGGTGTCACAGCAGTTCCACAAACACTGTCGCCTTATTATCCAGCACACACATCAAACAATTCAGAAGCGGGATTCGCTTCAACGGTGTACCCCAGCACGCCAGAGCCTGCGGCACAACAAGGTCAGTTCTTAATTTCTGCTTCCGGGACTTTGAACCAGCCACAAAAGACTGACGCGGGATTGCCGCAACTGTCAGGACTATTAAGTAGAAGAAGAGTACTTGGCTGGATTGCGGGGGGCGCGGCGATAGTCGCTATAGGTAGTGGCACAGGCATCTTCCTGTACTCACGTTTTGCAAAACCTGCGCACGCGTTACATGTGCTGCGCGGACATAGCGATATAGTGACGAGTGTCTCCTGGTCACCTGATGGCACACAACTGGTATCTGGCTCTCGTGATAGTACAGCACGACTCTGGTTGGTCGCTAACGAAAATAATACACTCACGTATAGCGGACATCAAGCGCCAGTACTGAGCACTATAGCGGACATCAAGCGCCAGTACTGAGCACGGCCTGGAGTCCTGGAGGTCGATTAGTGGCTTCAGGAGGAGAAGATAAAACGGTGCAGATCTGGGATACGCAGGGAAACATAAAACACATCTTTGGGAACCTGGGAGTTGTTAGCTCTATAATCTGGACAGGCTCTGGCGTGCTGGGGTACACCGTTGATGCGAATCCCGCTTCTGAATTGTTTGATGTGTGTGCTGGATAATAAGGCGACAGTGTTTGTGGAACTGCTGTGACACCCGAGTTATTCTGGATTGGGTGTATTGCTGGGGCTTGATTCGTTTGAGCGAGTGTTGGCAAGGAAAAGAATGGTCGCATGCCGGCAGGAGCACCCTGTGCTGCCTGCGCGAAAGCTTCAGCGAATATTTGAGTGGAGGGATAGCGATTCACAGGTCTCTTAGCAAGAGCGCGGTTTAGAACTGCCGCTATCCCTTCAGGAAGATCTGCTTTCAATCTTGTTATTGGTCGAGGGTCAGTCGTCAGATGCTGGTGCATCAGTCGCATTGGTTCTCCCTCGAATGGAGGACGCCCCGCCAGAAAGTGGTAGATCATCACCGCTAGCGCATACTGGTCACTCTCAGGACCAGCCGTACCCTCAAATTGTTCGGGCGCCATGTATGTTGGTGTACCCAGAATATGACTTGTAGCAGAGCTAGAAGAGAAGAGTTTCGCCAGGCCAAAGTCAGAGAGTAAGAGGTGTACGGTGTTCCCATCGTCGATACGCAGCAAAAAATTTGCAGGTTTTACGTCGCGATGAATAATTCCTCGCTCGTGCGCATATTGCAGTGCTGATGCGGCTTGCTGCAAATATTCACCGGCCTCCTCCAGGCTCAATGGCCAGGAGCCGTTCAATGTATCAGGCAGACTGCCAGGTGAGATGAATGATTGACTCGGAGGGAGTCCCGCTCTGCGTCGTAGCCAGTCCCACAGCGAACCTTCAGGCCTGTACTGCATGATGATATAGGCACGTTTCCAGCTGTTTGTTTCCTCTTCTCCATAGCGGTAGAGCGGTAATATGTGCAGGTGATCGAGGCTTGCTACTGCTCGCGCCTCTTGCTTAAAGCGTTCTGCAGCCGTGGCTGAGGTAATAAAATCGGGAAAATCACCGGCATCGGTTCGTACAAGTTTGATTGCAACCTGCTGTCCTATGTCCGGATCTTCTGCCAGGTAAACTGCCCCCATACCGCCGCTGCCAAGTAACCGTATGAGTGTATATCCGCCTATTGATGTGCCAACAAGACTATCCACAGTAGCTGGTCCCTTGATTGAAAGTGTAAACGCTTATGAATTCATCTGAAATGAATGATAAACCATTTGTCATAATAGCTGAGAAACACCTTGCCAATCATAACATAACGCAATTTGCCTGTCTAAATATAGCGAGGAAAGGGGATATTTGTCTTACGTCTATCTGATCGCATATGGGTTGAGACGCTGGCACTTCTGCTCAACCGACTTGTACTGCTGGTCAGAAAGCGAACCCAGAGATCACAATCTTGCGATCGCCCCCTGGGTTCGCGGTGTTCAACAATGACATTAGCTTAAGGGGTTGTTCGATTAGCTGCTATAAGAATCGCGGCTATTGCAAAAATGCAAAGGAAGAGGAGCAAACCTACCACTACTATTGGAATAAAGACAACTGCCGATGCCTTACCTCCACTTAAGCGATGTACTGCCATGATCGCGAAAACATTCAGTACCCAGCTATAGATCAGTAATTCTAGGCCTACGAGACCACCAAGAATAGGTATAAAGCCAAGTATATAACTGGCAATGTAAATTGGCACTTGAAACAAGAGCGTGGCATAACCCTGCGTTAGAAACCTCCCCTGTCCTTGAAACGCCTTTGCAAGCAAGTATTGTATGCCTACAAGAATGAAGAATGCTAGTGGTACGGAAATAAACGAAAAGGTAGAGCCGCTTACAGAAAGCGCGAAAATCGCACCAGGATTAAACGTTCTATTAGTCACAAAGGAACTACCAGCATATCCTATTGCCGCACGTATGAGCCCCAGGATAGTACCGATAATGGCGAGCCCGATGAGTTGTACCCACACCATCCCCCAGTCTGCTTTACCCATCTCTTCTGCAAACGTCTGTGCTGATGGTTTGGTGAGTACTTTAATATACTGACTAGGCAGTTCCTGTATAGCTTGCCCTATTGGGCGTGGTGCTTGCTGCGGTGGCGCATAGCCGTATCCGTAACCGCCCTGCTGATTAGGAGGGGTACCATATTGGGGAGGTGGTGAGGCGTAAGGATTCTGGGGAGGTGGTGCGCCATAGGGATTCTGCGGAGTACCATACCCCGAATAAGGTTCTGGTCCGCCACTGCCAGGTTGTCCCTGTCCTTGATAAGGGTTCTGTGGAGCGCCAGGCTCTTCTGGTCCGCCACTACCAGGCTGCCCTTGCCCTCCATTGCCGGGTTGACCTTGTCCCTGACCTTGAGTTGGATCCCAAGCCATGAAAGTTCTCCTTTACTCTGAGCATGAGTTCATGATGATTCATTCAAAAACCAGCATATGATATTGCTAGCTCCTCCATTTAAGAGGGTTCTATTATAACATTACCCCAATCGCCTGTCTATTTAAAATCACCGATATTCGCTCAGATTTTATACCGACTGCACGAACATTATCGCGAACTCTATACGCGTTTGCAATCATATTTACCAGAACTTGGTCAGCTTGACTCCTAGGGTATTCAAAAAATGTGAGATAATAAATAACAAAGAAGCCCAACGAAGAGTTTCACAGTCCCATGGAAGGATAACCAAATGGAGCAAAAGCAAGCTGCACCAAAAACCATGTTTGAGAAAATCTGGGATGCTCACGTCATCCGTGAAGCCCCTGGAGAATCCACCATTCTGTATATTGATCGACACCTCGTGCATGAGATGACTTCCCCACAGGCCTTTGCTGGTTTGCGCCTTGCTGGCCGTTCAATACATCGGCCCGATGCCACCGTAGCCGTTCTTGACCATAATATTCCAACCGTTCCTGGACGGCGTATGTTGGATGTGGTGGATGAAGGGAGCCTGGAGTGCCTGACCACGATGGAACGGAACGCCCAAGAATTTGGCCTCACCCTTTATGGTATGGCCGACGCCCGCCAGGGGATTGTGCATATCATCGGGCCGGAGCAGGGATTGACGCTGCCAGGGATGACGATTGTGTGCGGCGACTCGCACACCTCGACTCATGGTGCGCTCGGGGCTCTGGCCTTTGGCATCGGCACCAGCGAGGTCGAGCATGTGCTGGCTACCCAGTGCCTGTTGCAAAAGCGGCCCAAAAGCATGAACATCCGGGTGGAGGGCACCCTGGCTCCCGGCGTGACAGCGAAAGATCTGGCATTAGCCATCATCGGCCAACTGGGCACAGGAGTAGGAACTGGTCACGTCATCGAGTTCAGCGGCTCGACTATCCGCCGCCTGTCGATGGAGGGGCGCATGACGCTGTGTAACATGGCGATTGAGGCGGGAGCGCGAGCGGGCATGATTGCTCCCGATCAGACCACCTTTGCCTACATCAAGGGACGACCGTACGCGCCCAAAGGCGAGTCGTTTGAGCAGGCGGTAGCCGCCTGGCGACAGCTTGCCAGCGACTCTGATGCCCACTTTGATGCAGTATACGAGGTCAACATTGAGGGATTGGGGCCACAGGTCACCTGGGGCATCAATCCTGGCATGGTGGCCGATATCAGCGGTGTGGTGCCCGACCCTACCGAGCAGTCCGACCCTGAGCAGCGCAAAGCGTACGAACGTGCCCTGGCGTATATGGATCTCAGGCCGGGGCAGAAGATCACCGAGATTCCACTGGATACTGTGTTCATTGGCTCCTGCACTAACTCGCGGCTGGAAGACCTGCGCATGGCCGCGCGGTATGTCAAAGGCAAGCACGTTTCACAGCATATACGAGCGATGGTCGTGCCAGGATCGACGCAGGTACGTCGCATAGCAGAAGAAGAGGGATTGGCCGATATCTTCCGCGAGGCAGGATTCCAGTGGCGCGAGTCAGGGTGCAGCATGTGCATTGCCATGAATGGTGATCAACTCTCCGAGGGGGAACGCTGCGCCTCGACGAGCAATCGCAACTTCGAGGGACGGCAAGGGCGCGGTGGGCGCACGCATCTAGTCAGCCCCGCCATGGCCGCTGCCGCTGCTGTTGCCGGACATTTTGTAGATATCAGGGAGATGTAATGTATGGAACCTTTTACAACACTTACAGGGCTGGTTGCCCCATTGGATCGTTTGAATGTCAACACAGATGAAATCACGCCTGCTCGTTTTCTCAAAACGACCAGGCGCTCCGGCTTTGAAAAAGCCCTTTTTGCGAACTGGCGCTACCTTGATCCTAACGGGCAAACTCCAGACCCTGATTTTGTGCTTAACCTGCCTCGTTATCAGGGCGCAACCATTTTACTTACAGAAGACAACTTTGGCTGCGGCTCATCACGCGAAATGGCCCCCTGGGCCATTCTAAATTATGGCTTCCGCTGCCTCATCGCGCCCAGCTTTGCTGATATCTTCTACAACAACTGCTTTAACAACAGTATCCTACCCATAACATTTGACAAAGTCACGATTCGGGAACTCTTTGCACAAGTTGAAGCAACCGAAGGATACACCCTACAAGTTGATCTTGCTGCGCAAACAGTAGTGACACCAACCGGGCAAGTGCTGCACTTTGAGATCGACCAGTTTCGCAAAAATGCCTTGCTTCAGGGTCTGGATAGTATAGGCTGGACACTGAGCCATAGGGACGAAATCGCAAAATATGAAGAAAAGAGGAAGCAGGAGGCTCCCTGGTTATTCTCAAGCTAATCAAGTGTCTATATTTTGTAGACACTTGTAGGAGTACCAAATGACTATCCAACAAATTGACTCCAGTTCTATCCCCTACCAGATCCTCGATCCTGAGGGCAACCTGGTAGGTGAAATGCCTGACTTGAGTGCAGAGCGCATGCTTTCGCTCTACCGCTTCATGCAACTGGGTCGAGTATTCTCCAACAAGATCATTGCCTTGCAGCGCCAGGGGCGAGCCACTACCTTTGGCTCGTTAGCCGGTCAGGAAGCGACAGCCGTTGGGTTAGCGGCCCCCTTACAGCCGCAGGATTGGCTGTCGACCTCGTATCGAGAAATTGCCTCCCTATTCGTCAAAGGCGTTCCAATACCAACGGTAGCCTACTCATTTCGCGGTTTCACACCGCAAAACTGGCCCGCAGAATCGCATTGCTTGCCTATCCAGATTGTAATTGGTACGCAGATGTTACACGCCGTTGGCCTGGCAATGGCTGCCAAAATCGCTGGTGATCCCGTCGTATCCGTAGGTGTATGTGGTGATGGTGCGACATCTGAGGGAGATTTCAACGAAGCGCTCAATTTCGCCGGTGTCTTCCAGGCTCCCGTAGTGCTGGTTGTACAGAACAATGGCTGGGCCATCAGCGTCCCGCGTCGTAAACAGAGCGCCGCCCAGACGCTCGCCTCTCGCGGTCAGGGCTTCGGTGTGCCATCCAGGTTGGTAGATGGCAACGATATCTTAGCGGTTTACGACACCATGCAAAAAGCAGTCGAACGAGCGCGTTCAGGGCAAGGGCCGACACTCATAGAGACGCTCACCTATCGTCTTGGGGCGCATACCACCGCCGACGACCCCACGCGCTACCGTGATTCAGCGGAGGTTGAGGCCTGGCAGGCAAAAGACCCCATTGTGCGTTATCAGAAATTCCTTATCAGGCGTGACTTGCTTAATGAACATCGTGCGCAGCGAATAGTCGAGGAGCTTGAGGAAGAAGTCAACGAAGCCGTTCGGCTTGCCGAAGATATGCCACCCATGGCCCCCGACAGTTTCTTTGACTACACCATGGCCAACCTACCCCCACGCCTTGAGGAACAACGCGCCGACCTCCTACGCTACGTAAATCGCAAAGACTAAATAAACGCGTAGGGGCGGGAGTGGTGTAGAGTGGGGTGTGGGCGCTTGCGCCGCCCTAGTGGATCAAATCATCCTGCGGAGGGCGCTTGCGCCGCCCTAGGTGGATCAAATCATCCTGCGGAGGGCGCTTGCGCCGCCCTAGGTGGATCAAATCATCCCGCGGAGGGCGCCTGCACCGCCCTGATTGGGTCCTTATACAAATCGGAGTTACATCCATGCAAATGACAATGATCGAAGCGCTCTCTGTTGGTATGGCAGTCTACGGTCTGCGACCAGTTGCCGAGATTCAATTCGCTGGCTTTCTCTTTGCCTGCATGAACCAATTAGCCTCACAAGCAGCACGTATTCGATTTCGTAGCGCTGGAGCCTATACCTGCCCGCTGGTAGTGCGCGCCCCTTATGGCGGTGGCGTACGCACACCCGAAATGCACTCGGATAGCCTGGAAGGCGTGTTTTTGCAGACCCCAGGCCTCAAAGTAGTGATTCCCTCCAATCCATACGATGCCAAGGGACTGCTCGCCTCAGCTATCGCTGATCCAGACCCGGTACTCTTCCTCGAAAACATCAAACTCTATCGATCATTCCGGCAGGAGACACCGGAAGAACACTATTCCATTCCCCTTGGCAAGGCGAAAACAGTGCAAGACGGCAGCGATACAAGCATTTTTGCTTACGGCGCAATGGTAAATGTTGCCCTCGAAGCTGCAAAGCTGGCGCAGCAAGAAATGGGTACAAGTATTGAGATCATCGACCTGCGTACCATCTGGCCGCTTGATGAAGAAGCCATCGTTCACTCTGTTGAAAAAACAGGTCGTGCCATCGTCGTCCACGAAGCTCCCCGCGCAGGAGGCATCGGAGCCGAAGTAACAGCCATCATCAATGACCGCTGCCTCTACTCCCTCCTGAAACCTGTAGGGCGCGTGACCGGCTACGATACCCCTTACCCCGTACCCGGCCTGGAAGACTACTATTTGCCTACGCCAGCCAGGGTGTTGACGGCGTTGAAGCAGGTGATGGAGCCTTGATAGATCTAGAGGTGCAATATGCAGGAATTCAAATTGCCAGACCTTGGCGAAGGTATGCAAGAAGCAGAAGTTGTGGAATGGCTTGTCAAGCCAGGTGATACGCTTAAACTCGATCAGACAATGGTCAAAGTCGAAACAGACAAAGCAGTCGTCGAAATACCTTCACCCGTAGCTGGACGTGTCGCAGAAATTCGCGTCCAGGATGGTCAGGTAGCTAAAGTTGGTGATGTGCTGGTTGTCTTTGAGAATGCAACTTCAGCAAATGGAGGTAGTTCAACTCCACTCCAGAGCTTCACAACTGTACCAGCGGCTTCTCAATCAGCGAACGCACCCTCTCCTACTCCTTTAGCTCAAACCCCAACTACAAAGCAGCGCGTCCTTGCAGCCCCCGCTGTGCGTAAACTCGCCTTCGAACTCGGCATTGACCTTGAACAATTAACCCCTTCTAACCCTAATGGCCGAATCTCAATTGAAGATGTGCGATCTTACGCTGAACGCGACAGAGTCTCTTCCAAGCTTCCAGCATCACTTGTTCCAGTAGGGCACGATGAAGCAGTACAGCCTGCTTCTCAAGTCCCGTCCACTATAATACAGAAGATTGAAGAAACTGTTACACCTGCTCAGGACGAACGCCAACCATTGAAAGGCTTGCGCAAGCGTATCGCCGAACACATGGAACGTTCCTGGCGCACCATTCCACACGCGACCGCCTTTGATGAAGTTGATGGAGGTGAACTGGCAGCATTACGCGAAACCCTCAAGCCTATAGCCGAAAAGCGTGGTGTGCGCCTGACCTATATCCCACTGCTGATCAGACTCTTGATCCCTTTACTCAAAGAATTCCCCATTTTCAATGCCAGCCTGGATGAAGAGCGCCATGAGATTATCTACAAACGCTCATACCATATTGGTGTAGCTACCGCCTCACCAGAGGGGCTACTTGTGCCCGTGCTGCGCAATGCTGATCGCCTTACCCTATTGGAAATAGCAAATAGCCTCGAACAATTGATAGAAGGAGCCAAGAAGCGTACCCTTTCACTACCAGAAGTGAGCGGCAGCACTTTCACCCTTAACAACGTTGGAAGCTTTGGTGGCAGTACCGGCACACCCATCATCAATTATCCCGAAGTGGCGATTCTCGCCGTAGGCAGACTACAAGATAAAGCGATCGTACAACAAGGCACGGTAATTGTGCGTCCCATGATGCCATTGACGCTCACATTCGATCATCGACTCATCGATGGAGCAATGGCCGGAGCATTCCTGGCCCGCTTCAAAGAACTTGTAGAGAATCCACAACAACTGATGTTAGACATGGTTTAGAAAGAAGAAATAGTATGGTAGTCGGAGATGTTACCACGGCGGTTGACGTACTCGTGCTCGGTGCAGGCCCAGGTGGCTACGTTGCCGCGATCCGTGCCGCGCAGCTTGGACGACATGTAACTTTGATCGACCAGGGCTTGCCAGGTGGTACCTGTCTCCATCAAGGATGCATTCCACTCAAAGCTCTGCTTTCTGCTAGCGAACGGTACCAACAAACTCGCTCAGAAGATCTTGCCTTTATTGGCATCCATGCCGAAAAGGTCTCATTTGACTGGGCTTCAATACAGGTATGGAAACAGAGTATTGTTGATCGACTCGCTGAGGGTGTACAACGCTTAATTTCAGGCAATCGCGTCGAATATGTACATGGCTCAGGCTGGTTTATGAATCCCCAGGAAGTGCGAGTAGAAGGAGAACATGGCTCCCTCCGCTTCAAATTTGAGCACTGCATCATAGCCACTGGAGCCGATGCTGCTCCTCTCTCTGACCTGCCCTACGATGGAAAGCAAATCTTAACGCCCGAGCAGGCTTTAATGATGCCAGAGCTACCCGAAGCGTTGAGTATCATAGGCGACGACTACATCGCCCTGGAACTGGCTACGCTCTTTGCGCGCCTCGGCGTCAAAGTTAGACTCTATTCACCGGGAGAACAGTTGTTATAGGTGTAGCGGTGAATTCCAATGGTGGCATTATAGTCAATACAATGCAGCAGAGTAATGTGTCACAAATCTTTGCGATTGGAGATTGTACCGGTGGTCGCTCGCTTGCAAGTATCGCCATGAAGCAAGCGAAAGTAGCTGCTGAAGTGTTGTCTGGACATCGCGTGCAATTCGCTCCACTCGTCACTCCGCTCATAGTTCACACCACACCTGAACTGGCTACCGTGGGCTACTCAGCGGAAGAAGCTACCAAAGCAGGCTACAACATCGTAACAGGCAGATTTCCTCTGGCCGCAAACGGTCGCGCCTTGACGTTGGGAACCGACAACGGCGTTGTCTTGCTCGTCGCGAATGCTGACGATGGAACGTTATTAGACGCAACTTTGGTAGGACCTCGCGCCGGTGACTTAATAGGGCAAGTTGCCCTGGCAATTGAAATGGGCGCAACGCTGACCGATCTATCAGAGATTCTCTATTCTCACCCCGGTTTAAGCGAGACGATACTAGAAGCAGCAGATGGAGCATTGGGCAGGGCAGTACATATGTTGGCGAATGTATGAAATTTTACGAGAATCCATCCACCTTTTGAGAATTTGCAATAGTGCAACCCTTGCGTTTTGCATTCGTAGCTAAGTTAGTGCTTATCGTAACGCATATGCAAAACGTGAGGAGTAAATTATCATGTCACAACAGATGCATTATGACGAAAACAGTGGCCAACGCCAATCTCCTCCTTACCAGGGCTATGGAGGGAGTTATCAAGATCCTTTTATAGCATCATCAGGGCAAAAACTTTCGACGCAAGAATTTGGTAGAGGAGCGAGTGCCGGTCAACGCCTGGCTCTGGCTATTGTCTCAGTAGTGTTGCTATTAATGGCAACCGCCATTATCTTCGGCAATCCGAGCATTGTAGTTACTCCCATTCTGCTCATAGCATTTGGTCTGATTTGTATCACGATCTTAGCTGTCAATGCAATATTTAACAACAGCCATTAAGATTAGCAGGATCATCAGTGCATCAGGCTTTGAGAGTCACTGAGTCGGCGAACCCAGGGGAGCTTGTCTCTAACAGCATTCCACAAGCGTGTATCAGCAGTCCA
>WNEZ01023927.1_pt1 | contig 10601 bp, 7 predicted proteins | sample 5400521 | NCBI WGS metagenome assembly WNEZ01 (sample SAMN13153339, study PRJNA577476) | soil metagenome | isolation source: 120 cm saprolite under Douglas fir tree site 2 hole 1 replicate 1 | place: USA:California | collected 2015-04-18
CTGAAAAAAGCGGACTTCCTGGTTGTCGGGGAAATTTATCCGAACGAGACCAGCGATTTTTGGCGGGCACCCGGGATCTCCACGGACGAAATGAAGCAGATCCAAACAACTGTCTACAACTTGCCTTGTGCGGGTTTTGCCGAGAAAGACGGCTCAATGACCAATTCCGCGCGCTGGGTGCTATGGAAAAACACGGCCGTGCCGTCGCCCGGAGAAGCCCGGCTGGACCAGGCCATCGTGGCGCAGATTTTCCTGAAGGTTCGTGAGCTCTACAAGAAAGATGGCGGCAAGTTCCCCGATCCCATCTTGAACCTGACTTGGAATTACAGCTCTCCCTCCAGCCCTCCGTTGGCCGAAGTATTGAAGGAAATCAACGGGAAGGCGCTGGCGGACCTGGAAGATCCAGCGACCAAGCAGCAAATCAAGGCCGGCCAGCAGCTTCCCGGTTTTGCCTGGCTGAAAGACGACGGCACGACGTCCTGCGGCAACTGGATTTACTCCGGCGCCTTCACCGAAGCAGGCAATCAAACCGCGCGGCGCGACCCCTCGGATCCTTCGGGCATGGGAGTGCACCCGGGATGGGGTTGGTCGTGGCCGGCGAACCGGCGCGTGCTCTACAATCGCGCATCCTGCGACGTGGAGGGCAAGCCCTGGGATCCATCGCGGAAACAGGTCTGGTGGAGCGAAGCTCAGCAAAAATGGGTTGGCAACGACGTGCCGGACTTCAAAGTCGATTCGAAGCCCAAGGATCACATGGGCCCGTTCATCATGACTCCGGAGGGCGTCGGCCGGATCTTTGGACCGCTCGCGGCCTTCGCCGACGGGCCGTTCCCGGAATTCTACGAACCGACCGAAAGCCCAATCGACAATCCGCTGCATCCGCAACAGACGCACAATCCGGTGGTCAAACGATTCAAAACGCCGGACGATAAATACGCCACGCCCAAGGACGGCTATACGATTGTCTGCACTACCTATCGCCTGACCGAGCATTATCACTATTGGACCAAGAACAATCCCATGAACGTGCAGTTGGTGCCGGAACCATTCATCGAAATTCCCGCCGAGCTGGCGAACGACATCGGGATCCGCGGCGGCGAAAAAATAAAAGTCTCAAGCATCCGCGGCGAATATATCGCCAAGGCCATGGTCACCAAACGCATCAAGCCAATGATGATCGACGGTAAAAAGGTCTACCAGATCGGCTTCCAGATCCACCAGGGGTTTCGGGGAATCACCGAGGACGAAGGCAAGGACGCCAGGACGCTGGCAAACCTTCTTACGCCCACGGTTTATGATCCGAACGCTTACACACCGGAATTCAAGGGCTTTCTGGTGAAGGTCGAGAAAGCGTAGGGGAGCCGACATGAGCCAAGAGACACTACGCATCCAGAAAATTTCCGGCCACGCGGGCACAATCCCCGGCGAAGACACACAACGCGAATTCACTGTCTGCAAACTGGTTGACACCACCACCTGCATCGGCTGTAAGGCATGCGAAGTGGCTTGCGTGGAGTGGAACGACATGCCGTTCTCGCCCACCACGTTTGACAATACTTACCAGACGATGCCGGACACCCGGTGGAATTACTGGAACCTGATCCTATTTAACGAGCACGAGCGCGAAGACGGCACGCTGCAGTGGCTGATGCGCAAGCACCAGTGCATGCACTGCGCCGAGCCGGGCTGCCTGGAAGCGTGCCCCGCCGACGGAGCCATCGTGCAGTACACGAACGGTATAGTGGATTTCCAGCAGGATCACTGCATCGGCTGTGGCTACTGCATCACGGGCTGCCCCTTTAACATTCCGAAGTTCAACAGCGTGACCAAGCGGATGTACAAATGCTCGCTGTGCACGGATCGCGTCAGCCAGGGACTTGAACCGGCCTGCATCAAGTCCTGCCCCACCGGCTGCCTGCATTTCGGTTCCAAGGACGACATGAAGTTCCTTGCCGAAACACGCGCCAAGCAACTGCGCGATCATTTCGGCTACGAAAACGCCGGCGTCTACGATCCGCCGGGTGTCGGCGGCACCGGCGTGATTTACGTGCTGCACGATGCCACCAAGCCGGAACTTTACGGCGGGCTGCCGAGCAATCCGACCATCCCGCTGGCCGTGAAATTCTGGAAGCACCCGCTGAAGTGGCTGGGCAACCTGGCTCTCGTCGGCGGCGTGATTGGGTTGTTCGCTCACTATTTGAAGTTCGGGCCGAAGGCGCATGATGAGTCGGACGTGGAATCCAAGGAAGGAGATTAACCGTGAGCCCTCACGAACAGTTGCTTCCGAAGGATCGTGTGCTCCGCTACGAGTTTAAGGAGCGTATGAATCATTGGGTTGCCGCCGGCTCGTTTATTTATCTGATGCTGACGGGCCTCGCCTTCTGGTCGCCGTGGTTGTTCTGGATCGCGGCGGCGCTTGGCGGTCCCGAACTTTCACGGATGTTGCACCCGTGGGTCGGTCTGGTCTTCTTCGTGTCGGTTTGCTACATGTTCGCGTTGTGGTCGAGGCAGATGAACTTTGATTCCGTGGATGCCGAGTGGTGGAAGGCGCTCCCGCACTACATCCGCAACGAAGACGAGAAGATGCCGCCTGCGGGCAGATACAACGCCGGGCAGAAACTGCTCTTCTGGAGTTTCTTTATCGGGGCGATACTCCTGCTGGCCTCCGGGGTAGTGTTGTGGTTTACAGAATCGCTGCCGTGGAGCTTGCGCTGGGTGCGCTATATCTCGGTCGTCGTGCACGCGGGAACTGCCCTGCTGCTGATCGGGAATTTCATGATTCACATCTACATGGGAGTTTTCGCGGAACGCGGTGCGTTTGGCAGCGTCATTCGCGGAGACGTTTCGCTGGCGTTTGCCAAGCGCTACCATCCCGGCTGGTATAAAGAGATCGTCGGGAATTCCGACCGCTCGAAATGACCATTCTGGCGGCCGGGAAAGTGAATTACCGCGCGCGAATCGAGCGCGCAGCTCTCCTGGCCGAGCAGCATGCGTTTGCCCGGGAAATTCTTTCCTTCTACAGCGCGATCGCAGAATTTCAGCGGGAATTTTACGAAGCCCTTCCTAAACTGTGGGGAAAGAAGCCCGTGGTGCCGGCGAATGGGGATCTGCGCTCGGAATTGAACCTGTCCATTCTGCTTGAGCCCTTCACTGAGTTTCTGCAACTACTGGAAACGCACGCCCCGGAAGCCCTGGTCGAAGAGTCCCGGAACTTGAGGTCGAAAGGTGCGGCCCGGCAAGCGGAAATCTTGCAGGAATTCTGGAAGACCGGATTGATGGAAACCCACCTGCCGGTTGCCGGGCCGTCGGAACCTCCACTGGCCAACCCCTTCGAGGATTTTTTTACACGCGCAGTGCTCCAGCCCTACGCGGACTTCGTCACTGGCGCTATGCTGCCGCCCGCGCCGGTGATGACGGTGTGCCGTTGCCCGCGCTGCAATGCCCTGCCGGTGCTTGGCGTGCTGCGCCCGGAAGGCGACAGCGGCAAGCGCTTTTTGGTATGTTCCTTCTGCGCGCTCGAATGGGAGTTCCGGCGCATCCTCTGCGCCAATTGTGGCGAAGCAAAAGAACAGCAACTTCCTGTTTACGTCGCCGAGCAGTTTCCGCACGTCCGTGTGGAAAGCTGCGAAACCTGCAAACACTACCTGCGCACCATCGACCTCACAAAGGACGGCAACGCAATCCCCATAGTGGACGATTTGACCGCCGTGCCGTTAAGCTTGTGGGCCGAGGAGCACGGCTATACCCGGATTCAGGGAAACCTGCTGGGGACGTAGCCCTCTTTAACGATCGAACCAAAGACAAACCAAAAAAAACGGAATGGAGCGGGTATGAAACGTATCGGACTGCTCTTCTTGCTCGTCGTGTTGTGCGGAGGGGATTCTCATGCGCAGGCGCAGAAGGCGGAAACTGCACCGCTGACCGTGATTCGCGTGGGAACGTTGATTGACGGACAAAGCGAGACACCGCGGAAGAATCAGCTGATTTTCGTGCGCGGCCAACGGATTGAGAAAGTCACGGACGGTTCCGCGAGCATACCGGCAGGCGCAAAAACGATTGATCTTTCGAACGCAACGGTTCTTCCCGGGCTGATCGACTCTCACACTCACCTTTTTCTGTGGGCTGAAGATCCCGCGAAGGGCGGATACGACGCGAATATTTTGAAGGCCGGAATCGCGTTGCGGGCCGCGCGTGCGACCTACGCCGCAAAACGCGCGCTCGAGCAGGGTTTTACAACACTGCGCGACGTGGAAACGGAGGGCGCGGGCTATGGCGACATTGGAATCAAGCAGGCCATCGAGGAAGGAACGATTCCCGGCCCGCGGGTGTTCGGCGCGACGCGCGGGATTTCCACGACCGGCGGCTACAACCTGGAAGGTTACGCTCCCGAGCTCCTGATGCCGAAAGGCGTGCAGATCGTGGACGGACCAGTGGAAGCCCGCAAGGCCGCGCGGGAGCAACTCGAGCACGGCGCGGACTGGCTGAAGGTGTATATGACGCACCGGTCGTGGGTGGATAAACAGGGCCATCTCGTCTCGCAGCCAACGTTGACGGTTGAGGAATTGCGCGCGATTGTCGACGAAGCGCACGGCTGGGGGAAAAAAGTGGCGTGCCACGCGTATAACGGCGAAGGCTTGCAGCGCGGGTTGGATGGCGGCTGCGATTCCATCGAGCATGGCCTGGACATCAGCGACGCGCAAATCGCGCAGATGGCAAAGCAAGGCACATGGTATTGCCCGACTCTGGGAGTGTATTACCTCGACTGGGCCCCTGCCGACACGCCGGAAGGGCAGCGGGATCGCGCGCGAGCAAATCTGCATGAGACGACTTTCCGCAAAGCTCTGAAGGCCAACCTGAAAATTGTCTTCGGCACGGACATCGGCGGCATTCCCTGGCAGGAACCGATCGCCGAGGAGTTCAAGTGGATGGTGAAACTCGGCATGACGCCGGCGGCCGCGATTCAGGCTGCAACTTCGCGCCCGGCAGAGATGCTGGGGGGCAAGGGAGAACTCGGCGTGGTGGCCGAAGGCGCGTATGCGGACATCATCGCGGTCGCCGCGGACCCGCTGAAGGACATCGGCGAACTCGAAAAAGTGAAATTTGTGATGAAAGACGGCGCGGTGTTCAAGGACGACTTTCACGGAACGCCGTGTACGGCGCCCACGAAATGATTTCGTGACTCTCCGGATTCCGAAACGGCGGATTCGCGCGAACTATCTCTTTTCGGAGAGGGCAATCCACACTTTGTGTAAAATGCTTCCGATGGTGGCGCCGTGCCCTTCCAGTCCGGGAGTTTGTGAGGCGGCGTGCTGTGAACTTTGAAACGCCGACGGGAAATTGGACACCGGCCCGAAAGTGGGGGAATGCTGTTCCTGGCTGGCGCCGTACATGATCCGCGCAAAACTGAGGTTTGACATAGGCCCTTCCCGCCGCAGACTCCGCGGCTGTCTTTAAATTGTGCATTTTTTAGCACTTGCCGGCGCAAGTGCGTGGCGGCGGGCGCTGAGTTAATAACTGGCCGAAAGGTCAGGAGCAAAACAGCAATCAGATACGGAGGAACATCAATCAGAAAGTGGCTGGATTCTCACTGGACGCGTTTATCAGTGTGCTCACGGCGGCGGCGCTGCTTATGCTGATGTTTTATGCACGCACTTTCGCGTTGAAGGTGCAAGACCGCGTGATACGCCTGGAAGAGCGCATGCGACTGGAGAAATTGCTGCCCGATGATTTGAAACCCCGCATTGGAGAGTTCACCAGCGGTCAACTGGTGGCCATGCGCTTCGCGTGCGATGCGGAAATTCCCGGGCTGGCACGAAGGGTGCTCGTCGAAAACATCAAGGGAGGCAAGGCCATCAAGCAGATGGTTCAGACCTGGCGCCCCGACTACCTGCGCGCTTAAGCCGCGAACGTCAGAGAATGCTCGTCACCACGCCGCCTTCAGCGCGGATCGCGGCTCCATTGATCACCGCCGCCTGCGCGCTGGCTACGAAAGCCACCACGCCGCCGACTTCCTCCGGAGTTTCAAAACGCTTCAGCAGGGAGCTTGGGCGAATATTCACGAAAAACTGTTTCTCAAACTCCGCTTCGCTGATGCCCTGCTGCCGGGCAAAATCCTTCACAAACGTGCCGACGCCCTCGGATGCGGTCGGTCCAACAAGGACGGAGTTCACGGTTATGCCTGTGCCCCCAACGGTTTGCGCCACGCCGCGCGCGATGGCTACCTGCGCGGTTTTGGTCATCCCGTAGTGGATCATCTCCGCGGGAATTTGCTGCGCGGATTCGCTGGAAATAAAAATGACGCGGCCCCAGTTCTTGCGCCGCATGCCCGGAAGATAGTGGCGTGTCAGGCGAACGCCGCTCAGCACGTTTACCTCAAAAAAACGCAGCCAGTCTGAATCCGGGATCTCCGCAAAGGGCTTCACTTCGAATATTCCCAGGTTGTTGATGAGCACGTCCGCTTCCGGCACCTGGCGCACGAATTTCGCCACTCCCTCGGCTTCGCCAAGATCGGCCGCCACACCGCGGATCTGCGCACCCTTGTGCTGTTTCAAGATGGCATCGACGGCGGCAGTCACGCGCTCGTCCGTCCGGCCATTAAGCACAACGTGCGCTCCCTCCGCCACCAGTGTGGAGGCGATTGCAAGCCCAATCCCGGCGGTGGATCCGCTGACAACGGCAATCTTTCCCTTGAGTCCAAGGTCCATCTGATTTGCCTCTCAATCCGAAGGAATGCGCGATTCTTGCTTGACCCGGTGGTTGGATGCCCGGTGGTTGGATGAAGGATGAAAGCGAAAGGTTAAAGGAAGATTATTGCGCGACGAACGCCGCGTCCAGCGAAACGCTCTCACCGTCCGGATTCGTAAGGGCCAGCAGCTGCGCGCCGGCAGAGAGCGCCTGCGTCGTGAATGTCAGGGTGTTTTTGTCCTTGAAAGAAACTGTCAACGCTCTGCCGCCAAGTGTGGCCTTTGTTCCCGACTGAAAGCCGCTGCCGCGGATCGTCACGCTTGTTCCTCCCGCCGACGGTCCTGAAGCCGGCGCGAGGGTTCCGATTCCCAGCGGCACACTTGAAAGCTGCAGCACAGTGACGCCGGAAGTTGTCAGCGCAAATAGTCGCTGGCCATTTTCATCTATCGTCAGAAATGTTCCGTGCAGGCCATCCGGATCGGTCGAAAGCATCGCAAACGGTTCGGGCAAATAGACGCGCAGGCGCAGGCGCCCGCTGTGTGCGTCGCGAATATCAACACCGCCATGGATTCCCGCCGGCGGCGGAGCGGATGGCGGCGAGCCATCCAGAAACGGCTCATAGACAAGTGCACCGGAGGGATGCAGCGCCGCGCCCGGCACCGCGACACGATTGGGAATCGAGTCGAGTTCCGCGGAAGTTGGCAGCGCCGCAAGTGTCAAATCGGCGCCGCGAATTTCCGTGGCGCCCCCTGAACGAATGGCGAACATCGTACCGTCGGAAGCCGCGGTCAGATCCGTGGAAAAATCTTTCGCGGTGGAAACGGTGAATGAGTTTGGCGCTGAGGCCGACCATGCTGCGACCGGCCCTCCCGGCGAGCTGCCGAACGCCAGGTACACCACATCGCCGTTATGGTCGGCTTGCAGCAAGGGCGCGCCCGTGATCGAAGTCACCTGAGGCTGGGGCGCAGGCTCGAAGGTGGGAGGAAACGCGGTCAAGTTCATCTGGCCCAGGCAGCTGTTGCATGCATTCGAAGCTCCGCCTTCGCCGCTCAATCCCACAAACACGCTCTGCGCGCTGGTTGCGGCGACTCGCGCAGGGCCCGAGTTCAGGTATCCCGCAACCCCGCCGACGAAAACACTCGTTCCGTTGTTCGGGCCGCCATCCGGATTGATGAGGTATACGTTCTGCGCGCCAAAATCCGCAACGATTAAGGTTGTATTGTCCGGTGTCAGCGCCATCCCGCGAAGCCACGCGCTCGGAGGAGGGCCATTCGGCGGCGGCGCCAGCGGACTGCGAAAGACTTGCGCGTTGAGATCGAAAACACTCACGTGATCGGTGGCCGTGAGGTACAGCTGCTGGCGACCCTGGTCGTACAGAATGAATTTGTAGAGGCCGGGATTCGCGTAAATTTGCCGGGCCGCCAGATATTGAAAGGATTTGGAGAGAGTAATATTCCCCGAGGGCGTGGTGAGCGAGACATCAGCCTTGCCCGCCGTGCCCGATGGAGTCGTCAAGGTGATGCGTTCGATGGGGAAGGGATAGGAACTGTCCAGTGAAAGGACCGTCGAAAAAGCAGGCAGAGCTTCCACTTTCTGCACCGTAGCGGGCTGGCCGCCAATCTTCACGGTGATGCCGCCAGAACTGTTCCCGAAGCCGTGACCCAGAAGGTAAACGGTATCGCCCCCCGCAGAAGCGCCTGCATTCGGCAAAATCGCTTCGACACTCGGGCCGTAGCTGAAACCGCCGGGGGCCTCGGCTACCCACCCATTCGAAAAGTAAGCCGTCAGATTCACCGCGCCGCTGACGGCGCTTGCAGGCGAATTCACTTGCATTTGTGAACCACCCAACACGTTCGCGACCGCCGGATTTTGCGTCCCGAAGCGTATCTGCGCACTCGACGAAAAATTTGTTCCGCCAATCGAGACGGCCGTTCCACCAACGTTCGGCCCTTCGGCCGGCAAGACCGCGGGCGCACTCGCGAGAGAAGGTGCGGGAAGAGAGAGCACGCCCGGCGAGGAAACGTCGATCACGCCGATGCCGCGATTGCCCCGCCCCCACGCCAATTGTGAATCATCCATTTCTTCGATGGATGTCGGGATTCCCTGCACCGCCAGATCCGAAACCTGCCCGAGCTTCTGCAAATTACTGGTCGCCAGCGCAGTAATCACGCGGCCGTTACCGAGCGCTTCGGAAACATACAGCGTCTGGCCATCGCGCGAAAATACAATTCCAGCCGCATTGGTTGCCGGGTAGCTGCCCAGCGAATTCAGCGACCCATCGAAAGGCCCCACTTGCTGGACACCGGCCAAACTGATCAGTGCGGCGAAGCGGCTTCGGCCAGAGTTCCCCGCCAGGCCAATGACATTGCCGCTCCCCAATACTTGAGGGCCCCCAACCACGTTTCCGTTTCCATCTAGCACAACAGCTTCGCCGCTCGAATCATTTGCGGCGGCTACCAGGCGAGTCCTGTCTCCAGTGCGAACCATGACGCCCAGGCCATTTTGAAATACCGCTGGCGCACGGGAGGTGAGATCGGTTGCGGTGTTTAAGACGGGATCCCACAGCGCCAACAGCGATTCGCTCGCCGAGGATTGCCTCAAGCGCAGAGCAAGTTTCCCACTCGCAAGCGTTAGCGCTTCCCCGGGACGATTGAAAACCACACTCGGAATCGGCGAGAGCCCGGCCATCGGGTAGCGAGTGATCACTTGCCTGCTGACTGTGGAAACGGCGAGCAACTCCTCCGTCCCGGTCCCCACCCAGAGCGTCGCGTCGTCGCTGGACAAATCCACGCTGGAGGCTCCGGGAGCATCAATCACAGACTGCAAGCTGGGATTCGCGTCGGCGTAAACTTCCACGCGGTTCAGCGCCGGATTGGCCAGGAAGAAGCGCTTCCCGCTTGCATCGTAAACGAGCTGGCGGCGCCGCGGTTCACCGGAAGGCGTATCCATGGCGGCGACCGAATCGTTGCGCAAAAAAGTGGAACGCGGAAGATTCTGGGCGACGCCGGTCTGGATGGTCAAAGAAAAAGGTTCGGAGTGGGAGAGAGCGCCGCTGGTGGCCTGAGCGGATATCGTGAACTGCCCCGTTGCGGCATCCGGCGAAGCCCCGATGATTACAGAAACCGCCTGCCCCGTACTGACCGAAAACGGACTGACCGGATTGCTGGTCACTCCCGCCGGAACGCCGGAGAGGGTCACTTGCACGGTTCCCGAAAAACCGTTTAAGCCGGTCACGGTCACGCTGACCGGCGTGCTCGAACTCCCCTGCGTGATGCTGACCGTGGCTGCCGAAAAACCAATCGTGAAATCGGGTAGCGGAGGCGGCGGTTGAGTCCCCCCTCCGCCACCACCTCCGCAACCCCCGAGGAAAATCACGAAAGCCGGAATCAGGAAAGCCGAATTGTGTACGCCTCGCGGCATGGCGTAACTCCTGCGAAGCGAAAATCAGTTTGAGTGAGGCGGCGGGCTTGAGCGGGCGCCGGCCGGAACATTCATGTTCCCGGGAAGAGAATAACCGTCAAGACCATAGCTATTAGTCAAGGACTTGTCAAGTTATTAAATAATGCGGAAGCCAATCTGAGGATAAATAAAACGGCGCCCCGCTTGTTGCGGGACGCCGTCCTTGGGAAGGACTTGGGATAGGAACAGAAACCTAGATCGTTTTTGGCCCGACACCCGCACCCGCGGGCGCGGAGGCCGAACGCGAAAACACACTGCTGCCGGACTCTTTTTCTCCGGACTTGTCGATTTCGATGGAACCTTTAAAGTACGCGCCGTCTTCAATCATGATGCGCGCCGTGGTCAGGTCGCCGTTCACCGAGCCGTCCTTCTTGATCTCGATGCGGTCTTTCGCGCGGAGATTGCCCTTGACCGTGCCGTAGACAACGACTTCACGGGCAATAATATCCGCGGTCACC
>WNEZ01006068.1_pt1 | contig 10599 bp, 11 predicted proteins | sample 5400521 | NCBI WGS metagenome assembly WNEZ01 (sample SAMN13153339, study PRJNA577476) | soil metagenome | isolation source: 120 cm saprolite under Douglas fir tree site 2 hole 1 replicate 1 | place: USA:California | collected 2015-04-18
GACCTCCCAGCACACCTCGTTGTGTCCCGGATTTATCGTGACATTGGACGTCCCGCTTCCATGGCCGCTCAAGACGGCGGAAAACGGATCACCTCCGTGAAGCGAGCCGGAGAGACGCTCGGCGGCCGCCCCGGCCGGAATGAGCGTTGCCCCGACGACCAGCAGCATGACGAGGATCAGCTTTCTCATACCTCCACCTCCTGTGAGAGTGCACATAGAGTCCCACAAACAGGTGGATAAGACAAGTTAAGGTTTGGCCAGGAATCCCCCCTTGCGCTCGGGTTGGGCCCGGTGACCCTTCTCAGGTGCCGCTGCTCGCCCACGGCATAGGCCTCGCGCAGCCACTCGCTGACTCGATCGTCGAGTTGCTCCGGCGTTTCGATCCGGAACTGGTGGACATGGTTTCCGGGCGAGATCGTCTGGATAGCGCGAAACCGTGGATCCTCCAGGCGCCGGGCGAGGACCTCGTGCCCGTCGAGCCAGCGTTTCTGGAGCATCACCGCCGCGAAGCTCATCCGGACCTGGAAGGCGATCCGCGTCTTCTCCGGCACAACGGTCACCCGCCCGCAGGTCCGCACCATCCTGGCGAAGCGCCGGTAGAGCGCGATCACTGCCGGCGATTTCCCGGAGAGGTGCCACGCCAACCTATAACGGCCGCAGGCATGCGATTGATTGATGTTGGCGAAGCGCCGACCCACCGCGAATACCGCCACAGCGACCGCATGGACCTGGATACGGCGCCTGGCTTAAGCGTATCTCGCTATGAGCTGGGGGCGAGGAAGAGATGAAACTCGATGATCGCGTGAGGCTCCGATTGGGTAAACCCGATCTTCGGCACTTCGATCCCGTAGTCGGGCATCTCCAGACCAATCGAACCCACAAGTTCGATGCGATCGCCGTTCAGCTGCACAGTCAGCGGCACATCGACGTCACGACTAACCCCGTGAAGGGTCAGACGTCCATGCCCCATCATGGTTGCCGGTCGCGCGGACGCCGAAACCTGGGGAGGGGTGATGCGATCGGCCTTGAATGTTGCCGTCGGAAACTGGGCGGTCTCGAGGTAGAGGCGAGAAACGAAACCGTCCCGCTGAAACGCCTGGTATGTCGCGTAGGTGTCGACGCTCTGAAGTTTCGCTACATCGGCTGAAAAGTTGACGGCCTCCACTACGAACTGGTCACCCTGCGAGGCGATGACAAGGCCCCCCGTGACGGCTAAAGTTCGGGCGACGGCATGGGTGGGAGCCGGCTGGTTGATGAATTTTTCCCGAACCCGATACCCGGCTTCAGACCCAGCGGCAATTTTCCAGCGCCCGGCAACGCTGCCCGCGCTGGCAGCGGCGGATTGTGAACTCAGCGCTAACGGTGGGGGTGCCTTATGCCCGAAGAACGTCAGCAGGCCGTAGCCGCCGATGGCGGCCACGAAAAGCGCTACGACGACGGCTGGAATGACCACCAAGCGGCGCGTCAGTTTCATTTGGATCGGGTCCCCAGCACATTGCTACTCCACGATTGTTAGGCCACTGTTAGTTTGTCAGACGCTATTAGAGGGTGCGTCAGGCGGTGACGGCGATCCCCATCAGCTCGACCGTGGCTTTGGGATCGAAGAGCCGGCTGACCTCGAGCAGCGCCATCGCCGGGTAGTGGCGGCCGAAATGCCGCCGGTAGGCTGCGCCGATTTCCTTCGATAGCCGCTGGTATTCCGCGACGTCCGTCACGAAGATCTGCAGGCTGACGAGGTCTTGCGGGCGAGCGCCGGCCCCCTCGAGCGCTAGCACGACATTTCCGGCCGCCACGTCGAACTGCTCGGCCATCGTGCCGGCAACGAGACTCCCGTCGGGCCGCTGTGCAGTCTGCCCCGCGAGGTAAACGGTCCGGCCGGTCTGGGCCACAACCGCGTGAGAGAAACCCATGGGAGGAGGTAGGTTTTCCGGATTGCGAATCTCGTGCGGGCTGCTTATCGGCCGCTCCAGTTTGGCTGCCGTCCTTCGCGGAACGCCGCGTAAAACTCCGCGTGGTCAGCGCTCTTCATGAGCAGCGCCTGCGTCATGCTGTCCAGCTCCAGCGCAGTGCCGAGATTCGTGTCTAGCTCTTTAGAGATCAGCATCTTGGTCGCGGCGTAGGCGAGCGCCGGGCCCTGCGCCAGCCTGCGGGCCACTTCGGTCGTGCTCGCAGCGAGCTCGCCATCCTCCACCACGGCGTTGGCGAGACCGATGGCCAGCGCCCGGTCGGCGGTCACCTGCTCGCCGAGTAAGAGCAGCTCGCTGGCTCGGCCCAGGCCGATCAACCGCGGGAGCAGGTAGGCGGAGCCCATGTCGCCACCCGACAGTCCCACCCTCGTAAACAGAAACGAGAAGGTGGCCGAGCGGGCGAGGATACGAAGGTCGGCGGCGAGCGCGATCACGGCGCCGGCCCCGGCCGCGACGCCATTGACCGAGGCAATTATCGGCAGCGGGCAGTCGCGCATTCGCTGAGTGACGGTCCCGGTCATGCGGGTGAAGGCCAGCAGGTCGCGCGGATCCATCTTTTGAAGCTCGCCAATGATCTCGGTGACATCGCCACCGGAGCTGAAACCGCGGCCGGTGCCAGTGATGACCAGCACCCGGACGTCGTCGCGCTGCGGGAGACCAGTGAGCAGGTCGCGCAAATCCGCATACACCTCGAAAGTCAGCGCGTTCAGTTTTTGCGGACGGTCGAAGGTGAGCGTGGCGATCCCGTCTTCAACGGCGAAGCGGAAGTGGCTCCACGATTGCGGCGGGGCCGCAGACCCACGGAACGCTGTCATCCGCAAAAACTTATCATCTCCTCCGAAGGAGCGACGGATATATGAACATCGGGGTCGGCCTGCCGACCTCTACGTCCGGGATCAGCGCGGAGCTCCTCTTCGAGTGGGCGAGGCGGGCGGACGCCGGTCCTTTCAGCAGTCTGGGGGTGGTGGACCGCATCGCCTACCAGAACTATGAGCCCTTCACCGCGCTGGCTGCGGCCGCTGCCGTGACGAGCCGAGTTCGGCTGGCCACGATGGTCGCCATCGCACCGCTTCGGAATACGGCCATCCTCGCCAAGCAGGCCGCCTCGCTGGATGCGCTCTCGGGCGGACGGCTGACCCTTGGGCTGGCCGTTGGTGCCCGCGGTGAGGATTACGCTGCTTCGGGCATCGACAGCCGCGGCCGTGGCCGGCGCTTTGGCGAGCAGTTGGAAGCCATCCGCGACATCTGGGATGAGGGGAAGATCGGGCCAACGCCAAAGGCGCCCGGTCCCCGCGTGCTGGTCGGCGGATCCAGCGGCGAGGCGCTGGCCCGGATGGCACGCTACGCCGATGGCTATATGCACGGAGGCGGACCGCCGCGCGCCTTTGCCGGCGGCGCAGCCAAAGCCCTCACCGCCTGGTCCGACCTGGGCCGGCCGGGGCGGCCCCAGCTGTGGGGGATGGGTTACTTCGCGCTCGGCGATGGGACCGCGGACGCCGGCGCCCAGTATCTCCGGCATTACTACGCCTTCACGGGACCGTTTGCCGAGAAGATCGCGGCGGGAAACCTGACCTCGCCGGGAGCCATCGCCGACTTTATCCGGGGTTACGAAGACGCAGGATGCGATGAGCTGGTGCTGTTTCCCACGGTGTCCAACCTCGAACAGATCGAGCGGCTGGTCGAGGTGCTGGGCTAACCGGTGCGCTACGCCGTTCTCGGCGGCGGACCCTCGGGACTGTACTTTGCACTGCTGGCGAAGAAGGCCAATCCGAGTGACGAGGTCGTGGTGGTGGAGCGCAATCCACCGGGCGCAACCTTCGGATGGGGCGTGGTCTTTTCCGAGGAGACGCTCGGCGCCCTGCGGGATGCCGACTACGAGACCTTCACCGAGATCGGGGAGAGCTTCGCTCGCTGGAATGCGATCGACATCTATTACCGGGACACGAAGGTCCGCTCCCGCGGCCACGTCTTCACCGGCATCTCGCGCAAGGTCTTGCTGAACATCCTCCAGCGGCGCTGCCGGGCGCTCGGGGTGCGGCTCGAGTTCGAGCGCGAGGTGCGCGACCTTGGTGAGCTCGATGGCGCCGATCTCATTGTCGGCGCGGATGGCATCAATGGCCTCGTTCGGCGGACCTACGCGGAGTTCTTCAAGGCACAGGTCGCCGTGCATCCGACGAAATACGTGTGGTTTGGGAGCGACCTGTCGCTCGACGCCTTCACCTTCATCTTCCGCCGCAACGATCACGGCCTGTTCCAGGTCCACGCCTATCCCTTTGATGCCCGGACCTGCACCTTCATCGTGGAGTGCCCGGAGGATGCCTGGCGCCGTGCCGGACTGGAATCGGCGACTGAGGCCGATAGTATCGCCTATTGCGAAGCCCTCTTCCAGCCAGAGCTGCAAGGGCGGCGTCTGATGTCGAACCGCTCGCTCTGGGTCAACTTCGCCACGTTGCGCCAGGAAAGCTGGCACCACGGCAATGTCGTGCTGCTTGGTGACGCCGCCCACACCGCTCACTTCTCCATCGGTTCGGGCACCAAGCTGGCGATGGAGGACAGCATTGCGCTGGTTGATGCGTTGCGCCGGCATCGCGACCTGGCCGCGGCCCTCAACGATTACGAGATGGAGCGCCAGCCCGTGGTAGACCGCTTCCAGGAGGCCGCGCTCGAGAGCTCGAGCTATTTCGAGCACGTTTCGCGCTACGCGCACTTCGACCCCCGACAGTTCGCCTTCAACCTGCTGACCCGGAGCCGGCGGATTACCTATATCAACCTGACGCAGCGCGACCCCGAACTGGTCCGTAGCGTGGATTCCTGGTTCGCGGCTGCGGCAACAGGATCGCCAGACGGCGCCGTGCGGCTGAGCCCTCCACCGATGTTCGCGCCGTTCCGAATCGGGGAATTCACCATTCCCAATCGCGTGGTGGTCGCCGCCGGACCGGACCTGGAGGCGGCCGCACGTCTGGGCGCCGGCCTGGTGGTCACCGAGTTCTTCAGCGTCACCGAGGACGGACGCATCACGCCCGAGACGCCGGTGATGGACCGACCCCAACAGGACAATCTGCGATCGGCGGTCGAGCGGATCCACCAGGCGGGCAGTCGCGTGGCATTGCAGCTCGGCCATGCTGGCCGCCGGGGATCGATGCGGCCACGCTCGCAGGGCGTCGACCGGCCGCTGCGGCAGGGTGGCTGGCGCTTGATGGCGGCCTCGCCAATCGCGTACACGCCCCACGCCGCGCTCCCGAAAGCGATGACGGGTCGCGACATCGCGCATGTCGTGAAGGTCTTTGCGGCGGCGGCCAAGGCGGCGGCGTCATGCGGGCTCGATGCGTTGGAGCTGAACTTTGCTCATGGCTATCTCGTCGGCGGCTTCATCTCACCGCTGACCAATCGGCGTACCGACGAGTACGGAGGATCGCTCGAGAACCGCATGCGCTTTCCTCTCCAGGTCCTCGACGCGGTGCGGGCGACCTGGGGGAGGCCCCTGCTCATTCGGATCTCCGCCAGCGATTGGGCCGATGGCGGCTTGACCGCGGATGAATCGGTTGAAATCGCCGCGATGCTAAAGGCCCACGGCGGCGACCTGGTCCACGCGGTGATGGGCCAAACCGTTTGGGAGAGTCGCCCCGACTACCGCCGCCTCTTCGCCGTGCCGGCCAGCGACCGCATCCGTAACGAGGCGGGTATCGCGACGATCGCCGCCGGAAACATCACGACCGCCGATGATGTCAACACCATCCTGGCGGCCGGTCGCGCCGACCTCTGCGTTCTGGAGCTGTCGGCTACCGCTTAACGGCCGACGAGGCGCCGCGCTGATCAGCCGGTTACGTCACGACCGTATGATGCGAGGAATGACTGGCGACCTCGCGACTTTCGCCAGAGATTTGCCCAAGGCCGAGCTGCACCTGCACATCGAAGGCACACTCGAGCCTCAGCTGATGTTCGAGTTGGCGCGGCGTAACGGCCTCCACCTGCCTTATGCCTCGGTGGATGAAGTCCGCCGCGCCTACGTCTTCAGCGACCTCCAATCGTTTCTTGACATCTATTACGCTGGCTGTCGCGTCCTCCTGGCTGAGCAGGATTTCTACGACCTGACCTGGGCCTACCTCCAGCGGGCCGCCACCCAGGGCGTGCGCCATGCCGAGATCTTCTTTGATCCACAAACCCACACCGATCGCGGCGTGCCGTTCGAGATGGTGGTCACCGGCATCCATCGCGCGCTGCAGGACGGCCGCACTGGGCTCAACATCACAAGCGGGCTCATCCTGTGTTTCCTCCGGCACCTCAGCGGCGAGGCGGCGATGGAAACGCTGAACGCCGCGCTGCCCTACCGCGAGTGGATCCTGGCCGTCGGTCTGGACTCGTCGGAGATAGGCCATCCACCCGCGAAATTCAAAGATGTGTATGACCGCGCTCGGGAGGCCGGCCTGCTGGCGGTCGCGCACGCCGGAGAGGAAGGACCGCCAGCGTATGTCTGGGAGGCCCTGGACGTCCTGAAGGCGGGACGGATCGACCACGGGGTGCGATGTGTCGAGGACGACCGACTGGTCGGCCGTCTGGTCGAGGAACAGATTCCGCTGACGGTCTGCCCGCTCTCCAATGTGAAGCTGCGGGTCTTTCCGAATTTGAGGGCCCACAATCTCAAGCGGCTGCTCGACCGTGGTCTCCTGGTGACCGTGAATTCCGACGATCCCGCATACTTCGGCGGCTACGTGGCGGATAACTTCGAAGCCTCCGCCGCGGCCCTTGGTCTCAGCCGCGAACAGCAGCTGACATTGGCGAGAAATTCGTTCGTCGCGTCATTTCTCAACGAGGAGGAGCGGCGCCCCTACCTCGATGAGGTCGATCGGTTCGCCGCTCAGCCCTCGCTGAAGACGATCTCCTGAGCGCCCTCGTAGAGAACGCGCCGGCCGAGTTCGGGCAGCAGTTCGCGTCCCGTCTCGATGGTCGCGAAGTGATTGCCGGCCAGCGGTCCCGCCTTGCTGGCGAAACTGGTCGAACCGTAGGGGAACAGCACCTCGGTCTCGCTGATTCCGCCGGGATAAAGGAGCAGCTGTCCGGCGGCGGGGTAGCTGGTGTGGTTTTCGTGGCCGAGCCCGGTCTGCAGGTCTCCCAGTGGAATCCACGCCGATTCGCCGCTCCAGCGCGCCTGGACCAGCTGGGCGCGCAGCGGAAGCAGGCGCCGGAAGGCGGCACACGTCTTGGGCGCCGACTCGATCTCCCAGCGCGCCGTCAACCGCAAGGAGCCGACGGTGATCTCAAGCATCGCGCTTAAGGGTAAGGCCGATGAAGCCGTGCGCGGGCTTCGGATCGCTGAAGACTCGCGTGGCGGGGTCCGCCTCAGAGACCTTTGAGGTGTCCCAGAGGCGGTTCTGCGTCTCGAAGGTGACCTCGGCCATCCCGCCGAATTGGTCGAGGAGGCGAATCCCCATCTCGTGCACCAGGTGCTGGATCGACATGCTGACGAACGTATCGAACGTTGCGGTCACCGTATCGCGCACCGCCTCCGAAGCGATGTGGGCGGGGCCGTCCGTGACGCCATCTTCGGCGCGGCCGTAGCTCCAGTGCACATCGAGGTAGATGAAGAGCGGCCGGTCAGAGACTTCCGGCAAGGTCGTGTAGGCGTCGCGAGCAAAATCCTTGAAGGCGCTGCCGGTGAGCTTGACAAGCCGGAGGTTGCGCCGGCCGCAGCGTAGCGTACGCAGCCCGTCTCGTCCGATTTCCAGCTCCACCGACCCGTAATCATCCTCCAGCGGACTCAGCAGTTTCGCGCTGTGTTTGGTAAACGGAATCTCCTGGACGAAGAGGCGCAGCCACTGCATTTGCGGATAGGTCGTGAGGAAGCGGCGGCCAAGGAAGGCGGCGAAGCCCTCATGGGTCGCACCCGGATACTCGAGCGCCATGGCGTAGACGAAGTTCTTCATGGTGTCGGTTGCGACCACCTCGCGGTTATCGCCCTCGGTATACGCGGGGAGGAAATTGTCCCCGAACACATCGATGCTGACCCGGCCGGCCAGCAGCCCACGGACCTGGTGCGTCCGGTAGAAGGACACGTTGTGCTTGCCGTAGCGGATATCGGCTTTCACGAGCGCAACCGGTCCTCGGCGATGGCGACGATGGCGCGCAGCCCTTCCTCCATCTCTTCCTCGCGCGATCGGTGGAGGCGCTCCTGCAGCACGTCCACGATCTGACCTTTGGGCCGGCGATTGACGAAGACGACGAAGCGGAACCCGAAGCGCCGCTCGTAGTCGGCGTTGAGCCGGTCCAGCTCCGGGACCGAGTTGGCGCCCTGCTCCTGGAGCGAACGGTGCGAGAGGTGGCGTGGGTCCGCGCCGATCCGTGGATGGGCGTTGAGCGTCGCCACTTTTTCCGCTTCGGTCAGCGTCGGCACCGTGGCGCGCATCCGTGCGATCAGCTCGGCTGTCGAGTCATAGGGGCCGCCGGCACGGACCTTCTCGGCAAGTGGCGTCGATCCTTCGAGGGCTTCCTCGATCGTGGTCATCACGTCCCGCGGTAGGTCGTGCAGGAGTAGGGTGCGATCAGCAGCGGCACGTGGTAGTGTCGCCCCTCGCTCAGCTTGAGCTCGAGGGCGATCGTCTCGAAAAGGTGCGGGGTGACGCCCCAGTAGGAGCCGACCTCAACCAGCAACCGATACGACCCGGGATTGATGCCGCCACCACTCAGGTCGGCGATCCGTCCCTCGGCGTCGGTGGTGAGCGTGCGCGTGCCCAGCGTGACGCGGACACCGGCCGCCGGCTGTCCCGAGGCGACATCGAGGACGTGGGTGGACACCGTCGCCAGCGCGCTCACAATCCCACCAGGTCATCGGGCTTGACCGGCGCGCGGCGCAGCTCGCGGCCGGTTGCGTGGCGCAGGGCGGCGACCACCGCCGCGGGGACGACGACGGTCGAGGGCTCGCCGACACCCTTGGCACCGTAGGGCAGGCCTGGCTCGGGTTCCTCGACGATTTCCGAAACCACCGGCGGCATATCGAGCATCGTGGGGATGAGGTAATCGGTGAACGACGCATTCTTCACCAGGCCGTCGACCAGGGCGACCTCCTCCATCAATGCGAGCCCCAGGCCTTGTGCCGCGCCGCCCTCGATCTGGCCGAGGACGCTCTGCGGATTGAGCGCGCGACCGACGTCCTGCGCCACCGCCAGCTGCAGCACGCGAACCAGGCCGAGGTCCTGGTCGACCTCGACCACGGCGCGCGCCGCCCCGAATGCGAAGGTGACGTGAGGATCACCCTGCCCGTTGGCATCGAGCTTGCCGGTGGGCCGGTGATGAAAGACGCGGGTCGCCTCGACCGGTCGCCGCAAGGCCTGCAGCCCGCCGTTCCGCTCGATCTCGGCATGCACCGCCTGGCAGGCGAGCTGGACGGCCCCACCGGTCATCATCGTCTGCCGGGAGGCCGAGCTGGAGCCGGCGGATCCGATCGCCGTGTCCGGCTGGCAAAGGATGACGCGATCGATGCCGAGCTCAGTGCGGACGATTTGCGTGACGATCGTATCCAGCCCCTGTCCGACCTCGACCGCGGCCGATTTCACTTCGGCGAAGGGGCCCTCCTTGTCCACCGAGACGCGGACCCACGCCTCAGAAGAATCGTCGAAGCCCTCGCTGTAACCGAGGTTCTTGTAGCCGACGGCGACCCCGACCCCGCGTTTCAGCGCCTCGCCGTGGCCGACGTTGCCGGCGCCGCCAGGCAGCAGCATTGGGTCCCGGTCGAGCGCGGACTCCTCCGGCGGAAGGGGGAGGCGTTGTAACCGCTGGAGGCACTCGCGTACCGGGGCCACGCCGGCGATTGGCTGACCCGTTGGCAGCACCGAACCGGAGCGCAATGCGTTCTTGAGGCGCAGCTCGATCGGATCGAGGTTGAGCGCCGCGGCCAGCTTGTCCATCTGCGCCTCGTAGGCAAAGCACGCCTGCACCGCGCCGAAGCCGCGCATCGCGCCGCATGGCGGGTTGTTGGTGAAGACCGCCGTCCCCTCGAGCCGCGCGTTGGGGACCTCGTAGGGTCCCGCGGCAAAGGTGGTGGCGTTACCGATCACGGCTGGCGACGTCGAGGTGTAGGCGCCGCCGTCGACCAGCAGCCGAGCCTGGACGTTGACCAGCGCGCCGTCTCGGGTCGCGCCGTGGCGCATCCAGACCCGCGAAGGATGCCGGTGCACGTGCCCGTAAAACGATTCCTGCCGGCCGTAGGCCATCTTGACCGGCCGCTTCGTTCGCAGCGCCAGCAGGCAGGCATGGATCTGCATGCTGACATCCTCGCGCGCGCCGAAGGCCCCGCCCACGCCTGAGAGATGAAGACGCACGCGTCCGGGTGGCAGATCGAGGCAAGGCGCCAGCTGTTCGAGATCCGCGTGGAGCCACTGCGTGGCGATGAAGAGGTCGACACCACCGTCGGCGGCAGGAATCGCGAGACCCGCTTCCGGGCCAAGCGGCGCCTGGTCCTGCATGCCGGTCTCGTACGTGCCCTCCACCCAGACGTCGGCTGGCGCATTGGGGTTGCCGTGGAGGATCGTCAGGGTCCGCACGATGTTGCCCTGGGGGTGCACGGACGGCGCCGTCGGCTCGAGCGCCCGCTCCATGTCAGTGACGGGGGTCAGGACCTTGTAGTTGACGGCGATCTTCT
>WNEZ01006071.1_pt1 | contig 10597 bp, 10 predicted proteins | sample 5400521 | NCBI WGS metagenome assembly WNEZ01 (sample SAMN13153339, study PRJNA577476) | soil metagenome | isolation source: 120 cm saprolite under Douglas fir tree site 2 hole 1 replicate 1 | place: USA:California | collected 2015-04-18
CCATCTGAGCCGGTATCTTGAAGCGAGCGCGTATCTCATCGTAGGTGCCATCCTGCAACCGGACCTTGTTGCTCATCTTGCCGTGCTCAAATGCGTAGCGGGAGACATAGTTCAAACCGTCACGATAGGCCAACTGGGTCGCTCGCAACGCTTTGAACTGGGCGGCATCGGTATGCAATTTGAGCTTAGCGGTCAATGTTACCTTCATCACCTTTCTATTATCGTATATTTGATGAAGGTCGTCAAGTGGCAGAGGTACCCCAGTGCCCTGTCCCCAAACGAGGAACGCCGCATTCCTCCCCGCAACTAAAGCTGGGGGCTTCCTGCGGCGGGTTCGGTGAAGCTGTGTGGGTCTACAAAGCCGCGATCTTCTGTCTTGATTTCTGAAAGCTGGATCATCAAGCGCGAGTCTCCATTGCGATAGTGACAGTACAACGACCAGCGTTCGTTACGTTCCAATAACGTGAAATCCGATGAGATAGAGCCTGAGCCATCACCAACACGTTCGCGCCGGAGTTGTGCGTGATGGGCAAGGTGACGATAGGCGGCATCGAGATTATCGACCACGAAGCCAATATGGTGCCAGCGGCTGGGAAGACCATCCGAGAGCGGCGCCTTCTCGGCATCGAAGAAGAATAAGGTGGTACCTCTGGCACAGGGAACAATACACTGACGACCATGCTGCTCGCATCTCGTGCTATGCGCGCATGGGTGGCGCCGAGTATGGTCTCGGTGCCGGGCAGTCGCGAAGCGTTTGACGAAGAAGGCCGGGCGCGCGATCCCGTCATCAACCGGCGTCTGCAGATGCTAGGTGTTGAAGTTGCACGAGCCAGTGCCATGTTCGCAGCCCATTGGCTGGTCGAGTAGTCCATTTATTTCTTCCTAAGCGCTTTTCTCTGCTATATGTAACGTCGCTTTGGATTCACCGTACTGTATCAGCTGCCTTGTAATCGGCAGCTCGCGCATGTGCTTGGGTAGATGGGGGAGCACCGTTCGGATACTGAATGCCGATAAATTGAAAACGTATTGTCGCCAATCGCTCCATTCCAACCCGTATATCTCACGAATTGGTTGTGGTAAAATTGCGCACGTCATTTGCAGGTTGAGGTGTAGGATCGGACGGATGAACCTGGGCGTGGGCGGGAAGAGCACCTGCCTGGCAAGTTCACGAGCCTGCGGTGTGGCTGCCAGGTGATTGCTATGCACCATGTCGTTGACATATTGTTGTAGGTCTCGTGCGGTGCCAGGCATATCCGCGTTGGTGAGACCGAGCAGGCGTCCCATGGCTTTCGACTCTTGATAGTACTGCTCCTGCTCTGCGTCGCTGAGCGGTCCGACGAACAATGGATACATCAATAAGATAGTATCGACCAGGGTGGCATGAACCCAGAGCAACAGTTCCGGGTCGCCAGCAAAATAGTGTGTGCCGCTGCTGTATGCTCCTGCTCCCGCTGGAAGTATACCGTGTACATGTTTATGCAGGCGGTTGATCTTGCGAGCCGCGCTGCGGGCGGTTGTCGAAGAGCCAAAGGTGAGCATCTGCCCCAGCAGGAATGTATGCCATGAGCGCCCAAAGGGGTCTGACATGTAGTTGCTGTGCTCACTGACTCCCATAGCTACCAGCGGGTGCGCCAGTTGCATCAGTACCGCGCGTGCGCCACCCAGCAGAATAGCGGCTTCGCGGCTGATCTTCCAGGTAACGCTTTCCGGTCCATAGTAGCCATAATCTTGCATAGATGTTGCTCTCTACTGCTGCTGTTGTCCCGCCAGTTGCGCCAGTTGCCTGCGAAATGATTCGCCGACGAGCATCTCCGCTTTATCAGGATCCTCTTTCATGATCTGTAAGGCCAGCGCAATTTCTGGATTGGGCGCCAATGTCAGGTCTCGTCGATCCTCGGTTACAGCCTGGAGAATCTCGTTTGCTACCTGGTCTGCTGTAAGCATGATCTGCATATTCATCCAGCGCATAGTTTCTGTTTCTTGACTGGTCATAGGCGTCTCTACCCAGGCGGGGTAGACAGTGGTAATGCCAATGCCTGCGCCATGTAATTCTGCGCGCAAGGCCGATGAGAAGCCTCGCACGGCCCACTTGCTTGCGCAGTAACCGGAGAGCATAGGAGTGCACAGTTTTCCTGCTACAGAGCTAAGAAAGACGAAATGACCCGACTGTTGTTGCCGCATTGTGGGAAGCGCCGCCTGCACGCAATAGAAGGTACCCATGAAATTGATATCCATCAAAGCTCGCATATCGCTAGATGAAAACGTGTCGATCGGCCCACCGCGTCCGATGCCAGCGCTTGTCATCACCAGGTCGATACGGCCGCACGTTTCAACGGCCTTGCGCATTAGAGCCTGTACCTGTGCTTCATTGGTGACGTCGGTAGGGACACCAAGCACACGAGCATTTACCCCTGGGCTCTGCTGGAGTATATCCTGCTCTGCCTGCTGCAGCCCTTGACTGTTGATATCTGCCAGAATGAGATGTGCACCTTTAGCCCGCAGTGTACGCGCTGTTGCCAGCCCGATGCCACTTGCTCCACCGGTAATAACAGCGACTGCGCTAGCAAAGTTCGTCAATGCCATCGAGACTGCTCCTCTCAACAAAAAAATAAGCGGTATGTGTCTACTCTACCGCTTAGCGAGGATGGATGTCAAATGCTGACGTTAATGTTGACTCGTGACATTGCCCGCAGTCAGTCCGTGAAGCCTCTACCCGAACCTCCGCATCAGGTATAGCACGTTCCTGACGTAGCGCCAGTTAAAGATACCGCGATGTATAACCGCCCAGCCCCCCTCGTTGTAGGCACTGATGACTTTGGCTAGATAACCATGGAAGTCGCGCCATAGCCATGATAAATAGGTCGCACCAAGGTTGATGTTATCCCACAGGCGATAGGGATCTCTTCGCATGCCCGTCCCGGCATTGATGCCCATAGCGGTGTATGGCATCAACTGCATTACACCGATACCGCCATCCCAGGCGATTACATGCTGGTACCAGCCACTCTCCTGCCACGCGATAGCCAGCAGCAAGTTTGCAGGTAATCTATAGCGCGCCGCCGCTAGACGCAGCATTGAGACAACTTGCCCGCGTGTAGACCAATCGAGCGCGTTGTAGGCGTACCAGCGTACGGTACCGTTGGCTAAAATACCGCTTGCCTGCCTTGCTTGGACGCCTCCCACCCCGTATGGAATGCACAAACGTTGCCCTATGAAAATCAAGTTCACATTGCGAATGTGATTCACACTTGCCAGTCGCCACATAGTAGTATTATTGCTCCATGCGATGACGCTCAGCGTCTCACCCCTGTGGACAATATGCCAGGCGCACCTGTAGCCAGAGCGAGGATTAGCGGCAAATGCAGTCTGTTGATTGTAGGAAACTACAATAGAGCCAAACGCCATCAAAGCAGTCAATGTCAACAACACCATCTGCTTATAGCAATGGGAGGGCAGACCAGAGCGGCGATATGTCTTGCTTCTGCCGTGCTGGCCGATTGTTTGCCTTCTGGATCTCGTCGAATCCGGCTTCTGCATCGGTACGAATCCCATGTTGTATCACTCCTTTCTGGCTTTACTATATCCGTCCGTTAAAGCGGGAAATATGTATATTGATTGCATATCACTAAATAAATCGGTCTTTTAGAAAGGTGTAAGGGAATTCGCAGGGGCCGATTATGCGGTGCCCCACTCTCTTCTCTCCGCACAAGGACAGATATTTGGAGATAAGACTTCCCCTGTGAGCGAACTTGGCCTGTGTCCTGGCTGTCATGCTGAGCGCAGCGAAGCATCTGTGTGCCCCGCGAGCCAGACCCTTCGCTGCGCTCAGGCGTGACCGCGAGAGCGTCGGTCAAGTCAGGCCGTTGCTGCTCAGCGGGTGCTCACCATGCTGGCGCAGTGAGCACCCACACCAGACCCTTCGCTGCGCTCAGGGTGACAAGCAACAGGTTCGCTTCCTTGTCCGAGAGGAAGTGGTGAGCATGCTTATCTCCAAATGTCTGGCACAAGGATTGAAAGCTTGACCCGCCGATCAAATGTGCTAGAATCGAAGAGATGCAGTCCCGGCATAGCACAGCAGAGGGCAACGAATTATGAAAACAGAAGAAACGCTCAGCGCGACCGTCGAAGAGTACCTGGAGACAATCTATAACATGGCGATGGAGGATGAGATAGTCATTGGTGCGCGGCTTGCCGAAAGGTTTCGCGTCTCCGCGCCGACCGTAACGGAGATGCTCAAACGCCTGGTGCGGGATGGATATGTAGAGATGGACCACAAACGCCAGGTCACACTGACAGAAGCTGGAAACCAGGCAGCCGAGGCGGTTTTACGCAGGCATCGACTGACCGAGCGCTTCCTGGTAGATATGCTGGGTATGCAATGGCACCAGGTACATGAGGAAGCCTGCCGCCTGGAGCATTTCATCTCTGGTGCAGTAGAGGCGCGCGTCATCGCGAGCTTGAACAATCCCACCACGTGTCCCCACGGTAATCCCATCCCCGGCTCCGTCGCCAATGCGCGCAGCTACCTTAAAGATCAGGGCGCCGTTCGCCTCTCGACATTGGCGGCTGGTCAGACAGCAGCCATCCTCTGTATCTCAGAAGTCGTGGAGGATGAAGAGGCACTGATCCTCTATATGCATGAAAAAGGCCTGACCCCGGGAACACAGTTAACAATGCTAGCGCAAAACGACTCTAACGAAACGGGGCAGGAAGAAAGCGTCAAACTGCAAGTCGAAAGTCTTGAGGTGTGCATCAGCAAGACAGCGGCAGCCAAAATATGGGTGACGCGCTAGTACTACTTTGTTAGTTGCTCGCGCTCCGGCAGGGGCTCTGCCCCTGCCGGAGCGCGAGGTGTCCTCGCAAACCTCCTTCCTCTCAAAGCGGGCCGCAGGCCCGCCAAAGCAGTATGAGTGGATCTGAGCTTTTCCCTGGCATCCACTCATAAAGCAGGGGTGCAGGGGACGCAGTCCCTTGCCGGAGCGCGAGGTGTCCTCGCCACACTCCCTTCTCTCAGAGCGGGCCGCAGGCCCGCCAGGAGAATGATGAGTGGATCTGAGCTTTTCCCTCTTGACATCAGACATTAGGTGATGCTAATATCTGAGTGGAGAACTAGGAATTAACTGCATTGCGCTGTGATGGTTTTGTGATGATTATGCTGTACTCTCGTGATCAGGTTGTGATGCCGATACTTTACACTGCACACAAGTAGTTTTTTCCCTGGTTGATGATACTCATTTTAAGAATCGGGCCTTCTCGCGGAGAAGCCTGGACAGCAAGTTAGTAAGGTATGCTCATGCTAGCAACATTCATTCTTTTCCTGCGTGAAGGGCTGGAAGCCAGCCTGATAGTAAGCATCCTCTTTGCCGTACTGCGCCAACTGCGCCTGACCCATCAGGCGCGAGCTGTCTGGACCGGCGTAGGCCTGGCAATAATAGGCTCTCTTGTTGCCGGGGTCGTTGTTTATTTGACCGTCCATGCATATGCCAATACGCTACTCCAGCAGGTATTTGAGACCGTAGCCTATTTAGTGGCGGTTGTACTGCTCACCACGATGACCTTCTGGATGCAGAAGCATAGTCGCTCAATGAAGAAAGAAATCACCGTCAAAGCGAGCGCCGCTGGTTCTGGATTCGCGCTTGGTCTGCTTGCTTTTACAACCGTCGGAAGAGAAGGAGTAGAGACCGCGTTCTTCACACTGGCCTTTGCTTTTCAAACGAATGGATTGTTGCTCTTGCTTGGCGCATTACTTGGCCTGCTGGCAGCCTTGGGATTGTGCTTCCTGATCTATCGCCTGGGCTACCGGCTTGACTACCGTATCTTCTTCCGTGTGATGGGCCTGCTCTTGCTCGTCTTCGCCGCTGGACTGCTCGGTGACGCTGTCCAGAATATGCAGGGCCTGGGCTGGCTTCATGTCGGCACAACGCCCCTCTGGAACACGTCTCGCATCCTGAGTGAAGACACTGCTATCGGTGACATCCTGCACACCTTTATAGGCTATTCCGAGCAGCCCACCGTGCTGCAAGGCCTGCTGTACACTGCATACCTGCTGGTCGCAGGCTCGCTTTTTGCCTGGATGACGCGCAAGCCCAATGCAGGTGGCCCTGTTCATAGGTCGGTGGCTAATACTAGAGAAACTGTACACAGCCGTACATAGCGAGCTATGTTCCCATGTTCAACATCTGCCAACGGTGTGGTTTGTGGTCGGATGAGCAAATTCCTGACACCATTTGACAGGATTTCTGTGGTATACTCTTTTAGCATTGTCAAAGAGGACCTCACAAGATACGTAAAGGAGGATTCCTTGCGCGCAGACCGACTGCTCTCGATCCTGCTGCTCTTACAGGCGCGGGGGCGCATGACCGCCCGCGAACTGGCAGAGCGGCTCGAAGTTTCGGAACGCACCATTTACCGCGACCTGGATGCCCTCAGTACGGCCGGTATACCTATCTACGCCGAGCGCGGACCCGGCGGAGGCTGCGAGTTGCTGGACGGCTACCAGACGAAGCTGAATGGGTTGACCGAACTGGAAGTACGTGCGCTGTTTCTGCTCAGTGTATCCGGCCCCCTGGTCGACCTGGGACTGGGCAAGGCCCTGGAGGATGCCCTGTTGAAGCTCTCGACGGCTCTTCCCGCGTCGTATCGCAGTAATGCAGAACTCGTGCGACAGCGTATTCACCTGGATACAGCTCCTTCGTATAGTTCCGAGATGAAGGCACCGTATCTACACATCATTCAGGACGCCCTATGGCAAGATCATAAGCTCCATCTCACCTACTCTTTGGGTAATAGCCACTCCATCGAGCAGCTAGTTGACCCATACGGGCTGGTTGCCAGGGCTCGTACATGGTACCTGGTAGGAGCAATAGCAGGAAGAGTCCAGGTATTTCGCGTTTCTCAACTGCAAGCCGTCGAGACGACCCAGGAGTGCTTCGAGCGCCCCGGCACATTCGACCTCGCAGCCTACTGGGCCGAGCGCGGACAAGAGCTTGAGGCGAACCGTCTCAGAAACACTGAAAGAACAAAAAGAAACCATATCGAGGCTATCAAAAAAACCAAAAACGCAGGCACACAGCAACAAAAAAAACGCCTTCCTACTCCCACTTACCGCTCCACAAACAAAAAAAAGGATTTGAGTTCGTCTCATGTCCACTCCCAAAACAAAAAAAAGAAATTTAGTCACTTTTGTGTATCCCCTCAAATAAAAAAAACAATTATATTTACCCCACAAATGTTCCGCTGCACCACCCTGGCAGTCGCTTAGGATTGCACGATGGGACTTCCGCCTGCTGCTACTGCAGACAGTCATATTCGCTATGAGATCGCTCAGATACTCGCAAATCTAGCTCCACCATCGTTTGACCGGGAGAGCGTGCTCACCGGTTCAGCATCAAGAGGTGTGGCTGACAAATATTCGGATATCGAGATGATGTTCTATGTAAATGCGCTTCCTGCGCGAGAGGACCGTGAGGCGTGGCTGTATGACGCGGGAGCATTAGATATCGTGTTTGATACCGAAGCCCCTGAAGATTCTGAGGTATGGGTGACGTTCTACATTAGTGACATAGCGGTAGAGGCTGGGTGGCGCGTCATCACGGAGCACGAAAAAGACCTCGATGCTATTGTTGCGGGCAAGGTTGTGGCACACGGACCGCTGACACTGGCATGGATTACGAACCATGCCGTCTCACTGCGGAGCATAGGTCACCTACCACGATGGCAGCAAAAACTCTCTCACTATCCCGAGATGCTCACACAAAAAATCATCGACAGCGTCAATGAGTACTGGATAGTCCCACAGGGCTTTGCTATTCGCTGGGCCTTGCTCGCCAGAGAAGAACCGATGGCCCTCACTCAGCGTTTGCTAGGAGAAATGCAATTTGCGCTACGTATTCTCTTCGCCATTAATCATCAGTGGGAGCCCGACTGGAAATGGCTCAGGTCTGAGGTCCAACGTTTAACCATCAAGCCAGAGCGCCTGATTGAGCGAATCCACGACATCTTCACGAGTGCGCAGAATGAGCAGACCGTTGCCCAGGTGCTGATGCTCATCCGTGATACGTTGAAGCTTGTACCTCGCAATATAATGTCGCACGCGCGCTGGCGAACGTGGAAGAGAGTCTGCGTTTACATGGATACGCGATCTCATGATCTTCCGCTATGCGAGGCTATGCTACAGTCGGCGTCACCTTCGTCCATGTTTGCCCGCCGTCCGTGGTCTGGTACAGAAGTTGCAAAGAGTCAATCGCCCAGCCCGGGTGGCGTTCGCTGGTAAGGGGATGGCTTGATGCCGCCACGTCGCGCCCCCATCGTGTGTGACGTAGAGCCAGGCAAAATTGTCGGCAGCGCTGAAACCGGTGACCCAGCCGGTTGTCTCGTTCACGAAGCTCAGCCCTGATTTGTCGCCTCCAAATGGGATGGCTAGCCCCCTGCAGCCGTCGCCAATGTCATGAAGGGAAAGTCATACTGCCAGATTTCATGTCCGTCATCGAGGCTCAAGGCATAAATGCTCTCTGCCCCGGAAGGGCGACTTACGATGAGATAGATTTTGTCATCCAGGATAGCAATCAGGCCATGCATCAAGCTCTGCGGGTCAGGCACGTTTTTGGACCAGAGCACTGTTCCGGTGTTGCTATCCAGCGCCTCCACTTGCGTTACACCCCGGCCTCCCAGGAAGAGCGGTGGGTAGGTTGCGTAGATGGTATTGTTCACCAGGGCAAAAGGTATGATTGACCCGGCGTCACTGGGATCGTGCTGTGTACACCAGAGTTCATGCCCATCGCTGATCTGGTAGGCGCAGAAATGGCTGCCATTGAAGAAGATGATCTTGTCGTTCTCGATGACCATATGCCCCACGTTCGTGCCAGCGGAGAATGTGGTCACAATCTTGCTCGACCAGAGTGCCTTGCCATTCCGCGCGTCCAGCGCCAGGAGGGTGCTATCCGATTTGGCATCCAAAGGCGTACCTCCCTGGGGAATGCTCCAAACGATGGAGACGACATACACACTCTTGCCCTGTTGCCCGATTAATGAGATATTTCTATCGTAGCTCCAGAGAAAGTGACCGGTTGTTTCCTGGAGAGCAACCAGCTGGTATTTGTTGTCGAGATATGCCGCCGCGTACACGTTCCCACCGGCGACAGTGAACAGTTCCACTCCGCCAGTCTGATACTGCCAGAGCACTTTCCCATCGTTCGCCTTCAGGGCAAAGAGAATCGATGTTCCTACCCCACTATCAGCGAGTTGGGTAAAGACCATGCCGTGATCCAGCACAAGGCCGCCGGTATCATGACTGAAATCGGGCGAGGAGGACGGCCAGGGCAGGCTGATGTGCCAGAGCAGTTTTCCATCAGAGGCCCGCAGCGCGTACACCTGTTTGTCCCCTTTGGCGTAGACCACGTGCGCCTGCACGGTGATCACAGTGGGCACGGCGAACTGCGGATCTATCACGTAGCTCCAGATATGCTTGCCGTCACTGCCATGGTTCGCCACAATGGTGGGTTTGCCTGAGAATATTTTGCTGTCAGCCGAGACGCTGACAACAATGTCCTGCGCTTTTCCCTGAACCGGCTGCTGCGCTGGAAGGTGAGACCGGCGCGAAGCAAAAACAAAAAGGAAACCACTTACTAAAACACCCACCATCAAAACCGCTGCCAGCACTTCCAGAAAATGCCTGAAGCGCCATTGTCGCTTCGGGGGTCGAACAGGAAGGTGCGACGGCTCAAGGTGGCTCTCCATCCTTGCGGTGGAAATTCGGTTCCCGTAGGGGCGAGAGTGGCGAGGAGTGGCGGGGAGGGTCTTTATGGTCGCCCGCTCGTTCCCTCTAATGGAAGTAGATCCGTCAAGGTTCGCTGAGATCTGGAGGTGAGCGATCAGTTCGTTGGTCTCTTCAGCAGTGGGACGCGGCACCCGCAGCGTGGCATAGCGCCGCGCCACCTGGCGCAGCTCTTCAGGCAAACCCTCAGGCTCGGTGCGGTCGTCAAACGGCGTAGCATGCTCATGATCCCTGTTCGCCACGTTCATGATCTCCTTTCAGTTTGCTGGAGAGAAGTCGGCTCTACATAACTGCGCAGCAGGCGCAGGGCGTTGAAGGTACGGCTTTTGACGGTCCCGGCTGGCACACCCAGCACCTCCGCGGCCTCTTTCACGCTGAGTTCCTGGCCGAAACGCAGGCTGAGCACCTCGCGCTGCTCAAAGCTGAGGTGTGCCAGGGCCTTGAGCAGGTCGGCCTGGCGTTCCTGTCGCTCTACCCAGTCCAACGGGTCGGCGTCATCAATCAGCGTCTCCGGCAGGTCGGCCCGGAGTTCAACATACCGGTGATACGCGCTCTGCTGGTAGTTGAAGGCCAGGTTGCGGGCGATACGGTAGAGCCAGGGTAAAAACGGCTGGGGGTAGCGATAGGAGCGTTCATTGCGGACCAGCCGGAAAAAGGTTTCCTGGGCCAGGTCTTCGGCCAGGTGGGCATCAGCCAGCAGGCGATAGAGGTGCGCCACCAGCGGAGCGTGATGGCGCTGGACAAGCGTAGTGAGCGCGTCTGCTTTCCCGCTTTGCCATTCCCGAAACAGCTCTTCATCGGTCGCCATCTTCCCTCCGGTCTCCG
>WNEZ01006072.1_pt1 | contig 10594 bp, 11 predicted proteins | sample 5400521 | NCBI WGS metagenome assembly WNEZ01 (sample SAMN13153339, study PRJNA577476) | soil metagenome | isolation source: 120 cm saprolite under Douglas fir tree site 2 hole 1 replicate 1 | place: USA:California | collected 2015-04-18
TGCGCGGATATTTCCGGGGTCGGCTAGGCAACCGCAGCCGGCGCGGCCGAACCCATGACCACGCTTGCTGTCGCTACTCCTGCCGACGCGTGCGCTCCTGGAAGCGGCCCGCTCTCCACCGAAAGCTCCGGCTTCGATCCACTCTTTCGAGCCGAATCGGCTGCGAACGGGGACACATTCGGAGAGCGCGAAATTGACGGCGTTTCAGGCTTCCTAATTTCCGGCAGCACCGACGGCTTTCCCGCCGGCCGGGGGCCGCCCGTGGCCTCACTGAGCAACTGCTCGATCGGCAGCAGGCGCTGTGCATGCGCCATCTTCAACAGACCCAACTCCAGATGAAAACGCTGCTCCTGTCGGTAGCCGAGTTCTCCGTGGGTGCGCAACATGATTTGCAGATGTCGCGCCAGATCCTCCTCCTCAAAAAGATCCGCGATGCGCGCTATCCGCTGTCGTTCATCGCTCGAAATTTGCAGCAGGGAAGAGTCGCTGCCAGCCACCTTGGCCACGACCGCATTACGGAGAAATCGCACCATCTGCCGCGCAAAATGGGTGGGGCTGTGGCCCTCGCTGATTAGTCGGTCCACCAGCCGCAACACGGTTTCGCTCGATCCCTGGGCCACCGCCTGCATCACTTCTTCCAATACCCCGGAGGGCGCGGCACCCACCAGGTTCCTCACCTGATCTGCGGTTAGACGGTCCGTGGACGAAGCGATGGCCTGGTCCAGGATGGAAAGCGCATCGCGCATCGAACCGTCCCCGGCTTCGGCCAGCAATGCCAGCGCGTCTTCGTCGGCCTCGATTTTCTCTCGGGCGGAAAGATCCTTGAGCTGGTTAAGGATTTCCTCGAATCGCACCGCGCGAAAGCTGAAATGCTGGCAGCGCGATCGGATGGTCTGCGGAATGTCCTCCGGCTGGGTCGTGGCCAGCATGAATACCACGTGCCCCGGCGGTTCCTCCAGCGTTTTCAGCAGGGCATTGAAGGCCGCATCGGTGATCTGGTGCGCCTCATCGAGAATATAGATCTTGAAGCGGTCGCGCGCCGGACGATAACGCGTTGCCTCGCGCAATTCGCGGATTTCATCGATACCGCGGTTGGTCGCGGCGTCAATCTCAATCACATCCACGGAGTTTCCCGCCCGAATTTCCGTACATGACTCGCAAACCCCGCACGGCTCCGTTACCGGCTTATCCGACGAGCGGCAGTTGAGCGCCATGGCCAGGATGCGCGCGACCGTGGTTTTGCCGATCCCCCGATGCCCGCTGAAGATGTACCCATGCGCCGTCCGTCCCTGCTCGATGGCGTTCTTCAGGGTCCGGGTAACATGTTCCTGCCCGATTACCTCGGAGAATTTCTGCGGACGGTACTTACGCGCTAAAACCTGGTAGCTCATGTTGGGGAGAACTTTCAATTATACGTGATGCTTTCGGACACGAGTTCTGCTTTGCCTCCTTTGCGTCGCCTTTGCGAACTTTGCGGGTAAAAGCTGTGCCGGCGAAATGGCTCTTGCGCGAAATGCGCCCAAGGGATAGGCTTTTGGGCTGGGTTGGCGCAGGCCATACCACGGAGGCCGGATGCAACTAAAACTTAATACTCGGACTGAGAACGGTATAACCATTATCGATTGCAATGGCCGCATCGTGTTTGGGGAAGAATCGGCTCTTCTCCGGGACACTGTGAAGAAGCTGATCGGCGAAAACAGCCAGATCGTTTTGAACCTGGCCAACATCTCCTACATCGACAGCGGCGGCCTGGGAACGCTGGTGGCGCTCTACACAACGGCGCAAAACGCGGGCGGATCGGTGAAGTTGGCGAACCTTACCCAACGGGTCGGAGATCTGCTGCAGGTCACCAAACTGCTGACCGTGTTCGACGTGTACGACAGCGAGGAAAAAGCGATCCAGTCCTTCAAGAAGGGCGCAGCGGCATAGGTCCGAGGCTGCTGACAGTTTGTCATTCCGGACGCTGCTGAACCGGCGCACGCGCGGCCAGGCAAGTCGAGGGACTCTGGGTTTCCCTGTGCTGCTATATTTGCTCCCGTCAGCATGATCCCTAAAGCAGCTTTTCTCCTCGGCCTCGCGCTGGCCGCCAGCGGGCTGGTTTCACCGCCGGTTGCCCTCGCGGTGGGACTACTCTTTGGCTTTGGCTTTCCTCACCCGTTCGATCAAAGCGCGAAGAAACTTTCGCGCTACCTCTTGCAAGCGTCTGTGGTTGGACTAGGGTTCGGCATGAATCTGCACGATGTGATCCGCGCCGGTCGCAGCGGCTTCGTCTACACCCTGCTGGGCATCAGCTTCGCCATGTTGGCTGGCATGGCCCTGGGCACCTTGCTCGGGATGACGAGAATCCCAGCCTTTCTGATCGCAACTGGCACCGCGATTTGCGGAGGCAGCGCGATCGCCGCCGTCGGTCCCATCATCGGTGCCAGTGCCGAGCAGATGGCGGTTTCTCTGGGCACGATTTTCGTGCTCAATTCCGTCGCGCTGCTGATCTTTCCCGCCATCGGCGCCGCGCTGAAGTTAACCCAGACCCAGTTCGGACTCTGGGCCGCGCTCGCCATCCATGACACCAGTTCTGTAGTAGGCGCTGCTGCCAAGTATGGAGCCGTCGCGTTGGCCGTGGGCACGACGGTAAAACTGGCCCGAGCCCTGTGGATCGTGCCCATGTCAATCGCTACCGCATTAATCAAGCACTCCCGGGCGAAAATCCAGTGGCCTTGGTTCATCGCCCTGTTCTGCCTGGCCGCGGTGTGCAACACCTATCTCCCCGCGTGGGCGCCGACTTATACTCTGCTCGCGAGAGTCGCAAGGATCGGTCTTACCGCGACCCTTTACCTGATCGGAAGCGGCATTTCCATCGCCACCCTGAAAAAAGTTGGACACCGCCCGCTGCTGCAAGGTGTGATCTTGTGGCTGCTGATTTCAGGAGGTTCGCTGTGGTTGATCCGCGCCGGCTGGATCGCACTATGAAAAGATTTGTGTAGCGCCGCCGTCCCTCCGACTTCGCTCGGACAGGCCCGGCGGCTGTCGGGCGGGCATCTGGCCCTCCCCGGGGATTGGAGAGGGGGGAGCAGAGCTTTAGCTCTGCACTAAGGCACTATGTTGGACCCCAGCTTCAGCCGCTGAGCGTACCTTAAAACTAGCCTATGAAAGCCAAGTCTTCCTCAAAGCCAAACATGCGTGAGAAAATCCGTGCCGCCATCCGGCGCATTCCCCGTGGCAAGGTCTCCACTTACGGAGCGGTGGCGAAAGCCGCCGGATTCCCCCGTGGCGCACGCCAGGTGGTTGCGGCCCTGCGCGGGGCAGTCGGCCTTCCCTGGCAACGCGTGCTGGGCGCGGGAGGCGCCATAAAGCTCCGTGGAGACTACGCTTTCGAACAACGATTCCGGCTGGAGGCGGAGGGCGTCACCTTCCGCGGACGCAAGGTGGACATGAAACTGCATGAGCACAAGTTCCACAAAAAGAGAAAAAAACGAGGTTGAAGTCTTCTTATTTGATTAAAGCCCGAGGTCCGAGGTCCGAAGTCAGACGCCCGCGCTTAGCGCTGGCTGCTTTCCTTGGCCGCCACTTTCTGATTGAACACTTCCGACTTGCCTCGCGGCACACTCAGTGACTTCCATTGCTTGGATTGCAGATGCTTCGCCAGAAATACGATCTGACCGCAATGATAGGCGTAATGCGCGATCTGACGGTTGATCGCCTGCATTACCGAGTGCGCCTCCCCGCGAATTGTGACCGTGCGATCCATGTCGGCATCCGACAACGGCTCAAGGGCGGTGAAGACGCAATTCCACCCCTCCTCCCAAAGGCTCATCAGCGCGGCCCTGGTCGCGGCCGGGTTCTCAAATTCGCTGTCGCGCCAGCGGTCCGGTTTCTCACCGTCGCTGGTCAGGAAGTCTGTCCAACGCGAGCGCATGTTGCCCGCCATGTGTTTGACGATGATGGCGATGGAATTCATTTCGCCGTCCAGAACAGCGGAGAGTTGTTCGTCAGTGATCTGTTCGATGGCGCGCTCAGCCAGTTTTTTGTAGTAACGAAACAACGTGAGCGAGTCTTTTAAGTAGGAGGTGGTCAATTCCAGCGCCATAAGCTCTCCTAAGTTTTGAACTGTTCGTCGATCTCAACCTGGTATCCCGCAACCAGCCGGTTGGTCTCATTGGCCATTCCCACCACGGCCATCAGCTCTTTGAACCCGGCGTCAGTCATGCCTTTATTCCGAGCCGCGACCGTATGCGAAGCAATGCAATACCCGCACTGATTGCTGACACTTACCGCGAGGTAGACCATCTCTTTGGTTAGCGGATCAAGCACGCCCGGCGCCATGATCTGCTTGATATCTTCCCATGTGCGCTTCAGGGTCGCGGGATCGTGCGCTATCGCCTTCCAGAAATTATTGATCCAGTTGGTCTTGCGGGTGGCCATGATGTCGTCATAGACCGCCCGTACTTCCGGGCCCGCGTCTTTGTATTCAATAAGGCCAAGGGTCGCCATGTTTGCTCCGAAACAAAGCCAAAAGATTACCGCGAAGTCGCGATGGAAAACCGCAAAGAACGCTAAGAAAACCCGCAGTGCTTTTCCCTGCGATCTCTGCAGTTCTTCTCCGCGACCTTTGCGGTTAAAAGCTTTTCTCCGGCAATTCTCCACTCAGAAGTCTGCCCAAGCCGAGCGCCGCCACGCGCATCCCTAAATAAAACTGTCCGAACAAGGCGTACACTGCGCTCACCTCATCAAACCGCATCTCATAGATCAGCTTCTTGAACACGGCAGGATCGTCCGCAAAAAGATCCACGCCCCACTCCCAATCATCGAACCCGATCGATCCCGTAATGATCTGCCTGACCTCGCCGGCATATCGCCGCCCCACCAGCCCATGCTCATTCATCTGCCGCGCCCGTTCCTCAATGGGCAAGGTGTACCAGTTTTTAGCCTCACCCCGGCGCCGGTCCATGGGATAGAAAGAGACGTAGCGATGCTTGGGCAGCTCGGGAAACAGACGGGGATGCATGGCTTCCTTCTGCCGCGCCAGCACTTCCGCAATTGCTCGCCTCCATTCGTCCGAGTGCGGCTCGATCCCACGATCTTTCAAATCCCGATAAGCTTTGATCGTGGATTCGTAGAGTCCCAGTTCGATGACCGACAAATATGAAGTTGTCGGTTCCAGATAATCGCTCAAGCGCAGCTGCGCCAGCTGCAATTCCGCCCGGTTCAGTTCGTCGAATGACTCCCGGAAATGGACGAACATCAAATCGCCCTTGTGCCCCAGCAAAGAAAAGAGCGCGGACTGTCCCCCGGCATTCTGCTCCATCTTGGCCAGAACGCCGGTGGCCTCATCAACCACGGTGGCTTTTTCAGCGGACGACAGTTGTCGCCACGCCGCCCACCGAACTCGCATCATCTGATGCAATACGCTGTAGCCTTCAATCGTCAGTGGGACTGGAGGTATCTCCGCCGAGGCGGCTTTGGGCGCGGTGTGGGAAGATGACATGGGCGATCCTTGACCAAATAAACAGGAAGACTCGACCGGCTATTGTAACCGGAGGATCAGCGGACACGGCCTACGAATACGGGTGTGGAGGTTTTCACCCGCAGGACCTGTTTCCGGCTTCTTGGACCAGCAGCTACAATCTAACCTTCACACGGAGAGCCACCACCGAAATGAGCGACCTGATCCAACTCGCAAAAGACGGTGACATCGCCGTCATCACGATCAACAACCCCCCGGTCAATGCTTTGAGCCCGGGCGTGCCAGAAGGAATTTCCCAGGCGATCGAGCAAATCGACAAAGACAGCAGCGTGACCGCCGCCGTGGTGATCGGAGGCGGCCGCACATTCGTCGCCGGCGCCGACATCAAGGAATTCACCAAGATGACTGCCGGCAAAGCGAAGCCTGGTCCGGGCCTGCTTCCCCTTCTGCTGAAGATCGAAAACTGTTCCAAGCCCGTGGTGATGGCAATTCACGGCACCGCTTTCGGTGGAGGCCTGGAGCTGGCAATGGCTGGCCACTACCGGGTAGCGGCCCCCGGCGCGCAAGTTGGCCAGCCCGAAGTGAAGCTCGGTCTCATCCCGGGAGCTGCGGGCACGCAGCGCCTGCCGCGCCTCGCGGGAGTCGCAAAAGCGGTTGAAATGTGTACCGATGGAAATCCAGTAAAGGCACCAGACGCGCTCAAGGCCGGGATTGTCGATCGCCTGATCGAAGCTGACCTGCTGACCGGAGCCGTAGCCTTCGCCCGCGAAGTCGCGGGAAAGCCCGCCCCAAAGACCCGCGAGCGCCATCAAAAGTTGGGCACGTCGGAGCACAACGTCCAAATCTTCTCTGCCGCCCGCGACACTGCTCGCAGGATGCAACGCAACCTGATCGCTCCCCTCGCCGCCATCGATGCGATCGAAGCCGCCACCAAGCTGCCTTTCGACGAAGGTTGCGAGGCCGAGGCCAGGCTATTCATCGACTGTCTTTATTCCGATCAGTCAAAAGCTCTCATCCACGTATTCTTCGGCGAACGTGAGGTCGCCAAAATCCCGGATGTTCCGAAAGAGACTCCGACTATCCCGGTCAACTCTGCCGCAGTCGTCGGCGCCGGAACCATGGGCGGCGGCATCGCCATGGTATTCGCCAACGCCGGAATTCCCGTCCTGCTCAAAGAAACCGACCAGGCCGCTCTCGATCGCGGACTGGCCAACATCCAGAAGAACTACGCCAACTCCGTCAAACGCGGGCGCTTCACCCAGCAGGCCGTTGAGGAACGACTGAAGTTGATCCAGCCCACCCTGAGCTACGACGACTTCGGCAAAGTGGATATGGTCATCGAGGCCGTCTTCGAAGGCATGGCGCTCAAGAAAGAAGTCTTCGGCGAACTCGATCGCGCGTGCAAGCCAGGCTCAATCCTGGCCAGCAATACTTCTACGCTGAACATTGACGAGATCGCGGCCGCCACCTCGCGGCCCGCATCCGTCATTGGAACGCACTTCTTCAGTCCGGCCAACGTGATGCGGCTGCTTGAAATCGTACGCGGCAAAGCCAGCAGCAAAGAAGTGATCGCAACCTGCATGCAGCTCTCGAAAAAGCTGGGCAAGGTGGGCGTGCTGGTCGGCAACTGCCGCGGCTTTGTCGGCAATCGCATGTTTCACGCTTACGTGCGTGAAGCGACTTTCCTGGTGGAAGAAGGCGCCAGCGTCGAGGCAGTCGACAAAGCGCTCTACGATTTTGGAATGGCCATGGGGCCGCTCGCTACCCTCGACCTGGCAGGTCTCGATGTAGGCTGGCGCATCCGCAAGGAACATCGTCATCTGGAAAAGCCCGGCATGCGCCAGCCCTTTGCCGGAGACCATCTCTGCGAAGTGGGCCGCTTTGGCCAGAAGACCGGCGCAGGCTGGTACAAGTACGACGAAAGCCGGCAGGCGATCCCGGATCCCGAAGTTGCCGCCTGGACGAAAAAGTGGTCGGCCGAGGCCGGTATCCCGCAACGTCAAATTTCTGCCGAAGAAATCGTCGACCGCTGCATCTACGCCCTGGTCAATGAAGGCGCGCGCGTTCTCGAAGAAGGATACGCGCTGCGCGCAGTCGACATCGATATCATCTATCTCAACGGCTACGGTTTTCCCGCCTATCGCGGAGGCCCCATGTGGCACGCCGACACTGTAGGCCCGAAGAAGGTGTATGAGCGCATCAGCGAATTTCATCGCACACACGGCGAACTGTGGGAACCGGCCGCGCTGCTGAAGCAGTTAGCCGCGGAAGAACACACATTCGCCGATTTCGACCACGTCCTTTAGACAACGAATTCCTTCGTGTACCTTAGTGTCCTTGGTGGTTAAGAATCTAAGGCATTAACCACAAAGGACACGAGGGTACACGAAGTAATTCTCGCGACCAATGACGATCGACCAACGACTAACATGAGAGAAGCCGTCGTAGTTGCCAGTTCACGCACCGGACTCGCGAAATCCTTTCGCGGCTCCTTCAACATGACTCGACCCGAAGACCTCGCCGCCCATTGCATCCGGGATGTCTTGCGCAAAACGCCGCAACTGGACACTAAAGAAATCGAGGACGTGATCCTCGGCTGCGGCCAGCCCCACGGAGCCCAGGGGCACAACATCGCGCGGGTCTCAGCGCTGCACGCAGGCCTGCCTGTTTCGACCGCCGCCATCACTGTCAACCGGTTTTGTTCGTCCGGCCTGCAGGCGATTGCCATGGCCGCCCACCAGATCGTAAGTGAAGGCGCAGACGCAGCCATCGGCGGCGGCGTCGAGAGCATCAGCCTGATCGTTCGCGACAACGACCCCAGTCCGGTTCTCAAGCAGAAATATCCTGGCGTCTACATGGCCATGGGGGAGACCGCCGAGGTCGTCGCCAAACGCTACAAGATCAGCCGCCAGGCCCAGGACGAATACTCCCTGATCAGCCAGCAACGCACCGCCCGTGCCCAGCAGGAAGGTTTCTTCGCCGGCGAAATCGCTCCCATCAGGGTCACCAGGGCCCTGCTCGATAAGAAAACTGGCGAAAAAATTGGCGCCGAGGAAGTCTGTTGCGACCGCGACGAGTGCAATCGTGCCGACACCACGCTGGAAGGATTGCTCGCGCTGAAACCTCATTTCGATCCCAACAGCGGACAAGGCTCGGTGACGGCAGGGAACTCGTCGCAGCTCTCGGACGGAGCCTCCGCCACACTTCTTATGTCGCGCCAACGTGCCGATGAACTCCACATTCCTTACAAGCTCATCTTTCGCGGCTTCCAGATCGCCGGCTGCGAACCCGACGAAATGGGCATTGGCCCGGTGTTTGCCGTTCCCAAACTGCTCCGGCGTCAGGGCCTCAAGATGGACGACATCGACCTTTGGGAACTCAACGAAGCTTTCGCAGTTCAGGTTATTTACTGCCGCGACCGTCTCGGCATTTCCATGGAAAAGCTCAATGTCAATGGCGGATCGATCTCTATAGGCCATCCATTCGGAATGACTGGTTCACGCATGGTCGGCACGCTCGCCAACCAAATGGAACGCCGCAAGTCGCGCTACGGAGTCGTGACCATGTGCGTCGGCGGCGGGCAAGGCGCCGCCGGCCTGTTCGAGCGGCCCAGTTAGCCGGCGAGTCAGTTCGAGGTCAGGTCCAGGTCAGGTAATGAAACACCCCAAACTCACAGCTCGCCAGATTCGCGACTTCCTGCCCAGGATTCCGTTCAACTCGCTGCTCGGGGTAAAACTCAACCGTCTTCATCGTGATGGCGTCACCATCGAGTGTGAACTTCGCCACGAGTTGACCAACAGCGCTGGGGTTGCGCACGGCGGCGTCGCGGCCGCTATGGCCGACGTGGCGGTGGGTATGGCCATCAACCGCCACTTCGGGGGCAAGCGCCCTATCACGACAGTCGAAATGAAGATCAATTATTTTCGCCCGGTCACGGAGGATCGTATCTTCGCCCGCTCCCGGCTGCTTCGCATCGGTTCAACCCTGTGTGTAGGAAGTGTCGACCTGACCGATGCGCAAGGCAACGCCATCGGCACCGCCCTCGTGACTTACATGTTGCTGGATGCACGCGGAACCAAGCCACCGGAGTAAGAGAGCAAGAACATCGCTGTTGTGGATAGCGGGCTTCAGCCGCGAAGCGGCGCAAGAGTGCAGCCCAGGGCGCAAGGCCTGGGTGGAAGATTCGAACCCGCCCAAGCTCCGAAGGAGCGAAAGAACAGAAAGGTATTCGCGATGCCACCGCTGGTAATCGAAAACCTGGATTCTCTAAAAAACTTCGTAGGCCGCGAAATCGCAACCACCGATTGGTTCGAAATCACACAAGAGCGTATTCAACAATTCGCCGAAGCCACCGAAGATCGCCAGTGGATCCATCTGGACCGCGATCGCGCAGCAAAAGAATCTCCCTACGGCACGACCATCGCCCACGGATTCCTAACTCTGTCTTTGCTGAGCCATCTATCCAAGCAGGCGCTGCAGATTCAGAATGGTGCCCGTATGGCGGTGAACTACGGCCTGAACCGCGTCCGTTTCTCATCACCGGTTCATGCCGGCTCCAAAATCCGCGCCCGCTTCACCCTGCAATCTCTCAGGGACGTCGGCAGCTCCAGCGAAGCCGTTTTCTCGATTGAAGTAGAAGGTCAAAATCAGTCAAAACCCTGTTGCGTGGCGGAATGGGTTGTCCGCTACTACGCGCAAAAGCCACCGCCACCCGCGTAGGGGCAGACGCCCCTTCGACTTCGCTCAGGGCAGACGCCCCGCCCGCCCAGCGGAGCGAAGCTCCGCAGTTTCGCCAACTCGAGCGATGTTGCGAGCCCCACCCACCGGCGCTATAGTAGTCCGTCAATTGCCTGGAGGCGTGCATGGCCGTCGCCACTCAAAATCCCCTTAAGATTCCCGGCCCTCCCAGCTTCGCCACCGTGGCCGAGGAGCGCCAGCATCGCAAGCAGCGCCTGGCTGGGGCCTATCGCCTGTTCTCGCGCTTCGGATTCGACGAGGGCGTCGCCGGACACATCACCGCCCGCGACCCCGAACATCTCGATCATTTCTGGGTCAACCCTTTCGGGATGCATTTCGGCCAGATCCGGGTCTCCGACCTGATTCTCGTGGACGGCCAAGGCCAGGTCGTAGAAG
>WNEZ01006073.1_pt1 | contig 10594 bp, 11 predicted proteins | sample 5400521 | NCBI WGS metagenome assembly WNEZ01 (sample SAMN13153339, study PRJNA577476) | soil metagenome | isolation source: 120 cm saprolite under Douglas fir tree site 2 hole 1 replicate 1 | place: USA:California | collected 2015-04-18
GCGTTCACTGGGCCCCGACGCTAGACGCTCGTCCCGCGGGACGCAAGCGTCGCCGCGAAACACGGCCCGCGGCCGCTACGCATCCGACCGCGCCGCCCGCACGCGCCCCACGGCCTCGCCCCAGCGGGCGAGGAACGCGGTCACGAACGTGTGCTCCTGGACCGGCTCGACGGCGAGCGGGGCGAGCGCGAGCGCCGCGGCGAGCGCGATGTGGTAGCCGTCGGAGCGCGAGGCGGCCGCGCGGCGATACGCCGGGTGCGCGGCGTTGACCCACACCGTCGACTCGATGAGGCGTCCGAGCTCGGCATCGCCCGGGCGCTCCTCGAACTGGATGGTGAGCGCGTGGTGCGCGGGACGCCGGGCGGCGGATGCGCCTGGCAGCATGCCGTCGCCCGCGGACGGGTTACGCTCGCTGGACTCCGCGGCGTGCGGCGTCTCCGCCACCGCCTCCCCGGGGGTGGTCTCGCTTCCCGAGGCCACCGAGGCTGCGACCAGCGCGCGGCCGTCGACCGCACCGCCGGCCGTCCCCATGGGCAGCCGCCGCTGCCCGCCGGCGCGGGCCCGTACGAGCGTGGCGAGCAGCGGGAAGTCGTCGGCCAGCTCCTCGAGGACTCGCTCGAGGTCGCGCTCCACCGGACGGGCCACCCGCCGGCGGCTCTCCTCGGCCGGGTCGCGGGCGTCGCCCCACATGGCGAGCTGCCGCGACACCGCCTCCTGGAGGAGCTTCCGGTAGGCGAGGTAAGTGGCGCCCCGGGCGCCGACGCGCACGAAGTCCGCCTTGTTGAGCGTCAGGCACTCCGCCAGCGCCGGCACCTCGACCAGGCCCCCGATACGGTCAGGCGCGGCCGGCGTGACCCCGAGCCAGTCCCAGCCCTGCTTGATCACCTTGCCGAAGGTGCTGATGGCGAGCCCGCGCCGTTCCTCGGGCAACGGAATCGCGCCCCGCACGAGGTAGCCGAGGGCCGACGGCTTGCGCTTGCGCGCCGCGCGGATCTCGAGCCCCGCCCTCTCGAGCATTGCCTCCCCGTCGGGCTCGAGCGCGCGGTCGTTCACGTCGATGCGGACCCCTCGGGGGTAGTGCACCGCGAGTATGGCGATGAAGGCAGGGTCGAAGAGGGTTTGATAGTGACGCCGCAGCGTCGCCTCCACGAACCCGGCGTCGAGGAGCGGCGAGAGCGGATTGCGCGGCCCGAGGCGCACCGCAGTGCCACGCTCAGTCAGCAAGCCAGGCGGCGGGATCCACCGCCACGGCGCGCGATGCCGCGACGCGAGATGCCAGCGCGTGGCCACGTGCGTCTTCCCGCGGCGCGTCTCGGTCACCACCTCCTCGCAGGCGAGGAGACCGAGCTTGATCCCGACCCCCGCGAAGCCGATGCCCTGGCCGCGTGTCTTGGTGCTGGCCGCGACGTCGTGGTAGCGAGCGAGCTCGCGCCGCTTCATGCCGCAGCCGTCGTCCGCGACGACGAGGGTCGCGGCCGCGGCGTCGGCCATCACCCGCACGCGGCTCGCGCCGGAGTCGAGCGCGTTGGCGACGATCTCGGTCAGGATCGTCTCCTCGAGCGCGCCCGGGTACGCGTCGCGCAGGTCCTCAAGCAGGTGCAGCAGATCGACGCGCGTCTCGCCCATGGATGGTGCCGCCAGGGTAGCACGGCCGGCGGCGCGTCCTGAACGGTTGACGCGGCCCGACCCCGCCCCTACGATCCGCCGCCATGCGCGTCGTGCCGCTGGCGCTGCGCCGGGATCCGCCGGACGTGCTGGCGAGCCTCGCCGGCGAGCCCGGCGCGTTCCTCCTCGAGGTGCCCGACCCGGCGCAGCCGCTGACGCTCCTCGGCTGCGCGCCGCGCGCGCAGCTCCGGGTGCTCGCCGACGGGCGCGTCGAGCGTGACGGACGCCTCGACGGGGCCGACCCCCTCGCCGCGCTCGAGCGCTTCGTGGCCGAGGGTCCCGCCCTTCCCTTTCCGTACGGCGGCGCCGTCGGCTACCTTGCCTACGAGTTCGGCCGCTTCACGGAGCCGGCGCGCGACGGCCACGTGGCCGTGCCCGACGTGCCGCTCGCGGTCCTCTCTCGCTACGACCCGGTGCTCGCCTTCGACCCCAGCCGCGCGCAGTACGCGCTCGTGTGCGCCGAGCCGGCGAGCGCGCGCGCCCCCTGGCTCGAGCGCCTCGCCGCGCCGGCGCCCGCCTGGTCGGGTCCGCTCGCGACGGCGCCACTCGCCCCGCTCATTCCGCGCGAGCGCTACCTCGCGGCCGTCCGCCGCATCCTCGACTACCTCGGCGCGGGCGACGTCTACCAGGTGAACCTGACGCAGCCGTTCGCGGCGCCGCTGGCCGCACCGGCCTGGGCGCTCTTCGCCGCCCTCGCGCGGCGCCACCCGGTACCGTACGGCGCCTACCTCGACACCGGGGATGTCCGCCTGCTCGCCAACTCGCCCGAGCTCTTCCTCAGCCGCCGGGGTGCGCGGGTGGAGACGCGGCCCGTCAAGGGCACGCGCCCCCGCGGCGCGGGCCGCGCGCGCGACGCCGCGCTGGCCGCCGAGCTCGAGGCGGATGCGAAGGAGCGCGCCGAGCACGTGATGATCGTCGACCTCGAGCGCAACGACCTGGGACGGGTGGCGCGCACCGGCTCGGTCGCGGTCGAGGCGTTCGCGCGCCTCGAGAGCCACCCGACGGTGCATCACCTGGTGTCGTCCATCGTGGGGTGGGCGCGTCCCGGCGTCGGCCTGGCCGACCTCCTGCGCGCGACCTTCCCCGGCGGCTCGATCACCGGGGCGCCCAAGGTGCGCGCCATGGAGATCATCCGCGAGCTCGAGCCGTCGCCGCGCGGTGCGTACACCGGCGCCTTCGGCGTCTTCCACCCGAGCGGCGACCTGGAGCTCGGTCTCGCCATCCGCACGGCGGTGGTGGCCGACGGCGCCGTCCGCTACCACGCGGGCGGCGGCATCGTCGCCGACTCGGATCCCGAGCGTGAGCTGGCCGAGGCGTGGCTCAAGACGGCCGCGCTCCGCCTCGCCCTCGGCGAGGACGCGCGTCCCGAGCTCGAGCGATGCTCGTCTGGCTGAACGGGCGCTTCCTGCCCGCGCGTGACGCACGCGTGTCGGCGCTCGACCGTGGCCTGCTCCACGGCGACGGCGCGTACGACACCTGGCGCACGTACGGCGGCGTGCCCTTCGCCACCGCCGCGCACCTCCGCCGGCTCGCGAGCGCGGCGCGCGTGCTCCGGCTGCCGGCGCCCGGTCCGGCGGGTCAGTGGGAGCGCCGCGCGCGACTCCTCGTCGCGCGCTCCGGGATGAGCGACGCGGCGCTGCGCCTCACCGTCACGCGGGGCGCCGCCGGCGAGGCGCTGGTGCCGGGGGGGCACGCGCGCCCCACACTGCTCCTCACCGCGCGGCGCCTGCCGGCGCATCTCGGCGAGCGCCAGGCGCACGGCGTGCCCGCCGTTCTCCTTCCCTTCCCGCGCGACGCCGGCCCGCCCTGGGGCGGGTGGAAGCTCGTCGGCCACGCGAGCGCCGTCGTGGGGCGCGCCATCGCCTCGCGGCGCGGCGCGGCCGAGGGCCTCTACGTCACTCCCGCGCGCGAGGTGACCGAGGCGACGGCGGCGAACGTCTTCCTGGTCGAGCGCACCGCGCTCGTCACCCCGCCGCTCGGGAGCGGCATCCTCCCGGGCGTGACCCGCGCCCTGGTGATCCGGCTGGCGCGCCGGGCCGGCCTCCGGGTGCGCGAGGAGCGCGTCACGGTCGCGCGCATCCGGCGCGCGCGGGAGATCTTCCTGACCGCCTCGACGATCGAGGTTCTCCCCGTGGTGCGCCTCGACGGGCGCGCGGTGGGTCGCGGCCACCCCGGGCCGGTCACGCGCCGGCTCCAGTCGGCGTACGCGGCGCACGTGGTCGCCACGCTGCGCGGCGCGCGCTGACTCGACTCACCCCGGGCCCAACCGCTATACCCCCCGGAGCAGAGGAGGTGCGGGGATGAGGCAGCGAAGCCAGCTCTTCGCCGTGAAGCCAGTCGAGGTCCTGCTGGCGGAGATGGAGGGCGAGAACCGGCTCCGCCGCGTGCTCGGGCCGGTCAGCCTCACCGCCCTCGGCGTGGGCGCCATCATCGGGGCGGGGATTTTCGTACTGACGGGCCTCGCGGCGCACGACAAGGCGGGGCCGGGCCTGATCCTCTCCTTCGTGGTCGCCGGGATCGGCTGCGCGCTGGCCGGGCTCTGCTACGCCGAGTTCGCCTCCATGGTGCCGGTCGCCGGCAGCGCCTACACCTACGCCTACGCCACGCTCGGCGAGCTGTTTGCCTGGATCATCGGCTGGGACCTGGTGCTCGAGTACGCCGTCGCCTCGAGCACCGTGGCGCACGGGTGGTCGCACTACTTCCTCTCGTTGCTGAGCATCTTCGGTATCACGCTGCCCGAACGGTGGACGAACACGCCCATCGACATCGACCCGCTGACGCACGTCTGGGCGACGACCGGCTCGTACTGCAACCTGCCCGCCGCGCTGGTGGTGCTGCTCGTCACGGTGGTGCTCGTGATCGGCATCCGCGAGAGCGCCAGCTTCAACGCGGCGATGGTGGTCCTGAAGCTCGTGGTCGTGCTGTTCGTCATCGCCGTCGGGTCGGCCTACGTCCGGCCGCAGAACTGGCACCCGTTTCTCCCCTATGGATGGGGCGGCGTGATGCGGGGCGCCTCGTACGTCTTCTTCGCTTATATCGGCTTCGACTCGGTCTCGACGCACGCGGAGGAGGCGCGCAACCCCCAGCGCGACGTACCGATCGGGATCATCGCCTCCCTCGGCCTCTGCACGGTGCTCTATATACTGGTGGCGGCCGTCTTGACCGGGATGGTGCCTTATACGGAGATCAACATCGACGCGCCGGTCGCGGCCGCCTTCGCCTCGCGCGGGCTCGAGGTGGCGAGGCTCCTCATCTCGATCGGCGCCGTCGTCGGCATCACGAGCGTGCTGCTCGTGCTGCTGCTCAGCCAGGCGCGCGTGCTGCTCGCCATGGCGCGCGACGGTCTCATCCCGCGCGAGTTCTTCGCCGCGGTGCACCCGCGCTTCCGCACGCCGCACAAGGGGACGATCCTCACCGGCGTGCTGGTGGCGATCGTCGCGTCGCTCTTCCCGCTCCGCATCCTGGCCGAGCTGGTGAACATCGGCACGCTGCTCGCGTTCGTCATCGTGTGCGCCGCGGTCATGGTCATGCGGCGGACGAACCCGCAGCTCGCGCGCCCGTTCCGCACGCCGCTCGTACCATGGGTTCCCATCCTCGGCATGGGGATGAACTTCGCGATGATGTGCAGCCTCGGGTGGGAGAACTGGCTGCGCCTGCTGGTGTGGCTGCTGATCGGCTTGGTGATCTACTTCGGCTACGGGCGCAGCCGCAGCACCATGGCGCTGCAGCGCGCGGCCGCGTCCGTCATATGAAGAGCCGCACCAGCGCGTAGCCGCCGACGCCGAGCGCCAGCCCGGCGAAGAGGGGCACGCGCTGGGGGTAGCCGCCCTTCGCGGCGGCGAACGCGCTGCCCGCGAAGATCACGCCGAGACCAACCAGCGGCATGGAGAAGGCGCGCGCGGCGGGCGGGGCGAAGCGTCCCGAGTCGAGGCTCAGGTAGAGGAGGCTCGCGATCGCGGCGGCCGCGACCAGGGCAGTGACCGCTCTCATCGAGCCCCCTGTAGCGCACCCCTTGTCTTCGCGCGAGCCTCGCCGTAGCCTCCGCTGCCCATGACCATGAAATTCGGCATCGCCTACGCCAACGCCGGCCCCTTCGGATACCCCGAGCCCCTCGCGCACCTGGCGCGTACCGCCGAGGAGGTCGGCATCGAGTCGATCTGGACGGTGGAGCACGTGGTCATCCCGGTGGGGTACCAGTCGAAGTACCCGTACGACCCGTCGGGCAAGATCCCCGGGCCGGAGAACGTGCCCATCCCCGACCCGATCCTGCCCCTCGCCTTCGCCGCCGCGGTGACCAAGAAGCTCCGCCTCGCGACCGGCATCGTGATCCTCCCGCAGCGCCACCCCATCTACGTCGCCAAGGAGATGGCCACGCTCGACGTGCTCTCCGGCGGGCGCGCCATCCTCGGCATCGGGATCGGCTGGCTGCGCGAGGAGTTCGACGCCGTGGGCGTCCCGTTCGCGGAGCGCGCGGCGCGCACCAGCGAGTCCGTGCGCGCCATCCGCTCGCTGTGGAAGGACACGCCGCAGGCATTCGAGGGGAAGTTCTTCCGCTGGGCGCCGCTCGAGTCGAACCCCAAGCCGGTGCAGAAGCCGGGCGTGCCCATCGTCGTCGGCGGCCACGGCGAATGGGCCGCGCGTCGGGCGGCGCGCTACGGCGACGGCTTCTTCCCCGCCGTCGGCGAGCCCGAGAAGCTCCGCGCGCTCTTCGCCACGCTGCGCGAGGAGTGCCGGCGGATCGGGCGGAACCCGGACGAGATCGAGCTCAGCGCCGGCCGCGGCCGTCCCGACCTCGACGCCGTGCGCCGGCTCCAGGACCTGGGCGTGTCGCGCATCACCACGGGGCCGCCGGGCTTCGACAACGAGGCGGTCACGCGCGGCCTGCACGACTTCGCGGAGCGCGTGATCGCGCGGTCGTAGATGGAGACCTTGCGCACCCCCGACGACCGCTTCGCAAGCCTGCCCGGCTACCCGTTCGCGCCGCACTACGTCGAGGTGGGCGGTCTCCGCATCCACCACGTCGACGAGGGACCGCGCGACGCCGCGCCGGTCCTCCTGCTGCACGGCGAGCCGTCGTGGTCCTACCTCTACCGGAAGATGATCCCGCTCATCACGGCGGCGGGGCATCGGGCGGTGGCGCCCGACCTGGTCGGCTTCGGGCGCTCCGACAAGCCCGCGCGACGCGAGGACTACACCTACCAGCGCCACGTCGACTGGATGCGCGGCGTGCTTGACGCGCTCGATCTCCGGCGCATCACGCTCGTCTGCCAGGACTGGGGTGGGCTGATCGGCCTCCGTCTCGCCGCCGAGCACCCGGAACGATTCGCGCGAATCGTCGCCGCGAACACCTTCCTGCCCACGGGCGACCGGCCCGCCGGGCCGGCATTCCTCGCCTGGCGGCAGTACTCGCAGGAGACGCCCGAGTTCCACGTCGGCGGCATCGTGAGGGGCGGTTGCGAGACGGACCTGGCCCCGGAGGTGATCGCGGCCTATGACGCCCCCTTCCCGGACGACCGCTACAAGGCGGGCGCGCGACAGTTCCCGATGCTCGTGCCGGTGACGTCCGACGACCCCGCAGCGGTGCCCAATCGCAAGGCGTGGGAGGTGCTCGGCCGCTGGACGAAGCCGTTCTTGACCGCGTTCAGCGACTCCGACCCGATCACGGGCGGCGCCGATCGCGTCCTCCAGCAGGCGATCCCGGGCGCAGAGGGCCAGCCGCACGCCACCATCGCCGGCGGGGGCCACTTCCTCCAGGAGGACCGGGGCGAGGACCTGGCGCGCGTGGTCGTGGACTTCCTCGCGCGCACGAGAGCAGCGTGAGCGAGGGCCCGCCACCCTACCCGCGGCCCGTCCCCCTCGTCCTCCCGCGGCCGAGCGGCCGCCAGCTGCGGCGCCGCGCGTTCAGCACCTTCCGCGTCTTCGGGAGGAACTTCCGCCGGCTCGCGGCGCGCCGGCTCCTCCGCCGGCCCGTCGCCGAGAACGCCTTCGCCCACCCCCTCCGCCTGACCTTCGAGGAGCTGGGCGCGACCTACCTCAAGTTCGGGCAGCTGATCGCCTCCTCGCCGGGCCTCTTCGGCGACCAGGTGTCGAACGAGTTCCGCTCCTGCCTGGACACGGGGCCGGCCGTCCCCTTCGCGGTGGTGCGCGCCGCGGTCGAGGCGACGGTCGGCGGCCCGCTCGCGTCCGCCTTCGCGTCCTTCGAGGAGATCCCGATCGGGCGCGCCTCGATCGCCGTCGTGCACCGCGCCACGTTGCGCGACGGCCGCGTGGCGGCGGTGAAGGTGCTCCGCCCCGGGATCGAGGAGGTGGTGGCGACCGACCTCCGCCTGATGGAGCCGCTCCTCGACTTCCTCTCGCGCCAGGTGGGCGTGGCCGAGGCGGGGCAGCTGGTGCGCATGGTGGATGGCTTCCGCCAGCAGGTGGCCGAGGAGCTCGACCTGCGCAACGAGGCGCGCGCCATGGCGCACTACCGCGACCTCCTCCGGCGCGTCGACCTGCCGCTGGTGGTCGTGCCCCAGCCCTACCCGGAGCTCTCCGGGCCGCGCGTGCTCACCATGGAGTTCCTCGACGGCATCCCCATCGACGACCTGGCGCGCATCGTCGAGCTGGGCGTCGACCCGCGCCCGCTGGTCGAGCAGACGGTGCGCGGCTGGTTCATCACCGCGATCCGCTACGGCATCTTTCACGGCGACGTCCACGCCGGGAACCTGATGTTGCTGCGCGACGGGCGCATCGCGGCGCTCGACTGGGGCATCGTCGGCCAGCTCGATCCCGACACGCACCGCTTCTTCCGCCGCACCATCGAGGCCGCGCTGGGCGACGAGACGGCGTGGGACGACGTCGCGGTGCGCCTCCTCCAGGTCTACGGGCCCGCGCTGCGCGGCCTGGGGCTCGACGAGGCGGAGATGGCGCGCTTCGTGCGCGGCGTGATGGAGCCCATGCTGACACGGCCCTTCGGCGAGGTGAGCCTGGCGACCTTCATCGCCGCCATCCAGGGCCAGGTCTCCAAGGCCGAGGGGCAGGTCGTGCAGGGCCGCTCGTGGCGCGCGCGCCTGCGCCGCCTGCGCGAGCAGCGCCGGCTGCACCGCGGCGTGGCCGAGCACGGCGCCATCGGCACGGACTTCGATCGCGGCACCTTCCTCCTCGGCAAGCAGCTCATGTACTTCGAGCGCTACGGGAAGATGTTCCTCTCCGACGTGTCGCTGCTCTCGGACCGGAAGTTCTTCGCCGGGCTGCTCGCCGAGGCGCGCTAGCGGCACGCCAGCGGGATCAAAAAAGAAGAAAGGGCGCGACCGCGGCGCCCACCGAGAGCGCCACGCTGAGCACGGAGAGGCCCACCTTGCCGGCCGTGTCGCCGGCGTTCTCCTGCTCGGCGGCGGGCCGCTCGGCGCCCGGGAGCCCCGCCCGCGTCACCGCGTCGCGCTGCTCGGGGTCGAGCAGGTCGTTCACGGCGCCCTCGTCGTCGAGGTCGTCCCAGCGTTCGGCCGACGCCAGGTTGGCGTCCGGGTCGTCGGGGAGCGGTACATGGCGGCGGTCGGCCGCGCACGCGCTCACCAGCACGAGCCCGGCCACGGCCAGGCCGGCCATCCGTCCCCACCCCCGGCGCGCCCGCATGCCGGCGACTCTACTCCGGGGCGCCACGGGTTACCACCCGTCTTGACTCGGCACGCCGGGCCTCGTACGTGCTTAACCACGTGGTTAAGCATCCGGCCCCCCGCCTCGACGCCGTCTTCGCCGCGCTCGCTGATCCCATCCGGCGCGCGATCCTGAGCACGCTGGCGCGCGGCGAGGCGACGGTGGGTGAGCTGGCCGCGCCCTTCGACGTCTCCCTGCCCGCCATCTCGAGGCACCTGCGCGTGCTCGAGGGCGCCGGGCTGCTGACGCGCGAGCGGGAGGGCCGGCTCCGCCGCTGCCGGCCGCTCGTCGGTCCGATCGAGGAGGCGGCCGGGTGGATGACCGAGTACCGTCGTTACTGGGAGGAGCACTTCGACGCCCTCGCGGCCTACCTGGCACGCGGCCGGCGTCGAACCAACGCGAGAAGGAGGATGAAGCATGCCAGTCCTGTACGGCGTCAACGCGTCCCCGTTCGTGCGTAAGGTCCGCGTCGCGCTCGCGGAGAAGAACGTCCCCTACGAGCACGAGGTCGTCATTCCGGTTAACGTCTCGCCGGAGTTCAGGAAGATGAGCCCGCTCGGCAAGATCCCCGCGCTCCGCGACGGCGACAAGGCGCTCTCCGACTCCTCGGTCATCTGCGCCTACCTCGAGCGCGCGCACCCGACGCCCGCGCTCTACCCCGCGGACCCTTACGAGTATGCGCGCGCGCTCTGGTTCGAGGAGTACGGCGACACGGCGCTGGTGAACGTCACCGGCCCCAAGATCTTCTTCAAGAAGATCGTCGGGCCCGCGTTCTTCAACCAGCCCGCCAACCTGGCCGAGATCCAGAAGAGCGTCGACGAGGAGCTGCCGCCGCTCTTCGCCTACCTGGAGAGCCAGCTGGGCAGCGGCCCGTTCATCGTCGGCAAGCAGCTCTCGATCGGCGACATCGGCATCGCGACCCACTTCGTGAACCTCCGCCTGGCCGGCTTCGGCGTCGACCCGGCGCGCTGGCCGAAGCTCGCGAAGTACGTCGCTGGGATACACGAGCGGCCGTCGTTCGCGGCGCTCATCGCCGAGGAGAAGGCCAGCTTCGGAATCGCGTAGATGCCGACGCTGCACCTGAAGCGCACGTTCCAGGCCCGGAGGACAAAGGTCTTCCGGGCCTGGACCGAGCCCGAGGCGCTCTAGCCGTGGCCGCCCCGGTCCTCTGGCAGTTCCGCTTCTCGCACTTCAACGAGAAGGCGCGCTGGGCGCTCGACTGGAAGGGCATCGCGCACGTGCGCCGCGCCCTCCTCCCCGGCTTCCACGTGCCGCGCGTCCTCTGGATGACCCG
>WNEZ01006074.1_pt1 | contig 10593 bp, 10 predicted proteins | sample 5400521 | NCBI WGS metagenome assembly WNEZ01 (sample SAMN13153339, study PRJNA577476) | soil metagenome | isolation source: 120 cm saprolite under Douglas fir tree site 2 hole 1 replicate 1 | place: USA:California | collected 2015-04-18
CTTTGTCGGCAGGTGTGCTGGCCTGCATCGCCATGGAACGAAATTTTGCGATGTTTTCGAAAGTACCCTTTTCGTGGGTGGCGTAACCTGTCACGGCTTCGACGAGATTCGGAATCAGGTCGTGGCGTCGCTTGAGTTGCACATCAATGTCGGACCAGGCATTGTCAGTGCGAACTCGCAACTGGACCAGGCTGTTGTACATCCCGATCAGCAGGAACGCGATGACAACCAGTACACCCAGAATGATCCAGGCCATAACTTCTCCTCTAGTTCCGAAGTGTGGAATCAGGGGACGGTAACACAGAGCACAAACGTGCGCAATTGCTGAAGCCAAAATTAAGTGAGATAGAGTGCTGAAGGCCAGATTACCCTGTGTTACCTGTAGGTTTCCAGGTACTTGCAGCCTGACGCGGGGAAATGGCATCGTACAGGGTAGGGATATTATGATCGCTTCCCAAAACAAGACATCTCGTAAGCGACGCCGGTTCTGGTTTGCATTGATACTGGGGCTGCTTTTGGCGGGACCAGCCTACGGCCAGACCTGCCTTACTGCCAACGACATGGACGAAGCCACACGGGCCGCTTTGGTGAACACCGCCAAACGGTATTTTGACATGGCGGCCCGGGGCGATTTGGCTTCGTTGCGGCAGAATTCGATTGTCAGCGTCGCTTCGGATTTTTCCGGCATTGAGAACGCAGTCAAAGACAACCAGTCTAACTTTGCGGGAGCGCAGGCCACGCCGCGTCCGCCATTCTTGCTGAAAGCTGAAGGGACCGCGCCGCTGCCACACGCTGAATTCTTGTGTGGAGTCTTTGGCGCCCAGGGTCAAACCAAAGATAGCGCTGTGTTCCAGCTCAGCAATCTGCCGCCGGGAAACTATGGCATCGCGATTCTCGATGTCAGCGGAAGCAAAACACCGTATACGCTCTCATTCGTCCTACAACAGCAGGGAAATGACTGGAAACTCGGCGGATTTTACGCCAAGCCAATGCAAGTGGCAGGTCATGATGGCAACTGGTACGTCACGCGCGCCCGTGAGTACAAAGCCAAGGGCCAGGTTCATAATGCATGGTTGTACTTTCTCGAAGCCCGCGAACTACTGGCTCCTGTGCCATTCATGAGCACTCTAGCGACCGACAAACTGTATGACGAATCGCAGAGCGCAAAGCCTTCAGATTTACCGCCTTCCGACCTTTCCGCCGCTGGCAAGACTTTCAAGGTGACGAACCTGTTTCCGTTGGCCGTTGGCAACGATCTTGATCTGGTAGTGAAGTACCAGTCGCCCGACGTTTCCAACACCACGCAAACCTTTCAGGACAACATGGCGGTGATGAAGGCGCTGATCGCGAAATATCCGGAACTTCACGAGGCCTTTGGCGGAATTGTGGCGCGGGCTGTGGAACCGTCTGGCCGTGATTACGGATCGCTGATGGCGATGAAAGATATTAAATAATTACGATCGACGATTTTCGATTGACGATTGTCAAAACTAAGAACTGAGAACCAGGAACCAAAAACTGATTTCCTAGCTACTCTTCAAACTCACTTTCGCCTACTGATCAAACACACACTCTTTGGGATCTTTATCTTCCCGCAATCCGAGAAAAACGGGAGCGCGTAGTTTGAGTCCGCCATCGGCGGTTTCATGCGTCCATTCAGAAAACTTGATCTCGGCCACCAGTTCAGGTTTCACCCAATGTACGTTTCGTGCATCCACGGGGCCGTAAAAAGGATTGCGATCCGTTTCCAGGCTTTTCAGCAATTGGTAAATTTCTTTTAGCCTGCTCTGATTAAAACCTGTTCCCGCCTGGCCTATGTGAATCAGGTGATCTTTCTTGTCATACAGGCCCAACACAATTGATCCGAAATATTGGCGACTGCCTTCGGGATCGGTGTAGCCCCCGATCACGCAGTCAATCGTGTGCGTGATTTTGATCTTCAACCACTCGCGGGTGCGACGCTCCTCATAACAACTAGTTCGACGCTTGGCGAGAATGCCTTCCAAACCCTTTTGTTTGGCGGCCTCAAAGAGCGCGATCCCCTGGCCCGGATAGTGATCGGAGTAGCGAAGCAGATCACCCGACGTGGCAATTTGAGCCAGCACTTCCTTACGCTGCTCAAGCGACACTCGCCGCAGGTCGTAACCCTCGAGGTAAAGCAAATCGAAAACGTAATACATGATTGGGACGTCACGCCGGGCCGCAGTATGCCGGTTACCTTGGCGGATGCCTGTACGCTGCTGCATCAGGCTGAAAGAGGGCCGGCCTTGTTCGTCCAGGGCGACGATTTCGCCGTCGAGAACGGCGGTCTGCGCTTTGATTAACTTGGGCAGACTTTGTAATTCAGAAAATTGTCCAGTAAGGTCGTTTTGATTGCGCGAGACGAGTCGGCTCTTGCCGTTTTCCAGAAAACAAACAGCACGATAGCCGTCCCACTTGATCTCAAATAACCACTCCGGGCTATCGAAAGGTTTATCGACAGACGTCGCCAGCATGGGATGAATAGCAGTTGGCATGGGCCTTTTTACGGCGCCCTGCAAACCTTCCAGCACCGAGGACAAAGAAGACGCTGGCGAATTTCTTTTTTCAGTTGTTGCCTCAGGGTTCCGGACGGAGTTCTTGGCAGTGGTTATCGCTTTAGTTTTTTCGTTTTTTTTTACTCCCGCTGCCGCGGCTTCTTTTGTGGTTGAAGCCTTTTTTCGTTTTTCCCGATCCAGCTTGGCCAAAGTGTCAGCCAGCCATGGCGCTTTCGCTTTGCCCCGCGATGCCGGACGATCGCTTTCCCATTCCGCCGAAGCCTTATCACCACCAATCTCTCGCATGGTGCGTCCGGTGAGCACGGAAGTGTCGTACTGCTCAATGTTGAAACCAGGAACTGCATACTCGTCCTGCTTCTTGATAAGCAGCCACTCCGTGCCCTTGCTTCCAGGACGGCGTCCCTTCATGTGAATCAGGACAAAATCACCTTTCAGGCGCTTGCCGCGCAGACGGAACTTGAAATCTCCCTTCTGCAGCATGGCAGCCGCTTCCGCGTCGGTCGCTGGAACAAATTTGCCTTTCACGGGAACGGGCGAGAGCGGCTCCCACGTTCCCACGTCCCAGACCATCACTGTGCCGGCGCCATAGTTACCTTCGGGAATGATGCCCTCGAAATCGAAATAAGACACGGGATGATCTTCCACCTGCATGGCCAGGCGTTTGTCGGCGGGATCGAGCGATGGTCCTTTGGGAACGGCCCAGGATTTGAGCACGCCATCCATCTCCAGGCGAAAGTCGTAATGCAGGCGCGTGGCGCGATGTTTTTGCACTACAAAGCGATGCTGCGATTTCTTTTCAACCTTCCCCGGCGGCTCGGGAGTTTCGGCGAAGCGGCGTTTGCGTTTGTATTCTTCCAGGGGCATAGAGCTATTTTAGCGATCTGAAGGGTATGCGCGGGAGAAAGCGGGTTTTGGCAGGTCAGACTCTTGAGAAGGAGTGGCAGACAACAACATTCAAGTGGTGAGATATGCCCCGGCACGTCCAGCTCGACGTGCCGGGGCGCAACAATCAGGCCGCCTTTCCGGCCGCAATGCGATGGGTGGTGGAAGTCTCAACGTTGAAAGTCTCAACTGTCGGATCCTTTCTTAACGTCGGCTTGAGTGTGTCCACAATGCGGTTGTAGTGCTCGCGATGATATCGCTCCGCATCCTCCTTGTTCTTCCAAAAGCTCACCGAAATGACACGCTCGGCGTCGCTTTCCGAGGTGAGGCCGATCAGGTCCACAAACCCCGGCTGCTTTTGCAGAATAGGTAGGACGTCATTGCGCAGTTTGTTGTTGAACTCATCCCTTTTATCTGGTTTTACGCGACATTCCACCATGCGGGTAAACATAGAAAATCTCCTTTCGCATTCGTTGGAAGTGAAAGCCTGCCCGTCGCCAGAACCGCTCGAAGTACCAGCCACACGACGGGAAGGTTGATTGTCGGTACTGGTCTTAGTTGTAAAAGATGAGAAAGAAATTATAGTGCGATTGTGCGGGATAATTTTGCACAGTATCGAAGTTTTTATGGAGGCTCCCCGATTGTCTTAATGCTTTAATTACTATGGCTTGCGATTATGAAACGTGAGTACCCAGAGACTCCGCTGGTCGGCGTGGGTGCCGTGATCCTCGACCAGGGTCGCGTGGTTTTGGTTAAACGTAAATTTCCGCCGCTCGCCGGGGACTGGTCTATCCCCGGAGGTCGGTTGAAGATCGGCGAAACGCTGCGCGAGGGCGTGGTTCGGGAAGCCCGTGAGGAAACCGGACTGACCGTTGATCCGATCGAATTGCTAGGTGTGTATGACCGCCTGTTGCTCGATGAGGCTGGCCGAATCCTTTATCACTACGTCTTGATAGATTTTCTTTGCCGGCGATTGACGGGTGAACTCCAGGCTAGCGGGGATGCCGACGATGCACGCTGGTTTTCCCCGGAAGAAATAGAAAAAGTTTCTCTGGTGGCAGACACCGCGCAGGTGATCCGTCTCGGGTTTGAAAAAGTAGGGAAGTAAATGGCGGCCGCAACCGCCGTCTGGAACAAGCATCAGAGACGGCTTTCCTACTTTTTTACTTCCGTTTGCTGGCTGGCGACACATTGCCAATTTCCGTTAGGCATCTTTACCCAAGTGTCGGTCCAGCGTTCGTACCGGTCAATCTTTGTGCCATCGCCGTCGACGCCTTTTCCTGTCCATGAACCAGTCGCAATGGCAGTATCGCCATAGAGAGTCACTTTCACGTGACCGATCGCGTTGTGTTCCCACTTCCCGCCCTTGAGGTTGGACAGAAGCTTATCTTTGCCTCGATCTGGCCACTGGTATCGGTGTTGACAAAGCTCGCGGCCAACAAAGGAGCCACCGCAGCAGATTTTCCGTCACGCTGAGCTTCTGCCCACTGCTGCTCGAGGGCGGCTATTGTTTTTTTCTGTGGCTGTGTCTTTCTCTGCCGATAAAAAGGGTGCCAACATCAAACACACAGTCACTAACAATGCGATTTCACAAAATTGTTTCATGGAATCTCCGGAACGGGATTTCGGCGAGAAAATAGGCCGAAAGCAGAACGGCCCGCGCATGAATCGACGCGGGCCGCCCGGTGGACTGTTTGGGATTGACCAAGAGGTGGTCACTCTACGTGGCCCCTTCGGCAAACTCCGGGTCCCGACGCGACTTGCGGCGGGCGGATCAACCCTAAATCACCGGTAGTCGTGCGATGGTTCTTAGAGCGACCGCTCTAAGTCTCAGCCACCTCACCTGGTCTTTTACTGCCACTACAATCAGAACTTGTCATCAGACCACCTCCTTTCCGGTGTAAATCCACATTAGTACGAAACGCTTTCGAACGTCAACTGGTAGAAGCGAAGATTCCGCGATTTTCAGGTGACGATTAAGTTCCAACAACTGCGCGGACCTCCCGCAGGACATGTCCCCTTGTTATCTGGTTCCTTACCCTCCTGGGTTTCTACACTGGAACTCTCCCCGGAAGTAATCGACGTCCCTAAGTCACAGATTTTTCAGCCTTTCCAGCGGTAGGCGTCTGGCTGCATGAGGCCGATGTGGGCCAGTACGCGGTTGGCAAATTCGCCTGCCATGACGTCCACGCTTGAGGGGCGGTTGTAGAACGCGGGAATCAAGGGGAAGACGGTCGCCCCGGCATCGGCGACCCGGTACATGTTGCGGATGTGGATTTTGTTGAGTGGTGTTTCACGGACGCAGAGCACCAGCGGACGCTTCTCCTTGAGACAGACATCTGCGGCACGCTCGATCAGTTGTGAGGCAATGCCATTGGCAATGCGCGCCAGCGTACCGACGCTGCATGGGATCACAACCATGGCGTCCACCGGATAGGAACCGCTGGCGACGTTGGCGGCAATGTCGGCATTAGCCTGCTGCTTAATTTTGCGCGAAGCCTTCCCCAGCAACTGACCGACAAGATTGCTGCGGCCGCGAAGAGTGAGTTCTTCGGCCATCACGCGCAGCGCGCTGTCAGACGCGATGAAGTTCACGGTCTGGACACGCTGGTCACGCTCGACCGCGAGCAGAAAGTGTTTCAGGAACAGCGAGCCGCTGGCCCCGGTAGTGGCCACGGTCAGGTTTTGAGGATGGTTGGGCAACGTGACTCCTGTGGAACGCAACTTCGCCACGCAGTTCTGAGCATAGGGAGCGTGCGGCGGGCAAGTCAAGGACGGTCGTTGATGGTTGGTCCTTGGTCGCAGGTCGAACGCGACCAATCCCAACTGAGCGAACGACCACGCAGAACGACCAACGACGAACCATGGCAACCACCACTAGCTTGCGATCCCGACGCAGTGCGGCGCAGCTCCACGCGCTGACCAGTGTCGAACGTGAGATCCGGGCTCAGGATCATAACGGACGTCGCAAATATCTTCGGGACTTCACCCAGGCTTACCGCTCCTATGAGTCCGTTCTCGATCGGCAGCAGCTCAACTCTCTCGTGCACAGCGCCGATATTTTGTTGGTTGGCGATTATCATGCGCTGCCGGCTTCGCAGCGTTTTGCTGCGGCTCTGTTGGAAGAACGCGCACAACCCGGCGACCGGCCCGTGATTCTGGGTGTGGAAACGATTTTTTCTCGCGATCAGCACATTCTCGACGAATGGTGGCGCCGCGAAATTGGTGAAGCAGAACTCCGTCAGCGCATTCGATTTGATGTCGATTGGGGCTACGATTGGCAGCCATTTTACGAATTGCTGCTGACTGCGCGCGAGCATACCGAAGGCATTTATGGTCTGGACTGCATGCCGCGGGAAGACTTACGCAAGATCGGCGCGCGCGACCGTCATGCCGTGCACAAGATTGCTGAACTTCGCCAGCGGCATCCCAATGCAGTGATTCTCGCGTTGTTTGGCGAGTCCCACCTCGCTCCCGGACATCTTCCGCGCTTGCTGCGGGCACAACTCCCCGGTGAGCGGCCGCTTACGGTTCTGCAGAATGTGGACGCACTGTACTGGCGTGCTGCCGGAGAACACCAGGAACATGTGGAAGCTGTTTGTGTTGAGCGGGACGTGGTGTGCGTTTTTAACTCGACCCCGCTCGAAAAATACGAAAATTACCGGCTTTGTTTGGCTCGCTGGAACCGGGAAGAAGATGAAGCGCCCGATGCTGGCCCGACCATTTACAACTTGATCGACGGCCTGCTGCGCTTTCTGGATATCGACCGCTATTCGTCACACAACGGCAACCAGCCGAAGTTCCTGGTAGATCTATTGCCGGAAATATATTGTGGAACTTCGGAAGCCCACTTGCGCCGCCTGCTTTCAGGCACAGACGGTGAAGCCGTGCTTCTCAAAATCGAGGAGCGTGGCAGCGCCTATTTGCCGGACGTGAACGCATTTTACGTGCGCGAGTTCCAGATGATGTACGTGGCGGAAGAGGTAGCACGCTTCTTGCATCATGCCTGCCGCGGGTTGCCGCGCGCGAATACGCATTCCGAAAAAAAAGAGAATTCGGGTCGCTTTTATTGTCTGAGTGTTGAGTATGCGCTGGGCTACTTCGGGACGCGCGTGTTGTATCCGGCACGCCCGCAAAAAGATGAATCGTTGGCGCCTGCTAAATTGGATCTCAACCAGGAAACCCTGCGGATTGATGGAATCAAGTCAGAAGCCATGGCACAGCAGGTGGGTTACGGCCTGGGCAACAGTCTATATGACGCTTATCTGGAAGGCCGCGTCACTCGGGGTGATCTCCGAAGGCTATTCCTCGCCCAACTCGGTGAACCAGGAAAGGCAAGAGAGATTTGCCTGGAGTTAATGAATGGAGTACGCCGAGCAAAAAAGAAAGCGCGGGCAGCAGCGGGATAAGCAAGCACTCAGCATTCAGCAGTCAGCCTTCAGCTTCAGTCAACAGCTCCCCATCAGGCTGCACCGCAACCACACTGGATCTTGCATCTGATTCTTGAATCTCAACACGTTCCTGAAAATCTGCACGCAAGTGCTAATCTAGAAGCTTATTGGCATTAGCTGAATGCTGAATGCTGAATGCTGAGTGCTTCTTTTGAACGCTGATTCCATTCGCAAACTTCTCGAACAGGTTCGCCGCGGCAAGCTCTCGCCCGATGAAGCGGTGGAGCGCCTGCGGCACATGCCATTCGAAGACTTGGGATTCGCCAAGCTCGATCATCATCGCGCGCTGCGTGCAGGAATGCCTGAAGTGATATTTGCCGAAGGGAAGAGTGCCGCGCAAGTGGCGGAGCTTTTCTCGCGACTCGCCAAACATGGGGGCAACATCCTGGCGACACGCGCCAACCGAAAACAGTTCGCTGCGGTCAGAAAGAAGCTGCGCGGAGTTAAATATAGAGATCCAGCGCGCGCGATCGTCCTCCATCGGGATCGCAAGAAGGTTGGCCGAGGAACGATTGCGGTGGTTTCTGCCGGAACCAGCGACATCCCGGTCGCGGACGAAGCCGTGGTCACCGCAGAAATCATGGGTAACGAGGTTGAGCATCTTTACGATGTAGGCGTAGCCGGAATACATCGCCTGCTGGCCAATCGCGGAACACTATCCCGGGCGCGCGTCCTTATCGTATGCGCAGGAATGGAAGGAGCGCTGCCTAGCGTGGTCGGTGGATTGGTAGGCGTCCCCGTGATTGCTGTGCCTACCAGCGTGGGCTATGGCGCGGCATTCAAGGGACTAGCTGCATTGTTAGGCATGATGAATTCCTGCGCCTCCAATGTGAGCGTGGTGAACATTGACAATGGTTTTGGTGCAGGATATGTGGCATCGCTGATCAATCGCTTGTGAAAGCTTCCAGCTGATCCCGCCTGCCGAACTGATGTGAATAAAAAAGAGGCACGGTTTTCACCGTGCCCCGCCTCCGATCCAATACAGCTGCTTAGGAGTGTTTTGCGACGACCAGATTGTTCGCCACGCTGAACACTCCGACGACCTGGTTCGCTCGTATGCCAGCCATTTGCTTGTCCATCGCATTTTCCACTGTGCCGTACAAGCTAAGTTTGCCATTACTGACCACGATACGGATGGGCGCAGCTGGATCTGTCGCATATCGTCCAAGCACCGGATCGTTGTAGATCGCGCGGGTTGCACGGACGCGAATATCGTCATCGAAGATCGACACCGGCGACACTTTGATATCGTTCACCACATCCTTGACGCCAGGTGTGTTGTTCACCAGCGCCAGGGCAGAATCGCGTCCGACGTCGGTTCTGGTCTCGCCGCTGACTGTGGCAACGCCATCCTTGACCGTAACCGTGACGAAATTGAACCGGTTGTCATATCCGATACGATCGAAGTAGAGTTTGCGGTCGAGCTGGGCAGCGAGTTGCGCATCAGGAACGTTTGAACTCACCACGATCAGATTTCGTACACCCTGTACTTTTCCCGTCTTGCGGACTTTCTTGGCCGCATCCAGCTTCTGCTGGTAGACATCCACGGTGCCGGTGAGGGTCACCATGCCATCCTCAGTGGCAGCGTGCAGGTTGCGAAATTCTTTCTTGGCCGCGAGTTGCTGTGACACCCGGCTCTGGATATCGCCGTCATACCGGCCCGCGCTCACCGTCTGTGCGACCAGTCCGACACTGAGAATCCCTATCCCCAGAAACACTAATAACGTCTTTGAAATCTTATTCATATGAGAATCGCTCCTGCCGATTCCTTATTAACCAGTTAGTTAAATAGATGCAGAGCAAGGTAGCAAAGATGCATAAAAGCAGAGTGCCCTCAAAGTCCGTCCGTTGATTGCTTGCATCGTCCCACAGGCATAACATCTGTCCCTGCAGCAACGCGGGCGGGCCACGCTTTGAAAATCTAGCGACGTGGAAGAGGAGAGATCATGAACCATAGCTCAACTTCGCAGCCATGGGGACTCACAGTTCTGCGCGTGGTCGTAGGAGCGGTATTTCTGATTCACGGTTGCCAGAAGCTGTTCGTCTTTGGCTTTCACGGAGTGGCGGGATTCCTTGGACCACTGGGAGTGCCGGCTCCTGCCGTGGCCGCTGTGGTGCTCACTCTGGTTGAGTTCGTTGGCGGAGCTTTGCTGGTACTGGGCCTGTTCACCCGCTGGGCGGCGTGGTTGCTGGCCATTGACATGGTGGTGGCAATTCTCCTCGTCCACTTGAAAAAGGGATTCTTCAATCCACAAGGCTTTGAATATCCCCTAACTCTGCTGGCGGCAAACATCGCGATTGCGTTAGCGGGGCCAGGTGCAGGGGCGGTGGATGGAGTGATTAAAACGCGCGAGTGATTTATGCGCGCCGACGTCGTACTCAGCGTTGAGATCACTGAAACCTGAGACTTGCCGAGACCTGAGACCCGAGACCAGCTAGCGACTGCGACGCCCACTGGACTTGTTGTGGACTGGTCTCGATTTTTCACCGCTGTTGTCAAATACGCGCGCGAAAATCTTGTCGATATTTCGTAGCTGGCGCTTGAGGTCGAACGCACGTTCAATCTGTTCACGAGGGACGCGCTTCGTTATTTCTTTGTCTTTCAGCACCAACTCCCGAAAGTTTAATCCTTCCTTCCAGGCGTGCATGGCGTGGCGTTGCGCCATGCGATAGGCGTCCTCGCGCGAAATCCCGTGCTCTACCAAGTCGAGCAGAAGTTGTCC
>WNEZ01014030.1_pt1 | contig 10593 bp, 10 predicted proteins | sample 5400521 | NCBI WGS metagenome assembly WNEZ01 (sample SAMN13153339, study PRJNA577476) | soil metagenome | isolation source: 120 cm saprolite under Douglas fir tree site 2 hole 1 replicate 1 | place: USA:California | collected 2015-04-18
AGCATCTGCTCACCCAGCTCCGGCACGCCTACGGCTACGCCATGCTCCTCGATGGCCACACGGGGAGTCCGCGCCGGATGAAGGACCATCAGGTCATCATCGGCACGCGCCACGACGCCACGTGCGCCCCGCAGCTCGCGGCGGCCGTGGCGGGGACCTTCACGCGCCACGGCTTCGAGGTGCACGACAACGTCAGCGGTTATACGGGCGGCAACATCGTGGCCACCTTCGGGCAGCCCCACACCCGGCGTGTCCACGCGCTTCAGCTGGAGATCAACGCGTCGCTCTTGATGACGACCACCCGCGACGAGTTCATCGCTCAGGTGTCGCGCGGGGGAATTCCCGAGAAGGCCGAAGCGAACATCGCCCGCGTTCGCCTGTGCCTCCGGGAGGTGCTGGCGGCCCTGCCCTCGGTGCTCGCGACCGTGCACGAGGCCTAGGTCCCCGGGGGTCCGGCCCGTGAAGCGCCTCCCCGCCCGGCTCTGCGCGCGGCCGCGCATCCTTTTCGTTGGCATCAATCCATCGCTCCGCTCCGCGGAGGTCGGCCACCACTTCGCCGGGCGCGGGAACCCGTTCTGGCGGCTCCTCTACACCGCGAGGCTGATCCCCGACGCTTTCACCCACGAGGACGACGCGCGGCTGCCGTCGTGCGGCCTCGCTCTCACCAACATCGTTCCGCGGGCGACCCGCGCGGCCTCCGAGCTCACCAGGGGCGAGTTCGAGGCCGGGCGCGCGCAGCTTGCGCGCGTCATTGCGCGCGTGAAGCCGGAGATCGTCGCCTTCGTCGGCGTCACCGTCTATCGCGCGTTCTTCGGGCCGCGCGCGCGCCCGGGCGCCGGACCGAAGCCGGAACGCGTGGGTGACGCCCGGGTCTTCGTGCTCCCGAATCCGAGTGGACTGAACGCCGCGTATCCCGGCTTTCGGGACAAGCTGGTCTGGTTCAAGCGGCTCAAGCGCTATGCGGATCGACCGCGGGATCAGGCCCCTTGACCGGGCGGCTCCGGGTGGCCATCCTCGATGTGGCGAGGAAGAGAGCGTAACCGTCACGGCATTGCCGTGACCCACCGGAGCAGAGCGTTCAGGGATCAGGAGGAACGGGAATGACGACGACCATGCCCATCACCATCGAGCTCCAGACGCAGTCGGCCAAGGAGGTCGTCGATATCACGGCCCGCGTCGAGGCGCTCATCGGCGGGGCGTCGGGCGGGAGCTGTCACCTGTTCCTGAGGCATACGACGGCGGGGCTGATGGTCGTGACCAACGAGACCGGCGTCCCCGAGGACATCATGGACATCCTCCAGACGCTGACGCCACCGATCGCCTTCCGGCACGACTCGCGGGCTCACGTGGCGGCGCATTTCCTCAGCGCCCTCGTCGGTCCGAGCGTCCATGTGCCGGTGCGGGACGGCAAGTTCGCCCTCGGCGAGTTCCAGCGAATCGTGCTCATGGAGTTCGAGCGACCGAGAAGGCGTGAGGTCGAGGTGCGCCTCCTCGCGGACGCCTGAACGATGAATGAGTTTCTTGGGCTGGAGGGCAAGGCCGCCGTAGTCGCGGGCGGGGCCAGTGGCCTCGGTCAGGCTGTGGCCCGCGGGCTCGTGCGCGAAAGGGCGCGGGTGGTGCTGGGTGATCGAGACAGCGCGGGACTCGAGCGGATGGCCGCCGAGCTTGGCGGCCAGGCGCGCGTGAAGCGCACCGACGTCACGCGCCTCGATGATATCGCCGCCCTCTTCGCGGTGTGCGACGAGGCGTTCGGACCCGTGGAGATTCTCGTCACGTGCGCCGGCATCATCAGCTCGATGAGCCTGGCCGAGATGACCGAAGCGGAGTGGGATCGCGTGCTCGCCGTCAACACCAAGGGCACCTTCTTCTGCATCCAGGAAGCGGTCAAGCGGATGATCCCGCGGAAGCGCGGGCGCATTATCACCATCGGCTCGGACAGCGCGGATCAACTCAGCTCTCGCCTCGCGTCGCCCAGGGGCCGCCGCTCAACTCGAACTGCGGGGGCGGCCGCATCGCTACCGCGGCCTACACCGCGTCGAAGGGCGCCGTGGTGGCACTCACCCGCAACGTCGCCCGCGATCTCCTGGGGACGGGCATCGGCGTCAACTGCGTCAACCCCGGGCCCATCGACTCGCCCATGCACGCCCCCCTCACCGCGGAGCAGCGGGCGCGCGTCACCGGCAGTATTCCCCTGGGCTGGATGGCGAAGCCGGAGGAGATCGCCAACGGGGTGCTCTTCCTCGCCTCGGGCCGCGCGGCCAGCTTCATGTACGGGACCAACCTGAACATCGACGGCGGCACCCAGATGGGAGCGAGCTGACGCGAAGCCCTCTCGCGCCGCGGCAACCACGTCGAGGATCGGCCGCTAGAACGCGTTGGGGATCCAGCGCTTCTTGCGCCAGTCGAATTCGAAGTAGTCGAAGAGCTGGCTGCCTTTGCTGTACGGTTCTTGGGGTCTTGGGACCGTGTAGTAGCGTCCCGTGATCAACCGGTTCGTGATCTCCATTCTCAGAAAGCCGAAACGATCGTCCGAGTAGCGCTCGAGGGTCACGGGGTCCCCATCTTTGTCGTTGAAGACGACGGGAGGTACGAGGTGTTGGCCGTTTACCTTCATTACTTGATGTAAATTGTGGTAGCCTCCCGCGCCTGTCACGAGGTGCGGCACCTGAACGCCGTTGGGCATGTTCTTGGTGAGCCGCTGGTAGTCGTGCACGTGGCCTGCCACCACCATCTCGGGGTGTCGTCCTCCCGCGCTCTTCACCGCGCCCTCGAGCATGTTCTTCATGATCGTGCTGCCGGAGTGGTAATCGTCCGCGGAGTAGATCGGATGGTGCATGGTGACGATGAGAGGCCGATCCTGGGGGAGCGTCTTGAGCTGCGTCACGAGCCAGGCCGTTTGCGACTGTCGCACCTCGCCGCCCGCGGGAACGTTGGTGTAGAGACCCACGAAGCTCGCCACCGGCGTCAGGAGCGTCCAGTAGACACTGGGCTGCACCATGGCGGTGCGGAGCGAATCGCCTGATTCAGGCATCTTGACGGGACGCTTGGCGCAGAAGTTTCGGGTGAAGCCCTTGAGCGTATCGTCATCAGGAAGATTCTCGCCGTCATGGTTGCCGGGAACGGCGAAAATGGGGCCGGGATAGAACTCGTAAGGCTGGTAGAACTGCTTGTAGTATTCCTTGACCTCGCCGTTGAAGTACACGCAATCACCGACGATGTAGAGGAAGGCCGGGTTTTCGCTCGGATCGCTCCCCGGATGGAAGTCCGCCTCCATGCCCTTCGCGACAAGCTCCTGAGGGACGGCGTACTGAATGCCGCCCATGTCACCGTTGAAATGGAAGGTGAGCTTCTTCTTCCTCGCGATGGCGCTGTAGCTGCCGGCGGGGAGAATCGACTTGATGTCGAGCTGGTACGGCGGCTTGCCCGGCCCTTCACTGAACGGTCGATAGTGGGTATCTCGCGGCGGGGTGGTATGAAGCCTGAGCTGAGTCCCCCCCTGGGAGGGACGGGTGCGCCCGAAGACGTGGGCAGGGCTCTTGGGCGAGCTTGGCATGGTCGGCGTCCTCACGAGAGTGCAGAAATCTCGCGCCTCCGTTGGCGACGGTGGCCTCGTATGGTGCGCGGAGTTTAGGAGTTGGATCGCACAGCGTCAAGTTAAGACTGTGCTTACTGAGTCAATCCCGGTTGATCAGGTAGACGCCGACGGCGATGACCGCGCCGCAGACCACCACGACCTTGGTGATGGGCTCGCCGAGAAAGAGCCACGCGCCGCCCGCCGAGACGACGGGAATGAGATAGGAGTAGGCCGTGGCGACGCCCGCGGGCACGCGCTGGAGACCATAGGCGAAAAGCTGGTTGGAGGTGATGGTCACGAGGAGCGCCATGGCGATCACGAGGACCCAGGCGAGCGGGCTCATGGCCAGGGCCTGACGCGCCACCGTCGAGGCATGCGTCCAGCCGGTGACGAGAAAGAGCGCGGCGCTGCCCACGAGAGCGGCATGCGTGGTCAATTGCGTCACGCTGTGACGGCGGAGCAGATGCTTGAAGCAGAGGACGTAGCCGACCCATGCGAAAGAGTTGGCACCCATGTACATCATGCCGAGGACGTGGTGCTCGCCCCCGCCGCTCGGCGGTTGCCCAAGGAGCACGAGGGCCAGGGTACCGAGCAGGGCGAGGGCGAACCCGCCGAGCTGTCGTGACGTCGCGCGCTCGCCCAGCAGGAGCGCGCCCAGGAGGAGCACCCAGGCGGGCTCCGTCATCCGCACCAGCGCGGTATTCGCCACCGTCGTGTAGCTGAGCGCCCAGTAGAGCGTCAAGCTGAAGACGGGCACGAGGGCGATGCCGGCGGCCAGCAGCATCATCCCCTCCCGCCCCGTGTAGCGCGGCGCCTCCGCGCGCGTCAGCACCGCGTAGGGGACGTAGAAGAGCCCGGCGATCACGAAGCGCAGCCAGGTCAACGTGAGGGGGTCGATCTCCCGCAGGACGATCTTGACCAGGATGGAGTTCGACGCCCAGAGCAGGATGACGAGCAGGAGGGCGACGGCGGCGGCGCCCGCGGCCGACCTCACAGAGCGAGCTTGTACGCCTGGCCGCCCTTCATGATGAGGTGAAGGTTCTCCTGGTTCTGGAACACGCGCAGGTCCTTGAGTGGGTTGCCCTTGACCACGATGAGGTCGGCGTATTTCCCGGGCTCCACCGAGCCGATCTGGCTCTCCATGCGGAAGATCTCGGCATTGACCCGCGTGGCCGAGAGCAGGACCTCCATGGGCTTCATGACCTGGCCCTTGAGCTCGAGCTCCGTGGCGCGGTGGGCCTGCATGTCGCCGAGCAGGTCCGAGCCCGAGCCGATCTTGCAGCCGGCCTTGTAGGCGTGGGCGAGCCCCTCCACGCTCTTCTCCCGGGCCATGTTGATCTTCTGGATCTGGTGGTCGCCGATGCCGTAGCTCTTGCCCTCGCGCCAGATCGCCTCGTAGGTGACCATGGTCGGCACGAGGAAGGCGCCCGCCTTCTTGATCTCCTGCGCGGCCTCGGAGGTGATGAGGTTGCCGTGCTCGATGCAGCGGACGCCGGCCTTCACGGCGGCGCGCACGGCCTTGCCCGAGTAGGCATGGGCGAGCACGTACTTGCCCACCGCTTCCGCCTCTTCGACGGCCGCGCGCATCTCCTCAATGGTGTACTGCGTGGTGTCGAGCTCGTCGCCCGGCGACATGGCGCCGCCCGAGGCCATGATCTTGATCTGGTCGACGTCGTGGCGCAGGGTCTCGCGCGCGGCCTTGCGGACTTGATCCGGGCCGTCGGCGATGATTCCGATCATGCCCGTGCAGCACTCGATGGGATCGTGCCACTCCGCGCGACGCCGCTTGTCGCCGTGCCCACCCGTCTGCGAGAGGTACTGGCCCGAGATCAGCATGCGCGGGCCGGGGTGAATTCCCTGGGCCACCGCCTCGCGGAAGCCGTAGTCCGCCCCGCCCGCGTCCCGCACCGTGGTGAAGCCCTGCAGGAGCGCCTGCTCCATGCGGCGGATGGCCTTGGCCACGATGAGGCTCGGGGGCAGGAGGCGGTGCTGGTCCGTGATATTGCCCTCGACGGCGCACATGTGGACATGCGCGTCGGTCAATCCCGGCATCAGCGTCCGACCCTTGAGGTCGAGGGTGGTGATCTTGCCCTTGAGAGGACCCACCTTGCCCGAGCGGATGACGTCCTTGATCCGCTCGCCCTCGATCACGACGGCGGCGCCGTCGGCGGGCTCCTTGCCCGTGCAGTCGATCAGGAACGCGTTCCTCAGGATTGTGATGGCCATTGGCCCGTCTCCTTACTTCTTCGCGATCTTCGCCTCGAACATCCACACCTTCTCGTCGGCCCGGGGCAGCCACTCCACCCAGTTGGCCACCCCGTAGAGGTCGTGCTGCTGCCAGAGGAAGACCCACGGCACCTCGGCCGCGACCAGCTGCTGGAGCTCGGCCCAGGCGGCCAGGCGCTTCTGCGGGTCCACGATGGTGACGGCCGTCTGGATCTTGTCCTCGAGCGCCTTGTTGCCGCCATAGGACGAATACGTCATGGAGCCTTGGAAGAGCTGCTCGATGGTGTTCTGGGCATCGAGGGCCGGCCCCCAGCCGAGGAAGAACATGTCGCCGGTCGTGCGGTTCTTGATCTTGTCGAGATGCGTGCCCCACTCGTTGACCACCACGTTGACGGTGATGCCGAGCCGGCCGAGCTGGGCCGCCATGGCCTGCGAGATGTCCTTGTCGAGCGGGTAGCGGCCCGAGGGCGTGTCGAGGGTGAGGGTGAGCGTCTTCGGATCGACCCCGGCTTCCTTGAAGAGGGCCTGGGCCTGCTTGGGATCGTACTTGAGGCACTGGACCTTGGGGGAGTAGTCGACGTTGATGGGCGAGAGCGCCCCGCACATCTTGCTCGCGCGGCCCCGCAGCACATTCTGGATCAGCTCGTCCACGTTGACGGCCTGCGCGATGGCCTTGCGCACCTTCAGGTCCTGCATCGGCCCCGGCTTGAGGTTGACGAGGGCAAGATAGTTGATGCGCGAGGAGACGGTGGCCCGCACCGTCGCCTTGCCGCTGGCATTGACGAGATCCACCGCGTGCGGCGGCACGTCCTTCATGATGTCGATCTCGCCGGCGAGAAGCGCGGCGAGGCGCGCGCTGAACTCGGGGATGAAGCGGAAGGTGACCTTCTTGAGCTCGGGCTTGCCCTTCCAGTAGTCGTCGTTCCGCGTGACGACCAGCTTCTCGTCGCGCACCCACTGCGCGAACTTGAAGGGGCCGGTGCCCGCGGGCTTGGCGGCCAGGGCCTGGATGCCTTCCTTGAGGGCCTTGGGCGGCATGGGCAGGAAATCCTGCAGGGAGATGCGGTCGATGAGCCCCGGCCATGGCTTCTCGGTGATGAAGCGTACCGTGTAGGGATCGACGATCTGGACTTCCTTGACCAGCGTCCAGCGCGGCAGGTAGTGAGTCTTGTTGGCGGGGTCCTTGATGTAGTCCATGGTCGCCTTGACGCTCTGAGCATCGAAGGGCTCGCCGTTGTGGAACTTGACGCCCTTGCGCAGGGAGAACTCCCACGTGGTGTTGTCCACCACCTTCCACGAGGTGGCGAGCATGGGGATCGGCTTGTAGGTCTTGGGGTCGCGGTCGACGAGCCGATCGTACATGTGCTCGACCATGTTGTTGGTCGTCCAGTCCACGATGGTTCGACCATGTTGTTGGTCGTCCAGTCCACGATGGTATCGGGCAGAAGCGTCCGAGGCTCCGCGGCGAAGGCCACGATGATTTCCTCGGCTCTCATTCGATCCTCGCCAAGGGCCGGGGCGGCGGAGGCCAGGAGGGCAAGCATGGCTGCGAAGACTTTCAGGAATTGCACGAGCGCATCCTCCTTGTACGTTGTTGCCTGTGCTGTCTGTGCCTGTCTAGAACGTTTTCACGTATCGTGTCATCGCCGGGTCGTGCCGGTAGCCGGCGCGCTCGAGCGCGTTCCAGAAACCGACCGCCCATGCATGGTCGTGCTCGACGAGGGCGGTGATCCGCCGCGCGCCCAGGCCCGCGAGGACCGCGTCCACCTCGCGCATGAGGGCGCCCGCGATCCCGCGGCGCCGGTACTCCGGCAGCACGGCGAGGCGGTAGATGTTACCGCGCCAGCCGTCCCATCCGCCGATCACCGTGCCGACCACCCGGCCGTCGGCTTCTGCCAAGAGAAGGACGGCCGTGGGCTCGGTGAGGAGCCGCGTCAAGCCTTCCCGCGTGTCGGTGGCGCTCGGCGTGGCCTCGGCCTGCCTCCACAGCTCGAGGACCCGCTCGATGTCCTCGGGCCGTCCCTTTCTCGTCGCCACGGCCCCGGCCATGTTGCCTGCTCCTACACCTGGAACTTGGGGTCGAGGACATCACGGAGCCAGTCACCGACCAGGTTGACGCCGAGCGCGGTCAGGGCCAGCGCGGCGCCGGGAAAGGCGGCCAGCCACCAGGCGACGTAGAGAAAGTCGCGGCTCTCCGAGAGCATGCTCCCCCAGGCCGGCGTGGGCGGCTGCACCCCGAACCCGAGGAACGAGATGGCCGCCTCCGCCACGATGAACTGCGAGAACTGCAAGCTCGCCACGATGATGATGGACGGAGCGACGTTGGGGAGGATGTGGCGGAACAGGATGCGCGCCCGGCTCGTGCCGAGGGCGGCCGCGGCCTGGACGAAATCGCGCTGCTTCACCGACAGGACCTCCCCGCGGACGACGCGAGCATACACGACCCAGCCCGCCGCTGACAAACTGATGATGATGTTGCGCAGGCCGAGGCCCACGATGGCATTGATGGTCAGGGCGAGGAGGATGAACGGGAAGGAGAGCTGGACATCACAGAGCCGCATGAGGACCTGGCCCGACCAGCCGCCGAAGAAGCCCGCGAGGAGGCCCAGGAGCCCGCCCACGATGGCCGTCACGAGCACCGTGCAGAGGCCGATGAAGAGGGCCACGCGGGCGCCGTAGAGCACACGCGAGAGCGTGTCGCGCCCGAGCTGGTCGGTACCGAGGGGATGCCCGGGCGTGCCGGGTGGCCGCAGACCCTGGGTCATGTCGCCGATGAAGGGATTGTGGGGAGACAGAACCGGCGCGGCGAGCGCCGCGAGCACCGCGAGCGTCGCGAGGACGAGGCCGAGGAGGCCGAGGCCGTTCCGCCTGAACGCGGCCGCCTTCATGCCGCCACTTCGCGCCTCGTGCGTGGGTCCAGCCACCCGTACAGGAGATCAACCACGAGGTTGATGAGGGTATAGGTGACGGAGATGACGAAGACGGCCGCGAGCACGACGGGGAAATCGCGGTTGAGAAGCGCCTGCACGGTGAGCCGCCCGAGCCCGGGCCAGGCGAAGATGGTTTCCGTGATGACGGCGCCGCCCAGGAGCTGGCCTGTCTCGAGCCCGGCGAGCGTCACGATGGGGATGGCGGCGTTCTTCAGCGCGTGCTTGACGATCACGATCCGCTCGGCCAGGCCCTTCGCGCGCGCCGTGAGCACGAACTCGGCGCCGAGGACGTCGAGGACGGACGAGCGCGTGAGGCGCGCCATGCGCGCGGCATAGAACGAGGCGAGGACGATGCACGGCATGACGAAGTGCGCGGGCCCGCCCATCCCGCCCGTGGGCAGCCAGTGGAGACGGACGGAAAAGAAATAGATCAGCATGAGGCCGAGCCAGAAGCCGGGGATGGCCTGCCCGAGCACGGCTCCGCCCATCCCCAGATAGTCGACGAGGGTGCCCCGATGCGTGGCGGAGAGGATCCCGATGGGAATGGAGATGGAGAAGGCGAGGAGGAGCGCGGCCAGTCCCAGCTCGAGGGTGGCGGGCAGGCGCTCCAGGACGAGGCGCATGGCGTCGCGCCGGTAGCGCAGGGACTCGCCGAAATCGCCACGGGCCGCGCCCGAGAGGAAGCGGCCGTACTGCACGGGCAGAGGATCGTTGAAGCCGAGGCGCTGGCGGAACTCGTTGACGTCCTTGGCCTGGATGTCCATGGGCAGAAAGAGCAGCACGGGATCGCCGCTCAGCCGCACCAGGAAGAAGACGGCGGTGAGCGAGAGGAAGACCACGAGCGCGGTCTGGGCGAGCCGCGAGACGAGATACGCGCGCACGCGAGGAGTGTACCTGATAAGGTGCTGGGAAATACCTGGCGGTCGTCGCCTCAACCGTCTCCGCCTGGGCGCTCTGCTTGGCGAGAGCTACCCCAGAGAGTTGTCGCGCGTTCTGGGCGCGCCTCTCAATGGAGTTCAGCAAGCACTGCGCGGACTCGAACGCGACGGCCTGGTCGCTGGACGCTCGGTAGGCCGCACGCGTGTGTTCCAGATGGATCCCCGATATTTCGCTCGCGACGCGCTCAAGCAGTTTCTGCGACGTCTCGCTGGGCCCGAAGCAGGACTGCGGAAGGAGGTCGCGGCCTTGCGCCGCCGTCCTCGCGACCTGGGCGCGGCCCGGGAGCGGGTCCGGGTGGCGCGCGCCCTCGGCACGCTGCCCCTCTTGGCGGAGGCCCTTGGCCGCGGGGAGCTGTCCTACGCGAAGGTCCGCGCCCTGACCCGCGTGGCCACGCCGGAGACGGAAGCCCGCCTGCTGACGGTGGGACGGGCAGGCACGGCCGCCCACGTCGAGCGGATCGTGCGCGGGTGGCGGTGCGTGGATCGGCGCGCCGAGGCTCGGGAGACGAAGCACCGGCACGCGAGCCGAGCCCTGCGCGTGTATCAGGACGAGGACGGCATGGTGGTCCTGAAGGGACGACTCGAGCCGGAGGTGGGAGCGCTGGTCATACAAGCCCTGGCCGCGGCCCGGGAGAGCCTCTATCAGCGCAGCCGCCAGCGGGCCACGTTCAATGGAGGCGCCGGGGGCGTTTCCGAGGAAACGCCCTCGGTCTCCCAGCAGAGCAGGCCGATGCCCTGGCCTTACTCGCGGAGACGGCGCTCCAGCACGGGCTCGATCCCGGCACTCCGGGGGAGCGCTACCAGGTGGTGGTCCACGTCGATGCCGAGGTGCTGGCCGACCCGGAGCAGCCGGGGCAGTCGGTCCTCGAGGGGGGCACGCGCGTTTCCGCGGAAACGTCTCAGCGCTTGGCCTGCGACGCCAGGC
>WNEZ01018565.1_pt1 | contig 10593 bp, 10 predicted proteins | sample 5400521 | NCBI WGS metagenome assembly WNEZ01 (sample SAMN13153339, study PRJNA577476) | soil metagenome | isolation source: 120 cm saprolite under Douglas fir tree site 2 hole 1 replicate 1 | place: USA:California | collected 2015-04-18
GGAATGGAGCCCCTCCAACAGCGAGGTTGTCGAAGGCGGAGTTCATGATGAAGTAAGGGGGCATGGCCAACAGGACCAGAACCTGCCAAAATTCCAAGCGCTCTCGAAACCAACGTCGAATCCCATACAGAGTGACACACACTGGCAACCCTACTAAACCGATGAGCGGGTAGGTAGCCACAAGCACACCCAGAGCGGCGGCCACAGCGAAACCACACATAGTCCTTTTATCCACCGCGAAAAGGAATTTGGTAACTGTTAACGTCGCCATTTCGGCTAGCGTGTTTCTGCGTTGGTCTCAATCGGCTGATCTACAAGTGCAATCTGCTTTGTGTCGGGTACCGGTTGTCGATCGCGAGATCGGAGTATTTGGAATCCGGCAAGAAAAGCCATCATGCTTGAGAGCAAAATGGCAAGAATTGCGCCCCGAAATCCCCAAGCCCGACACGCCGGAATGCCTACCAATAAGGCGACTACGCTTGCTCCAAAATAGATGAGCGACACGGTGGCAGGCGAGCGCATGGCTCGTATTGCGATAGTGGGCCCCAGTGTAGCACCCGACAAGATCGAGGAGATGGCGAGCACGGGCACAAGAGGAACCACTTGAGAGTACTGATCTGCGTAAAGAAAATGAATCAATTGGCTCCGGAAGAGGCACACGAGCAGCCAGTACGAGCCCGATCCCAGAGCATACAACCCAGTAATCCTCCAAGCCTGAGCTTTGACTGATTCCCAGCCGCCTTCGTGCCCAAGGCGGGCGGTGTGGGATAAGAAGAGCATCGAAAAGGCTGAATAGGCCGACGTGATCGGCAGGGTCAGGTTCAGCAAAGCTCTCAAAGTTCCGGCCTCAGCCAGACCCGAGAAGCGTGCCACCAGGGGGTAAAAAATATTCCATGGAATCCAAAAAAGCAGCCCGCTGACCAGTGCCCAGACGCCGTAGCGCCAGTGTCGTTCGCTAATTTCCTTTAGCGCCAGCCATGCTGCGGTACCCCTCACTCCCACCGCCGGCTGCAGCCGAATCAGAAGCAGAATGCTCGTCAGCAGGGCGCAGCTTCCCATGACGAGGAAGGCGGCGAAGGGCGAAAGCAACTTCGCGCGACCGAGAGCCCAGATTCCAAACCAGAGGAGCGCCGAATACGCAAACGCGCCGATCAGCGCCTGACCTGGCCGGAGCTGTAGGTAAAAGGCCCGGCGCGCAAACCAAAGGAGCAATACACAGGGCGCCGCAAAGGCCATTCCAGCAAAAGCCATGGCGAGATGACTGGGCTCTCTGAGGAAGGAACTTAAGACTCCGACAGAACTCGCAGCGATGACAAAGATCGCGCCCATGCCGAGCTGCAGCCACATCATGAGGCCCAGGTAATGTCGCAAAGTGTTTCGGTAGACCGACGGACCAAAAACTGACATGGGTTCCAACACCAAGGCCTGGTGGATCAGAGAAAGCAGCACAAAGGTCGAGAAAGCCAAAGCATATGCGCCGTATTGATCGGCACCCAAATAGCGAGCAAGGAAAATACTGAGAACAAAATTCGACCCAGAGATGAGACCCTGATCAGCAATAGCTAGGCCGCCCTTAAAAACCCAAGACCCCAAGCCGGCGCTGAAGTTTACGAGACTGTTCCTGAGCGACCGGGATTCGCGGATGCCACACCCATTCGAGGGAACCGTTGGGGAAGAAGCTCGATCTGCCTTCGTTTTCCGCACTGCCCGCGTCAATAGCCGTCGCTGACGATGCGCAAAGCGACTGGCCATATATGTCAGAACTGCTCTCGTAGCTGCAGACGTGCTCGCCTCGAGACCTTCATCGGTGCGAATCAGCGTGGAACTGGGAAGCCTCCCAGCCAAGTCTCGGTAAGCTCCCAGCTGGCGGCGAAGCTCATCGGGTGCGACCTCATTTTTTCGACGCTGGATTACGTCTGGGTCCGCATCGAGCGTCAAGTACAGCGTTCCCGGCCGAGGTAACAGCTTCGCGGCGAGCCCAGGGAGCCAATCCGGACCGCCATACCGATACCGCAGGCGATCCACCAGGAGATCGTGGAAATCGCGGTCGTAGATGACCAGAGCAACGCGCGCCAGCAGCGGCCGGATGACAGTCGGGTAGGCCACCCAGTAGTCCAATAGTACGGCAAAAACGCGCGCTACCGACTCTATAAGCCCATGCGGCGGTTTAGTATGAGGGGGATTGAAGCCGGGGAAATATCGCGGTCTGGGCTTGAGAAGCTGCGGCCTCCATTGTAGAACCTTGTCGCTGGCGAACAGGGGTCCGAGCAGCTCAAGGATTCTTTGTGTCAGGGTACTTTTCCCAGCGCCGTCCGGTCCCAGGATGACGATATATATTCCTCCTGGTCGGAACCAGCGCCGCAGCGCAGACCGGAATTGCAGGACAGCATGCACCAACGGGCCCAGGAGGCGACGCAAACTTCCGCGCCGCAATTGAGCCTCAAGTCGTTCCGGGATTCCGTCCCACTGACCACCAGCGCACGCGGCGAGCACTTCCTGCTGCAACTCCTCGCCGAATAGCAGCGCCGCAACCCGCCTGGCCTGGGGCGGGCCGAGTGCTTCGGCGACGCCGAGTCAGGATCTCACCATCGGTGGTGAAGAGGCGGCCCTTGGGGTACGCCTCTCGAATCGTCAAACTGAAAAGGCGCATGCCTGCATCCAGGGAACCGGCAAAGTCATAGCGGCAGTCATTAGCTGCCAGGGGCAGGCATTGCAGCGGCAGATAGCCTCGTTCGCCCAGTTTCTGGAACAACATTGGCAAGCAAGCGCGATCCTCTGAATGAACTGTCATTTCGAGGGCGGAAATCAGAGCGCCCGGATTCGTATAGGGCTCCGCCAGGAAGCAATAGCGCAGGTCGAGTTCTTCCATCAGGTGGAATAGGGTCCCGGCAAAACCGCGCGGATCCGGCTGCCATTCTGGAGCGCATACCTGCGCACTACTTAGCGGGGCAGTAGCCGCCGCGGTTATCTTTGACTCTGAATTCATATGTTTGCTTGGCCTAAGCGAGCCTCCGGGTGTGGCCTCGGTGCCCGCTCGCGGAAAATCTCAGGCGGCGCCAAAACCTTTCAGAACCGCGGGGATGGTTCGAATGAGGATTTGCAAGTCCAGCCAAACAGACCAGCGATCGATGTACTCCATGTCCAATTCCATCCACCTTTCAAAGGGAACAGAGGATCTCCCGCTGATCTGCCAGAGGCAGGTAATCCCAGGGCGGATACTGAAGCGGCGGCGGTGCCAATCCTTGTCAAAACCTCGATAATCCCGCAAAGGCAACGGCCGAGGGCCGACCAAGCTCATGTCCCCTCTTAAGACATTAAAGAGCTGGGGAAGTTCATCTATACTCGTTTTTCTAAGAAACTTCCCGATAGCGGTGATGCGGGGATCATCCTTGATCTTGAACACCGGTCCAGTGACCTCGTTTAACTGTTCCAGTCCGGCCTGCTTTTCCTCAGCACCCTGCACCATCGTGCGGAACTTATAGACTGAGAGAACCCTTTTGTTTAGCCCCAGCCTCTTCTGAACAAAAAAGACCGGCCCCGGAGAGGTGAGCTTGATAATTATAGCGGTGATCAGAAAGATGGGCGCGAAGCAACTGATGCACGACAGCGAAATCAGGATGTCCAGGAGCCGCTTCACGAACACTGTCCTTCCCTGTGGCGATCCCGCATGAATGGTAATCAGGGAATCGTATTCCACATATTCGGCCTTCGCGCGCGCTAGTTCGAGATCGAACAAGTTAGAAAGGAAATGGGTTGTGATGCCCTGCTCCCCGCAAAGTGCCGCAATACGTGCCGCCTCGTAATAGGAAGATTTGATCGGCAGTGCGATCACCACTTCGTCCACGACGTTCTCACGCAAAAAGGATAGAAAGCCATTGAGGTCACAAACATACGCATAACTTGTTTTGTGGAACTCTTCCATTCCCGGCCAATCCCGGTCAACAAAACCGAGGACGCGACAGCCCAGCGCGGGATGGGCTTCTAGCGTCTTTGCAAACTGTCTCGCACGCCCATTTGTTCCTACAATCAGAATCTGGCGCAGGTTGCGACCCCGCAGCCGCATTTGTTCGAGCAGGAACCGCATCGTGCGTCGGCTCAAGACCCCAGTGGACGTGCTCACCAGCCAGAAGACGCCGAGGAACAGCGGTTGGTTCACACTCAGGCTGAAGAGACTGCCCACCAAGAACAGAGCGACCGTTGCCAGCGAGGTGGCCCTCAAGACGTCGAGGGCCTCGATGCGTTGGTGCGAGAGCCGCTTGGATTCGTACAGACCCAAAAAGGAGAACAGAGAATGCCAAAGCAAGAGCAGCCCTGCGAACAGCACGAAGTTGCGCACTGAGATCTGCATGGAAAGAAACTCCGCGAGCGAGAAAGCACCGAAGCTACGCCGGCTCGGCGGACTTAAATTATAAGTATAGGAATCCCAATGATGGCATTCAGCAAGTATGGCCGGGCTTCGTCCGTCTTCGCAGCCAGCCCATTCGATTCGTAGGCAGCAGCGCACGCCGCAAAAGGACAACTCCAAGCAAGCGGCCCCCGGCGGCCTCGATGCACTCTTTAGCTTCCTGCGCTGCTTGCCTCGGAGTGAAGCTCGGTTCGACGACGAGGATGACCCCGTCGGTTAAGGCGGCCAGGCAGGCTGCGACACAGTTGCCGGTCGCTGGCGGGGCATTCACCACCACGTAGTCGAAGTCTGCGCGAAGTTCAGACATCCACGCATCTAGACGCCCCGAAGTAAGCAGGGACTTGGAATCCCCTCCGGGTGGTAGCGCGCCTGCCGAAATCAGGCGCAGGCCACTCGGGCCGACCGACCGTGCAATCTCCTGAACAGAGCCTCGTTCGAGAACTGACCGGGCCAATCCTTCGCCGTTCTCAACCCCGAAGTAGGTATGCAGCGAAGGGTTAGCCAGATCTGCATCCACGATGCAGACGGAGCTTTGTGTCAGGCAGATAAGCAGTTCGGCGACTCGTGCGCTGATCCAATTGCGGGCGTTTCCCTGCTCCACAGTGCAGAACACGACCGCTCGCGGAGCCTCATCGCCAGCTGCCAGGAAAAGCCGCCGAACGAGCTGTAAGTTCTCACCGCTGAAGAATGCGGATGGTCGCTGCGTCTTTGGCACGACAGCTGGAACGGCCGCGCCCTCCAACCGTTGCCGGCTCCTTAGGCCTTGGCACAACATGTCAAGAGAGTTGGCGCTTTTCTTGTCGGTCGCCGGAATCGCCTGTTGCAAAAGCGCATCTTCTTGCCGGGACTGGTGTAGGGCTTCAAGAGTCCGACTCAAGGCGACTTCCCTGGCTTCAGCCTGAGTGCGCAAGTCTGCATCCTGAAATAACGCTAAAAAGTTTCGGCTCATGGCAAGTGCTCAAGGCGGCTGCGAATCCCACCTGAGGGTGGGCAGTGGTTCTTCAGAATCTGCCTTCGGCGGGGCAAGCGGGCTTATTTCCAGCGACGATCCGGTCGGTGTTTTTGACCTCCCAATTGAGCCTCCGGACGCCGTCCCGCTACGCATCTCGGACTCCTCGCCCTGATTTCGGGACGTCGAGGATGTCGCCAAAGGTAGACTCGATGTTGTTTGGAGGCCCCTGCCCGGCCCGTCTTCTGAGCCTTTACCCGAAGCAGCACTGACCGCGGCGCGGAGTTCCTGAGAGGATGATTCATTAGCAGGGTCCAGCTAGTCGATGGTAGGAACCGACGCCAAAACCGGCACATCAAGGAGTTCCCGAACTTCCTCCGAAGTCCTTAGCGACGGCTTCAAGTGTTCGGCCCCTGCCGCCGCTGCCAAGCTAATTGCAATTGCCGCAAGAAAGCCCAGCAAGAGGGTCATACCACGGGAGCGGGACGGCACGGCTGGCACCGTGGCGGCTTCGGCCACAGCAACGTTAAAGATTCGGCTGCGGTCCAACGCATCGGAAATCCGCGCCTCTTCCTGCTTGCGCAAGTAGAGGAGGTAGTTGCCTTCCTTCGCCTTTTGTTCCCTCAGTAGACCTTGCTGCATGACCTCCTTTTGGTCCAGATTGCTGGCCTCCTCCTCATAGGAGCGCACGGTGCGCGTCAGCACCTCGGCCCGTGTCTGCTCTGCCGCTAGTTGCGACCGGGCTTTCGTCAGCTCTGAGTCGACCCATTCAAAGATGGGATTGCGGTCGGTCGTCTCTTCATGGAGCTTCTCTGCGGCCGCGATCGCAGCCCGCGTTTGCGCAATTTGCGCATCCACCTCTCGTACCAGTCGGTAAGTTGGCTCAAACTTCTCCAGCAGTTCGGTGCGCTTCAATTCCAAATTTAGCAGCGTGGTATGCAATTGCTCGACTAGCTGAGGATTATCCGCCGTTCGGACCTGGGTGGTCATGCGAGGGGGCAGGGCCGAGGCCTGCCCTTCGAGGGTAAGGATTCGCTTCTCGGTTTCTGCGATCGACACTCGCGTTTGTTTCAATTCCGACCGAAATTCGGAAAGTTTCTCCAGCGCGGCGGCCTTCTGTTGTCCCGGTGAAACTGCGTCCTGTTTTTGGCTGAATTCGACCAGGCGGGATTCGGCTTCTTCCAACCCTTGCTTGTGCTGCTGCGTCTGCTGCTGAAAGAACTCAAAAGCCCCGGCAGGGCGGTGCACCGCTAGGTGTTTTTCCATATAGAGATTGACCAGAGTGTGGAGTACCTGAGCGGCTCGCTGGGGATTCGAATCCTCATAAGTGATGGAGATCAGGTTGGTCTTTGGTAGAAGCTCGACCTTCAGTGCACCTCGCAGCTCGCGCACAGCGGTTGCAAGCTCCTTCTTAGGATCTCCCGCCGTCAAGTAGGGAGGCAACCAGGATTGCCAACCGGAGCGCCTTGTCGCTTTCTGCAGCCCGGAGGTTGTGACAACCGCTTCCAACAGATCTGGACTCTTTGTCAGTACAATTTCCGAATTCAATTCCGTCTCTGTAGGACCGAGGGGAGCTTGTGGTAGCGCGCTAGACGCGTCGGGAGTCACAAGGGGATCCTGGCGTTCGTGTTTGACCAGAATCTTGGTATTTGCCTGGTAACGCAACGGCAGGAGGAAAGCTGCAAGCACTGCACCTGTAAATGCACCCAGAAAAGACAGGGCCATCAAGCGTCGGTGCCGGAACCCAACGACGAGCCAGCGCCGCTGCTCCGTGAGTGCCGACCGCGCATCAAATCGCGCGTAGATTGTCTCTCCCATGCTAGATTACCCGCCACCTTGGGCGCCGGATTTAGGGTATCGGTATCCCAATCCCTGTGCTGGGGATGAACTGGCGGATTTTGGACGATCTGCTCTTGGGGACATAGATCAGGTCGCCAGGTCGAAGTTGGAGGTCCTCGGTCAAATCTTTATTGGCCAGCATTCTCTTGACGTCGAGCTTTTTTGCTTGATCCCAGCCCCCAGGGACACGGTGGAAAAGCACAACTTCTGAGTGTTTGGCCTTGTCGGTAAACCCGCCCGCAATAGTAATCGCTTCCGCCACTGTTGTTTCACCGCGCAATTCGTACTTGCCTGGACGGCCTAATTCTCCGCCCGCGATGAAGTATGGTTTTTCGAAGTCCTTCAGCTCAACATCGATGACCGGATCATGCAGAAACTGCGCATAGACCTTTCGAAGCGCCCCAGTCAATTCCGGAACTGACTTGCCCGCGATGTACATATCGCCCACACCGCGCAAATTGATAAAACCGTCAGGCTGGATGGTGACGGTCTGATCAAAATCAGGCGTGAGCGGGAACGTGATCTGCAGCACATCGCTCTCCCGAAGCAGGTAACGGGGATAGCGCTGCGCTGGAGTCGGCCGGCTCGCCGCGCGATGAGCTTCAGAGGCTGTCTGTTGGAGTGTAACGGATGACTTTTCCTGACCCACGGCTTTGCCCATGCTCATTGCCAACAGGAACGCACTTGCGCAAGCCCTCAAGCTTTTCGCGTTCATTGCAGTTGCTCCTCGCGGCCTCGCTTTCCCGCCAAGCCTCCCATTTCCTGCAGTCCGCGATAGACGAAACGATAGGTTCGCGTAGATTCCAGCGATTTAACCGTGGCTCGATGGGGAAGAGGCTCAACGCTGAAGGCGTCCACCTCCACCGCTATGGATTTCCCAAGCAGCTGGGCCGATAAGATTAGACGGTACGCGCTTTTTCTGCGAATCAGAATTCCCTCGATTCCGGCAAGGGGACCGAATTTGACTCGAACCCAATCGCCGCAGGACAGGAAAGGATGGGGTTCAACCTGAAGGTGGTTTTCAATTACCCTTCTGATTGCGTCGACTTGTATTTCGGGAATGGGAGTTGGCCGCCCAGCGGACGCCACAATGGAATGAACACCAGGTGTGCTGAGAATCTCCAGCCGTCGGCCGAGCCCACAGCGCAATAAGACGTAACAGGGAAACAGCGGCAGGGATAAACGCTTGATTCGGTCCTTCCATTGCCGGACAGCTTGATAGGTAGGCAGGAATACATCAAATCCAATCTGAGAGAGGCGCTCGGAGACGGCTTTCTCGTGCTGGTGGCGAGTGTAGACTGCATACCACTCACTCTTCTTGGGAATGCTGCATTCTAAGTTCAGTTCATTCATATGGATAAAGCTTCGCTATGTGACTTACAGCGAAAGCAGCGTAAAAACGTTCCTGCACAAAATGACCGAAGTTTTTCTCAGTCCACCGGGCACGGCTCGACCCCTCCATACTTCCGAAGGCCTGCTTAAGGCCACGCCGGGATTGGGGACTTTTCCCCCAGCATCCTTGGAGAAGTCTTTTCCTTTCCTGGAGGGTATGCCGCAAAAAGGGGGAACACAATCGGGGAATCCCGGATTTTGAGGGCTGCGCGGTCGCAATGTCTCAATTAGAAACCCGGAGCCGAGGAGAGGAGGTTGAGGCTGCCCGTAGAAATTTCTGTCTGTTGGCGCAGAGCCGCGGATCGATTGATGCTTGGCCCGGGGAATCGGGCTGCCTCGGAAATACTCAATATCCGTGGAAACCGCTGGCATTCACGTACGTTCCGCCTCTGCCGACGGCCGTGATCGCCTCTGGAAGACTGGACGCGAGCTTGTCTTTTGTTACGAAACCGGTAATCCCTGCGCGAAGGCTCTCGAGGATGTAACGAGATTCCGTATGCATGGTTATGACGATGATTTTGGTTCGTGAGTTGGAGCGGATGATGCAACGGGCTGCGTCAATGCCATTGAGCAACGGCATGGAAATGTCAAGCACAGCTATATCCGGTTTGACTTCCCGGCACATCCGCACTGCTGCATTTCCATCTAAGGCCTCCTTAACCAAGCGGAACCCACTTGCGTTGAGGATGCTCCTCACCAGCGCCAGAACGGTCCGGTCGTCGTCCGCGATCACGAACTTTAACTCACGGCGATCTGTCATATCGAAAAGCCCTGAAAGAGGGCTGCGGAACCGGAAACAACGTGCAGCACGGAATCTGCTAAACTGCCACTGGCAGCGGCCCGGGAACTGGCTCCGTATGCTGATGACGGGAGGAGTGGAAACACAATTGGGCGGTTCCTGAATCAGAGCGGTGAGAAGTCTCAAAGGGCGATGTAAAACCCCTTACCCCCTAAAAAGCGCGCCATTTTGCATAAGAAACAGCTTGGTGCTATGGAGGTCCGACAATACCCTCCCTGATCGCGTAGCGAATCAGGCCTCCAATCTCATGAATATTGAGCTTCTTCATGATGTTCGTTCGGTGAGATTCAGCGGTCTTGGTGCTGATTCCCAAGATGCCTCCAATCTCCTTTACATTTTTCCCCTCTGCAATCAACTGCAGCACCTCTCGTTCCCGAACGCTCAAAGGATCCGGAGGACTCTCGTCCTTCGCCAGACATGCATCGACGACGTCCCGGGACACACCGGGGCTCAGGTAGATCTCCCCTTTGCGCACCGCGCCAATGGCCTGTATCAAGCTCGAAGCGGCCGTACTTTTTGTCACGTATGCTACGATGCCCGCGCGCAGGCACGCCAAAACATACCGCTTGTCGGTGTGCATCGAAAGGACTACGATCTTTGTCTTCGGAGAAGCCTTGAGTATTTGGCGCGCGGCGTCAATGCCGTTCAATAATGGCATTGAAATATCCACCACAGCTATGTCGGGTCCGAGTTCTTCGCATAATCTGATTGCCTCGAGGCCATCCGAAGCCTCACCAACCACCTCGAAGCCTTCATCCTTTAGGATAGCTCGCAATCCATCTCGGACAATCGGGTGGTCATCGGCAATCAAAAGTCGGCAAACTTCTCCGCCCGTCTGTGGCATTTCAACTCCTTTGCCACAATTAGCGAGCGTCGACCGGGAAAAAAGAGGCTGGTACTCTCGGCTTGCCCCTCAAGACTGCGGCTTATCTGCTACCGCGTCAGCTTGCGGGCTGGAACGGTGTGGTATCGTCGCTTTCAGACCGCTTTGACTCACGAAGTTGGGGGAGGGCAACTTTCCAGACGGATCCACTAGCGCTAGTCGAATTGAATGAAGGTTGACGAACGAACTAACAGCGTGGAATCCGGCTATAAACGCTCGCGTGCCTCGACTCCACGCGTCATTGAGCAAGAAGGTAGCCTCACTCTCGTCAATGTTTCTGATTTTCACGCTAGCTGCTTGCAGCTTTGAACTTAGATAGCCCAAGT
>WNEZ01006345.1_pt1 | contig 10591 bp, 11 predicted proteins | sample 5400521 | NCBI WGS metagenome assembly WNEZ01 (sample SAMN13153339, study PRJNA577476) | soil metagenome | isolation source: 120 cm saprolite under Douglas fir tree site 2 hole 1 replicate 1 | place: USA:California | collected 2015-04-18
AGGAGGAATCTTGCCGATTCCGCCGGACCTGGATGAAATGATGTTTAGCGGATTCTTGAAGAAGGAAGCGGTGGAGCTGGTGAAGTGCGAGACGAATGATTTAGAGGTTCCGGCGAACGCGGAGATCGTGCTGGAGGGGTATGTGAATTTGAACGAGATGCGCACGGAAGGGCCGTTCGGCGACCACACGGGATTTTATTCGCTGGAAGGAGAGTATCCGGTGTTTCACGTCGAGTGCGTGACGCACCGAAAGGATCCAATTTACCTGGCGACGGTGGTGGGCCGGCCGCCGCAGGAAGATTTTTTTATGGGCTACGCGATCGAGAGAGTGTTTCTGCCGCTGATGAAGATGACGCATCCGGAGATTGTGGATGTGTCCATGCCGGCGGAAGGGATCGTGCACAACCTGATGGTGGTGGCGATCCGCAAATCGTTCCCGGGACATGCGCGGAAGGTAATGAACGCGATCTGGTCGCTGGGGCAGGCGATGTTTACAAAGGGATTTTGGATCAAAGATGGGAATTGATGCCACGCGGAAGTGGGCGACGGAAGGATTTCAGCGGCCTTGGCCGGATGAAATGGTTGTGGATGAAAAGACGAAAGCGCGGGTGGAGGCGCTGTGGAAGAGCCTGGGGGTTTGAGGAGTAATGAGGTTGACGATGTCCGAGTTGGCATGAAAGCCAGCGCTACACAAACTTGCCAGGGTCCGCAACACTAGATGGCCGGAAGAGTTGGAAGCCCGCTGGATAAGAGGAGCGGGCTTTTTTATTGGCAAGAAGGCGTTCGGTGAAAGCGGGTTGTGGAAAAGGTGTTGGGATTGAAGAAAGAAAACGGGTTAGAGAAGCGAAGCCGGGAAAAGCGGGAGAGAGATGGGGAAGTGGAGACAAAGGATAACCGTCCCGCGGGACAGGGTGGGGAAGCAGGAAAATATACAAGATATAGTGGTACTAATAGACTCACCATACAATTAGAAGATATACCTGCCTACAATAACAGGTGAATTGCCTGCGATTCCCTGCATTCTTAGGACAACAACGGCAGAGAAAGGCTTGACGGTCGGCCTTCGGGAATGACATAACGGTGGCACGTGCTGCACTCCTGGGGTGAATTGTGGGCAGGAGAATGGGGTGTGGCGCACGTTCGAATCCGAGCGTGTGAGAGACAGGGTGGCTTTCCTCGTGAGCGAATCGCGCGAAGTGATGAACGTGCGGCAGGCGTCCCAGTATCTTGGGATCAGCCCGGACACATTGTACCGCTACATCACAGAGGGCGATATTCCCGCTTTTAAACTTGGAAACCGTTGGAAACTCAGAAAGACGATCCTGGATCGCTGGATGGAACGGAAGATGAGTCAGGTGGCAGTTCGACGCCGCTAGGCTCAGTCTGGCGTAAGGGAAAGAGGCCGGAATATGTTTGGAATCGGCGGGAAGAAAAGCAAGCAACTGGTGGGGCTGGATATCGGTTCCAGTTCGATCAAAGCGGTGGAATTGAAATCGACGAAGGCCGGCTACGAACTGGTGAGCTACGGCATGGAGTCGCTCGCGCAGGATACGGTGGTGGACGGCGCGATCATGGATGCGCCGCAGGTGGCTAATGCCATCACGAAGATATTCGATACGGAACGGGTAAAGACGAAGAACGTGGCCACCTCGGTATCGGGCCACTCGGTAATTGTGAAGCGGGTGCCGCTGCCGTTGATGACCGAGGAAGAGTTGTTCGATCGGATCCCCTCGGAAGCCAGCCAACATATTCCTTTCGACATTGCCGACGTGAATTTGAGCTACCAACTACTGGAAGCGATGGACGCGCAGATGGACGTGCTGCTGGTGGCGGTAAAGAAGGACAAGATTCTGAATCACACGAACGTGCTGGCGCAGGCGGGGAAGACGCCGGTGGTGGTGGATATTGATGCGTTCGGCCTGCAGAACTGTTTTGAAGTGAACTACGAACCGGATGCGGGGCAAACCGTGGCGCTGCTGAATATCGGCGCGAGCGTCATGAATATCAATATCGTACGCGGGGGCATTCCGCTGTTCACCCGCGACGTGAGCGTGGGCGGGAACCAGTACACGGACGCGCTGCAGAAGGAACTGGACTTGAGCTTTGACGACGCGGAGCGGTTGAAGAAGGGCGATACCCTGCCGAGCGTAACGGACGAGCAGAAGAGCCAGATACTGCGGAGCGTTTCCGACATTCTGACGCTGGAAATTCAGAAGACCTTTGATTTCTTCCGGGCCACGGCCAGCGGCGAAAACATCCAGAGGATCATGGTAGCGGGCGGAACGGCGCGAGTGCCGGGTCTGGTGGACCTGCTGAGAGAAGAATTTGCGATGCCGGTTGAGGAATTGAATCCATTTCGCAAGGTGCTAATCAATCCGGGTAAGCACAGTGATGACCAGATCCGGGAATTGGCGCCGAAACTGGTGGTAGCCGTGGGGCTGGCACTGAGGAGCTTCGACTAGCCATGATCCGCATAAACTTACTTGGACAAGCGAGGCCGAAGACATCGCGGCGGCCGGTGGACACGGGAGCGGCGATGCCGCTGGTGTTTATCGCGGCGGGCGTGGTTCTCGGCGGACTCTTTCTGCTGTACTTCTATCATTCGTGGCAGTCACAACTGGCGGATGAAAACAAGCGCATCCAGCAACTGCAGGCGCAGAAGACCGAACTCGAGGGCATCAAGCAGCAGGTGGAAGCGTTCGAGAAACAGAAGCAGACGCTGCAGCAGCGTGTGGGAACGATCGAGCAGCTGCAGAAGGACCGCACCGGCGGGCAAGAATTCCTGGATGAAGTGGCCAATACGGTTTCGCGCGCGGAAAATCTGTGGCTGACGGACATGACCAAGAAGGGCGCGGTCGTCACCATGAATGGTTCGGCGGCCTCGGTCAATTCGGTGGCAAATTTCATTACGGCGCTGAAGCGCTCCGGTTACTTCCAGAAGGTAGAGATCAAGGACGCGAAGCAGGACGAGAAAAATTCCGCTGTGACGACATTCACGTTTGAGATTACCGCGGAAATTGCGTCAAGCGCGCCACCAGCGGGCGGCGCAACGCAGACCAAGCCGGGAACCACGCAAGGCGGGCCAAATCCAGCAGCTCCGGCGAAGAAAGGATAGGGGAAAGCCATGGCGAATCCTTTCCGAGACATGTCGGTGTTCATGCAGGGGTTAGTGGCCCTGGCGATTGCTGTGGTGCTGGCGATAGCCGGATTGTACGCACCGTTTTCACCGGTGGCGCAAGCGCGTTCCGATTACGACAAGGCGGTTGTGGACCGGGCGAAATTGAATCAGGAAGTCACCCAACTGCAGGTTTACAAGCAGCGGTATGGAGAGCTGAAGCAGCAGATGGACGCTCTCAATAAACAATTGGATACGTTGAAGACCATCGTGCCGGAAGAGAAGGAAGTGGACGAGTTCATCCGGCAAGTGCAGGGAGCGGCCAGCGCGGCAAACGTGCAAGTGCGCAAACTGACCTCACAGCCCATCGTGCCGAAGGACTACCACTACGAGATGCCGTTCGAATTGCAGGCGGACGGGCCGTACTTCAACATGCTGGATTTCTTTTCGCGGCTGAGCCGGCTTTCGCGGATCATCAATGTAGGGGATCTGCAGTTTGACGATCCGGGCGGCACGACCAAGGGCACGAAGTATCCGGTGCGGCCCGGGACGACGGTAACGGGCGTTTTCACCGTGACGACATTTTTCACGAAGCCGGCTGATACGGCTCCGGCAGCGGGCGCTGCGAAGGGTGCAACGCCGGCTGGGAAAAAACCGTGAGCGGGAATGAGCGAGCTATGAGCCTAGCGAAAACAGTATTGATGGGAGCACTCCTGGCATTCGCCGGGAGCAACCTGGCGGCGCAGACGAAGCCGGCAACGGCAACGACACCGGCAAAACCGGCAGCCACGCCTGCCAAGCCCGCGGCGGCGCCTGCTAAAGCAGCAGCTGCTCCCGCGAAACAGACGGCGAAACCGGCGGCCACCAGTCAGGCTCCGGCAAAGACAGCGCCGGCGAAGACGGCACCAGCGAAACCAGCAGCGGCGCCAAAGAGCGCTGCAAAGAGTGCAGCTAAACCAGCCGCCAAGCCGGCAGTGGCAAAAACTCCCAAGGCGGCAAAACCGGCGGGAACTCCCGGCGAAAGCGAAGCCGCGAAAGTAGCGCGCAGAGATCCGTTCGAGTCCCTGGTTGGACGGGATAAAGCGCTGGCGGATGCGGCAAAGAATCTTCCTCCGGGCAAGGCGGGGTTGCAGGTCTCCTCGTTGCGGCTGGATGGGATCGTTCGGGCGCCGAACGGGATGATCGCGGTGGTGACGAATCCGCAAGCGCGGACGTATTTCCTGCGCGAAGGCGACCAGTTATACGACGGACGAGTGGAAAAGATTGCGATGGATGGCGTGTCGTTCCATGAATTGGGCAAGGATGCATTCGGAAAGCCCGTGGAGCGGCAGGTCAACAAGAGAATTTACTCCAGTGCAGGAGAACAGCAATGAAGACGACTTGGCCGGCCTTTCGGTGTGGCTGCCTGATACTAGCGGGCGCGGTGCTGGGTGCAAATCCGGCGGGCGTTCGCGGACAGGAGGCCGCAGGCGCGAACACCTCGGCGGCGGTGATCTCGAGCGTGGCCATTACGCAGGAACCGCAGCGCGCGGCCATTCGCGTGGAGGGAGCAGGACGCCTGGAGGTCCATGCGGCCCGGATGCAGAATCCGGAGCGACTGGTGTTGGATTTTGAGGGCGCGCGGCTTGGGGTGCAGAGGACGATCATCGCGGGCGTTGCGGCGCCGGTGCGCGGAGTGCGGCTGGGGCAGTACCGCCCGGACGTGGCGCGCGTGGTGATTGATCTGACCGCTTCAGCGCCGTATCAGATTTCTCATGAAGGCAACGCGCTGGTGATTTACGTCCAGGCGCTGACCGCGCCGACGGAGGGGAACAACGCCGCGCCGGTACGCTCGGCGGAAGTTACTCCGAAGAAAGAACTGCAATACACGGCCAGCGCGCCACGGCTGATTGCGCGCGCCAGCAAATTTTCCAACTTGAAGGCTCCGAAGTTTTCCTTGCCGAGCGAACTGGCCCAGTCCTCTCTCGTTCTGGCATCGATGAAGGAAAAGACCGAGCCGGCACGTCCGGAAAGCAGCGCGCAGCAGGCCGCGCAACAGGCCAGCAGCGCCGCGGCAACGATGGCGGCTTCGCAATCGAGCGCCAACCCGAACACGGCGGGTGGAAGGTACACGGGGGAGCCGATTTCGGTGAACCTGAAGGATGTGGACCTGAAAGATTTTTTCCGGCTGATTCATGAGATCAGCGGGCTGAACGTGGTGCTGGATCCGAACGTAAAGGGATCGTTGACGATCGTACTCGATGAAGTGCCATGGGATCAGGCGCTGGACATCGTTTTGCAGAACAACAGCCTGGATAAGCAGCTCAGCGGCAACGTGCTGCGCATCGCCACGCGGGATACCCTGAAGAAGGAAGCGGAAACGCAGCGCGATTTGGAAAAGGCACAAGCGGAAGCGGTCGCTCCGGTGACCGTGACGCGGGTATTGAGCTACGCCAAGGCCACCACGCTTCGGGACACCCTGAAAAAGTTTCTTTCCTCACGCGGAGACATCCTTGCGGATGAGCGCTCGAACCAGTTGATCGTGCGCGACATCCCCTCGGTGATTCCGACGATTGACAACCTGATCCGCCAGTTGGACCGCAAGTCCCAACAGGTGGAAATCGAGGCGCGGGTGATTTCGGCTTCGCGTTCGTTTGCGCAGGACATCGGTGTGCAGTGGGGATTTGCAGGATCGACAACCAGCGGCCGGTCGGTGTTCGGCGGAGATCAGACCGTGGGTACAAGTCCGGTTACGACTGGCACCGGCTTGCCGCAGCCTCCGTTGGTGGGCGGCACTTCCAGTTCTTCCACGGGCCTACCCTTTAACGTAAACCTCGGGGCCTCGGCGCCAACCAGCGGACTATTTTTTGGTCATCGCTCGCCGAACTTTGCAATCGACTTCTTCATCAGTGCTGCGGAATCGAAGGGCGTCGGCAAACTGCTCTCGAAGCCGAAGGTCATCACTCAGAACAACGAGAAGGCGACGGTCAAGCAAGGCGCCAAGATTCCGATTCAGACGACCATCAACAACACGATTTCGGTGCAGTACATTGACGCTGTGCTGAAGCTGGAAGTGACGCCGCAGATCACCGCGGAAGGCACCGTGTTCATGGACGTGGTGGTGGAAAACACGCAGATCGACAACGGTATTCCCCGGGTTATGGGTATTCCGGCCCTGGACACGCAGTCGGCGGAGACGAAAGTCACCGTGGCGGACGGCGGGACCGTGGTGATCGGCGGAATCATCGTGACGCAACAGCAGACGAGCATCACGGAAGTGCCGATTGCGGGCAGCTTGCCGCTGATCGGGCACCTCTTCCGCAGGACGAACGTCAACGTAACGTCGTCGGAACTGTTGTTCTTCCTGACGCCGCGCATTATTCCCAGCTAACCCAGCTAAGGACTGGCCAAGGCCCCGTTGAGGCCCAGCCAGGCTGTCAAAAATTCAGGTACACTGGAATCGAGGAGGCGAAAGTCTCCTCGATTTTTTTATGACACCCGATTACGCAAAAAGAAGGCGCGCGCTGAGCCGGAAACTGGCTGGCCTTGGGCTTGATTGTCTGGTGGTGACCGAGCCAGCGAATTGGTATTACCTGACCGGGTTTACGGGAGAGTCCGGGGCACTGGTGGCGTCCACGGACGGGGCGATGCTGGTGACCGACGGGCGATTTACTATACAGGCGAAGGAAGAGATGAAGGGCGTCCGCGTGGAGTTGCAGAAGGGTGGCTTGTACGCGTCTGTAGGTGATTGGCTGCGGCATGCCGGGATGGTGCGGGCAGGATTTGACCCGGGGCAATTCACGGTGGCGCAGCTGAAAGCGTTGCGGAAGGCCGCAGGGACGAAATGCAGGGCGACGGAAGCGCCGGGGCTGGTCGAGGGGCTGCGGACGAGGAAAGATGCGGGAGAGCTGGCGGTAATGCGAAAGGCAGGCATTCTCGCGGGCCAGGTGCTCGAGAGCGTACTCAAGATGGTGCGGCCGGGAGTGCGCGAGAGTGAGCTTGCGGCGGAGGTGGAATACCAGATGAGGAAGCGCGGGGCCAGCGGTGTTTCGTTCGAAACGATCGTGGCGTCGGGCGAGCGATCGGCGCTGCCGCATGCGCGGCCGACGGCCAAGAAGCTGAGGAGAAATGAGTTGGTGGTGCTAGACCTGGGTGCTATACTCGGCCACTATTGCAGCGACATGACGCGCACTGTACACGTTGGAAAAGCGTCCCAGCGGGTGCGTGGCTGGTATAAAGCGGTTCAAGAGGCTCAGGCAAGCGGCGTGGCAGCGGCGCGGGCGGGGGTAAGCTGCGGAGAAGTGGACGCTGCGGTGCGGTCGGTCCTGGCAAAGAGTGGCGTGGAGCAGTACTTCGTGCACAGCACGGGTCACGGGCTGGGTTTGCAAGTGCACGAGGAGCCGCGAATCGCGAGAGGGCAGGCGGTTCGACTCCGGGCCGGGAACGTGATTACCATAGAACCAGGCGTGTATGTGGAAGGTGTGGGGGGCATCCGGATTGAGGATGATGTCGCGGTGCATGCCGGACGCACGGAAGTCTTGACCCGCGTGAAGCGGGATCTCATCGAGCTTTGAAAAAGGCATGAAACAGAAAAACGCGAAGAAGTCGAGCGGCGGTCCGTCCTTTGCGAATCCAGAGATCGCGCAGATCGAGCAGTTGCTGCGGTTCATGAGCGAACACAACCTCGAAGAGTTTGAATACTCAAGGGGGGATTTGCGCATCCGGCTGAAGAAGCCGGGAGCGAATATGGTGATGGCGGCGAGGCCGGCGGCGGAGATTATCGTTCCGGCGGCGATGCCGGTGGCGGCGTCGCATATTGCGGCCGCGGAGGCGGTGGCGGAGACGCGCGGCGGAGACGATCTGCACCTGGTGACTTCGCCGATTGTGGGGACGTTCTATGGTTCGCCGAGCCCGGGCGCGGAGCCATTCGTGAAGGTCGGCAACCACGTGGATCTGGGACAAACCCTTTGCATCGTGGAAGCGATGAAGCTGATGAATGAAATCGAATCGGATATGAGCGGGGAAGTGATGCGCATCTTCGCGGAAAACGGACAGCCGGTGGAATACGGGCAACCGCTGTTTGGGATTCGTCCGAGCCGGAAGAGATAGCGGCCCGCCTGCCTATGTTCCAGAAAATCCTAGTCGCCAACCGCGGGGAGATCGCCCTGCGGGTCATCTGTGCCTGCAAGGAATTGGGGATTGCCAGCGTGGCCGTGTATTCGGAGGCGGACCGCAATTCGTTGCACGTGCGCTTTGCGGATGAAGCGGTGTGCATCGGTCCGGCGCGAAGCAGCGAAAGTTATTTGAATATTCCGCAGGTAATCAGCGCTGCGGAAATTACGAATGTGGATGCGATTCATCCTGGTTATGGATTTTTGAGCGAGAACGCGAATTTTGCCAAGGTGTGCGAAGCGAGCGAGATTACGTTCATAGGGCCGAAGCCGGAAGTGATCGAGATGATGGGCGAGAAGGACCGCGCGCGGCGGGAGATGAAGACCGCGGGATTGCCGACGATACCGGGCAGCGATGGATTGGTCGAAGGCGAAGAGGAGCTGGCGAAGGAAGCGGAGCGCATCGGATTTCCGTTGATCTTGAAGGCGGCGGCGGGCGGCGGCGGGCGCGGGATGCGCGTGGTGCGCAACAAGCAGGAATTGTTGATCGCCTACCAGTCGGCGCGCAGCGAGGCGCAGCAGACGTTTGGGAATCCCGGCGTGTACATGGAGAAGTTTCTAGAGCACCCGCGGCACATCGAAATTCAGGTGCTGGGCGACCAGCATGGCAAGGTGATTCACCTCGGCGAGCGGGAGTGCTCGATTCAGCGGCGGCATCAGAAGCTGGTGGAGGAGTCGCCATCACCGGTGATTGACGGGAAGCGGCGCAAGGAATTGGGGAACAAGGTGACCAAGGCGCTGGAAGCGATTGGCTACACCAACGCGGGCACGGTGGAATTTCTGATGGACACGGACGGCTCGCTCTATTTTATCGAAATGAATACGCGCATACAGGTGGAGCATCCAGTGACGGAATTTGTGACCGGGGTGGACCTGGTGAAAGCGCAGATACGGATCGCAGCCGGGGAAAAAATGGAAACCGCGACGGGGGAGATGAGTTTCACTGGGCATTCGATTGAGTGCCGGATCAATGCGGAGGATCCGGAGACGTTTGTGCCGTCGGCCGGGCGGATTACGACGTTTCAGGCGCCGGGCGGGACGGGCGTGCGGGTGGATTCGGCGGCGTATTCGGGAGCGGTGATTCCGCCGTACTACGATTCGCTGGTGGCGAAGCTGATCGTGAAGGGCCGCGATAGAGCGGAAGCGATCGGGCGGATGCGGCGGGCGCTGGAGATGTTCGTGATCGAGGGGATCAAGACGTCGATTCCGCTGCAACGGCGGATTATGGCGCATCCGGATTTTGTGGCCGGGAAGTTCGATACGCATTTCATCGAAAAAATGCTGAACCACGAAGGAAAATGAAGATTGATGCGCCTTGTGATGCCGCGGCTCTATGTGATATTAGACGCAGGGATGCGGACGGAACCTGCGCGGGTTACGGCGAGCAAATTGATGGATGCGGGAGTGCGGCTGCTGCAGTACCGCGCGAAGAAAGCGCCCGCGCGAGAGATGCTGGAAAATGCGCGCGAATTGGCGCAGTCGGCGCGGGAGCGGGGAGCCACATTAATCGTGAATGACCGGCCGGATGTGGCGTATCTTGCGGGGGCGAGCGGCGTGCATGTGGGACGGGAAGACTTAGGCGTGGATGAAGCGCGCGCGGTGATTGGGCCGGAGAAGCTAGTCGGAATTTCCACCCACAATCTGGAGCAGTTCGAGGAAGCGATGAAGAGCAGCGCCGACTACATCGCGGTGGGGCCGATTTTTGCGACGAGCACGAAAGAGAATCCCGATCCGGTTGTCGGTTTGGAGTTTTTGCGACGCGTGCGGAGATTGACGAGCAAGCCGATTGTGGCAATTGGCGGAATTAAGCTGGAGCGGGCCGCGGAAGTGATTGAAGCGGGAGCGGATTCGGTGGCGGTGATTCGCGATATTGTGCAGGCTGCGGATCCCGCGCAGAAGGCCAGGCAGTTTATCGAGCGATTGGAAGCCGCGAAGACCGCGGCGACGCACTGAGGCGCGAACTGCATGGCTGATTCCACAAAGAGCATTCCCAACCAGACTGCCAAGAGCGAGCCGGGATTTGTTCAAGCGATTGGACTGTTTGATGGGACGATGATTGTTGCCGGGTCCATGATTGGATCCGGCATTTTTATTGTGGCGGCGGATATTGCACGGCAGACGGGTTCGCCGGGCGGCCTGCTGCTGACGTGGATTTTGACGGGGTTTTTGACGATTGCGGCTGCGCTCTCTTATGGAGAGCTGGCGGCGCTGTTTCCGCACGCCGGCGGGCAATACGTTTATCTGCGGGAAGCGTTTTCGCCGCTGTGGGGATTTTTGTATGGCTGGACTTTGTTTTTGGTGATCCAGACAGGAACGATTGCGGCGG
>WNEZ01006078.1_pt1 | contig 10590 bp, 10 predicted proteins | sample 5400521 | NCBI WGS metagenome assembly WNEZ01 (sample SAMN13153339, study PRJNA577476) | soil metagenome | isolation source: 120 cm saprolite under Douglas fir tree site 2 hole 1 replicate 1 | place: USA:California | collected 2015-04-18
CCGTAGGGGTCGATTTATCGCGCCCATCGCCGATTTATCGGCCCCTTCACCAACCCATCACAGTCGTGCTATTCATCGGCCCAGAAGGCGGCCTGACAACTGACGAAGTAACGCTCGCACAACAGCATGGTGTCCAGCCGGTCACCCTGGGTCCGCGCATTCTACGTGCTGAAACCGCCGCTCTAGCAGCAATCGCAAACGTACTGTACGAATTGGCTTGATCCCTGAGGGTTATGGAACACAAAGAACCTTTCATCAAAGCTATTTCTTAAATAGGCATCTAGGGCTTGCGGTTAAACGCAATGTTGATGATCACTGCTGCGGAAGAGAACAGAACGAGGATAAAGAGTATTGGAAGAACCGCCCATGGAGGAGCCTGTGTGGCTACTGCAATTCCTATCAAGCCGAAGGTCATCACCATGAGCATGACCAACGAAGCAATCGCCAGGGCCAGACGCTGACCTGCTGTAGGAGCCCAGCCTGCAGCGTGTCCTGACAGTTTCTCTCCATGGAAACTGGAGAGAGGAATACCTTCATATCCACCAGAGACAAAGCCAGGTCTGTCGTGGCCCATCTCACCATAGTTCATTTCTTGTTGTGACATGATGATTACCTCTTCTACTATTTGCATGTGCTCGACACAGAGCAATACGAACTTTACTCTCATCTATACGGGGACAAAGTGTTTAAGTTGGACAGAGAAACTTGCACAACGGATTGAGACTGCTAGTAGCCAAAGCTGTCATCCTTCTGGAAGTTTTACTACAGCCTCTCAGCCCTTCCCGCTACCAGCAATAAAATCGACAACCACCCGCGCCAATTCTTCCCCCTTGTCCTCCTGCAAGAAGTGGCCAGCGCCAACAATCGTCGTATGCGGCTGCCCCTTTGTTCCCGGTATGATCCTCTGGAAGATCCGTTCACCTCCTCGCATAATTGGATCAGAGTCACTGAAAGCCGTCAGAAAAGGCTTTTCCCAGCGAGCCAGCACCTCCCACGCCTTGCGGTTAGGCACGGCCGAAGGATCATCCGGCGAAGTCGGTACCAGCAGCGGGAACTGGCGAGCTCCCGCCTTATAACGATCGTCTGGGAACGGCGCATTATAAGCCGCGATCACCTCGGAGGAAAGTTCACTGACACACCCACCTTTAACAATACCACCAACGTGGAATCTGGGCGTAGTTTGAGAGTATCGCTGCCAGGCGAGAAATGCCTCACCCATCGGTGTATCGCCCGTCGGCAGACCCGTATTTGCTGCCACAACACGAGCAAAACGCTCCCCGTGCTCAGCGACCAGCCGTAGTCCAATCAGTCCACCCCAGTCCTGGCACACAAGCGTAATATGCCGCAGATCAAGAGCCTCGAGCACACCTCTCATCCAATCGACATGCCGCTGGTACGTATAATCTTCTCGCTGGGATGGCTTGTCCGATCGACCAAAACCAACCAGGTCCGGCGCAACCGCCCGGTGGCCAGCGGCAGTAATAATCGGGATCATCTTGCGGTACAGGTAGCTCCACGATGGCTCCCCGTGGAGCATCAACACCGGCTCAGCCGATGCTGGCCCTTCATCGACATAATGCACACGCAGCCCATCAACCTCAACATAATGAGGCTCAAATGCATAGCCAGGCAGGCCAGTAAACCGCTCATCAGGTGTGCGTAGAATCTCCATAAAATATTCTCCTTTTTGGTTTCATCTCATCAGCTGCCCACAGCATTATACACTTTACACAATAAGTCAGCATACCTGCCCAATAACCAGATCTTCTTGTGCCACCTCGACGACCTCGGCCAGGGCGATCAAGGCACGAGGAATAAGGTGTCCTGGCAAGGGTCTAGCGATCCCCCCGTGACACTAGGAGACGAGAGCCCTAAGGAGAGCATTCGCTCCCGGCCTACTTGATATGAGCGATGAATGGCAGTATACTCAGGACAGTACATTGACAAATAGATCGATCTCGGCACCCCCCATAACATCTTTATGTACAGCATCTTCTTTTTCAGATTCGTCAACAGTATCAATATCTGAAATGCACCCGAGGAACAAACCAGTGCAAGACCAGGCATTCCAACAACTTGTAGAGCGCGTGCATGCCTGTCGTCTGTGCCCACGTATGGAAGGCCGCACGCGAGTGCTTGGACCGGCCAATGGCAACACACTAGCACAGGTACTCTTCGTAGCCGAAGCCCCTGGCCGCCTCGGAGCCGACCACTGGGGCATACCACTCTTCGCCGATCAGACCGGCCGCAACTTCGAAACCTTACTGCGTGCCGCTCATCTTGAACGTAGCTCCATCTTCATCACCAACGCAGTGCTCTGCAACCCGCGTGACCAACACGGCCGCAATGCCACACCCACTGCGCGTGAGCTACACAACTGCTCCCCACACCTGCGCGCAACAATCGAAATCATCCAGCCGCGCTACGTCGTCGCTCTCGGGCGCATCGCCCTGCAAGCACTCAAAACAATTGCCATCCACGAAGCAGTGCTCATGCGCGACGTAGGACACCCTCTTCGCTGGAATGGACGCTGGCTCATCCCACTCTACCATCCCAGTCCCCGGGCGTGCATCCATCGCCCCTTGCAGCTCCAACTAGAAGATTACCACCTCCTTGGCGAACTTGTCAGGGACAGGGAGCAGAATATAATAGAGGAATGAATACCATCTATACCATTGGCCATTCGGCAAGAACTATCGAGCAATTTTTAGCGTTACTCAAAGCTCATCATATCCAGGAAATCGTTGACGTACGTACCGTCCCGAAATCTCGTCATAATCCCCAGTTTGGCCCTTTTCTCAAAGTGATCAATGGAAAGCTCATTTATCCTGCTTCGGAGGAAGCAGCACCAGGAGCATAATCACTAACCAGCGCCATCCACCATCATCTCAAGCTCAATTTCATCGCGTAGAGGAATACCATCCATACCAACTAGCGGAATTTCCGGCTTCAGTTTCCGCGACACCTCCAGCGCATTCTTATGCACAGCCACAAGCACAAAGCCACGCTTCTGATAAAAGCGCAATGCATTCAGATTATCATTCGTCGTAATCAGCCACAGCCGCCTGCAGCCAAAATAACGCGCCACATACTTCACTACCTCAACCAACGTAGTCCCAATCCCCATCGACCTTTGCACACTGTTTAGCGTCACAATCTCACAGCTATCTTTCTCAATATGGTAGGTAACCAACCCTACACACTCGCCCACTCGCACCGCCACAAACCCCGGCAGGTCCTGAGGATAATAGATCACACCATGTGCAACAACCCTATCGGCTCCCCAGTGTTCACCGGTAAACTGCGAAACCCAGCTCTTATCATCATCACGAAGCGGACGAAGAGAAAAATCTGCCATACATTCACTCCGCATCTCCAGCTAACTTCATCTCCAGAGTCTCCTTCAGATCCTAACTCAAAGTGATATAATCGCTTATACGAGTATCTAGAAATAGCCATGCCATGAAACACACCACCAACGTCCTCATCATCGGAGGAGGCGTCATTGGCTGCGCCATCGCCTACCACCTCCGCAAATTGAACATGGCCGTCACCGTCCTCGACCAGGGCGAAATCGGCATGCAAGCATCGAGTGCCGCTGCAGGCCTGCTTGCCCCCTTAGGCTCCCTCTCAGGCCCTGGCCCACTGGCCGACCTGGTACTCGCCAGCTTCGCACTCTTCCCTTCTCTCGTACCAGAACTCGAAGACGCCAGTAGCATCCGTGTAGAATACGAGCGCACCGGCGCATTACGCACCGTATGCAAGCCCAAACGTATCTCCAGCCTGCGCCAGCGCATGCAAGCATGGCAACCATTAGGACTTCAAATGCACTGGCTGACCGGAGACGAAGCACGCCAGCGCGAACCACTCCTGGCTCCCGAGGTCTGCGCCGCCATTTACGCGCCAGAAGAATCCCAGATCAAAGCGCCCCAACTCGTCAGAGCCTTTGCCCGGGCCGCGACCAACCTCGGCGCGACCCTCCACAGACAGACAGAAATCACCGGTATACAACGCCACAACACCAACGTCACAGGCGTAACCACCAGTGCAGGCGAAACGATCGCATGTGACCACCTCATCGTTGCCTCTGGTGCCTGGACAGCTCGCTGCAGCGACTGGCTCGACTTCCCACTACCCGTCAGTCCCCAACGCGGTCAGATACTCTCCCTAGGCCAACCATCGCCACCTTCACTACCCCTGCGTCACATCATCTTTGGAGAAGCCGCATACATCGCCCCTAAAGCCGATGGCACAATCATCGTTGGTGCCACCAGAGAAGAGGTAGGTTTCGACACCCACATCACCGCAAGTGGCATTGCATGGCTGCTCAACACAGCCATAAAGCTCACACCAGCGCTCGAACACAGCGCCCTGCAGGCAACATGGGCAGGCCTGCGACCCAAAACACCCGACACCCTACCAATTTTAGGAGCCGCACCCAACTGGCAGAACGTCACACTCGCCACCGGCCACAATAGCATCGGCATCCTCCTGAGCGCCATCACCGGCCAAACCATCGCCGAACTAGTCGCTACCGGTCGAACGCCCCACCTTATCTACTCCTTCTCACCGCAGCGGTTTTCAAAAAGCACCTCTACAATGTGATACAACATATTTGAAGAAGGAGAAAGAAAATCATGTCCCTACTCAACCTTTCGCCAGATGAACTACTCACCACCACGCGCTCCGTGCGCAAACGCCTGGACTTCTCGCGACCGGTCGAACCCGAACTAATCCGCGAGTGTCTGGAACTTGCCGTCCAGGCACCCACAGGCGGGAACAGGCAGACCTGGCACTTCGTCGTCGTAACCGACGCCTAGCAGCGCCAGACACTGGGCGACATCTACCGCAGAGGATTCGCCCTGTACCTTCAACAGGCTATGGCTGACTCAATGAGCACAATCAAGACGCTCACCCGAGAGCAGATAGCAACGCTCAAAAAAGTAAGAGTTTCCTTACAGTACCTTGCTGACTACATGCACGAGGTACCCGTGCTCGTCATACCCTGCGTTTACGGCCGTGTCGAAGGCTTACCAAACGTTGCCCAGGCAGGCATCTGGGGTTCCATCCTCCCGGCCGTCTGGAGCTTCATGTTAGCCGCTCGTGCCCGTGGACTTGGAACATGCTGGACGACCGTCCACCTCTCATACGAGCAAGAAGCCGCAGAAGTGCTCGGCATCCCCTACGAGAAAGTCACGCAAGCAGCACTCATCCCGCTAGCCCACACTCTGGGCACAGATTTCAAACCAGCTCCCCGCGTCCCCCTGGACTCGATACTCCACTGGGACAAATGGTAGACTCATGTCCATTAGGAATCCACCTGGTGTGGTTTGGCCCACTTAACTCACTCTAACTCTACAACTGTGTCGCTGCGTGCGCTCCGTTGAGCAGCCTCAATGATACGCAGCGACGCCACTGCATCGGCAGGGTCTACAGGCGGAGGGCCGCCGGCTACCAGCGCATCGCGCAGGAGTTCATAGAAGCGTTCATACGCCCCTGGCAGCGTCTCCACAGCACCATCTACATGCACACCTCCGATATCAGTAGAGAGTTGTCCCCAATGCTCACGCGGCTCCAAACCCCAGCCGGGGTCGCCAGGCCGCCGACCCGATTGCAGATCATCTTCCTGTGGGTCCAGTCCCCACTTTTCATAGGTGCCTCGCAGCCCGTTGATGCGGAAACGTGGTCCCGCTTTGCGAGCAACCAGGCTCATCCACAGATGCGCACGCACACCATTAGCAAACCGAAGAGCAACAAAGGAGTCATCATCCACTTGCGCACCAGGCCGTCGTCTCTCCACCTCTGCATACACACTCACAGCCTGCCCAAAGAGCACCAACGCCTGGTCAATCACGTGACTGCCAAGATCATACAGCAGCCCTCCTGCTTCTTCCGTAGCCGCAAGCTCGCGCCAGGCGTTGGGACGGGGCACCGTACTGTAACGCTCGTAGCGGGACTCAAAGCGTGTAATCGAGCCAAGCAAGTCCGCAGCAATCAACTGGCGAACCGTGAGAAAATCATTATCCCAGCGCCTGTTCTGAAAGACCGTCAGAAGCTTGCCCGTCCTCTTACTCGTAGCAATCAACTTCTCGGCATCCGAAACAGTTGCTGCCATCGGCTTGTCTATCACAACCGGCAGACCTGCATTCAGCGCAGCCAAGCCAAGCGGCACATGCACACGATTTGGCGCTGCCACCACCACCAGGTCGTATCGCGAAGCATCATGCCAAACTTGCTCCGCCGTCGAGAGCACCTCTGCATCAGGGAAATCGCCTTGAGCGCGCTTTTGTCGCTCGGCCTGACTGGTCACAATTGCCGCCACCTTCATGCCCGGCGTCGCCGCAACCAGCGGTGCGTGGAAAACTGCACCCGCAAGCCCATACCCAATAATCGCCACGCGCAAAGGCCTGGCGGCAGGCTCAACATTGCTTGATGACATACTTCTCCTCCTAAGAAAATACGGTAGAAACCCAAACTACTGCATTATCTCACCATTTGGCCCCCATTGACGACATCTCTGTTTCCAGGCTACAATAAACTGGAGACGCTACCTCCTTTTAACAAACCGGCGCGGGAAGTCCCATCCCATTGATGGGATGGGGATGAGAGCGCCGTTCCTTTGGCGGGAGAGGGGAAGGCGCTGGGCATGCACGCAAGAACGGCTCTCCCACTTGACTAGAACGAACGTTTGGAGTACATTGCGGGAAACGACGCCAGTCAAGCCAGGAGCGAATATGGAGACGGTGCGCATCTATCGACTCAAGGGACTCGCCCCTCCCACGCGAGAGCGCCTGCGGGCGGCCCAGATGGAAGCCGCCCGCGTGTGGAACGTGTGTCGCGAGCTGCATCAAGAGGCTAGGCTACAGCATCAGCCCTGGCCGGGTCGTGACGGGTTGCAACAGGCCACCAAGGGCGGACAGTTCGCGCTGCACTCCCAGAGTATTCAGATGGTCTGCCACCAGTTCCTCGCCAATGTGGAGACCACCCGACAGCTCAAACCCACGCATCCCCGCATGCGCTACCCTTATAAGCCCAAGCAGTACATGACGGTGCAGTGGCCCGCCCAGGCGGTCGCGCGCCAGGGCAAACGGCTCATCCTGCCCATGGGTCGGGGTCGCAAGGCGCTGAGCTTCCGCCTGGATCTGCCCGCACACATCGGGGGCGTCTCCTTAGTCTGGCATGGGGCCTACGAATTGCATGTGGTCGTTCCTGCCCCGGCATCAACACAGACCCCAGGAACGGCGCAGGCGACCATTGATCTGGGCGAAATCCACCTGGCGGCCGTGACGACGAGCGCGGGGCAGGGACTGGTCGTCAGCGGGCGAGGCATCCGCAGTCTCAAGCGCCGCCACAACAAAAGCCTGGGGCAGCTGCAGCGCAAGCAGGCGCGCTGCGCGCGGGGCTCACGCCGCTTTCGGCGCCTCCAGCGCGCCAAAGCCCGGCTGCGGGCACGCACCGAGCGGCAGGTGCGCGACCGACGACACAAGGCGACGCGGCAGGTCGTGCGCTTCCTGCAGCGGGAGGGCGTGCAGACGGTCTTCATTGGGGACCCGCACGGGGTTCGAGAGCAGCGTACCGGACGCCACCACCACCAGCGGATGAGCCAGTGGGAATACGGCAAGGACAAGGACTATCTCCAGCAGAAGTGTGCACGAGCTGGCATCATGAGCTTCACCGGCTCCGAACGGGGCACCTCGAGCCGGTGTCCGAGCTGCCAGCGCCGCCAGAAAGTCCGTGGGCGGAACTGGGTGTGCCAGAACCCCCAGTGTCGGTTTGCGGGTCATCGCGACATCGTCGGGAGCCTGAACATGCACCGGCTCGCCTTTGGCCATCCGATCGCGTACCCGTCGCCCATCACGTATCTACGACCCACGCGGGACGTAGTAGCTGCCAGGGCACTGGCCTGTGGGAGGGGGAACCCGTTCTGACCACAGTTAGCTGGGTGTGCAACCCGTATCAGCCACCGGATTCCTCCGGGTCTCTGCGGAGACAGGTCACCTGCGGGCAGGTTCGCCCAGAAGCTCGTCCCCTTCTGGGGGACGAGAGTGTCACTGATTATATGCACCTGCAAGATCATGATTCAGAGTGACTATAGGAAGGTTCCTTGTAAGAAACTGAAAAATAGACCGTGCAGTGGTGATAGTTCAAAGCGAAAAGGATTCTGCGCGGGGTTGTCCCCCCCGCGCTGTTGCTCAATTCAATATACTACGATCCACATCGGTCGGGTGAATACGAGTGCTCATTAAGAGCATTTGACGCATGACCGGCACTTCGTGGCGTAACGTTTCTATTTCCCCTTCGAGCCGTTGCGCCGTCGAGGTGAGTTCCAAAAAATGCTGTTTCAATTCATTTTGCACATCTAGAAAATTGGCGATGAAGTGCGAGAGTTCCTCTGGCGCAGTTGGCAAGTTGAACTCGATATCCTGTTTCCCTACGACTTCCAGCAAAATCTCCAGGTAGGTGTTGAAAAGTTCTCGCGCCTGGTTAGCAAAGGAGCGAAGGATGCGCTCAGGCTCGGCTATGTCTTCGTATATCTCCACCAATCCTGACAGATAAGGTTTTTCACGATGATGGCTGAGTATGCGGAATCGCTGCAATCCTTTGGCAAGCAGGTTCATACGTCCATCCTCCATCCGGTCAAGTGCCTCAATCTCTGCCATCGTACCAACGGAATGTGGCTCCTCTTGCAAATATTCGCTCTCCGGCCGTACAAGTACAACACCAAATGGCTTCTCTTGTTCATGGCATTCGTTAATCATCAAACGATAACGTGGTTCGAAGATATGCAGCGGTAGCTCTTCACCTGGAAAGAGCACAACACTAAGCGGAAATAAAGGCAGTTCAATCGCCATTCTATTTCTCCTTTAGCAAGAATCCTCCGCCTCCTGGCGTATAAATACTAAGTACATCTCCTACTCGTGCTTCAAACGTCACTTTTCCTGGCCTTAGCCTTCATACTAGCCAATGATTCACCCGCATGCTGATAGCTTAACGAAATTTTAGCATTATGACAAGCTACTCAGAGTAAGAGTAATCCTCTTCCCACCCCAACGATGGGTCGATGTACTTTCGCCGTAGTATAAGAGGATGGGGCTAACACTCCACCGCAACCGTCTCTCCCCCACGCTCAGCAGAAATCTTCGCCGCCTCCATTACCGCAATATTGCGCCTGGATTCCTCCGGCGGCACAGCCAACGGCTCGTCGCACTGTAAATGATTCGCCAGGTTGCGATGGAAGGCATACGCTGGAGCTTCAGGTAACATCAAGTGTTGCTCGTGGATAGCTCCATCCAAATCTCGCGTATACACGTACAATTCTGGAAGCGCCTCAGAAGGGGCAAGGCGTTCTTCGATAAGATCGCCCGACCAGCGCCGTGTCTTGACCGTTTCCTGTCTCCATTGCCCCACAATTGCACCCTGTGTTCCCAAGATATACCATTTAGGCTTCATTGCTGCTGCAATATTCGAGTGCATAAATTCTGCCTCTTGCCCATCGGCAAAACGCAAATACACGCAGGAGTGATCGGCATTGGTGACATCATGCCAGACTCGTTTATGCTCTATACCCCGTACACTTACCACACTATCGGGGATGAGTTGCAGAATCCAGTCCAGGTAGTGCGAACCCCAGTCATAAAAAACACCGCCCGAAATGGGCTCATGTGAATGCCAGTAATCACAGGGATGCGCATAGCCACCAATGAATGTTTCGATGTGGAAGACAGTGCCAATTGTCTCACGCCTGACGACCTGCTGAATCGCCAGGTAGTCCGGATCCCAGCGGCGGCACTGATAGACAGTCAATGCTCGTTGATACGCATTGGCAAGCTGAATCATCTCGTCGGCTTGAGCAGTCGTCAAACAAAACGGTTTTTCCGAGACCACGTGCTTGCCCACACGCAGCATCTGCATAGAGATATCGGCATGGGTATTGGGGGGGGTAGAGACTATCACGACATCTATGCTTGGATCCTCCGCGACCTGCGTAAGTTCAGTGCAGGTCCTCACACCCGGAAAAGCCTGGCGGGCTATTGCTAAACGTTCCTCATTGCGATCGCAGACAAGCGCATACTCCAACCCGGACACATTACTGATAGCGGTGCCATGTTCAAAGCCAATAGCTCCATAGCCAATCATCGCCACCCGCTTTGCGACTTCACGTGTCTCCGCACCTGCTGTATAGCGAATAGCGCGACCCAACATCTGCTGAAATATGGGAAGAACCTGGGTCCGTGGATCACTCCCCAGGGTGGTACAGAAAACACGCCCCTGACCATGATTGCGTGTATACGCCAGGGCATACGTCGTATAGCGCCACGAAGTGTGCCACAATATCTCAGCATCAGGAGGAACAACATCCAGCAGGTAAACTCCCTCGAGCGCAACAAAGGAAGTATCCATCCGGCGCGTCATGTAATGATCAGGCGTGGCTACACGAGCGATAATCTCGGTGCGTGGGGTGCAGATACCATGAACATGTCCGAGCACTTCGCCAAGCAATGGGTATTCGCGGTACGCCTCTGCCGCGTCACCTAGGCATACCAAACCTCCTCCACGTTCGACAAAATCGTACAGCGCCTCTTCTTGCTC
>WNEZ01008332.1_pt1 | contig 10589 bp, 13 predicted proteins | sample 5400521 | NCBI WGS metagenome assembly WNEZ01 (sample SAMN13153339, study PRJNA577476) | soil metagenome | isolation source: 120 cm saprolite under Douglas fir tree site 2 hole 1 replicate 1 | place: USA:California | collected 2015-04-18
GAAATCGATGGTCGAGCTCAAGCTTCACTGGCGGATTTGGAAAGCCCATCGGTGGCGCCGGCAGTGCGAATCAAATGCCTCTCGGTCTGCCGCAAGATAGCGGCCGATAGCTCAGGATCCGTCACGATACGGGACATCGTCAGGGCCCCGATCATTGTCGCCGCTGCTACCAATGCTCGTCGCCGCGCAACATCCGGGCGAGTTTTACGGGACTCTGCAGCGATGATGTTTACCAGTTCCAGAAAGGCCTGCGTCGCCGCTGCGCGGGTTTTTTCGTCGGATCGGGCAATCTCACTGCCAAGCGCGGCAAGCGGGCAGCCGGCGGAAGGATCGTCCCGATGAGCCGGCGACAGGTATTTTGCGACCCGCGCCTTCAATCCGTTCTTGGGGGATTTGTTCGAGAAAAATGTCGCCATCGCGGATTCCGTAGCGGCGGCACAGGCCTCCGCGACGAGCTGATCCTTCGACTCGAAGTGCCGATAGAAACCACCATGGGTAAGACCCGCTGCCGCCATCAGGTCGGAAAGGCCCGTACCACCGATCCCATTTAGACGGAATTTCGCCGCCGCCGCTTTAACGATTCGTCGCCGCGTTTCGGCCGCTTCCTGTTTCGATTTCCGCATTCGGTTCGAGTCCTTTGAAATCGCCGACATATCGCTTGACTCTTTAGATGATAGCTGACATCCATATAGATGTCGAGCGACATCTTAATGCGGGCCCATCGAAGGGTCCGCCCAAGGAGACGAAAAATGATACAGACGAAATTTCTGATTACGGGCGCCACCGGGTACACAGGCGGCTACACGGTTCGGCAGCTACTCGAAAAGAATCAAGCTGTACGTGTGCTCGCCCATCGGTCCGACGAGCGATCAGAGCAGCTGCAGAAGGTTGGCGCTGAGGTCGTGTTCGGGGACTTCCTCGATTTTGACGCTGTGCGTGCCGCGCTGAACGAAGTGCAGCGTGCCTACTTCTGCTATCCGATCAGCCCAGGCATCGTGCAAGCGACCGCTCAGTTCGCACAGGCTGCCAAGGAAGCCGGCGTCGAGGTCATCGTCAACATGTCACAGAAGTCCGCGCGCAGTGATGCCAAGAGCGAAGCCGCCCGTCAGCATTGGTTGAGCGAGCGCGTATTCGATTGGTCGGGCGTACCGACGGTCCACCTCAGGCCGACGTTCTTCGCGGAATGGCTGCTCAACCTTGCGCCGATGATCCGCCAGGGACGGATGCCCGTTCCGCTTGGTAGTACAGGGCGCCACGCCCCGGTCGCGGCTGAGGATCAGGCACGCCTTATCGTCAGCATACTGCAGAATCCAGGACCGCATATGGGAAAAACTTATCCCCTTTTCGGTCCTGTCGAGCTAACGCAACCGGAAATCGCGGCGATCGTCGGTAAGGTTTTGGGCAAGGAGGTCAAATACGAGAATGTGCCAATCGAAAAGTTCGCGGAACTTCGCTTCGCCGGTTCGAATCAACCGCGTCGAAACACCTCTGCGTCCTTTTATAGTGATCCCGGTGCATTCAGCCCCGATTCGGGAAAGCATTTGAAGGAGGTTGCGATCGATCACGGTAACGGCATTTTCGCCGGAACGAACAACTATATCGCCGAAATCGGTGGCCGCCAGCCGATGACAGTCGAGGAATTCGTCAGCAGGAATCGTGAGGCCTTCGCCTGACTTGGCCAATTCCCGCGACGAAGCATTGACGGAGGTGAGCAGCATGAATCAACTTCTTGACCTCGCTATAGAGGCCTGTGGCGGCCTCGGAACTTTCTCTGGGTCGGCTTTTCCGACACTTCGCCCTGTAGTTCAGCGCATGTCCGCTGGTCCCGCGCTATATGGGCCTGCCGTCATTCTGCTGCAGAATGCGAATGTCGCTGTTGTTCCTGAACAGCGTTCTAAGGTCTGGCGGGACGAATCGATAAGCGCGAGCGCAGCGATTTTCGGAGGAGGTGGCGACGGGCACCGCGGCCGGCACTCCACCGCGCAGTCAACAAGGAACCTGAACGGCCGACTTAAAAACAATACTTATCTCAAGACGATCGTTTTGCGTTCGGAGTTAAAGCTATCGGTTAGGCGAGGCGACTTATGAACGTTCCAATTAGCGGCATCGCTGACGAATGGAAGCCGTGTGGCTGCGGAATGAACGCCTGCTGCGGTGAATGTCTGCGCAAAGAGCGTCGCCGACATCTTGCGGTCCTCCGGCTAGCGACGGTGCTGGTGGTTCTCGCCGTTATGGCATTGTCGCTCATCGTCGCAACACCACTGTAGAGCCCATGACGAACGTAGCCCTGATGATGACCGTCATGGCTTCGCGCGAGGCGTACGCATATATCGCCGATATAGGTGGCCGCACCCCGATGACGGTCGAGGAATTCGTCACCCGGAATTGAGGAGCCTTCGTTTGATCGAAGTAACGGACCAGCTTAAAGCGGGATAAACAAAAACGTGCAGAAGTGTTCGTATTGGAGACAGCAAATGAATGTTAATGCAACAGCCACTGATCAGATCAAATGCGACCGCAGCACGAAGACGATTCTGGTTACCGGAGCCACAGGAGACACAGGTCGTCCGACCGTTAAGCTGCTGCGGGAACGCGGACACAAAGTGAAGGCTCTTGTTCACAAGGATGACGAACGGGCGCGAACCCTCAGAGATCAAGGAGCGGATATAGTCGTTGGTGACATGCTCGACATCAGCAGCATGAGGAAGGCCGCAAATGGGGTTTCCAGTGCATACTTTGTTTATCCTATGCTGCCAGGACAGGTCGAAGCAGCTGCGACCTTTGCCCAGGTCGCAAGAGAGCGACGGCTCGAAATGGTTGGAAGTATGTCGCATAAGCAGGCACGTCCTGACGCACGAAGTCCAGCGACCGCCGCCCATTGGCTATCCGAACAGATATTCAACTGGTCGGGCGTTTCAGTTGCGCACCTCAGGATTGGCTTGTTTGCTGAGTGGCTACTTTATATCGCACCTCAGATCAAGGCAGGGCGGTATGTAACTCCGTTTGATCCGGATAGTCGCGTTGCGCCCATGGCGGCTGCAGACATTGCACGCGTTGTTGTGGGAATTCTGGAGAATCCAGGACCTCATATCGGTCAGGCCTATCAACTGAACGGTCCGGTAGAGTACAGTCACGCCGAATTGGCGAAGGTTGTGGGACAGGTTCTCGGGAAGCCCATCGCGTTCGAACAAGTGGAACTTATGGAGTTCCTCAAGCTACTAGGTTTAGAGAACGATAGCGCAAAGAAGAATCACATTGCGGCAGCCAGGATTGACCAGCGAGAAGGATTGCTGAGGGGCACAGACGACATAGGGACGAGGATCATCGGACGTCCGTTGATGACCATCGAAGAGTTCATTAACGAGAATCGGTCACTGCTTTCGTGAAACAGCCAGCTCAATGCCAAAACCCGGCGCGCTTACAAAATCGACTTTGCAGAGTTTTCGGCCTTCGCCGGTTTGCTGGGTGCGGCCGAGTTCCGTCTCGTAACGCGTGCTCACGTCATCGCCTGTGCGCAAGCATCTCGAGTCACGCAACCTCGCCGCTTCGGGTCGATTTGTGGGATTTTCTATACTACCCGCCGTGGTCTCTGCAGAGCCTGAGGAACACTATTGCGCGACGGCCACAGTGTGGCGTGATTTCGACGTTTCCGGACAAGGCATAGCCAGTATCATCCGTCGGACGTGGCTTCCAAACTCGCAAGAACATCACACACTCTTCAATAGGGAATGCCCGACATTCTGTCTCGAGACCACCAATTGAAATTGTTTCGAGTTCGACCAGGCAGCAGCTTGGAAAGGGAACCTTACAGACGATTCGAAGAACCTAAGGATAGTGTCTCTACACGATCGATGGCGAATCGGTAGCCGACAGCGGCTAATCACAATCTGGATGGGTGTTGGCCTCTAATCTCACATCAATCAGAAGGGAGAAAAGTATGTCCCTATCGCTATACGAAATCACTGTTCCCGTCATGATCGCTGGCTTCGGCAACATGTCGAAATTCCTCGATCGTGGCCGCGCGTATGCGGACGAGAAAGGCATCGCGCACGTCAAGCTTCTCAACGCACGTCTGGCGGACGACATGATGTCGCTGGTCGAACAAGTGCAGCGGGCGAGCGACACCGCGAAGCGCGCGGCCGTTCGGGTGGGCCTGGTTGACAACATTGCGATGCCGGACCACGAAACAACCTTCGAGGATCTGCAGGCGCGAATCAGCGCGACAGTCTCTTTCCTCGCAACGGTGCCGCCGACCGCGTTCGAACGACAGGCAGACGCCGAGTTTATCGTTCAGCTCCCTGGTGGACAGCGGGTTTTCACTGGTCGCAGCTATATATTGGGCTTCGCGCTTCCGAACTTCTTCTTCCATGTCACGACGGCGTATGACCTGCTTCGCCATATGGGTGTGCCGATCGGCAAACGGGACTTCCTCGGTTGGCCCTAAACCGGGTCTGGCCGGCAATCGTCTCGCACCGATTGTTCGATCCCGAAATCGATAAGTACCGCTCGGATTGAATCGAATGGAGCGAGGTCAAAGCAAGGATCGCGGCAAAGAAGAGGTGACGACCGAGACGATTTGAAGAAAGGAAATAGCTTTCGACAGACTAAATTTATTCAGATGGAGGACACTTTCATGCCTATCTCAGCACCCGCCATGAGTACGAGCAAGCGAACCCTCGCGGCCGCATTGGAGGCCGCTGATCTTCAGGCGGCGGTAGCAGCTCTTCGGGAGTGCGTTTCATAAAGCTCGGACAAACCCATAGTCACTATTAAGGAGATGGGCCAATGGCTGACGCAGAAAAATACGAGATTCTAGTTCTAGGAAGCGGAGAGGCCGGCAAGTGGACTGCCTGGACTATGGCCGATGAGGGTCATCGCACAGCGATGGTCGAGCGGAAATGGCTCGGCGGTTCGTGCCCGAATATCGCATGCTTGCCGAGCAAGAACGTGATCTACTCCGCGAGAGTAGCATCGCTGGCGCGGCGCGGCTCTGAATTCGGACTGGAAATGGATAAACTCCGAATCAACATGGCCGGCGTCCAGCAGCGCAAACGCAAAATGGTCGACGCGGAACATCAATTCCACGCCAAGCGTACCACGGACGCCGGAATAGAATTGATCATGGGTGAAGGCCGCTTCGTTGCTCCTAAAGCGGTTGAGGTCGCGCTCAACGATGGCGGCACTCGGCGGATTGTTGGCGAACGTGTGTTCCTCGACCTCGGTTCGCACTCGGCGATGCCCAATGTTCCCGGGCTCACCGCGGCGAATCCGATGACCCATATCGAGGCGCTCGATCTCGATCGTCTGCCACGTCATGTCATCGTGATTGGCGGAGGCTATATAGGCCTCGAACTCGCGCAGGCGGTACGGCGGTTCGGATCGGGTATTACCGTGATCGAACAAGGCGCGCAGCTCGCCGAGCGGGAAGATCCTGACGTTGGTGCCGCTCTCCTTGATTTGTTTCACGACGAAGGAATCGAAGCGTTGCTCGGCACTCATGTCTCTCGGGTTGAAGGACTTTCAGGCAAAGAGGTTCGGGTCTACGCAAAAGACGGTCCCGGTGAACGGGTCATCGAAGGTACCGATCTTCTCGTCTCCGTCGGTCGGACGCCGCATACGAAGGGAATCGGACTGGAGCAAGCCGGCGTCGAGCTCGACGAGCGCGGCTACATCAAGGTCAACGACCGGCTGGAGACGACCGCATCCAACGTGTGGGCAATGGGCGATTGCGCGGGCAGTCCGCAATTCACACACGTCGCGTACCACGACTTCCGCGTCGTGCGTGACAACTTGAAGGGCGGCAATCGAACCACGAAGGATCGCGTCGTACCGTTCTGCATGTTCACCGATCCGGAACTGGCGCGCGTCGGCCGCAACGAGACCGAGGCGAAGCGCGACAGAATCGAATATCGCATCGCGAAACTGCCGATGGCGAATGTGCTCCGCACGGAGACAATTGCCGAGCCGCGGGGCTTTATGAAGATGCTGATCGGCAAAGACAGCGACCAAATCGTGGGCTTCACCGCGTTTGGCATCGAGGCAAGCGAGCTGATGGCGGCAGTTCAGACCGCGATGGTTGGACGACTGCCATATACCGTGTTGCGCGACGCGATCTTCGCTCATCCAACGATGTCGGAAGGATTGAATCAATTATTAGCCAACGTGCCGGCGCGATCAAATCAGCGCCAAGGAGATTAAAATCATGAGCTCGATATCTATAGGTGTAGTGCGCGTACGAACCACGGTTGAACAGGTCGTCGTAATTGAGGACCTCGGCAAGGAGATCGTGCGCTGGGGCCTTGTCGTGGTGCTTGCGTGGATCGGCGGGATGAAGTTCACGGCGTACGAAGCGATGGGCATTCAGCCGCTGGTCGCGCACAGTCCGATTATCGGCTGGATGTACGATTTCCTCAGCGTGCGATCGTTCTCCACGATGCTCGGTTTCATCGAGATAGGAACCGCCGTGCTCATCAGCCTGCGGTCCGTATCTCCCAAGGCATCCGCGATCGGTAGCGTTCTCGCGATGGGGCTGTTCGCGACGACGCTCTCCTTTCTCATCTCAACTCCCGGATGGGAACCCACACTGGGCTTCCCTGCCCTCTCGGCAATGCCGGGACAGTTCCTGCTCAAGGATATCGTTCTGTTCGGCGCGGCGGTTTGGTCGCTGGGCGAATCGCTCGAGGCCATCGTAGCTTGACAACTCGTAGTTAACTCAAGGAGCAGCCAATGAAATACTTAATCAAACTGTGCGACAGATTCGGACTCTTGCAAAGCGAACTCGACTACCATTTTTTGCGGGCGTCGATGGTGCTCATCTTCCTATTCTTTGGTTATCAAAAATGGTGGGAATACGAGGCGCAGGCGCTAATTCCCTATATCAGCAACGGCCCACTGATTTTCTGGATGTACCCTGTTTTCGGCATCCGGGGAGCCACCTGGTTGCTGGGGGTTTCGGAGTGGTTGTTTGGCGCGCTCCTATTCTGGGGATTCTGGAATAAAAAGGCGGGAGTTCTTGGCGCGCTCGGCGGGATTGCTTCATTCGTGTCGACCACGACGATCATTCCGTTCTTCCCGGATGGTTGGGCAGCGTCCGCCGGTGGATTTCCAGCAATGAAGGAGAACGTGGCCTTCATGATGAAAGACTTCGTCCTCCTTGCCGTGTCTTTCTATCTGCTGAAACAGGACCTGGTGAGAGTGTCGCTTTCGGCATGTAATTCCGACGAACCGAGCGAGACGCTCGATAACACACACACGCTAAGAAAGACCGCTTAACCCTATGAAGCCGATGACGAAGCAGCGGAAATTCGATCTCAAGGAGTAAAGACATGCGAGAAGCGGTCATCGTATCTACAGCCAGGACTCCGATAAGTAAAGCCTACCGCGGCGCTTTTAATGACACGGAGTCGCCGTCGATGGCCGCTCCTGTAATTCAGGAAGCGGTGAAGCGCGCGCGGGTCGAGTCCGCCGAAATCGACGATCTGATCATGGGCGCCGCACTGCAGCAGGGGACCCAGGGTTTCAACGTCGCACGTCAGTGCGTTGTCGCCGCGGGCCTGCCGGTCAGCGTGGCGGGACAGACCGTCGATCGGCAGTGCTCTTCAGGCTTGATGAGTATCTCGATCGGCGCCAAGCAGATCATTGCCGACGGGATGCAGACGGTGGTCGCCGGCGGCCTCGAATCGATCAGCCTGGTGCAGAACGCGCATATGAACGCGTACCGGCAGGCAGATCCGATCGTGCTCAAACGCGCGCCCGCAATTTACATGGCGATGATCGACACCGCCGAGGTGGTCTCGAAGCGCTACAAGATCTCGCGCGAGGCGCAGGACGAGTATTCGTTCAAGAGCCAGCAGCGCACCTACGCCGCCCAGGAAGCCGGCCGCTTCAACGACGAAATCATCACAACCACCGTGACCAAACGCTTTGACGACAAGAAAACTGGCGAGACCACAAAGCAACAGGTCACTCTCGATCGCGACGAATGCAATCGGCCCGGAACCACGCTTGAAGGACTGGCGGCTCTTCCGCCGGTGAAGGGGCCGGGCGGATTCATCACCGCCGGCAACGCGAGCCAACTTTCTGACGGGGCCTCGGCCTGCGCTCTGATGGAGCGCAAACAGGCCGAGCAGCGCGGGTTGCATCCGCTGGGAATTTATCGCGGGATGGCGGTCGCCGGAGTCGAGCCCGACGAGATGGGAATCGGACCGATATTCGCGGTTCCCAAGCTGCTAGCAGGCAACGGGCTCAAAGTCGACGACATCGGCCTGTGGGAACTCAATGAAGCCTTCGCCTGCCAGGTCATCTACTGCCGCGATAAGCTCGGCATTCCCGATGAGCTTCTCAACGTCGACGGCGGCGCGATTTCGATTGGACATCCTTATGGGATGAGCGGCGCACGCATGGTCGGTCACGCCTTGATCGAAGGCAAGCGGCGCAGAGTCAAATACGTCGTCATAACCATGTGCGTTGGCGGCGGCATGGGCGCGGCCGGGCTGTTCGAAGTGGCCTGAACCATTTTCCAAATCGGCTCTATATGGAGCGGTGCACACTGACCGCAGCGGGAATCGAAAATCGGCGCAGGATCAAAAGTAGGTCGGCCGTTATACCCAGCATGATTAAGCCGAGGGCTGTTGGCTTGCAAAAAAAAGCGCGAGGATAGGCGTAGTGCCGTTGCCGTTGATCCTGTTCGATGGAGTCTGCAATCTGTGCAACGCCTGGGTCAGATTCGTAATCCGGCGCGATCCGACCGGCGTTTTTACTTTCGCCGCTCAGCAGTCACCTGTCGGCCGCGCGATGATCGAAGATCACATGAGAGGCGCCGCCCAGTTGTCCAGCGTGATTCTGATTGAGAACCAGGCGATCTACACCGAATCTGACGCTATCGTGGGAATCCTTGCTCGCCTAGGTCCGCCTTGGTCTTGGATAGCACTGTTACGGATCGTCCCCCGTCGAATCCGTGATGCCTGCTACTGCTTCGTCGTCCGCCATCAGTATCAATGGTTCGGGCGAACCGAAGCGTGCCAGGTACCGTCAGCGGCCATAAGGTCGAGATTCTTCGACTGATCTGAGCGAAACACACCAGTACGAAGGTTCTTGAGCTGCTAACGAAAAGCGCTGGCCACGAAGAATCGTAAAATTACGATCCCTCGACAGTCGTGCGCCGCTGGAAAATCGCGATCGAAATGCCGAACATTGCAACTGCACTGCATCGAAGCGGCCGGAATAAAAGGGCCAAGGAGGACACTTTCATGCCTATCTCAGCACCCGCCATGAGTACCGAGAAGAAATAAAAAAGAGTCGGATTCGAAGACTCGGAAAGCCTGCCGGCGGTCGGTTTCTTCACGTCAACCCATTGATCTTGCCGAACGTAGCTGTGCCACTTGACCTTGTACCTAGGTACAGGGTGTAGGCTATGTTCCGGAGGTTGCATGGAACAAGCACGAAGCCAGAGATCGAAGTCCCCCGTTCAGACAGCGGACGTCGCAAGGGAGCTCACTGTCGAGCGCCTTACGATTGGAGAATTGGCAGAGCGCGCCCACGTGAACCGCGAGACAGTTCGGTACTATGAACGGCGGCGACTGCTACCGCGGCCGTCACGCTCGATCTCGGGGTTTCGCGTTTTCACCGACGATTCCGTCCGGCGCCTCAGGTTCATCCGACATGCGCAGGAACTGGGATTTTCTCTTAAAGAGATCAGAGAATTGCTCACGCTGCGTGTGAACTCGGTCGATACCTGCGACCGCGTGCGAGAACGGGCTGAGGCAAAGATCGCCGATATCGCCAGAAAGCTTAAATCTTTGCGGCACATGAAAGAGGCTCTTTCCGAGCTGGTTTCGGCCTGTGCGCGCCGCGGCAGAACGAAGGAGTGTCCGATTCTGGACAGCCTCCAAGCAAACGGTTGGTTCAAGCATCACGATGGAGGCGACAATGGCTGAAAAAATAAACGCGCAACAATCCAGGAAGCTCGGACTTCTGACTGTACCGGGAGCCGCAGTTTCCCTGCTTCCGATCCTGGCCTGTTCGCTGTGTTGGCCGGCTTACGCCGCGTTGCTGTCTTCGCTCGGCCTCGGTTTCCTCGGCAACTCGGCGTACCTGCTGCCTCTCACGGGTGCGCTTCTGGCGGTGGCGGTTGCCGGACTCGGCTTGCAGATCAAAAGCGCAGGTTACGGCCCTTTCGCGTTTGGACTTGTGTCGGGAGGCGCGATTCTGGTCGGCAAGTTCATGATCGATTCGAATCTGGCGACCTACGCCGGTGTGGCTCTGTTGGTGATCGCCTCGGTGTGGAGCGTGGTTCCAAAACGATCAACGGCTTCGGCTTCCTGCTCGACGGTCGCGCCATCAGGTGAAGGCAGCCATCAATTGCTTTGACTAGCAGCAACCGTGTTCAGAAACCGCGCCCAGGAGGGGAAAAGGAGGAGCGGTTGGGGAGATGAGCGCGGGTGTTTGCCAGTGAGTTTTGTTGTGAAGCATGGCATTGAGAATAACGAGGAACTTGCGCATACAGGCGATGAGCGCGGGCTTGGCGTGCTTACCGTTGGTGCGCAGCCGCAGATAGAAAGTTCTGATGGTGGGATTGCTGCGCACTCCCG
>WNEZ01012524.1_pt1 | contig 10588 bp, 8 predicted proteins | sample 5400521 | NCBI WGS metagenome assembly WNEZ01 (sample SAMN13153339, study PRJNA577476) | soil metagenome | isolation source: 120 cm saprolite under Douglas fir tree site 2 hole 1 replicate 1 | place: USA:California | collected 2015-04-18
GCGACGATGTCGATGACGCCTCGATGCGGGTGATCGCCGACCATGCCCGGGCCACCGCCTTCTTGGCAGCCGATGGGGTTCAGCCATCCAACGAGGGCCGTGGCTACGTGCTGCGGCGGATCATGCGGCGGGCGATCCGCCACGGCTCCAGACTGGGGCGGGACGCGGTCTTCCTGCCCAAAATCGTGGAGAGGGTGATCGGGATGATGGCCGAGGCCTATCCCGAGCTTCGCGAAAATCGTTCCTTCGTGCTCGAGGTGACGCGCTTCGAAGAGGAGGCATTCCGGCGAACGCTGGATCGCGGCCTGCGGCTGATCGACGAAGAGATGGAGCGGCTGAAGAAACAAGGGGGCAAGGTATTGAGTGGAGAGCTGGTCTTTTTTCTTCACGACACGCACGGGTTTCCCTGGGACCTCACCCAGATCATCGCCCGAGAGCGGGGATTTGACATCGACCAGGCCGCCTACGAAGCGCGGATGGCTCAGCAGCGGCAGCGAGGCGACTTCGCCGGCTCGGGGGAGAGGGCAGTGGGAGATGTGTACCACCGCCTGGCGGCCAACCTCGGCGAGACGGAATTCTTGGGCTACCAAGGGGAAGGGCACGAGGGCGAAGGGACGTTGCGCGCCGTCCTGCGGGAGGGCGGAATCGAGGCCGCCGAAGCGGCTGCCGGAGAAACGGTCGAGCTGGTGTTTGACCGCACTCCATTCTACGGCGAGGCCGGAGGCCAAGTCGGCGACACCGGTCAGATCACCGGATCCGGTGGCAAGGCGGTGGCCCGAGTGCTCGACGCTCAACGCCCGGTTCCCGCGTTGATCGTCCACCGGGCCAGGATCGAGAGCGGCACTTTCCGGGTGGGGGATGTTTATCAGCTTGCGGTCGACTCGCAGCGCCGCAAATCCATCCGCGCGAACCATTCGGCCACCCACCTGCTCCACAAAGCGCTCCAGCGGGTCCTGGGGGACCATCTGAAGCAGGCTGGGTCGGTGGTCGCTCCCGAGTATCTGCGCTTCGACTACGCCCATTTCGCCGCTCCTACTCTGGAGGAGCTCGACCGCGTCGAGGACCTGGTCAATGAGTGGATTCGCGACAACGCCGAAGCCACCACCCGAACGATGGACCTGGTTGAGGCCAAGAAGTCCGGGGCGGTCGCTCTGTTCGGCGAGAAGTACGGCGACCGGGTCCGCGTGGTCAGCGTCCACCCGGAAACGGTCGAGCTTTGCGGCGGGACTCACGTCCAGCGTTCCGGCGATATTGGCTTGTTCAAAATTGTCTCCGAGTCCTCGATCGCGTCGGGAGTTCGGCGGATCGTCGCATTGACGGGGATCGGTGCTCTCCGTCATGTCCGTGAAATGGAACGGGAGATCAAGAAAGCGTCCGAGCTGCTGAAAAGCTCTCCAAAGGAGCTGGTCAAGCGCGTGGAGTCCGCCCAGAAGCGAATCAGGGAGCTCGAGAGAAAGGTCGAAGAGGTCGCCGTCCGGGCAACCGCGGTGTCCTCCAAAGAGGTGGTGGAACAGGCCCGAGAAGTGAATGGGGTGAAAGTGGTCACTGCCCGCGTCGATCCGGCGGATGCCAAGGTCTTCCGCGGACTGGCGGATCAACTCCGGGACCGGCTTCAATCCGGCGTGGTCGCGATCGGCGGTGGCGCCGATGGCAAGGCTCTGCTGTTGGTAGCCGCCACTCCGGACCTGGTCGCCCGGGGCGTCAGCGCCGTCGCCCTGGTGCGAGAAATGGCCAAGGAAATCGGAGGCTCTGGTGGCGGAAGAGCGGACATGGCCCAGGCCGGGGGCACCGACCCCTCTCGGATCCCCGAGGCGCTGGAGAAGCTTTATCTACTGATGAAGGGTTGAACCTAGAGCTCGGATGCGTCCAGCGCCCTGCTGGCGTTTCCACCCCAGGTATCCAGGAGGTGGTCGGCCGGCGACCGACCCGCAGCGGCCAATTCGGCGAGTGGCTCCAGGAGAGAAGCATCGTCGCCCTCCTGTTGTTTCAAACCGCGAGCGGCGATCTCCACGAGCTCCTGAGCCAGGCGCGGAAAGTCGAGATTTTTGAGCTTGGAGTGCATGCCGAATTTCCCGGCCCGATGGTGAAAGTCCAGATGCTCCGCAAACGTCAAGCGAGGCAAGAGGCGCTCCGCCTCCTCCAGGGCAGCTTTCTGATAGAGGATTCCCCTCCACAGAGCCGCCAGGGCACCGGTCAGCGCCGCAGAGACGCAGTCCGCACCGCGAATCTCGATCACTTTTTTGATTCGGACTTCTGGAAACAGAGTCGAGAGGTGGTCCACCCAGTCCGACAGCACCGCCGGTTCGCCCTCGAACCCGTCCTTCAACAGATGCTGGAAGGTCATCTCCGGGCGCAGGTACTGCCCCTCCCGGCGCAAGAAGAGAAGTGGCGCGGCCAATGCCCAGTCCACGTATGACGCGTAGGAGAACGTTCCATCCAGCATCGAAGGAAGGTATCCGCACCGTTTCGGATCCACGTCCGTCCAAACGCGGCTTCGATAGGATAGAAAGCCCGAGGGCCGGCCACGGGCCAAGGGGCTGTTGGCGAAGAGCGCCACCATCAACGGAGCCAGTCGGGCCACCGCACACACTTTGCGACCGCAGTCCTCTTCGGTGGACCAATCGAACGACACTTGCCCGGTGGCGGTCATCAGCATCATGTCCAGCGCGAGCGTCCCCCGTTTGGACAGAGTTTCTCGCATCGCCTCGTATCGGGACTTCGGCATCCAAGGCATCTGCGAAGTGACTCCCACCGGTCGGTAACCAAGCGCGATCAACCGCAGGCCGAGGGAGGCACTTGCTTCCTTCACTTCCGCCAGATGTTGGAGATTCTCCCGATGTACCTCTTGCGCGGTCCGCGCAGGGGCGCCGGAAAGCTCCAGTTGCCCACCAGGTTCCAGGGAAATCGTCGAGCGTCCCCGGGTCAAGGCGATCACCGGCAGGTCGTCCGCCTCGCGAAAAGGCGAATACCCACGGACCTCCAAGGACTTCAGCAGGACGCCGATTCCGCGATCGCCCTGGTAGGGAACGGGGGCAGCCGAACCCACTGGATAGACGAATTTCTCATGCTCCAGGCCGACCAGGTGCTGAACCGTCGGCTTCTCCGCGTCGCGGAAGAAGGCCAGCAGTTGTTCCTTGGACGTAAGGGGTTGCGCGAGCGGCTGCGCCCTGTCGAGCGACATTCGAGGTGTCGTATATAACGAGCGTTGACCCTGATGCCCGGATTTGCGACCGTGAACGCTGGCGCTTTCACTCGTCGCCGCGCTGGTTTCGATCGTCGTCCTCTTCGCGGTGGCCTTCTTCGTGTTTCGCTACACCGGCCACGTCGTTCATCTGCTGGGGGTAAGGCCTCCCCCTCATTGGTATGGCCGCGGGGGTTACTACTTGGTGACGGCGTTCACGTTCGTGGTGTTGCTGGTGGTGGGAGCCAACACCTTGCCCTTGCTTTTCCTGGCTCCCCTGCAAGACCCGATCTCGGAAGCGACCGAAGAGGCTTGTGGGGACTTCGCCCCTCCCAGGTTTTCCCTCCATGGCTTCTTGCACAATTCGGCAGTGGCGTTTGCGCATACCCTGGCGCGGATCAGCTTCCTCGCAGTTGGACATCTACTTCTTCTCAGCCTCCATTTTCTGCCGCTGGTGGGAAGTCTCCTCTGGGCGGTCGCCGCCAACGCGTGGACCGCTGGATGGCTCGCCGCCGAGTACCTCGATGCTCCAATGGCGCGTCATCTCTACCCGTTTCGGGAGGTGCAGGGGGTCATTGGCGACCGCTTCCGGCTTTGCCTGGGATTCGGGGTAGCCGTGTATTTCATTCTTTGGATTCCGGTGGTCAATGTCTTCCTGATACCCCTCGCCATCGTCGGGGGGACGCTGCTTTACCGGGGCCTGCGCGCAAGCGGAAATTTGGGGCTGCCGCCAAAGGCCAGCCTGAGCGTGCATTCCTAGCGCCAATCTTGAAGTGTCCTGCGGGCAAGCGGAGTTGAGGGCTGTGATCGCCTTGAATGGATTATGTGGGATGATTAAGGTGCATCGACTGCTCCCCCGGTCCAAAAGCAAACAGTGACAGTGCACATCAAGATTTCATTTCTCAGCAGGGCGCCGCCGGCGCCCCGCAGGTAATTTTCATGTCGCGATTCCTTCGCCGCGTTTCCCTCCTCTTCGTTTTACTCGCAGCCTGGGCAATCGCCGGAAGCGATCGAGCTCCCCTTCCACTGACATCCAGCGAGGCGATTGCCCGCTCCATCACCCGATCGGATGCGTTCTCCGAGGACGGTCGGACAGGCGACAAACCGTCTCACGACCTCACCAGCTTACGAATCTTCACCAAGGTCATCCTGTACGTGAAGGACAACTACGTCGATCCGCGGCGAGTGAAGCCCAAGGAGATGATGCTCGCGGCGCTGGAGTACGTGGAGAAAAGCATCCCCGATGTGATCGTCGATGGCAACGCGGATTCTGGAAAGCTCAAGGTGATGGTCAACGGAAAAGCCCGCGATTTCGATATCAGCCACGTCGACTCGTTGTGGAAGATGTCCTTCACCATCAAGGACGTTTTCGACTTCATCGGCAAGAACATGCGGCCTTTGGATGACACCCGGGAAGTCGAATACGCCGCCGTCAATGGAATGCTCTCCACGCTGGATCCGCACTCTGTCCTGCTCCGTCCGGAGATGTATCGGGAAATGAAGCTCACCACCAAGGGGGAGTTCGGGGGGTTGGGATTCGTGATCCAGATGAAGGAAAGCAATCTCACGGTGGTGAAGGTGCTTCCCCGGACTCCGGCGGGCCGAGCGGGGATAAAGAAGGACGACGTGATTCGGAAGATCGGCGAGGAATCCACCGTCAACATGGACCTCAACGAGGCGGTGTCCAAGCTTCGCGGGCCAATGGATTCCAAGGTCACGATCACCGTCGATCGCAAAGGTTGGGAGAAGCCGGCGGTGATGACGCTGAGCCGGGCGATCATCAGCATCGAGTCCATTCAATCGAAGCTGCTGGCGCAGAATGTCGGGTATGTCCGGCTGAAGAACTTCCAAGGCAACACCACCCACGATCTCCAATTGGCGCTGGCCCAGCTGTCGAGGGAGGCCGAACGGACAGGGGGAATGAAGGGCCTGGTGTTGGACTTGCGCGGAAATCCAGGTGGCTTGCTGGAACAGGCGATTCAGGTTTCTGACTTGTTCCTTTCTCAAGGGACGATCGTCACCACCGTCGGCTATTCGGACAAGTTGCGAGAGGAGAAGAGAGCCCACCCCGATGATGGGGACAACGCCTACCCGGTGGCGGTGTTGGTGAATGCCGGGTCCGCGTCTGCCTCCGAAATCGTCGCCGGAGCCCTCAAGAACCTCAATCGCGCGGTGATTATCGGCCGCCAGACGTTCGGCAAAGGCTCGGTTCAGGTGCTCTATGAGATGGATGAAACCGCGCTCAAGTTGACGATCGCCAAGTACTTGACCCCCGGCGATGTCTCGATCCAGGAAGTGGGAGTCGTCCCGGACATCGCGCTCATTCCCACCCGGGTGACCCAGGAACATCTCGACGTGTTCGCTCCGCGCCGTTCGATCGGCGAAGCGGACTTGGAGCACCACTTTGGCAACCCCACCTCGCAGGAGGTAGCCAAGAAGCGTGAAGAAGTCCTCAATCGCGAAAAGCCCGAAGAGCAGTTGAAGTATCTCAAGGAGGACGCGAAGCAGAAGGATGCTTCCGCCCGGCAGCAACTGGTCGAGGAAGGAAAATCTCCCAAGCTTTCGAAGTCCGACAAACCGGCCAAACTCAAAGAGAAGGATCCGCTGCTCGACGGCGTGTTTCCCGCCGATCAGCTGGACGACCAGTTGGATGCCGAATCGCAGGATGAGATCAAGGAGGACTTCGAGGTCCAATTCGCCCGCGACTTCGTCGTCACGGCACCTTTCGTCCAGCGCGACAAAATGTTGAAGGCGGGGCGGGGATTCATTGAAGAGCGCCGGCGGCAGGAAGAAGGCCGGATCAGCCGGGCCCTGGAGACGCTGGGAGTGGACTGGAGCGCTGGGCCCACTCCGAAGGATCCTCGCCTGGTCGCCACCCTTCGACCGAACACCGACCACAAGATCGCCGCTGGCCAGACCGTAGATCTGGAATTGACGGTTGAGAATCGGGGGACCGAGCCGGTGAAGCGCCTGCGCGCCTGGACTGATTCGGACAACCTCTTTCTCGATCGCCGCGAGTTTGCTTTCGGTGCTCTCAAGCCCGGCGAAAAGCGCACCTGGCTGACCCAGGTCAAGTTGCCGAAGGACCTCACCTCGCGGCGCGATGAGCTGAAGGTGAGATTCTATGACGACCAAGGTCAGTTGCCGGAAATGCTGGTTTCCGAGCTGAGCTTCGTCGAGGCGGCACGCCCTTCGTTCGCCTTCGATTGGCAGATCATCGACGACTGCGCACAATGCAACGGGGACGGATTGGTGCAGCGCGGTGAGCACGTGTCCCTCCTGCTCGACGTGAAGAACGTTGGAGAGGGGAAGGCGCTGGACTCCTTTGCTCAAATCAAGAACGTCGTCGACCCGAACGTCTTCATCGAAAAAGGCCGATTCAAGCTGGGGTCGATGGCCCCGGGGGAAACGAAGACCGCCAGGTTTCAACTGGAGGTCAAGAAGGGTTACAGCGGAAGCTCGTTTCCCTTGAAGCTGGCGATCATCGACGAGCCGCTGGAGGAGTTCTCCACTGAAAAGCTTCAGCTGCAGGTAGGCGATGCCGCCGCCCCAGTGGAATCGAGAAAAGGCACCCTCAAAGCTCCAGAGAAGACCGAGCTGTTTGACTCCCCGCAAGCCGACGCCAAGGAGATCGCGGTATTGCCCAAGGGGGGACTGCTCAATGCGCTGGGTACGGTGGGAGCCTTCTTCAAGGTGGAGATCGACAAGGACCGTTTTGCATTCGTCCGGCAGTCCGACGTGAAGGAGGCCAGGGGAGCGGCCGCCGGCAAGACCATCTCCTCGAAGGAAGTAGAGTACGTTGCGTTCCGGGTTCCACCGCGGATCACTCTCAACGTCGAACCGTCGCAAGGCGGAACCGTGGTCAACGCAGAGAAGTTCACGCTGACGGGCACGGTGACCAACGTCAAGACCTTGCTGGATATGTACATCCTGGTGAATGACAAGAAGGTCTTCTTCAAGAGCGCCTCCCCCGCCGAGAGCAGCCAAGCCAAACTTCGATTCACCACCGATTTTTCGCTCAAAGAAGGCAACAATTACGTTCTGGTGGTCGCACGCGAAAGCCCGGAGTTCGCCGGACGCCGCACCCTGGTGATTCGGCGCCGGCCCGCTGCGGTCGCGCAGAAGCTCTCCAAACCCTGACGCTAGTCTCTAGCCACGCACCGTGGAAGGAACCACTGCGCGCAGTGCGCTCGGGCGGTTGGTGATGCAGTAAAGAACGCCCATTTGCTGAAGCTCGAGGGCGCGATCGGGCAGATCGACGGTCCAGGCCGCCACCTCTCGCCCAGATTCGAGCCACTGCGAGACCCTGCCGGCAGTGCAGGCCTGATCCGCAAGATGAACAGAATGGTTGGCAACCAGCGGAGCCAAAAGATGGGCTTGCGTCAGGTACCAACGATCTGGGTCAATCAGGAATCCGCGGCGCAATCTCGGCTCGACTTGGGTCACCCGCCAAAGGCACCACGGATTGAAGCTGGAGATCAGGATTCGATTCTGCAAGCAAGCATTCCGCACCAAGGTCGCCACCTGGTGCGAGAGGCCTCGATCATCGAGCCGGTCGTTCTTCAGCTCGATGTTGATCAGAAAACTCGGAGGCAGCGCCTCCACCACTTCGACGAGCGTGGGAATTCGCGCCGGCGCAAAGCCAAGCGCGGTGCCAACGTCCACTTGGCGAAGCTTCCAAAGAGGTGTTCGCCGCACTTCCCAATCCAACCCGGCGAGGCGATTCAGTCGCTCGTCGTGGCAGACCACCACTTCCCCGCTTGCGCACACCATCGCATCCAGCTCGACACCGTCCGCGCCCTGTTCGACCGCCAGGCGAAATGCCTCGAGCGTATTTTCGGGCGCGTCAGCGCTGGCACCTCGATGGGCGAGGATGAGCACAGCCGCTCTCTACCATGCTCCTCGCCAGGAGCAGAGAAGCGCACTTGCGCGGGCGCGACTCTTCCTGCATGGTGTAGTCTGTGCTTCGAATCGGCGAAATCATCGTTCTCTTGTTCGTGCTGGTGGTGGTGTTCTCCGCCTCGCGGATGGCGGCGCTGGGCAATGCTCTCGGAAAGTTCGTCTACTCGTTCAAGAAGGCCGCCCGGGGAAAGGACTTCGTGGACGTGAAGCGCCCCTCTTTTGGACCTTCGATCCGGGTAAACCCGGAGGAGACGATCGATCCGAACAAACGCACCTGATCCACGCTAGCGCCGGCTGGCCTGTTCCGGCGCCACCCGCGCTGCGGTGACCTTCAGCCGGTACGCGCCGAGGTCCGGTGGGTAGTCGTAGAACGCCACCAGGAAACCCGCGCGCTGTCCCGGGCCTACCTCCGCCGGTTGAGACTCGGTTGGACCATTGACCGAGTCGGCATCCTGCGAATTCTCGATTCTGAACAGATCCTCCGGAGTGCGTGGCACCCCCGCGAAACTCTCCACCGCGCCCACCAGCTGCGAGCCGTCGAGGATTTCCGTCCGCACTCTCACTTTCCCCGAAAGCGGCCCTCGATTCTCGACCGTCCCGCGAACATAGAACACCGGCTTGCCAGCGCGCGTGCCATAGAGACCACTTGAAAACTCTAGCGTCACGATCTCCCCGGGGGGTGAAAAAATCCTTTCAATCTCAGCCCGGGAAAACAGACTCGCATCCAGTCGCCCGCCATTGATAAAGACCAGGCCGCTGACCAGAATCAGCCACCCCAGGATCGCTGTCATCAGCAATCGGGCCAGAAAGGTGGACGGGAGCTTTCTGCCTTTTTCAGGCTCGAGCTTCGCCGGCGAACGGGGCAAAGAGGCGTTGAACAGCGGTTTGCTCGCGGTGAAAGGATTGGAGATACGGCTGACGTGCTTCTGGCTCGCTTGCACCGACAACTCGCGCATCGCCTCTTCCAGCAGTCCCGGCCCCTTTGGCGAGATGTCCGCGGGCAATCCCGGATCTTCGAGGTCCAAGTCGCCGAAAAGCTGCTGGGCGAGCCCCTCCACACTTGCCCCATCCGCGAGCTGCCCTTTCCCGGCAGCCGGCTCCAGAGTCTCGGTGTACTCGAAGGAACCGGGCGGCGATGCCCCTCCGGCCCGCGGAGGCGGCATGTCGAAGGACTCGCCGCAGGTTTCGCATCGCACCCGGTTGCCGGTTGTCGCTCCTGGGTTCGGCTGGAACCGCGAGCGACACAGGGGGCAGTCGATGGGTTCACGCACGTCAGGGGAATTATAGGATGGCGCCCGATCAGGTGCGAGGCGCCCGGCTTGCCGCTGGCGGGTTGCCTCTGGTATTGCCGATTCTGCGCATTGCGTCATACATCTCGGCCGCGCTCTTATGGCGGACAGTGGCATGAAAGAATCCGACCATCCGACATCCTCCGGCTCAAACAACGAGGCCAAGGTCATCAAGCGGTACTCCAACCGCAAGCTGTACGACACCGTCGAGAGTCGTTATGTCACGCTCGATGAAATCGCCGGGATGATCAAGCGCGGCTTGGAAGTCAAGGTGATCGACAACCGCTCCAAGGAAGATCTCACCTCGGTCACCCTGGCGCAGATCATCTTCGAAGAGGAAAAAAAGAAGAACCAGATGCCACTGGCACTGTTGCGCGAAATCATCCGCCGACCGGGAGAGTCGATCAGCGTTTTCATCCAAAAGGAGCTCACCCCTCGCGTGACCTCGATCCGGGAAGGGGCCGAGTCCCGCCTGGATAAGCTGTTCCGGCGAGAGGATCAGTTGGAAGGCACCAGCGCGGCAGACCTGCTTAAGAGCTCGCAGAAGACGTTGGAGGAGTGGCAGGGCAAGATCGACGAGCGGATCCGCCAGGGGATCGAAAATCTGGTCGGAACGTTCCCCGTGCTCGGTCGCGACATCCACTCCGTCAGCCAGAAGCTCGAGGAGCTCGAGAAAAAAATCGACGAGCTGGAGCGCAAACCCTAGTCGAAGTGACTCTAGAGCACCGAACAGGTTGACACGCCGTCGCGAGGCGGACGAGCTCGTTGTCGAGGCGGGCACACGACGGAGCAGCGGAGGCGTGCCCAGAGGCACGTGGAACAGCGCACGGGGGAGTCTGCCCGACGCAGGCAGGGATCGTTCGCCGTAGTAGGCGGGTCAACCTGTTCGGCGCTCTAGGCGGCACCCGCCTCCGCCGCGTGCGCGTCGGCACCGAGAACCGCGGCCGGCGCGGCAGCCCAAATCTCTTCCGAGATGATCTGAAGCATCTTCGCGCCCCTGCTCGAAGGGGCATACTCCCAGATCGTCTTTCCATGACTCTGGGCTTCGTCAATCTTCACGTTGAACGCCAGCGGCTCCCTGGAGAGCACGCCGGGAAAGTAGAGCCTCAGCTTTTCCAGAATTTGATCGGCCAGCGCCGTTTTCCGGTAGAAGGTGGGGACCACCAGCGAAATCGGCAGCAGTGGGCAGTGCTCCTCGGCCGTGACCTGACGAATC